>Ga0137415_10000130_pt1 | contig 60399 bp, 55 predicted proteins | sample CZODoug3_1_1_16f_FD_183082 | JGI IMG/M metagenome (GOLD analysis project Ga0137415, IMG submission 183082) | Vadose zone soil fungal communities from Angelo Coast Range Reserve, California, USA - CZODoug3_1_1_16fungal (Hybrid Assembly) | ecosystem: Environmental > Terrestrial > Soil > Vadose... | reverse complement strand
GCAAGCGGCACGATGACCTTTTTGCGGTTGCGCTCCCGGTCGGGGATTGGAGGGGAATTGGGCAATGCGCTCTCGGCCCGGCACCATTCACGATTGCGCGTGATCCAATCCCGGGCTGAGGCTCATTATAGCCGCAGGGGAAGCCGAGTTTCGGCCCAGCATCGAGCTCGGCCAACCGTCCTTGGCTTGCCAGTCCGGAGCGCGTCTTTCACAGCCGCGTCGGCCGGCGTAGGCGCCTGGTTGCGATCGAGAAGCAGCGCCGCTCCCTTGGTCCCTTTTTGGTCTTCGAAGGGGCAGCGTCGGTGCGATGCGGGAGGGTGGCAAGTCCGATCCCTACCTGGGGATTGAAACCAAGACGCGCTCGAAGCCCGTGGGACGCTGGTTGGGAGCCCCTCCCGAACCGACCGTCTTCGGAGTCACAAGCGAGGCGCTGAGCCAGAAACCCGCCTTCATGGATCCCAATTCGATCTGCGTCTCCTGCGCTATTCTGTGGCCCGCGCATTGCCCCAGCGTCCCCTGACCACGAACCTTTCGAAGGGGGTTTGGATCCCATTTCGGTTGTGACTTGGGTCCGAGACGCTTGCCAGACCAAGGGCCGCGGCGGGCGGTTTAGGGAGGCTCAACCGGCACCCGATCTGCGCCGCCCCTGTACGAAAGGGCATGTCCCTCAGAGACGATTCTCCGCAGGAAGGGACCGGTTAGGCTCAGAACGCGCTGTTTTGGTGCGCTTGGTTTCTCCGGCAGGGAACTCCCCGTGAAGGACAGGTACCAAAGTTACTGGTGCGGTAACCCGTCTGCGTTGACAATTTCTGTCAACGCGAAAAACGCTGCCGTCTCCCCCTGAAAACAAGCGATTTCGCGGATACAACCGGCGCTCCAACGCCATTTGTCTTTGTCGATCAAATAGGAGATCGAACGTATGTCGCAACGGCTGGGCGATCTTCTCGTAAAAGAGAAGGTCATCACCCCAGAGCAGTTGGTACAAGCCACGAAGGTCCAGAAAGAGACCAATTGCCGCCTCGGCTCGGCCCTGGTCAAGCTGGGCTTTCTGACGGACGAGGATGTCACCAATTTCCTCTCGCGCCAGTATGGTGTGCCCGCTATCAATCTCTCCTATTTTGAAATCGACCCGGCGGTCGTCAAGCTGATTCCGTTCGAAACCGCCAAACGTTACCAGATCCTGCCTCTCAGCCGTGTGGGCGCCTCGCTCACCATCGCCATGGTGGATCCGACCAACGTTTTCGCCATGGACGATATCAAGTTCATGACCGGCTTCAACATTGAGCCGGTGGTCGCATCGGAGAGTTCGATCAACGCAGGCATTGAGAAAGCCTACGGCACCGCCAAAGAGGAAGACCTCGAACAGGTCATGCAGTCGATGACTGAGATGGGCGACGCCGACGTCGAACTGCAGACCGAAGAGGAGCAGTTGGACCTCAACGAGCTTGAGAAAGCTGCCGATGAGGCTCCCATCGTCAAGCTCGTCAATCTGGTGCTCACCGACGCGGTCAAACGCGGCGCCAGCGACATTCACATGGAACCCTACGAAAAGGAGTTCCGGGTTCGCTTCCGCGTAGACGGCATTCTGCAGAGCATCATGACTCCGCCTCTCAAGCTTAAGGACGCGATCACCTCGCGCCTCAAGATCATGGCCAAGTTGGATATCAGCGAGAAGCGTCTCCCGCAGGACGGCCGCATCATGCTAAAAATGGCCGTGGGCGGCAAGAAAAAGCAGCTCGATTTCCGCGTCAGCACGCTTCCCACGCTGTTTGGCGAGAAGATCGTCATGCGGTTGCTCGACAAGGAGAACCTGCGGCTCGACATGACCAAGCTCGGCTTCGAGCCCGAGTCGCTGGTCAAGTTCGAAAAAGCGATCTTGAAACCCTATGGCATGGTGCTGGTGACCGGTCCCACGGGATCCGGTAAGACCAACACCTTGTATTCCGCCATCGCCCGTTTGAACCAACCCGATACCAACATCATGACCGCCGAGGATCCGGTCGAGTTTCAGATGCAGGGTGTGAACCAGGTGCAGATGAAGGAGCAAATTGGCCTGAACTTTGCGGCCGCCCTGCGCGCCTTCCTGCGGCAGGACCCGAACATCATCCTGGTCGGCGAGATTCGCGACTTCGAGACGGCGGAAATCGCCATCAAGGCGGCGCTTACCGGCCACCTGGTGCTTTCGACGCTCCACACCAACGGCGCTCCCGAGACGATCACACGACTGATGAATATGGGTATCGAGCCCTTCCTGGTTGCGACGTCGGTTCACCTCATCTGCGCCCAGCGCCTGGTGCGCCGTATTTGCAAGGAGTGCGCGGAAGTGATCGAGGTGCCGTACCAGACGCTGATCGAGGAAGGCTACTCGCCCGAAGAGGCCAAGACCGTCAAGATTCAAAAAGGCAAGGGCTGCGGGGTTTGTAACAACACCGGTTACAAGGGCCGTGCCGGTTTGTACGAAGTCATGGAAGTGGATGACGAAATCAAGGAACTCGTGCTGGTCGGCGCTTCCGCGCTGGAACTCAAGAAGAAGGCCATCGAGCGCGGCATGCTCACGCTGCGCCGCAGCGGGCTGATCAAAGTCGGCCTGGGCGTGACGACCCTCGAGGAAGTAGCACGCGAAACAATTCACTGAGGGTTTTGTGTAAAGGGAAGGAAAGGCTATGGCGCTTTCGTTAAGCGATTTGCTGAAAAGAATGCTGGAGATGTCGGGGAGCGACCTCCACATCACCACCAACTCACCGCCCCAGGTGCGCGTGCACGGACATCTGGTGCCGCTCGACCTGCCACAGCTGACGCCGGCTGAAACCAAGCAACTCGCCTACAGCGTGATGACCGACTCGCAGAAGCACCGCTTCGAAGAAAATCTCGAACTGGACTTCTCCTTCGGATTGAAAGGACTCGCTCGCTTCCGCGCCAACTGCTTCAACCAGCGCGGCGCCACGGGCGCTGTGTTTCGCGTCATCCCCTTCGAGATCAAATCATTCAACCAACTCGGTCTGCCTGCGGTGGTCAGTAAGCTGTGCGACAAGCCCCGCGGTCTGGTGCTGGTCACCGGCCCGACCGGCTCGGGCAAGTCGACCACGCTCGCGGCCATGATCGACAAGATCAACACCGAGCGGCACGATCACATCCTCACCATCGAGGACCCCATCGAATTCGTGCACATGAACAAGAATTGCCTGGTCAATCAGCGCGAGTTGCACGCCGATACCAAGAGCTTTACCGACGCATTGCGCGCCGCACTCCGCGAAGACCCGGACGTGGTCCTCATCGGCGAAATGCGCGACCTGGAAACGATCGAGTCGGCGCTGCGTATCGCGGAAACCGGCCACTTGACCTTCGGCACGCTGCACACCAACTCGGCGTCTTCGACCATTAACCGTATCATCGACGTCTTCCCGGCCCACCAGCAGCCTCAGATTCGCGCCCAGCTCTCACTGGTGCTGGAAGGCATCATGTGTCAAAGCCTGCTGCCCAAAAGCGACGGCAAGGGCCGCGCGATGTGCATGGAGATCATGGTTCCGAATGCCGCCATCCGCAACCTGATCCGGGAAGACAAGATCCACCAGATCTATTCCGCCATGCAGTCCGGACAGGAAAAGTTCGGCATGCAGACTTTCAACCAGTCCTTGGCGACCGCCTACTTCCAGAAGCTGATCACGCTGGAAACGGCGCTGATGCGGTCGAGCAATGCGGACGAATTGCAAGAAATGATCAATCGTGGCGCCGGCTTGATGAACCGTGGCGCCGGCACGCCGGGAATGGCGAAAGCCGCCGCTCCCGCCAAGCGGTGACAAGTTGAAGAACCGAGCTGTTTCCCGGTTGTGGGGATGGCGCAAGCACAAGGCACTAGGGAATTTGAACGATCCGGGGCGCCGAAAAGTGTCGCCGGCAAGCCAGTCGAGAATTGAGGAGATACCATGCCAGTTTTTACATTTTCAGGCAAGAGCGCATCCGGCGAAAAGATCTCCGGTGAACGGGTTGCCGCCAACAAAGATGTCCTGACGCAGCAGTTGCGGCGTGAACGGATCACGCCGGGGTCAGTCCGCGAGAAGGGCAAGGAATTTGTCATGCCGACCTTCGGGACGAGCAAGGTTAAGACCAAGGAGATCGCGATTTTCTTCCGTCAGTTCTCGGTCATGATCGACGCCGGCCTGCCGCTGGTGCAGTGTCTGGAGATTCTAGCGGCCAACCAGGAGAACCAGACCTTCCAGAAGACGCTGACGGGCGTGCGAACCACGGTCGAGGGCGGCGCTACCCTGGCCAATGCCATGCGCCAGTTCCCGGCCGTGTTCGACGACCTCACCACGAACATGATCGAGGCGGGTGAAACCGGCGGTATTCTGGACGTGATTTTGCAGCGTCTTGCGCTCTATGTCGAGAAGGCAGTCCGTCTGCGCTCGGCCATCAAGTCCGCGTTGATCTACCCGGTGGCGGTGGTCAGCATCGCGACCCTGATCGTCGCGGCGCTGCTGAAGTGGGTCGTCCCGATTTTTGCGAACCTGTTCACCGGCCTGGGCGTGTCCTTGCCATTGCCCACGCGCATCGTCATGGGCTTGAGCGCGTTCGTGGGCCACTTCTGGTGGTTCTTCATCGCGGGCGGCGTGGGTGGCGTGTTTGGCTTACGCCAGCTGCGTAAGCATCCCCGGGGCCTGTATTTCACGGACAAACTTCTGCTCAAGGCTCCCGTGATTGGCATGCTCCTGCGCAAGATCGCGGTGGCTCGTTTCACCCGGACGTTGGGCACCTTGATCACCTCGGGCGTGCCCATCCTGGAAGGTCTGGCGATCACCGCCCGCACCTCCGGCAATGCGGTTCTGCAGGAGGCCCTGATGAAGGTGCGGAAGGCCATTGAGGAAGGCCGCACCATCGTCGATCCTTTGAAGGAATGCGGCGTGTTCCCGAACATGGTTACGCAGATGATCGGCGTCGGTGAAGCGACCGGCGCCATGGACAACATGCTGCAGAAAATCGCGGACTTCTACGAAGACGAAGTCGACGCCGCGACCCGCGACATGATGGCCATGCTCGAGCCCGCCATTATCGGGTTCCTGGGAATCGCCGTGGGCGGCATCGTCATTTCGCTGTACATGCCGCTGTTCTCCATGATCGCCAAGTTGTCGGGCTAACGGCACAACTTCGGGAAAGGGTCCGGCTGCACAGGCATCCGGGCTTCCTCGATCCCAGGATCGTCTGAGCACGCGCAGCACATTTCTCCGCCCTGCGCGTGCCGGAGCAGCGCGGGCGGAGGTGGGACCTGGGTTTCAGCATGCAATCGACCTTCGACGAGCGGAACTGGCTGGCGTGGCTGGTCAAGATCCGCATCCTCATCCTCACATTCCTTTTCGGAATCGAGTTGACGGTTGCCCGGCTGGCGGAAACCGCCATGCCGCTGCGCTCTTTTGTCAGTGCCATGTTGCTGTGGTACGCCCTGTCCCTGTTCTATGTGCTCCTGCTCTCTTTCTGGGACGAGCAACGCGTGCAAGCTCTCCTGCAGGTGATGACTGACCTGGTCCTGGTGACCCTGGTCGTCCATTTCACCGGCGGGTGGGACAGTTCGCTTAACTTCCTCTATCCGCTGGTCATCATCGTCGCCTGCATTCTGCTGCCCAAGCTATGGGCCTACCTCACGGCAGCGCTGGCTTTCATTTTGTATGGATCGATCCTGGAGCTGAACTATTACGAGATGGTCCACTCGTTTGCGATCACCCATCCGTCGCTGAAGGCGCTCCAAGGGATCATCTTCGTCAACCTGTTCGCCTACCTGGCCGTGGCCTACCTTGCAGGTCTGCTTGCGGCCAAGCTGCGCCAGGTGGATGTTCAGCTGAAGGACGCGAGCGGCGCGCTCGAGAGCCTGCAGGCCCTGCATGAAAACATCATTCAGTCCATCAGCAGTGGCCTCATCACCACCAGCCTCGACGGCCGAATCACCCTGATGAACAGGGCTGCCCGGAAGTCACTCGGCTGTGGTGAGGAACTGCTCGGGAGATCAGTCAACGAATTGTTCCTCGATCCGCTGCCGAAGGTGGGTTCGGAACGCGCCCACGGCGAGGTGCGTTTTCAACCCGCCAACGGCTTTCGTAAGACCTTTCGCGTCATCGTTTCCACCCTCACGGTTCCAGGTAGGGAGGGGCTGGGTTGCGTCTATACTTTCGACGATTTGACCGAGGTTCGCCGCCTGGAGCGTGAGGTCCGCATGCAGGACCGGTTGGCCGCAGTGGGCCGGCTGGCCGCGGCCATCGCGCATGAGATCCGCAATCCGCTCACTTCCATCGCTGGTTCGGTCAGCATGCTCTCGACGGCCACCGGGATGACCGATGAGCAACGGCAACTCCTGCAGATCGTGACCCGTGAGTCTGAGCGGCTGAACAACATCATCACCGATTTTCTGGCGTACTCCCGCGGCAAGCAGTATCGCTTCGACCAGGTTGACCTGGTGCCCCTGCTCGAAGACACTCTGACTCTGCTCGAGCATCGACTGGTGGCGGAGAACACCGGAATCCGCATCGAGCGCAGGTTCAAGGTCCACCAGGCTTCCACGCTCGCCGACGGCGACAAGATCAAGCAGGTTTTCTGGAATTTCTGCCAAAACGGCGTGCGTGCAATGGAGAAGGGCGGCACGTTGACGGTTTCGCTGGAGTCCTCCGGGGAAGACTGGCAGATCAACTTCGCCGATACCGGACATGGCATGACTCCGCAGCAGACCGAAAAGGTCTTTGAACCTTTCCAGACCGGATTCGAAGGGGGAACCGGACTCGGCCTCGCGATCGTGTATCAGATCACGCAGGCTCACGAAGGCAAGGTATGGGCGCGTTCACGGATTGGGGAAGGCACAACCTTTGTGCTGCGCCTGCGCCGTTTGAATTTCGGGACGCACCAGTCCCCCGGGTCCAGCGCAAGAGCCGAAGCGCTTCCGGGAGCCACGGTGGAAGCAGAAACGCAAAGCGCGGCCGCCGCGGGAGGCAGAGTGCATGGCTAACATCCTGGTTTGCGACGACGAGCGCTCCATCTGTGAAATGCTCGACATCGCCCTACGGCGCGACGGCCACAAAATCGAGACAGTCAACTCGGGCGAGGCCGCCAAGCGGAAAATCGACGGAGCACTCTACGACCTCATCATCACCGACATCAAGATGCCCAACATCGACGGCATCGAAGTGTTGCGCTATGCCCACTCCACGTCCCCCGACTCGGCCGTCATTCTCATCACCGCGGTCGACGACTACGAGGCTGCCGTGCAGGCTGTGAAAGCCGGGGGTGCCTCCGACTACATCCGCAAGAGCCCCGGTCTGGTCGACGAAATCAAGCTGGCCATCAACCGCTCTCTTGAGAAAGCGGCGCTGAGCAAGCAGAACTTCGCGTTGCGCCGCGACGCCGCTGCCCGCAACTCGCTCGATAACATCATCGGCGTCAGTTCCGCCATGGAAAAGCTGAAGCAGACCATTCGCACGGTTGCTTCCACCGGCAGCACCATCCTGGTCTATGGCGAAAGTGGCACCGGCAAGGAACTGGTTGCCCGCGCCGTACACGTATGTTCGCCGCGGGTCACCGAGCCCTTTGTCTCCGTGAACTGCGGGGCCTTTCCGGAAACCCTGCTCGAAAGCGAACTCTTCGGCTACGTGAAAGGGGCCTTCACCGGGGCCAACCAGAACAAACGCGGCCTGTTCGAAGTTGCCCACGGCGGCACGATTTTCCTCGACGAAATCGCGGAGATGACCCTTGCCATGCAGGTGAAACTCCTGCGCGTGCTGCAGGAGCGCACCGTGCGGCCGGTGGGCAGCGCCACCGAAATTCCGATCGACGTACGCGTGATCGCCGCCACCAACCGCGACCTCGACAAGCAGGTGGCCGAGAACACCTTCCGCGAGGACCTCTACTACCGCCTGAGTGTGATCCCCATCCGGGTGCCCGGCCTGCGCGAGCGCCGGGAAGACATCCCCCTCCTGGTCAACCACTTCCTGAAGAAATACGGGCCTGCGGCCGGGAAGAACATCGTGCGCGTCGACCCGCATTCGTTGGCGAGCCTGTGCGACTACGAATGGCCGGGCAACGTTCGCCAGCTTGAAAACACCGTCGAGCGTGCCGTCGCGCTCGAAACCACCGACCAGCTCCACGTCGAGTTGCCCGTCGAACGCCCCAAGGCCAAGGCGGCCGCCGCGGCCGCCGGAATTCCGGGAGTCCCCGAGGTAAGTTCGAGTGCGATCCTCCCGGATGGCCTCGACATGGAAAAATACGTTGCCCAGATCGAGCGTTCGTTGTTGTTGGCGGCGCTCAATCAGTCCCATGGTGTGCAGACCAAGGCTTCCGACGTGCTCGGCATCTCCTACCGCTCGTTCCGGCATTTGATGAAGAAGTACGAGCTGTGAGCGTTGGCTATGTTTTCCGAGGCACTCCCAGCCAGCTCGCGCCCAAGCTTGTCTCCTGACGTGCGCCGATTCGTATGATCTGGCACCGCTCGATCCAATTCAGAGGGCTGTTAATTCACGCCTCCGAATCTCGTGCTGCCCCCTCCTTTTGTCGTGTTGTCGTGCACGTCGTGGGAGCCTAGGGATTTCGTGATTCCCAACCAGTAAGGCCAGACTCGCGCAGGTAGAAGGAACTGAAAGAAGCCCGTCACAGACTCCACCGCGACCAAGAGTTCCACCGCAGAGAGACTTGCAGGCACCGGTCCAGCATCCTCCAATCCGGCGCAAACTAGGTGTTGAATTCCGCGCCCCCGCGCATTTCGAGCGCCGGCCCCTCCGGGTTCCACCCGCACAACTTCTGAACCGCGGCTTCCTGCGGTCCCTCTGCGACGAAACCGTTTTCCGCCGCACCGTCAAGGACCGGTCCGGCGGGAGGATACTGTCTCAGAGCTTCCAGGATGCAAGCATTGCAATGTCGAAACCAGAACGAGGAGTCCTCAACCTGGAAGCATCGAGCGCGTCCCCATTCAGGGTACGAGATCGAGGATGATTGTCCGCACTGCCGTTGTCCACTGGTTGACGGTTCTGCAAGCTGAGGCCTGAGAGCAGAGACCTACGAGCTACGAGCTAAGAGCTAAGAGCTAAGAGCTGAGACTAAGGGCTCTTCCCCTTCAACTGCTGCTTCCACCCCAGAACCCGCGCCTTGTTCCCCTCCGTCTCCGCCTCGGGGACCATGCCTTTTTTCTGATACAGCACCGACAGGCTGGTATGCGCCAGCACGTCGTCCGGATCCAGTTCGGCGATGTGGTTGGCAACGGCGATCGCCTCGTCCAGCCGGTTCAGGTCCTGCAGAGCTCGGGCCAGGCCATGCATGGCTTCGGTGAAAGTGGGATCGGCCGCCAGGGACTTCTGATATTCCTCAACCGCTTGCTCGTGATGGCCTTCGGCGACCAGATCGAGTGCCGCATAGTAGTGCTCCTCGGCCGCCGCTCGCGCCTTTTGGTCGAACATGAAGGCTGAAGTCCCTCGGTAGAAACTCGATTCTAGCACGCGTTTTCGAGCGCTCTTCCCGCACGCGGAAGCTATACTACGCGCAGGGATCCATGCGCTACATCCTTCGTTTCCTCTGGAATGCCACCAAGGGCCATCGCCTGGCCCCTTGGCGGAGCCTCTACCTGCTCTGGCGCATCGAGACTTACACCGGCGTCAAGATGACGCAGATTGGTTTCCTGGAGTTCTGGGAGTTCAGCTGGCGGGAACGCAGGAGCCTCTGGCGTTTTTTGAAGTGGACGGGAGAGATGGAGCGGTATGCCCACCCCAAACCGAAAAGTGGAATGATGGCTTAGTTGTGTCTTGCTGAAGTAGCCTCGGGGGCAGGTTGTGCGGGCGCGACTCTTCGCAGGGACTGCACAATGCGATTGATTTCAGCTTGGGAGACTCGTCCGGGGCCCGGGCGGTTCTTCTGACTGAGAATGAACTCCATACGGTCGGTATCCGGGTACAGGTCGAAGATAAATCCATCCCAGGGACTCTTGGGAGTTCCCTGCTGGAATCCCTTGTAGGCCGGGTTTTGAATTGCAAAGATCCCGCTGTTTGCGTCCCGCGACAGCGCCATGGACTTGATCAGCAAGCGCATGTTGTCCCGGTTATGGACGAGAGAGGACAGAGACCAGACGTCCATCTTGTCGGGGGTAAACTCGTACAGCATCTGGTCGAAACTGTAGTCGGATTGGGTCGCTTCTTTGCCAAAGGCGGCTTCAATCTGTCTCGGGGTGAAATGAAAGTCTGAGGAAAGCGCGCGAACCCATTGGCCCGCCGGAATGTCGGTCACCATCAATCGCAAACCAGACCGGAATGTGAGAACAACCCGAGTGGGTTTGTCGCGCGGATAAAGCTTGGTTTGAGTCTCGTCGATATCGTTCCACGGCACTTCGAACTGGTAGCCGAAGTAGGACAACTCTTCCCCTTGTGCTGTGGAGATGGACAGGTCCTCGAGCGCTTCCGGAGTTAACCTGGTCACGCTGGGCGCCTTGCGGGTGGCGTAGATGGAGAGTGCGATCGGCGCGCCCCAGTTCAAGGCGGCAGCGATCAATGCCACCCAGATGATCGCCAGCACTACCGCGCTGATGAATTTGCTCAACCCCAAGCTCCCGGGGGCCGAGGCTTCCCTGGTCGGCACAGGGGGTCGCTTGGGTAAGCCCTACTGCCCGCTGGTGGCGGCGGCCGCCTCGCCCAGGACGACATTCACGTCGCTTCCCTTACCGACGCCGAGAATCTGGGTCGCTGCTCCGCGATTGGCCGCAATCTCGAGATAACCCATGCTTCCCAGGATGCCAAACACCTCCCCGGGAGCGCCCAGCGCGTACGCGGACTTGATCTCGGTGATCTCACGTTTGCCAATCACGATCTTGAAGCCCGATGCGTTTTCAGTAAACAGCATGGGAGCGTCCTGGGGCGTGATGTTGGTGACGAGGTTGCCGAAGCGGTCGACTTTCAGAACCACGCCGCGCAGCGTCGTTTCGTTCACCAGCTTCGCCTTGGGCGCCGAGAAGCGAACGAAGTCCGTGACAGCTTCTCCGAATTTCGCCGGGTCCACGCCCTTCGACAGGTAGGCCGCTATCGGCGAAAAAACATCCCGCCCGTGGAAGGTTTTGCTGACCGGCTGCAGGAAGTAGTGCTCGCCCGTCACATGCCGCGCGCTCAGTCGTTGTTCCCGCTGATAGATCAGCGACAGCACGCCGTTATCGGGCGCAACAAAGTGGTGCCGGTCGCTGGTTACCAGCAGCGGCCGCCGTGCCGTTCCCACACCCGGGTCCACGATGACCATGTGCACCGTTCCAGAAGGGAAGTACGAGTAGGCCTGGGCAATCGTCAGGGCTCCGTCGAGTACGTCAAACGCCTGCACGGAGTGGCAGATGTCGACGATCTGCGCCTCCGGCTCAATGGCCAGGATGACGCCTTTCATGGTTCCAATGAAGTGATCGTTGAGTCCGAAGTCGGTTGTGAGTGTAATGATCGGCGTTCGAGCCACAGAGTCCCTCGCTCCCGGGACACACGTCTGCCCGGCGCAGATTCTTGCCCCACAGGACGAAAGTAACCTGCGGGAGGGGCAGGGTCAAGGTACCGAGGTAACAACCTGTTGCAGACGGAGTGTCTCGGAGCTTGGGGGAATTTGACTGGACTGCGATTTAGGTGCGGTTTCATCGATCAGTGGTACATGGTCGGCACAGATGGACCAGTCGTCTTGTTTTTCATGGTGGGCGTCGTCGGTGCAGTCGCCTTGGTCGCCAGAGGGTTAAGGGTTAAGAGAGGGTTTGAGCACGCCGGACCCTTCTTGCGACAGCAAGCCAAATGATTCCACCGCTCACGAAGGGTGGCTGTTGTTCGAGAACATGCAGAATGCGACGGGCTCGGCTTTTCCAGCCGACGCATCAGGTGCCATCAATGGGCCCGTCCCAAACACGGACTCTCCAGGCACTCCTTGCTCAGCCGACCAAATAACGACGCTGGTTCGTCAAGCAACCTTAGCTCCACTGGTTATGAAGGGACAAGGGCCCTGCTCCCCAGATAACAGCGGCCTCGTGCCTGGTGACGTGAACTCGGGCCAGTGAGTAAGATCGCGAAGTTGTGGGTGAACGCCTGCCACCCGGCTACTCGTAGTGCAGCGCTTCCACCGGATCCATGCGCGCGGCCTTCAGCGCCGGGAAGAATCCCGACACAATCCCCACCAGCGACAGAATGGCGAAAGAAACCATCATGACGGTGGCCGAGGCGTGCAGGAAGATGTCGCCCTCGTGATTGGTCGTTTTGTACAGGTCGCCATAGAGCGGCATGGGTGGGATCACCCAAGTAAGGAAGATGGCGACCCCCATTCCGATCACGCCACCCACAAACGTAAGCACCAAGGCTTCCAGCAGGAATTGAATCAGGATGTGCCGCGGCCTCGCTCCCAGGGCCTTGCGTAGCCCGATCTCGCGCGTGCGCTCGGTGACCGACACCAGCATAATGTTCATCACGCCGACTCCGCCCACCGCCAGCGTCACCGCGCCGATCAGCCCCAGCACCGCCTGCAAGCCGATCGAGAACGCGCTGACCATGGCTTCGCTTTCGATCGTGTCCCAGACCGGGGTCGCCTTGTCATCCTTGGGGTCGAAGTGATGCCGTCGCGCGATCACTGCGCGCACGGCCGCCACCGCCTTTTTGTTCAGTTCAGGCGCTTGCGGCTGGATGATGATCATGTCAGGATCGCGCACCTGCTTCAGTTCGCGAAACACCTGGAATGGGATGAAGCCGTCTTCGTTGTCCGGTCCCTGGTACATCGAGTCCTGGATCTTGTTGCGCAGAACGCCAATTACTTCAAAACTCTGGCCCCCGATGGTCAAGCTCTGAGAGACGGCCGGCGCTCCCTGGAAGGCCTTCTTGGCCGCGTTGTATCCCAGGATCACCACCCGCCGGTGGTCCACGAAATCGCCCTCGCTGAAGTAGCGTCCATTTTCCAGATCGAGCTTGCGCATCTGCCCGTAGGGAAGTTCGACTCCCCGGGTCTGGATCGAAACCACGCGCGTGCCGATCTTGTAGCCGAAGTCGCTGCATGACTCCGCGCTGACGGCGCGCACGAGAGGCACCTCGTCCCGCACCGCCTCGACGTCCTCGTATTCGTAGTTCACCTTCTTGCCGGCACGCTGGCCGCCCGCCTGCATGCTGGTCTGGCCTGGCCACAGCACGATGACGCTGTTCCCCATGTTCAGGAAGGCGTGCAATACGCTGCCTCCCAGGCCCTGCCCGTAGGCCAGCAGGATGACCACCGACGCCAGTCCCCACACGATGCCGAGCATCGTCAGCGCCGAGCGCATGCGGTTCCGCATCAGCGCCTGCCAGCCTTGCGAGATCAGTTCTTTGAGAAACATGCTTCCGTCCTGCCCCAGATCCGGCCTCAGTCGACCCGGATGTCTCCCGAACCGGTGTGCACGCTGATTTCCGGCCCGCCGCCCCGGACCTTCCCGCGAATCGCCTTGTGTGCATCTTCCACCCGTCCCTGAATGGTGGTGGTCACGGGGTGGTCGACGACGACGCTCCCAGAACTGGTCGAAACATCCAGGTCGAAGGCCGCCTGCTCCGGCACCCGCAGTTCCGCGTTGCCCGAACCAGTCTTCACTGACCAGCTGCTGGCCGGCGTCCCATCGACCCGCACGTCACCGCTCCCGGCGTTTGCGCGCAGGCCACCATCGACGCCCCGCACTTCAATGTTTCCGGACCCGGTCTCGACCTGCACATCGCCCTTGCTGTTCTCCTCGATGTTGATGTCGCCGCTGCCGGCCCGTGCCTCAATCGGACCCGAGGCACCTTTGGCCTCCACGTTCCCCGATCCGGTATGAATCCGGATGTCGCCGGCCAGGTCGCGCAGCCGCACATCCCCCGATCCGGTCTCGACCTCGAGTCCCGCTTGCATCCCTTCGATGGTCTGATCGCCGGATCCCGACTTGGTGTGCACCTTGGTGTCGGGGGGCGCCGTGATCTCGTAGTCCACCGCAATATCGTGGTAATTCACGTAGTCGATCCGCACGTGATTCCCGCTCTGCGTGATGGGTGGATTCTGCTCGATAGCCTCCACCTCGGCCTTCTTTCCGCCGTTAAACCAGCGGTCGCCAACGTGGATCTTGCCAAGGATCGCAATGCTGCCCGCCGGTCCACTGCGGACGATGACATCGCCGGAGTGGGTGAACAGTTCAAGATCTGCCGCGCCGCTCACCGGTAGCGTCTTTTCGAAGCGCCCCTGCTCCGACGCCACCGCTAGGGTGGTTCCAACCAGCAAACACAGAACAACTGCCGTTGCCTTAGCCAATCCTGGACGCATGTCGATTCTCCTCATAGCAGAGTTATTCGTAGCGCAGCGAGTCCACAGGAGTCATATCCGCCGCGCGTTGTGCCGGATACATTCCTGCCGTAAACGTAATCAGGGAAAGCGTAACCATTGAAACGATGATCGAAATAGGGGAAATGATCGGACGGGGCACGAAGTCGGGCAAGGGAAGATTGGCTAACGCCAGGCAGGCACCCATGCCGAACGTCAGACCCAGGACGCCACTGACCGTGGTCAGGAGCACCGACTCGGCAAAGAACTGCCTCAGAATATCGGCGCGCGTGGCGCCAATCGCCTTGCGCACTCCGATTTCCCGCGTCCGCTCCGTCACTGAAACCAGCATGATGTTCATCACGCCGATTCCGCCCAGGCCCAGCGTCACGATTGCGACGCAGCCAAAGAAGATCGTGATCACGTCGAAAATGTTCGCGACCATCTTGGCGCCTTCCATGGTATCCCAGATGAAGAGCGCGTCTTTGTCCTTCGCGTCGAAGTGGTGGACCCGCCCCAGCGTGCGGCGCACCTGCATTACCGAGTCGTCATGGGCTTCCGCATCGGAAACCTCAAACACGAGGTTGTCCAGGTGGCCGCGCACGATCCCCTTTTTCAGGGGAGGAGGGAAGTCTCTGGCGACCGATGAATAGGGAGCGAACAGGTAGTCGTTATCCGGGCCGTCGTAGTTCGAATTCTGCTTCTTCTCGGTCAGCACGCCGATGACCGTGTACGGCACGCTCTTGATCAGCAGCGTGGCGCCCACCGCCGGCTGGCCTGGAAAGAGCTGGCGCCGGGCAGCATAACCGAGAATGACGACCCGATTCGAATCGCGCTCGTCGTCTTCGGTCATGAGCCGTCCCTCGCCGATGAGGAGCGAACGAAAATCCTGGTAGGAGGGCCAGATCCCTACCACTCCACGATTCGCCGAATTGAACGGGCTGACCTCGGGCACCGTCCGCCGCAATTCCGGGCTAACATTCTTCACCTGGTAACACTCGTTCCGGATGAGCCGCGCGTCATCGATGGTCAGGGTGACCTCGCGCCCCGCCGCCAGCCCACCCACCTGCGAACTCGTTCTCCCGCCCCAGACGATCACCAGGTCCTTGCCCAGAGTCCGCATGCGCCGTTTCTGGTCGGCGCTGAAGCCGCGTCCCAGCCCCACCAGCAGAATCACCGACGAGATCCCCCACACGATGCCAAACATCGTCAGGAAGATCCGCAGCTTGTGCGCACGGAAGGTCGCGATGGTCTGGCGGAGGATTTCGAACAGACTCATAGTTGCCCCAAGGCGTGGCCGCCGGCAGGCCAAGTCTTTCCATCCCTTAGACGGACGCCCGGCGGCTTAGTTATATCTTCAAGGGACTATACGAACCGAGTATGGAAAATGTTCATTCGATGGATTTTCGGGTTCCAAACAGAACAACGGGACAGGGTTTTGGAAGAGTGCGGGTCTGGGGGCGAGACCCTCCAGACTGCCCTGAGGCAGTCGAAGGTTCCCCGCCCGTCGCCCTAGCTGCCCTTATTCCCCGGAATAATCCGCCGCCTTGCCGATCGCGTTGGTCAGAGAATCAGCCAATTCGGTCGGTACCGAGAGCACGATCTGGTTCGATTGGGGAGCAACCGGAAGCGTGGCAACGATGTAGAAGCGTCCCGCGCCCCCCTGCTGGATTTTCAGCTCTACCTTGCCCGTCGGGTTGGGCAATTCAAAAACTCGCTCGTAGCGCGTTGCGTCGGGCGTTTCAGCCATGGCTGATTATGAGGGATGAGCGCCCGGGGAAAGAAGTCGCACAAACAAAACAGAAAAGGCACGGACCGAAGTCCGTGCCCTGCGGTTGAATTCCTGGGGCGGAGCCTTTCAACCAAGCTTTACTGCAAAACCACCTGGTCGCCTTCCTTCAGCCCGTTCAGGAGTTCCGTCTTGGCGCCATTCGAGATGCCGATATTCACGGCCAGCTTGCGCTTGCCTTCCTTGCCCTTCTCGTCCGGGATCTCAACCGACGCCTTCTTGTCCTTGTCGTAGAGGATCGAGCCCTCCGGAATCTGCAGTACGTTCTTGTGCTCTTCCAGGATGATCTCGGCGTTGGCCGTCATGGCCGCTTTCAGCTCGCCGCCCGGATTGTTGATGGAAACCCGAACTTCGAAGGTCGTGACGTTGTCCTTCTCCACGCCCATCGGTGAGATCTTCGTCACCTTGCCGTTGAAGGTCTTGTCCTTGAACGACTCCACCTTGATCCGCGCTGGCTGGGCCATGTAGACCTTGCCGATATCGCTCTCGTCCACCTTGCCCTTCACGTAGACCTCGCTGGTGTCGCCCTCGGTCATGATGAGCGTGGCCGACGATCCCAGCACAAGGATCGAGCTGACGGCATCGCCGACTTCCACATCGCGCGACAGGATGATTCCATCGATCGGCGAGGTGATGGTGGTGTAGCCCAACTGCTCTTCCAGCTGCTTCAGGTTGGCGTGGTCCTGGGCCACTTGCGCCCGCGCCTGACCAATCTTCGCGCGCAGCACCAGCAGTTGCGCCTTGGCGACATTCTGCTTGTTCAGCGCCAATTCGTAGTTCTTCTGTGCATCGTCCAGCGCGGATGCCGACACAACGCCTTCCTTGGCCATGCCCTGTGCGCGGTCATAGGCACGCTTCAGCAGGGGCACATCCGGACCTTCCGCATCGACCTTCGCTCGCTCCAGGTCCGCCTCGCTGCCTTTCGCGCTGGCCTCCGACGCTTCCACCTGCGCATGCGCCTGCGCCACGCGAGCTTCAATCTCTTCCTTATCGAGCTCCGCCAGCAACTGGCCCTTCTTTACCCGGTCGCCCGCGTCCACGTACAACTTCTTCACGATGCCGCTGGCCTTCGACTTGATTTCCACCTTGGTAATAGGCTCCACCTTGCCGGTTGCCACCACGCTCTTGGCGAGATCACCCTTCTCCACCTTCGCGAGCTTCGAGGGATCAATCTTGGTGCCCCCGCGCGTCGCCGCGATCACTCCTCCGGCCACCAGCAGGAAGCCGAATACACCAACGCCGATATAAATCAGCCGTCTACGCCGCTTCTTCTTGTTATTGCCGCTCCCGTTGCCGTTCACATCTGCCTCCTGAAGCTAAGAAAGGTGAGCTTGACTGCGCCTACGGTGGATCTTACGAAGCCGAAGTGGGTTTTGTTCCCGCTGGCTACCGAGTTTCAGAGATTTCGACTCGGCTTTTCCCCTGAAGGGGAGCTCAACAAGAACAGACTCATGTAGTTAGACACCGCCGCCAAAGAAAAGAAAGCAGGGAAGTTGCCCCTCCGGGAGTGGGGGCCGGCAGGCGGCTCAAACCCACCCTCCTCCCTGAAGTTTCTTGGCGCTCGCGGCTCAAAGCCCGTAGCTTCTTCTATGCCCTTTGGAATGTTAGAATTACCATTCCATGATTGCCTTTGTGCTGCTCCGGGTGTTTTTGATTCTTCTCCTGGTGGCGGCCAACGCGTTCTTTGCCGCAGCCGAATTCGCCCTGGTGAGCGTGCGCGACACCCGCATCCAGCAGCTCATTGAGGCGCGCCGCATCGGCGCGCGCACCGTCCAGCGCCTTCATCAGAATCTCGACGAGGTCGTCAACGGCGTCCAACTGGGCATCACCCTGACCAGTCTGACCCTCGGCTGGGTCGGCGAGCCCACGCTCGCTCGCATCCTGGAGCAGATTCTCGGCCGGGTGCCGCATGCGCCCATCTACTCCCATACCATCGCCATCGCGTTAACCTTCACGCTCATTTCCTACCTACACGTGATCCTCGGGGAACTCGTCCCCAAGACGCTGGCGCTGCAGCAGGCGGAGCGGGTCGCGCTCGCCGTCGCCGCGCCCATGGATGTCTTTCTCACCGTAATGAAGCCCTTCCTATACGTGATGCGCAAATCCGGAGGGTTCGTTCTGCGCCTGTTCGGTTCGCGCGGAATGCGCAGCGGCGCCATCCACTCCCCCGATGAACTCAAACTGATCGCCACCGCCAGCCGCCAGGTCGGCCAGATCCCCGAATTCCAGGAAGCGATGATCCACAACGCCCTGGAACTGGACAGCATCGCGGTCCGCCAAGTCATGGTGCCGAGGCCCGACATCTTTTCTCTCCCCGCCGACCTCACCCTGGAGGACGCGCTCGCCCGCGTGGTCGAGGAACAGCATTCCCGCATTCCGGTGTATGACCCGCAACGCGGGCGCGAGCACATCATCGGCGTGCTCTATTCGAAGGACCTGATGCGCTGGATGCGCCTGCGCTTCACGCTCAGCCCGAACCAGGCCATCACCTCGCGCATCGCCAAGATGCAAGTCAGCCAGATCATGCGCAACGTTCTGGTTGTCCCGGAGACCAAGGCCCTGACCGACCTGCTCGCAGAATTCAAGGAACGCAAGCGCCACCTGGCCGTGGTGGTCGACGAGTTCGGCTCCACCGCCGGAGTGATCACGGTGGAAGACGTGCTGGAGCAGTTAGTCGGCGAGATCGAAGACGAGTTCGACATTCAGCCCGCGCCACAGCCCACGCTGGACGAAGACACTTCGTTGACCCTCGATGGCTCGCTGAACATCCGCGACCTCGAATCGCAATACCAGCTCATCCTTCCGCAAGACGCTGGCTTTGAGACCCTGGCGGGATTTGTCCTGGCGCGTCTGCAAAAAATCCCGCGCGTGGGCGACTCCTTCGAATTCGAAGGCCGGCGCTACAGCGTGGAAGAAATGGAAGCCCACCGCATCGCCAAGGTGAAGATCGAAACCCTGGAACCGGCGTCCATGGAGCAGGCAGGGGACTGAGCAAGAATTTCTCCAGCTGCTTGCTACCTACTCGGTTTCGGGCCGCAGGATCGTAAGTTGTATGGACTGGTGGTCGTCTCGAGAGAGGGTCACGGTACGTGCGTCCGACTTGGGGACGGTTCCCTCTGCGGATGAGGGACCTCTGGCAGCCACCTGATATTTGCCTGGAGCCAGACCGATCACGGCGAAGTGTCCCGCCTGGTCGGTCTTCACGATTTGCGAGCGATGTCGGTTGTAAGGTGTTTCCGGCTCGGGGGCGACACGAACACGCGCCCCAGCCACGGCGCGATCATGATCGCTCACCGAACCCTCCAGTTGCGCGCTCTCTGAGCCGAGCGCGATCTCAAGCATTCCCCCCGAGGCATCTTTTTCCACTTGCAATCCCTTCTCGAGCACGTCGTTCTGACCGATGCGCGCCGACTTGGCGTACCAGCCGCGTTCGAGTCCCCTGACAATAACGGCGTAGTTGCCGTCCTGGACCGATGTGATTTCGAAGGTTGCATCTTTCTTGACACGGGCGAGAGCGACCGCCTCCCCTCCGTCAATCAGGAAAAACAGGACGACAAGGCGATCGAAAGCCACCGTGCCGGGCCCGGCAACCGAGACCCGACCACGAAAGCTGGTGCCGGCGCCCAGTGCAATCGTGAGGGAGTCGATGTTGTCACTGCCCACTTCGAGCTTCTGCCTTGCCTGATACGTTTTGCCCCCTTCGCCTCTGCCGTCGGCAATGATCGTGTAGCTTCCCGGCGGTATCCCTTTCATACTGAAGTTGCCCTTTTCGTCGGTGGTCGTGTCATGGGTATAGCCGTCAGCTCCCGGCTGCTCGAGGCTTACCAGTCCATTCTTGGGGCCCCCATTTGGGCCGATGAGGCGCCCTGCGACCGCCACGGTCTTTAAGCGCCGCATGGAAAAGTCCGCCTGGGCCTGTTCGCCCGCGCGTAACGAAACCGTTTGCGCCTGATCAAGTTGCGGTGTGCCCGGGTAATACAACGGAGCATAGTCGGTTCCCAGCGCCAGCCGCACGGACGATTCCTGATCAACGTCACCCCCTGGGGGCGGTTCGAGCGAGTCCGTGGCTCTGATGTAATACTGACCCGCTTTGAGCCCGAAAATGCGGTACTGGCCGCGATCGTCAGTCTGGGCCGACGAAACCGCAACCAACTCACGTTCGTGCGTGCCGTATGGCCCCCGGTCTTCCATCTCCTCGTCGCTCGGCCAATCGAGAGCCGTCACCCGCACACCGATCATCGGTTCACCTTGCTGGTCGTTCACGCGTCCCGTAACGACCGCGGCCAAAGTCAGGCGGAACAGCACATCCGCAATCTTCTGCCCGGCCTTGAGGGCCAGTAGCGCGCCGCCGTCCGCTCCGTCCGACTGGTAGTGCTGGGTGAGGAAGCCGGTATGGAAGGCAAAGAACTCGTAGCGGCCGGGCGCAACGTCCTTGAAAATGAAATGGCCGTCACTGTCGGACATCGACCCATACATGTGGAGCGACTCGGCTTGCTCCACCAGGGCTGCACGAGCTGACTTCAACGGACTGCCGTCAACGGCATTTAGAATGCGCCCGACCACGGTACACGGGGCAGAGGGGCTCTCCTCCAGTTTGTTGGGCGAGGGAGGAGACGACTGCCCGGATAGACCAATCGCCAATCCGATGATTGCCGAGACTGGGAGCAAGCGCCGCATTGCTATCCTCTGACCTCGAAGGGGGACGGGGCGACAGGAGAAGGAAAATCATACGCCCACTAACCAGCGGGTTCTCAGGATCTAGCTGGCCCCGACGATTGCCGGCGAAAAGTCGCCGCACCGCCCGGGGGCGAAGCTGGTGCCTCCTTCATATCAGCGATCGCCAGACACCCCTGGATGAGACAAGTGCTAATCTAACCAACGATCAACGACTGGCAACTAGCCACTGACCACTGCCTTGCTCCGCTACCTCTCCCAGCGCGTCCTCTACACCCTGCCCGTGATCTGGCTCGTCGTCTCGTTAGTCTTCCTCCTGATCCACCTCGTCCCCGGTGACCCCATCCAGCAAATGCTGGGTGAAGGCGCTCCCGCGGCGGATCTCGAGGCCACCCGTCACGCCTACGGCCTCGACCTCCCGCTAGGCCAGCAGTACATCAATTATTGGAAGGGGGTGCTTCACGGCGATCTCGGCACCTCGCTTCGCTACAACCAGAGCGTGAGCAAGCTGCTCGCCCAGCGCTACCCCTACACCCTGCAGCTCACTCTGGCCGCGCTGGTGGTCGCGATCCTGCTTTCGATCCCCGCCGGCGTTCACTCCGCGCTCCACCGCAATCACCGGGACGACCGCCTGATCAGCGTAGTCAGCCTCTTCGGCCTCTCGTTTCCAAACTTCGCGCTGGGGCCGATCCTGATCCTCTTGTTCTCGATCAAGCTGGGATGGCTGCCCGTCTCCGGTTCCGGCGCCTTCGCGAACCTGGTGCTGCCCGCCATCACCATGGGCAGCGCGCTCGCCGCGATTCTCACCCGCATGGTGCGCACCTCCATGCTCGAAGAACTCAGCCAGGACTACATTCGCACCGCCCGCGCCAAAGGCCTCCCCGAAAGCACGGTGGTCTACCGCCATGCGCTGCGCAACGCCATGATCCCGGTGATCACGGTGCTAGGTCTTCAATTCGGTGCGTTGCTGGCCGGCGCGATCGTGACCGAGACGATTTTCTCCTGGCCGGGAATTGGCCGTCTCAGCATCCAGGCAATCTCGAATCGCGACTACTACCTGGTGCAGGGCTGCATATTGGCCATTGGATTGACGTATGTGGCCGTCAATTTCTTGACGGACTTGCTGTACTCAGCGTTGAATCCGAGAATCCGGCAATGAAAAGGCATTACCGCAAGGACCGCAAAGACACGCCGCGAAGTTCGCAGACACGAAGTGAATTTCCTCGCGCCCTTCGCGGACTTTGTTCGTGCACTTTTCGGTCAAACGCTTCTTAACCATGTCCACCACCACCATTTTGTTCCAACGCGTGGTCCGCCACAACTCCCTCGCCGCAATGGGCGTAGTGCTGGTGATCATCTTCGTCCTGGCCGCAATACTCGCCCCGCTGCTAGCCCCGCACGACCCCGCCCAGATCAATCTCCCCGCCCGTCTGGACACGCCGAGCCTCTCCCACTGGTGCGGTACCGATGAACTCGGTCGCGACATCCTCTCCCGCCTCATCTACGGCGCACGCATCTCGATGCTGGTGGGCGGCTCGGTGGTCGCGATGAGCCTCGCCCTGGGCCTGATCATCGGCTCCGTCGCCGGCTACTATGGCGGACGCATCGACCGTTTCATCAACGTTGTCCTGATGAACGCCTTCCTCTCGTTCCCCGGAATCCTGCTCGCGATCGCCTTCGTAGCTTTCCGCGGCCCCGGCATTTTCAACCTGGTGCTTGCGCTCTCCCTGGGAGGCTGGGTCGGCTATGCCCGCCTGGTGCGCGCCCAGGTTCTGGCCACGCGAGAAAAGGAATTCGTCGAAGCCGCCCGCGCTCTGGGGGCCAGTGACGTCCGCGTGATCGTCCGCCACATTCTCCCCAACATCATTCAACCCGTGATCGTGCAAGCCGCGATCGGCATGGCCGGCGCCATCCTCGCCGAAGCCACCATGAGCTTTCTGGGTCTGGGCGTCCCTCCACCCACCGCCAGCTGGGGCTCCATGCTCAACGACGCCCGCGCCCACCTCTTCGACGCGCCCCACCTTGTCCTATTCCCGGCGCTCGCGGTCATGTTAGCGGTGCTTTCGTTCAACTTCGTCGGAGACGGACTGCGGGATCTGCTGGACCCGAGGTCCCGAATCGAAGCCGGCCTGTGAGGAATCGCAGTCGAACACACCTGGAGTATCGATGGCGACACTGGCGCGCTACTTCTGGTCAGCAACCTTAGCCCCACCCTCGGAGTCCCTGCCGCCGCTCGCCCAGCCCGAATTGCGATGTCAAAGCCGCCACCGATGCCTGGCTGGCAACCGTGCCGCCCGAGCCGATATGGGGAACGCCCATCGGAACGTCCAGCTCCAGATGGACCTCGATACCCTCCATGTCTCCGTGACTCGATGGTGAAATAGCTACCCTAACCCACTGAAAATGCTGTACATCCTTCTCTTGACAGTACATTGCAAATTGCAATATAAACATAGCGATTTGAGATATGACGCTCGGCGAAAAAATCCGCTACCTGCGCGAGGTCGAAGGCTCCCTGCGCGATCTGGGCCGCTCCATGACCCAGCAGGAAATCGTGCGCGCGGTCAAGAACGAACTGGGCAAGAGCATCAGCCAGTCCTACCTCTCGCAGATCGAGCGGGGCTCGCGCCGTCACATGACACAGTCGTCGCGTACGCTGCTGGCGCGCTTTTTCAAGGTGCACCCAGGCTTCCTGGTTGATGACCCGGAGGGCTACCACACCGAACTGGTGTCGGACCTGCGCACCACGGAAGGAAAGCTCGATGTCTGGCTGCTGCAAGGTTCGGAACGTTTCGCAAGCGACCGCGAAGTGAGCGACGTGCTGATCAAGGTGGCGCGTCATCAGGATACGCGCAGCTGTTTTCTGCTGCTGGGGGCCATTCTCGACACACCGGGCCTGGCGGAGCGCTTGCTCGACGCGCTCGATCCGGATGCCGTACGCCGGAACCATCGCAACCGCAGAGCCGCGGAAGGGAGGCGGGTCCAATGACCTGGGCAGACTTTTACTTGATCTGTTTTGCCGTGGGTTTTGCCTTCAGCTTGATCTCGTTTCTGGGCGGAGGCACACGCTGGCATTTCCACCTGCCCCATCTGCCCCATGGTGTAGGACACGTGTCGGTTGCGGCCGGTCATGCGGGCCCGATTGCAGGTGGCCAGGTTGGCGGCAGCGCAGCCGTCGGCCATGCACCGGCTGCTGCTGGACAGGAGCTCGCAGGCGGCGCCGTGGCGCTTGGCCCCCCTCATGCGATCCAGACCACCTGGGTCTCGCCATTCAACTTCGTCACGCTGACGGCGTTTCTGGCGTGGTTCGGCGGCACCGGTTACCTGCTGACGCGCTATTCGAGTGTGTGGTTCGTATGGGGCCTGGGGATCGCGTTGATCAGCGGCCTGGTGGGCGCCGGCATCGTGTTCTGGTTTTTCAGCCAGGTGCTGATCTCCGAGGAGGAGAACATGGATCCTGCCGACTACGAGATGGTGGGCGTGCTCGGTCGCACCTCGATCTCGATTCGCGAAGGCGGCACGGGAGAAATCATCTATTCGCAGGCCGGCACCCGCAGAACCTGCGGCGCCCGCAGCGAGGACCGATCGGCCATCGCGAAGGGAGCCGAAGTAGTCGTGACCCGATACGAGAAGGGAATCGCCTATGTGCGTCTGTGGACAGAGATCTCAGGCGAAGAATCGAGCAGCGTGTAGCGGGTGGAACCGCGGATCGACGGTCAGCCTGGGCTGGAGTGAAGGCAGTGGTCCTCGCCCCTGGTGGGAAGAGGGTCGTAGGAGCGCATGCCCTTCAGGCGTGCCACAGCGGGGCCGATGACCAAGGCTCCTTTAGGCGCCGCGCGCTCCAGGGTCCTAAACAGAAGGGGGCTTTAGCCCCCGAGGCAATTGCAATGAACCGCAAACTTTTCCCAATCCTGACCGCGATGATGTGGCTGGCGCTCCCGCTCACCGCCGTGCGCTACTGGCAGGTCTGGGACCAACTCCCCGAGCGCATGGCGACCCAGTTCGGCGCGGGCGGAGAGCCCAACGGCTGGATGCCACGCGAAGTCTCGCTCTACTTCGCGGTTGGCCTCACGGCGTTCATGCTCGTGATCTTTACCGCGGTCGCATATGTCATGCAGAAGCAGCAGTCGCCCAACCTGTTGTCCGCGGGACTGCTGGGATTCTTCTACCTGGTCCTGGGCTTCGTCTTCTACGGGAACGACAGCGTGCTCGAGCACAACCTGACCGGGCGTCCGGTGACGATCGGGCCCGTCCTGATCGGCGTGCCGTCCGCCCTCATCGTGTTCATTCTGATCTACCTCGGCCTCCAGCGCGGCCCGGCATTGCCCGTGGGGCAAGTGCTCGCCGAGGAAGCGCACGGCTCGCGCGCATGGGCGCTGGTGTTCCTGACGCTTACCGCGCTGGAGGTCGCCACCTTCGCCTCCGTACGGCTCATGGGAGTTCGCGTGGCCATGGCACTGATGTGTCTTCTGTTTCTGGTCATCGCCGCGCACGCCTGGAGCGGATTCGAGTATCGCTTCACGCCCTCCGGGGTTGAGATCAGCACGCTCGGTTTCCGCCTGCGCTCGATTCCGCTCGGCCACATCCGCGCCTACCGGATCGAGGGTTGGAGCGCGCTGCGCGGCTACGGCATTCGAGGCGTAGGCAACCGGCGCGCGTATGTCTGGGGCAACGAGGTGGTTCACATCACCACGCAGGATGGCGAAGTCTTTCTTGGACACGACGATCCGGTGCGCATCGTGCGCGACCTGGACTTGATGAAGCAGTTCGCACCTTCATAACGGTCTTACAGCTCGGTTCGAATTGTGAGAGGAGGCGATATGTCGTTCGGCATACCAACAGAAATTTGGGTCATCGTGGGGCTGATCGTTTTGGCGACCATGCTCCTGATGAGCGTGCTGGCCCGGCTCTACCGCAAGGCGGGTCCGCATGAAGCGTTGCTCGTTTACGGGTTCGGCGGTACCCGGGTGGTGAAAGGTCACGGGACCATCGTGTGGCCGATGGTGCAAGTCTGCCGGGGTCTTTCCCTGGAACTGATGTCGTTCGACGTGGCCCCGCAACAGGACCTGTACACCAAGCAGGGCGTAGCCGTGACGGTCGAGGCCGTTGCTCAGATTAAGGTCAAGTCGGACGTCGAGTCCATCCTGACCGCATCCGAGCAGTTCCTGACCAAGACCGACCAGGAGCGGGAAGGCCTGATCCGGCTGGTCATGGAAGGCCACCTGCGCGGCATCATCGGACAGCTCACGGTAGAAGAGATCGTGAAGCAGCCCGAGATGGTGGGCGAGCGCATGCGCGCGACCTGCGCGGATGACATGAGCAAGATGGGACTGGAAGTGATTTCGTTCACCATCAAGGAAGTCCGCGACAAGAACGAGTACATCACCAACATGGGCAAACCCGATGTGGCGCGCATCAAGCGCGATGCCGACGTGGCTACCGCTGAAGCCGAGCGCGACACCGCGATCAAACGCGCCGTAGCCACCCGTGAAGCGGCGGTTGCGAAAGCGCAAGCCGATCAGGAACGGGTGCTGGCCGAGACGCTCTCGCTGGCCAAGCAGGCGGAAGCGCAACGGGACCTTGAGGTCAAGAGAGCGCAGTACCTCGAAGTCACGAAAAAGCAGCAAGCACAGGCCGACAAGGCGTACGACATCCAGGCCAACGTCATGCAGCAGCAGGTCATCGCGGAAAGCGTGCGCGTGCAGCAGGTGGAGAAAGAAGGCCAGGTCAAGGTGCAGGAAGCCGAGATCAATCGCCGCGAGAAAGAGCTCATCGCGACGGTGCTGAAGCAGGCTGAAATCGAACGGCAGCGCATCGAGACGCTCGCCCAGGCCGAGAAGCAGCGCCTGATGTCGGAAGCCGAAGGCCACGCTTCGTCGATCCGCCAGCAAGGCGAGGCCGAAGCCGAGATCATCTTCAAGAAGGGCGAGGCGGAAGCCAAGGCGATGAACGTCAAGGCCGAGGCCTTCCAGGAGTACAACCAGGCCGCGGTTATCGACAAGCTCCTCACCGGCTTACCCGAAGTGGTGAAGGCGCTGGCCAGTCCATTGGCCAACGTCGACAAGATCACCGTGATCTCCACCGGCAACGGCGAAGCGGCCGGACTGAACAAGGTCACCGGCGATCTGACCAAGATGGCCGCGCAGGTACCGGCCCTGTTCGAGACACTCACCGGGATGAACCTCGGCGACATGCTCGGCAAGGTGCGCCAGATCGGCGACAAAGCACCCAAGCCGACCGGCAACGGAGAAAAGAAGTGAGCCAGTGATAGGGACGGTCCGGAGCCCGTCCCGTCTTCAGCAGGTGGAGCGACGGGCGTCGCGCCCGTCGAAGCCGAGCACAGCTCGGCGGATAAGCGACATGCTAAGCGACATAGGGAGCAAAAGTCATGATTCGAAAATCCAGTTTCGGAGTGGGCATGGCGTTAGGAGCCGGGATCGGCGCCGCGATGGGGGCTGCCCTGCACAACCTGGCCGCGGGCGTGGCGCTCGGTGCGGCGCTCGGCGTAGTGCTGGGTCTGGTGTTGCATCGCAAGAAGTGTGGAACCTCCCAGTGAACTCCATCGAGGTGCGGGAGGGCCGGTCTCTGTGGGCGGGTGGAGCGACGAGCAGCCTGCCCGGACGAGAGCCGTAGGATCTCGCCCGTCGAGGCCGAGCGAAGCTCGGCAGCATCGTGTGGGCGTTAGCCGACGAGAACAACGGGAAAGGAATTGGGTATGTCGGTAGCAGCCAGCAAATCCAAACCCCTGGGCCGCAGCATCGTGATCGGCATCGTCATCGGAGTCCTGGCCGCAATTCTGTCCGGTCACATCGTGATCTGGCTCCTTGCGGGAATTTTCCTGGGCATCGCGGTCGGCGCTGGGTACGGCAACAAGAAGTGTCCGACCTGTGAAGCCAGAGAAATGCATTCAGAGATGTCGAGGTCGAAGCCATGATCGCTGGCTTTTGGACCATGAAGTCCGAGGCAGTGGCGGCGACGACAAAACCACCGAGGGGTCCCGCACAGATTCCTCGGACGACTGTCTCCGTCGCTCCGACGAGTGTGGAAGGCAATTGAAAGCCAGAGAGAACTGAGAACCAAGAACTGAGAACCAAGAACTGAGAAGCAAGAACTGAGAAGCAAGAACTGAGAAGCAAGAACTGAGAACCGACAACTGATTTCAAGGAGTCCCTTATGGCGTTACTCGAACGAGTTTCCACCCTAGTCCGGGCCAACCTCAACGATCTGATCGACAAAGCCGAAGACCCGGAAAAAATGATCAAGCAAGTCATCCTCGACATGCAGAACCAGCTTCTGCAGGTCAAGACGCAGGTGGCGATCGCCATCGCCGATCAGCATCTGCTCGAAAAGAAGCAGAAAGAAAACGAGGACAAAGTGGCGGAATGGATGCGCAAGGCCGAGCTCGCCGTCGACAAGAAACAGGACGACCTGGCGCGCGCCTCGCTGCAGCGCGTCGAAAGCTACCGGGAGCTAAGCGACAGCTTCGCCCAACAGGTCACCGATCAGAAAGCCCAGGTCGAAAGCCTGAAGACCGCCCTGCGCCAGCTCGATCAAAAACTGACCGAAGCGAAGGCCAAGGCCGATCTGCTGATCGCGCGCCAGCACCGAGCCCGCGCCGTAGGCAAAGCCAGCGACGCCAAGATGAATATCGGCGACAGCTCGAAAGCCGCCGCGTTTGACCGCATGAAGCACAAGGTCGCGCGCTCGGAAGCCGTCAGCCAGGCGAAAGCCGAGTTGGCGGTCGACGACGTCGAAGACCGCCTGGCCGCACTCGAGAAAGAAGACCGCATCGAGCAGTTGCTGAGCGAGTTGAAGACCAAGCGGGGGGCTTAGCGGGTGCGTCGACGAAACGCTGGACAGGGGAGGCTGTGGCCGCGCATTGCCCTGGCCGGGTGTGGGCTGATAACAGCCCTGTACGGCCTCGAGAGGATCGACCGGGGCATTTGGGTTTATTCGAATGGAACGTATCGGGCTGCCGTCTATTCTGCAGGGACCGGGGCGGTAGGAGGATTGCTGAGCCTGTTGGCCATGATCCCGGATTCCCTGGTCGCGTTTCTACTGACCAGAAAGGGACCAGGCCAGCGGATGGCGACCCGAGGCGGATCCAGGGCAAACCTGGATGACGGTGGCACGCGCAGATGAGCGGATGGCGAATGAGGCCGGGAAACGTCGTCGCACGTTACAATCAACGTGAGGGCAGCATCATGCGCAAGGTCTTCCACTTCGATTCGCTCCCCGACCCGTACGTTGCCGACGCGGCCGTCGTGTGCTGCTTTGATTACCGCATCAGTACCGCGGTGCGGAAGTTTGTGCGCAGGCAGGGCATTGAGCGTCCGGACATGATCATCGTGGCCGGAGGCGCAAAGACGTTGGCGTCGCCGCGCAATCCCTTCGAACAAGATTTCATCCTTGAGCAGGTGCGCATGTCGATCCGGCTGCACCGGACCAGACGCGTGCTGGTGATGAGCCACTCCGATTGCGCGACCTATGGCGGCCTCGCTCAGTTCAAGGGCGACCGCAGGGCGGAAGCCGAGCACCATCACGGCGAACTCGATCGCGCGGCCCAGCTGCTGGCGGAAAATTTTCCGGAGATCTCGGTGGAGCCCTACTTTGTGAACTTCGACGGGGTGTGGGAAATATCGAGGACGCGGGCCCGCAAGGACGTGGTGCGCGCGGGTGAGCAGGTTGCGTAGTTGCTGAGCTTCGAGACCCAGGCTGCGAGGCTCGAGCTACCCGCTGGGGACTCGCGACCAGGATTTTTCGTTTCTCATCTCATCCGCTGTGGCTTTGAGTTCTCGTGCGCCTCTTTCCCGACCATGGGAACCTTCCCCCCGGTTTTCTTCCGCCCGTTTCTTCGGACGGCTGCAGGCCTGCCGACTGCAAGCGAGGGGAGTGATCACTCCCCTCGCGGTGTTCATCCGATGCCTGGGACGGGAAGCCTGCTCTGATGTCGGCTACAGTCTCCCGCAAGTCTGGTGTGCGACGAACGTCGCGCGTTACGCCCGGGGCGCGCGCAAAGTGCCATCTACCTCCATTTCTGTTATGGCAAATTGAATATCGTCGTTGGGATCGATTCGCTCAACTGGCTTGCTTGGTTTTGAGTTTTATTCCAAGAACCAAGCTGGAGGAGATAACAGTTTCAGGCTTGACCTTCCATGCGGCGAAATCACAAGCCCTTTTTTGAACATTTCTATGGTCGCCGCAGGGGGACATTGTCAAGGTCGCGCGACAGCCAATCGGTCAAGCCCATCAGGCCAGCCCATCAGGGCAGCCCAATTTAAGGAGTCAATCAGGAGCCGGCTCCAGGGGAGCCTGTTCGAGCGGTCGACTGACTCCCGCGACCGGATAGCTACTACTTTCACATTATTGACCCTTCAGTTCCACTTCCTATAATCGCGGCACTTCGTTTTGGGGTGAGATCCGTCGTTCCTAAAACATTCCACCACTCGTTGGTTCCGGACGAGCAGAAGAGTCGAGGGGGAATTCGATGCATCGTCGCCGACGCCGGATCTGTGTACTGGCGGTTGTGCTCGCCGCTCTGAGCAGCTCTGCGCAGCAAATCACCGGGGGTATTCGCGGGATCGTAGCCGATCCCAGTGGCGCGATCGTGCGGGACGCGACCGTCACCGCGCGGCAGAGCGAAACGGGCCTCACGCGCTCGGCGATCACGGACCGCACGGGAGCCTACGTGCTGGTGGAATTGCCCGTCGGCCACTACCAGCTTGAAGTGCAGGCAAAGGACTTTCAGAAATATGTGCAACAGGGAATTTCGCTGAACGTCAACGAAATGGCGACCATCAACGTCCGGCTCGCCATTGGAGCGGGCACGGAGCAGGTGCTGGTGCAGGCAGACGCCCAGTTGATCCAAGAGACCGTGACCAGCCTGGGAAAGGCGGTTCTGGAGCGCGAGGTTCTTGACCTGCCATTGGACGGGCGCAACTTTACCCAACTGGGTGTGCTGCAACCGGGAGTCGTGCCCATCACACCCGGATTGGCGGAAGCGGGCGGCTCATTGCGCGAGGGCCAGGCCTATGCCGTGAACGGGCAACGTCCCGAGTCCAACAACTTCTTGATTGACGGCGCCAATAACTTCAACGGGGTGGACGGTGGCTTCGTTCTCAAGCCGCCTGTGGATGCGATAACCGAATTCAGGATTCTCACCCACAATGCCAGCGCCGAGTTCGGAAACAGTCTGGGCTCGACCACCAACATCATCACCCGTTCCGGCTCAAACGTGATCCATGGCGCGCTGTGGGAATTCTTGCGCAACGACGCCTTTGATGCCACGAACTACTTCGCCAAGACCACCGAACCTTTGAAGCAGCATCAGTTTGGCGCCACCGTCGGCGGACCCATTCGCAGAGACAGGACTTTCTTCTTCGGGTTTTACGAGGGCTTCCGCAACCGCCAGGGCGAAACCGCGCCCAGCACGGTGCCCTCGCGATTGCAACGGCAGGGCAATTTTTCCGAGATGTGCAAAAGCGGCTTCGATCCGAACAGCGGCACTTGCAACGACCGGGACCCGAACGGTCCCAATCCCAACCAACCGATTCACCAACTGTTCAATATAATTGCCAACGCGCCAGTCGCTTTCAACCAGTTGCCTTTCATCAACCCGCTGTCCGAGGGTCTCGTGAGTCTGTTCCCCGAGCCCAACGATGGACTGAACATCTTTAACTCGACGGAAACCTTGCGGGAGGACAGCGATCAGTTCGGACTGCGGCTGGACCACTATCTTTCTCCCACCGATACTCTTAACTTCCGTTATTTATTTAGTAACGGAACCCGCTTGGATCCACTCTCGACCTCGGGAGCGAGTGTGCCGGGTTTCCCGGTCGGTGAAGACCATCGGGCGCAGAACTTCGTTGTCCAAGAGACACACACTTTCTCTTCGGCCATGGTGGGCGTCTTCCGGTTTTCGTATCTGCGCAACAAATTCCTCTTCGATGAGCACATCAACCACACCACCCCGGCCAGCCTGGGTTTTCAGTACGACCCAAGCCTGGCGATTGCGGTCGGGCCACCCTTCCTCCAGGTCAATGGCTATACGACCGTGGGAGATCCGATTACCGGGCCGCGGAACAGTTACGAGAATGCCTTTGACTATTCCGGCTCCATCAGTTGGGTCCGCGGCAAACATGAAATCAAATTCGGAGGGGGATACCAGCACCTTCAAGTGAACGTCCTGCAGGGCATTGCGACCAACGGCTTCTTTGTTTTTGCTCCCTTCCCGATCACCGATTCCTTCGCAAGCTTCCTGTTCGGCCAGCCTGTGTTCTTTCTCCAGGGCCGAGGCGATTTTTCGCGCGGCATCAGGGGCAATTCCTTGAATGGATATGTTCAGGACTCCTACAAGGTTACGCAGCGGCTGACCTTGAATCTCGGGTTACGCTATGACCTGCCGTTCCCCTATACCGAAATCAAGAACCGGCAGACGCTCTGGATTCCTGGCCGGCAGTCGACGGTCATGCCCGGTGCTCCGCCGGGACTGCTTTATCCGGGCGATCCGGGAGTGCCGGCGGGCCTGATTCCAACTTTCAAGAAGGGGTTCGCCCCGCGGCTGGGCTTCGCATGGGACCCGAGGGGCGACGCAAAATGGCTGATTACCTCAGCCTACGGAATTTTCTACGAGCCGTACTACACGGGCCAAGGTGGACCGCTGCAATCGCCCATCAGCGCCCCGCCGTACCTGCAGACCGCCCAGATCAGCGTCCCCCCGGATTTCAGCGATCCGTTTCTGGGCAAGCCTCCGGCCCTAGGCGCGTTCGCCACGCCCCTAACCAACCTGACTCTGACTCCGAACTTGCCCCTGCCCTACTCCGAGGACTGGGACCTGAACATCCAGAGGGCCTTTGGCTCGGATCTGCTGTTCGAGATCGGGTACGTGGGAACCACGGGGACCAAGCTGCCGCGCTTCATTGAAGGGAACCCGGCAACGATCTACGTTCCGGGCTTTGACAGCAAAGGCCGACCGATCTCCACCTCGGGCAACGCGGACCAGCGGCGGATTCATTCCGGGTGCACGCTGGCCGATCCGCCCAGCCGGTGCACCTATTCCTCCACCGGACTTATCGCAGGCATCGCGAATTCCTCCTACCACGCGCTGGAGGCCAGTGTGAAGAAGCGATTCAGCCATGGGATTTCCTTCCTGGCTTCCTACACCTATTCGAAGACGATGGACGATGCGTCCTCGTTTAACATGACGGGGTCGGCTGCGAGACCGGTGGCGGGCGAGAACGACCTGGCGCAGAATCCCAACAATCTTGCCGCCGAACGTGGGCTGTCTCTGTTCGACGCCCGTCAGCGCTTCGTGCTGAGCTACCAGTGGAGCCTGCCCTTCTGGAGGCAGCCCCACGGCTGGTATCAGCAGATCCTAGGCAATTGGCAAGTCAATGGGATCACGACCCTGATGAGCGGGACCCCATTCACCGTGTTCGATTCCAACGACGTCTCGCTGCAAGGGGGAGCGCCGGAAGTCACCGGATTCTCGGCGAATCGACCGAACCTGGTTGCCGGGCAGAGTCCCAACTCTGGGCCGCGTAGCGCAAGCGCCTGGCTTAACTCAAACGCGTTTGCGCGCATCCTCCAGGACCCCAACTCTCCGGTGCTGCAATTTGGCACCGCGGGCCGTAACATCGCGGAGGGACCGGGATACGCAAATTGGGACTTTTCCGCGTTCAAGAATATTCGGGTGGCGGAGTCCAAGCAATTCCAGTTCCGGGCGGAGTTCTTCAACATCCTGAACCACACCAATTTCCGGCTTCCCGACAGCGACATCAGTTCGCCAACGTTCAATCAGATTCTGGCGGCGCGTTCACCCCGCCTGATCCAGCTTGCACTAAAATTCTTGTTCTAGAAGAAAGCGAGGTCGCAGCCAGAACGGGATCGTGAATCGTCCACTTCTTGTACGACGCTTGCTGATAGGCCTGCTGGTGCTGGTCGTGCTGTGGTGCGTGGGCACGGTTGCGATCTATCGGGTCATGCGGCAACCGCCAGAGCGTTTCGCAAAGGTTATGGCGAAAATACCTGGCCCGGTCGCCTTCCTGCTTTTCCCGTTTGAAACGCTCTGGACCCATGCTCGGGCAGGCGCCCTTCAGAGGGGAGATCCGGCCCCGGATTTCTCATTGAGGAAACTGGACCACAGCGAGAGAATCCAACTCTCCGCACTTGCCGCACGGCAGCCGGTGGTGCTGGTGTTCGGCAGTTACACCTGACCGCCGTTCCGGCGGGAGGTTCCTGCCCTCAACAAGCTGTACCAGCAATATCGCAATCAGGTCGGGTTCTTCGCGGTCTACATCGTGGAAGCCCATCCCACCGATGTCTGGCAGATGCAGAGCAATGTGCGGGACAAGGTGCTGTTCGCCAGCCCCAAGAACGAGCAGGAGCGGGCATTGGTCGCGGGAGCTTGCGTGCGCAAACTGGGCATCGAATTTCCCGCGGTTCTCGATGAATTCGACAACCCAACTGAGCAAGCTTACACGGGCTGGCCGGATCGTCTTTACCTGATCGACGCCCAGGGGCGCGTGGCCTACAAGAGTAAGCCCGGTCCTTTCGGGTTCAAGCCGGATGAATTGAAGGCTGCCCTGGGACGCGTGGTGCCGGCTCACTGAGACCCTCGGCTGCAGGTCTCGAAACCCAGAGCTTGACGACTCCAGCTAAGGTTCCTGATCGGGCTCGGAAGAGGCTGCGAAGGGGAGTTCTTCGGTTGCTTCCTCGCCCCAGTCGAGCGAAAGCGTGCGAGTGGTGGTTTCGATCTGACCGAGTTCGGGGATTTCTTCCGTGATGGCGGCGCCTAGTTCGGGGAACTTGCGGGCGGTAACCATCACGCGGCTCTCCATCGAGCCGGCGGCCCTGTTGTAGGCTTCGACGGCGCGGTCCAGGCCTTTACGCAGGTTATCCATGTGGACCGCCATGCTGCGCAGGCGGTCGTGCAGTTCTTTGCCGAGCGAGCTGATCTGCTGGGCGTTGCGCGCCAGCTTCTCCTGGTTCCATCCGTAGGCTACGGCCTTCAAGAGAGCAATCAGCGTCGTAGGGGAAGCGGGGATCACGCGCTGGCTTACGCCTTGTTCGATCAGGCTGGGGTCTTGCTCGAGCGCGGCGCTGAAGAAGGTCTCGCCGGGCAGGAACATCACCACGAATTCCGGATTGGGATCGAACTGCTCCCAGTAACCTTTGGAAGCTAAGGCTCGCATGTGATCGCGGACCTGGCGCGCATGATCGGCGAGCTTTTCGCGGCGCACTTCGTCGTCGGTGGCTTCGATGGCTTCGAGATACGCCTGCAGCGGAGTCTTCGCGTCCACGACTACGTTCTTGCCGCCGGGCAGCTTTACGATCAAATCGGGCCGCAGGCGGCCATCGCTCGTGCTGACTGTGACCTGCTCATCGAAATCGCAGTAGGAGGTCATGCCGGCGATTTCGACCACCCGCTTCAACTGGATCTCTCCCCAGCGCCCGCGCACCGACGGGGTGCGCAACGCTTTCACCAGGTTGCCGGTCTCGGTCTCGAGCGCCTTCTGCGTGCCGATGAGCGACTGCACCTGTTCGGTCAACGTGCCGTAAGCCTGGCTACGTTCTTTCTCCATCTGCTGGATCTGGCTATCCACTTTGTTGAGCGATTCCTTGAGGGGCGCGACCAAGGTCTCGACGGCCTTCTGACGAGCTTCCAGGTCGCCCTTGGCTTCGCTCTGGAACTTCTCCAGGCTGGCCTGGGCGAGTTGCAGGAAGGACTGGTTGTTGCTCTTGAGAGCATCGGAGGCGAGGGCCTGAAAGGCCTCGCGCAGCTCGTCGGTGGCGTGGCTGATCAGGTCGAGCTTTTCGGCGGCTGACTGGCGTTCATGCTGGAGGGTGGCTTCCAGGGCCGCCGCCTGCTCCCGCAGCCTGGAGTTGATTTCCTGCTGCCGGGAGAACTCGGCGCGGGCGGTCGCTAAATCCTTCTCAATCAGTGACAAACGGGCTTCGGCGGCGGCTGAGCGCGAGCGCACTGCGAGATAGACAAGGGCGCTGCCCAAAAGCGCGCCGAAAACCAAGCCGATCCACAGTTCGATGACCATTGGTAATTAGCTGACTTGGATTCTAGAGGCTAGAGTGGGTGTCTAGCAAAGCAGAAGTTTACGCTTGGCCAAGAGCCTCCCAGGGTTCTGCAGTGTAGGCGTCACTCCGATGCTTTGGATCCTCATCACTTCCGTAGCGCTGGTTCTGGGAGCGGGCGCGACGCCGGAGCAAGCGAAAGTCAAACCGGCGGCTTCCAAGAGTTCCGATCGCGCGGTCGCCTCCGATTACACGTCCTCCCCAAGTTTTGACCAAGAAGCCGAGCAGCAACTCCTGGAAATGGCGAATGAGGCCCGCGCGCAAGTTGGCGCGCCTGCACTGCATTTCGACCAAGAACTGACCATCGCGGCCCGCGCCCACGCGGGCGTCATGGCGCAGCAGCAGCAACTCTCGCACCAATTTGCCGGCGAGCCCTCCCTGCCTCACCGACTGGCCGCAGCCAGCGCGCTGCATCTGGATCGCGCAGGAGAAAACGTGGCCCTCGACCTCAGCACCGGCGAGGCGCATGAGCATCTGATGCTTTCGCCACCCCATCGCGAAAACCTGCTCGATCCCAGCTATAACATAGCCGGCTTCGGCGTGATACGGAGCGGAGAACGTCTGTACGTGGTGCAGGACTTCGCCCACAGTTTGCCCGCGTACTCCGCGGAGCAGACCGAAGACGCGATCGTGGGCAGCGTGAACCGCATGCGGGGCACGACGCATCTGCCGGCGCTGGTGCGAAAGGCCGATTCGGGATTGCGCGAAGCCGCCTGCTCCATGGCGCAGGAAGACCGGCTTGGCACCCGCTCCATGCACGAACTGGCGCAACACTACAGCCTCGTCAGCTACACCAACCTGCATCCAGAAGTTCTGCCCGTCAACGCGACCCGTTTGATTGGCGACCACCACGTCAAGAATGTCGCGGTCGGGGTCTGCTACGCGCGCACCGGCACCTATCCCACCGGCGTGTATTGGGTGGGCCTGGTTTTCTACTGAGACGTTCCGAATTCCGCCATAGCGGCACCTCATGAAATGACAGTTGTTTCCCGCCGGTTTCCGGTCGCGCAGCGGCGCGGCGTTCAGCGGGCAGAAGGCGAAAAGGGATGTTTACCCGGGCGGTCCTTCTGGGCTGTCTTTGCTTTCGCTTAGCTTCTATCTTCAGTTTAAGATTACTTCTATGGCCAAGAAAACTGGAATGAGCGATTCGTCCCTCTGGATCTTCGCGATCGTCTTGCTGGCGGTTGCTGCCTGGATGTACTTCAGGTAGCCCGCCAGTCGGGACCAGCGCTTCCGTGCCAACCAGATCGGCGACACTCGAGCTTTTCCTGAGCCGAGAGGCCGGTTACGTCAATTCGCTGCCTGCCCACGCCGAAGTGGGGTTAACCATCACAATAGTCGGGTGCACCTCCGCCAGGAAGCACCCAAGACTCAGTGAGGCGCTGGGTTCCCGATCGCTCTGAAACCTTCTCCAGGCGCGACTCGGCGCTGGGCATCCCCGGCGCCGCGTTCCTCATCAGGCTGTCATGCATGACGTTCTTCCGGTTCCCAGCCGCGCTCTTTTCTTCCGAACTCGGTTCTGCGAACTCGGTTACCTCGTAGCGGGAGGCCCCTGCCCGCGGGCCGGCCTCGGCCCTTGACTGGGTCGATCCGCTGCCGATCAGGACCTGACGCGGGTACCATCCAGCCTGCTTGCGCGGTAGGCATCTGAGCAACGTACGGCACTGGTTTGGCACAGAAAAACGGCGTGTCCCTAGGGTGTGTTATTGCGGGAAGCTTAGTCGCTCGGGCTGGGACGCTTCCGGGCCTCGAGGAATATCCGGAGGTGGCGCCGGTACCACATCGGGCGCTGAAAAGAAACTCGGTTCCTCGGCGCATAGGGCTGCTGGGCCGCTCACGTCACAGTGCGAAGAAGAACCGCCACGAACCTGAACCTCCCCGGACCCGCCGCACTCCGCGAAACGCGGATCATCCAAGACTCGTTGGGCCCGGGCAGCGTACTCCGAATCTGGATAAGTGTTGACGAGCGTCTGAAGGGTGATACGGGCTACATCGAAGCGCTTGCGCTGCGCGACGGATCTCGCGCGATCGAACAGCACCTCGTCCGGCCGGGTTGAGCTGAAGTCGGCATTGGGGTCCATGATGCACGCCGTGAACCCGAGCAGGACCAACGCAGAGGGGAGAAACGGCCACCGCGCGCGCATTCCCCACCTCCCAGGTGCTTAGGGTTTTGAAAGGCCGATCGCAACCAGTTTAGCCCGTCCCGGAAATATAGATACGCCGGTCCAGCGCAGCCGGCGATAACGGGAATCACGGGCTGGTTTGATGGTCATCCCAGGGGGCGGGGGACACGCGCCGTTCCTGCTTTTCCGAAGGCTGGTCTGTGCTACTCTCCAGGCAAGCCTCTCCCGCCACTTCGCTGGCCTTTTATGGAAGGCGCGTCCCAGATTCGCATCGGCACCGCCGGGTGGTCCTACAAGGACTGGGAGGGAGTTTTCTATCCTCCGGAGGTGCAGCGCCGCAAGCTGCATCCGCTGGAATACCTGGCGCATTTCTTCGACGTGGTCGAGATCAACACCTCATTCTATGGCCACATCAAGCCGGAGCTGGCCAAGCTCTGGGTGCGCAAGGTGACGGCGGTCAATCCCAACTTCGCGTTTACGGCGAAGCTGCACCGCTCGTTTACGCACTCGCCGATGGCGGTGATGGAGCCGACCTCGGCTGCTTCGATCAAACCCAATGACGAGGACGAAGCGAAAGCGCGGGAAGGGCTGGACGCGCTCGCCGCGGAAGGGAAGCTGGGGGCGTTGCTGATTCAGTTTCCTGTCTCGTTCAAGAATACCAGCCTGAACCGGGAGTATCTGGAGACGCTGCTCCGACAATTCATCGAGTATCCGCGCGTGGTGGAGGTGCGCCACGACAGTTGGGACAATCCAGAGACGCTGGCCACTCTTGCGCGGGGAGACGTCGCGTTCTGCAATATCGACCAGCCCGTGATCGGGAACTCGCTCGAGCCTACGGAGCACGTGACTTCGAAGCTCGGGTATGTGCGATTGCATGGCCGCAACTACAAAGACTGGTTCGACAGCGATGACCGAAACGATCGCTACAACTACCTGTACAGCGAGAAGGAACTCGAAGGCTGGAAGGACAAGATCGAGACGGTAGCGGGAAAAGCGGAGACGACTTATGTCATCACCAACAACCACTACCAGGGGCGAGCGGGCGTGAACGCGCTGGAGTTGAAGGCGATGCTGGGCGGCAAACGCGTGAAGGCGCCCCCGGAGCTGTTAGAGAATTATCCGGAGCTGAAAAAGTTCGCGGACCCCGACTACGAAGCGGCGAATCCGAACTTGCCGCTGCTCGCTTAGTTTAAGGGCACCACTGAGGCACCGAGGCATGGAGAAAAGCTCGGGTAAATATTCCTCCGGGAATATTCCAGAGACCGAGAGCCCTTGCGGAAAAAGACCTAGCGAAGAAGACTTTCGTCGCCGTCTCGGTGGTGGAATTTACTTAAGCGCCACTTCCATTTTCGCCGCGTAGTGCGATTCCACGTATTCGTTCAGGAGGGTGATGAACTGGGCGACGATTTTGTCGCCTTTCAGCGTGGTGAACAGGCGGCCATCGACATAGACCGGGGCCTTGGGTTCTTCGAAGGTTCCGGGGAGCGAGATGCCAAGGCTGGCGTGCTTCGACTCGCCGGGGCCGTTGACCACGCAGCCCATCACCGCGACCTTCATCTCTTCGACGCCCGTGTAGCGGTCTTTCCACAGCGGCATTTGTTCGCGCAGGTAGCTCTGGATCTGCTCGGCCATTTCCTGGAAGAAGGTGCTCGTGGTCCGGCCGCAGCCAGGGCAGGCGGTGACCTGCGGGGTGAAGCTGCGGATCCCGAGAGATTGAAGGATCTGCTGGCCCACACGGACTTCTTCGGTACGGTCCCCGCCCGGGGCAGGCGTGAGGGAGACGCGGATCGTGTCGCCGATGCCTTCCTGCAGGACCACGCCCAGCGCGGCGGCCGAGGCAACGATGCCTTTAGCTCCCATGCCGGCTTCGGTGAGTCCCAGATGCAGCGGGTAGGTGCAGCGTGCGGCCAGCTCGCGATAGACGTCGATCAGGTCCTGCACGCCGCTGACTTTCGCGCTGAGGATGATCTGGTCGGGGCGCAGGCCATATTTCTCGGCGAGCACGGCTGAGTTCAGGGCGCTCACCACCATGGCTTCCATGGTGACTTCGCGGGCGTCCTTCGGCTCGGGAAGCCGGGAATTCTCGTCCATCATCTTGGTCAGCAGGGCACTGTCGAGCGAGCCCCAGTTGACGCCGATGCGAACCGGTTTCTGATTCTTGACGGCGACTTCGATCATGGTGCGGAAGTTGTCGTCGTTCTTGCGGCCGACGCTCACGTTGCCGGGATTGATGCGGTACTTGGCCAGGGCGCGCGCGCACTCGGGGTACTTGGTCAGCAGCAGGTGGCCGTTGTAGTGGAAGTCGCCGATGATGGGGACGCGGATGCCTTGCTGGTCGAGTTCGTCGACGATGGGGGCGACAGCCGCGGCGGCGGCTTCGTGGTTGACGGTGACGCGGACCAGTTCCGACCCAGCGCGGGCGAGCGCCGCGACCTGCTTCACGGTGGAGGGGATGTCGGCGGTGTCGGTGTTGGTCATCGATTGCACCACGACTGGTGCATCACTGCCCACCCGCACGCCACCAATGAACACTGGAACTGTTTTTCTGCGCTGGATATTGGCCATGGGGAAGTATTAGTTTAACACGCGGATTTGGCGGAAATCGGGCGGTAGGATGTTCCTAAGTCGCTGAGTTCAAAAATACAACCACACGACACGAAGGTACAGGAAGGCAAATCTCTCAAGTCCCTTCCTGTCCCTTCGTGTCCTTGCGGTTTAAGGTTTTGACGTCAACTGCCCAGCGGCAATCGTTTCACGATGTCGTTGTAGATCACCGTGACCGCGAACAGCACCAGGAACACGAACGCAGCCTGGTAAATGCGTTCTTTGATCTGCAGGCTAATGTCGCGACGCATCAGGCTTTCGATCAGCAGCAGCATGATGACGCCGCCGTCGAGAATTGGAATGGGCAGCAGGTTGAAGATGCCGAGGTTCAGGCTGATGCCGGCGGTGAGGCCGAGCAGCGGCATCCAGCCCTTTTCGGTGACGGCATGGCCGATGGCACTGCCGATTCCGATCGGGCCCTCCACCTGGCGCATGGAGACTTTGCCTTTCACCATCTTCTGGATCAGTTCCAGAAGCACAAGCGAATAGCGCTTGTTGTCCTCAAGCGAGCGCTGGAACGCGGGGATCAGCGACAGGGTGCCGACCTTCATTCGCGGCGTGCTCTCGAAGCCCACGCGATAGCGCTTTTCCTTTCCTTCCGCGTCGGCCAGCACCGGCTGCAACTGGAAGCTGAGCTTCTGGGTGCCGCGCAGTACCTCGACCGTGACCATGCGATCCTTGGTCTGCTGCAGGGTGTCGATCAGCGCCTCGATCACGGGGACGGGCTTGCCGTCGACGGCGACAATCTCATCGCCTTCCCGGATCCCGGCTTTCGCGGCCGGCATTCCGGCTTCCACATCCGCAACCATGATGGATTGCGCGGGACTCCAGCCTGCCGAGCCGATCTCGGAGACCGAGACTGGCTTGGGTTTGATCGTCGTCTGAAGAACCTGGCCGTTCCGGCCGATGATAAGGGGCAGCGGTTCGTTGGGGCTCAGCATAATCTTGAGCCCGATCTGTTCCCAGGTAGGATTCTCGATGCCGGCGATGCGCAGGATGCGATCTCCGGCCTGCAAACCGGCTTGCGCGGCGGCCGAGTCCGTCCTCACGTAGGCGATGACGCCGGGCTGATCGATGAACGCCGGGTACTCGTAGTGCACCATGTACACGATGGTCAAGAGTCCAACCGCGAGCACGACGTTCATGAACGGGCCGGCGATGGCGATGATGAAGCGCTGCCAGCGGGGGTGGTTCAGGAATTCGCCGGGATCGTCCGTGCGCTCGTCCATCGGGTTCTCACCCGACATCTTGACGTAGCCGCCCAGCGGGATGGCGCTGATGCGGTAGTCGGTCTCGCCCCTGCGGAAGCCCAGCAGGCGTTTGCCGAAACCGATCGAAAAGACTTCGACCTTGACCTTGAAAAACTTGGCGGCAGCGTAGTGACCCCACTCGTGGACCAGGATCATCACACCCAAGACAATGGCCATCGCAACTGCGGTTAACAAGAAATGCGACATAAACTTTCGATTACTCCCCCGGACAGGATATAGAACTGGCGCGCGGCATGGGGGAAGTACCGCGATTCAGCCGTTCTACGCGCTCTCGAGCCGCGCGGCGTGCATCCAAATCTGCCTCGAGCACGTCTTGTATAGATTCCATTGTCCCAGTTTTCGTTGTAGAAAGCACGTCTTCAATGATCTGGGGGATTTCATCGAAGCGGATTCGACCGTCCAGAAACGCCGCCACCGCGATTTCGTCGGCGGCATTGAGGGCGACTGGCTTGGCGCCACCGGCCTCTGCGGCCTCATAGGCCAGCCCTAAACATCTGAATTTCCTCATATCCGGGGGGTAGAAGTCCAGCTGACGTAAGTCCATGACCGGGAATCGAAGGTCGGATGGAATTCGTTCCGGATAGGTCAGCGCGTAGAGGATGGGGAGCCGCATATCAGTCAGGGAGAACTGAGCAAGTATGCTGCCATCGACGAATTCGACCATGGAGTGGATCGTAGACTGCGGGTGCACAATGACTTCCACCTGACTGGGGAGCAGGTGAAACAGGCGGCAGGCCTCGATGACTTCGAAGCCTTTGTTCATCAAAGTGGCCGAATCGATCGTGATTCGTCTCCCCATCTTCCAGGTGGGATGGTTCAACGCCTGTTGTACGGTGATGGCGGGGAATTCGGATTTCGGGGTCTTGAGGAAGGGGCCGCCGGAGGCGGTGAGCCAGATGCGTTGAACTTCCTCGATTCGGCCGCCGCGCATGCACTGGTGTACGGCGTTGTGTTCGCTGTCGATGGGGAGCAGCGGCTTGGCTTGCTTGCGGGCCTCGGCAGTGATCAGCTCACCGGCGGCGACCAGGCATTCCTTGTTGGCGAGGCCCACAGTCTTGCCGGCCTTCACGGCTTCGTAGGTGGCTTCGAGACCGGCGACGCCTACGATCGCGCTGACGACAAAATCCACATCGGGGTGGGTTGAAACGCGCACCGTGCCGGCGGCGCCGTGGACGACTTCTATCCCTCCCAGGCCTTGGGCCTTGAGGCGGGCGCGCAGGGCGTCGGCGTTCGCCTCCGAGGCGATCGAGACCACCCGCGGCTTTGAGCGGATGGCCTGTTCGAAAGCGGCGTCGAGGTTGGAACCGGCTGCCAGGGCAATGACTTGGAAGCGGTCCGGGTAGGATTCCACTACGCTGAGAGTGCTCCGGCCGATGGAACCGGTCGAGCCCAGGATGGCTATACGTCGCATGCGGAATCTTTAATCTTAACCTTAATCCTATCGCGGAGGAATGTGGGTGCGCCACAAAATCACCGCATCACCCGCCAGGCGGCATAGAACCATAATACCGGGGCCGCGAACAGCAGGGCGTCGATGCGGTCGAGCATGCCGCCGTGGCCGGGGAGGATGGTTCCGGAATCTTTCACACCGGCGCCGCGTTTGAGCAAGGATTCCACCAGGTCGCCAAGCTGTGCGGCTCCGTTCAACACGGCGGTGAGCAGCAGGACCGGCGCCCGGGCGGGCTTCTCGAGCGCGAAGATTCCGTCACGGCGCTGAATCAGTCCCCACTCTAACAGCGCCGTGCATAGGGGCGTCGCATAGTAGAAGAGCAGCGCGCCGGCCGCGAGGCTGGCGATCATCGATGCGGCGGCGCCTTCCCAGGTTTTCTTTGGACTGATGCGCGCCGCCATCCGATGGCGACCCACCCAGCGTCCGACGAAGTAGGCGAGGATGTCTCCCGCCCACACGACCAGCAGCAGATACAGGATCAGAAACGCGCCTGCCCATTGCTGACGCAGCTGGACCAACATCGCCAGCGGCAGCGCGATGTAGGCGAAGGCAAACGCCGAGGCGGCCGCGGCGGGATAGCCGGTGCTGAGTTGTTCACGTCGCATGGCGATGATCAGGAATGCGAACGTCGCGATGGTCGCAGCAAAGGCAGCAGCGATACCGAAGATCTCGGTCGAGAGCAGGGGCTTCTCCTGGCCGACCTTGACCACTAGCAGCAGGAAGAAAAAGACCACGAATCCGTAGGTGGGCTTGCGCAGCGGCTGCACTCCGTAGGCTTCGGCGAGCTTCAAAAATTCCTGAACGGTAAGCAGAGCGATCGCCGCCGTTACGGCAGCCACCAACGCAATGGGCGCCCGCAGAACCAGCAGCAGGACCAGGGGGATCAGAATCACTGCCGTCGCGATACGTTTGATCATTTGATCAAAGGGACTCCCGCTTTTTCCCGCGGCTTGCGCCGTGGGTTCATGCTTCAGCCGCCAGGCGCCCTGGAGGCGATGCGATTCAACCGCGAAAGTCCCGAGTTCGGCTAACCCGCGCTCCGTTCGCCGAGAAAAACAGGATTTTCATTCCTGCTTCTTAGTTGCACGCTTAGCCCCCCGTACGCGCTTAGCCCCGCACTGCTTTTGAGGCCTGATGTTGGGAATGGTCTTCGTTCAGGCCGCCGTAGCGGCGTTCGCGTTTCTGGTATTCCGCGATGCCTTCGAGCAGGTGCAATCCGCGGAAATCCGGCCACAGCGTCGGCGTCACGTAGATCTCGGCATAAGCCAGCTGCCAGAGCAGGAAGTTGCTCAGGCGCATCTCACCGCTGGTGCGGACCACCAAATCGGGGTCGGGCAGATGCTTGGTGTACAAATGCCGACCGATGGTTTCCTCATCCACGTGCATGTGATCGAGTCCGCCATTGCGCGCCGCGGCCTGGGCCAGCGAGCGGAAGGCATCGACGATTTCAGAACGCGCGCTGTAGTTGAGCGCCAGCGTCAGGACCATGCCGGTGTTCTTCGCGGTCGCCTGGCGGGCGGTCTCCATGCGCTCCTGCACGGGATCGGGAAGCTCCTGCTGGCGGCCGATGTACTCCAGGCGAATGTTGTTTTCGTTCAAGGTGGGGACTTCGAGCTTCAGAAAGCGGCTGAGCAGGCGCATCAGGAAGTCGACTTCACTCTTGGGGCGCTTCTTCCAGTTTTCTTCCGAGAATGCGTACAGGGTGAGTGCGGGGATATGGATGCGCGCGGCGGTTGTGACCGTGGAACGCACGGCGGTTACGCCCGCGCGATGTCCGGCAATGCGCGGCATATGGCGGCGACGCGCCCAGCGCCCGTTGCCGTCCATGATGATGGCGATGTGTTTTGGGAGCCGTCCCGGATCAAGCCGCTGGTAAAGTTCTGCTTCCTTGCGATCCAGCCCGGCGGGAATCGTAGCCTGCAACGCCTATCCCCTTCTGATTCACGACGCTAACATACGGTCCTCGAGTTGGCAATGACAGGGCATGACAGGGGCCATGGTTGACAGGGCCGTGTTTGGAAATTGGCGGGCGCAGTCTCGGAAGTTTTCCACCGCGGGGACACGGAGGCCCAGAGACACCGAGACAAGAAGGGGAGGCTTCTCCGTGCTTCCGTGGTGGATGGCTCTTCTGTGAGCTTGCAATCACGCTGGGCAAAGTCCACAATGGGCCGCCCTTGCCTTCATCTGTGGCTCCGACATCCGACAACACGCGATGGACTCCCGGATTTTCTCGCGTCCTGGTCTTGCTGGCGCTCTCCATCTTTATCAACTATATCGACCGCAGCAACCTTTCGATCGCCGCTCCGCTGATCAAAGATGAACTGGGCATCTCAGCTTCGCAGCTGGGGATTTTGCTCTCGGCATTCTTCTGGACCTATTCCTGCTGTCAGCTGCTTTCGGGCTGGCTGGTCGATCACTTCGATGTGAAGTGGGTGTTTGCAGCGGGATTTTTTCTGTGGTCGAGCGCGACTGCGGTCACCGGAGTGGTGCATTCCCTGGTGCTGCTGCTGGTGGTACGGGTGGTGTTGGGCTTGGGCGAATCGGTCGCCTACCCGTCGTACTCGAAGATCATGGCGGTGCACTGTCCAGAGGGCCGCCGTGGCTTTGCGAACTCGATGATTGCCGCCGGCCTGGCGCTGGGCCCGAGTTTCGGAATGCTGCTGGGTGGAAGCCTGGTCGCCTTGTATGGCTGGCGCCCCTTCTTCGTCGCCCTGGGGCTGGTGTGCCTGCTGTGGCTGGTCCCGTGGGTCCGGTGGATGCCCACCACGGATATGGCCAGCTCTCCGAATCAGAGGAAAGGTCCCGGGACAAGAGAGATCCTGCGCCAGCGGTCGGCGTGGGGCACATGCATTTGCCTGTTCTGCGTGAACTACTACCTGTACTTCATGGTCACCTGGTTGCCGTTTTACCTGGTGCGCGAGCGGCATTACTCGATGGGCGAGATGGCGAAGATCGGGGGCAGCGTCTTTCTGCTCTCGGCCATTTCAGCGAGCATTTGCGGCTGGCTGGCCGATCGCTGGGTTGCGGCGGGGGGAACGCCCACTCTCGTGCGCAAGACTTTCGTGGCTTCGGGAGCGGCGGGAGTGGGCATCTTCCTCGCTGGCAGTGTGGTCGCCTCCGGAACGCTTTCGCTGGTCTTTCTGATGTTGGCGGGCTTTTCGTTCGGGCTAAGCAGCTCGAATTTTTGGGTGATCACCCAGCGTCTCGCCGGGCCGGAGGCAGCCGGGCGTTGGACGGGCATTCAGAATTTCTTTGGAAACCTTGCCGGAGCGGTCGTGCCCGCGGTCACCGGATTCTTGCTGGACCGCACCGGCCGCTTCCTCCTGCCGGTCCTGATTGTGTCGCTCTTCCTGTGGCTGGCCGCGCTCTGCTGGATCTTGGTCGTAGGGCCGATCGAGCCGGTGGAGTGGGGCCGGGGTGATCCCTCGCCGGTGGCGGAGGCGTCTGCCTATCCCGTTTAAGAGTTATCCGAGACGGGCGCGCCGGCAGGAGTGCTGCGGCCCCATCTCAATTCGTTTGCCCCGCCTCTTCCGGGACGATCGCCAACGCAAGCTTGTCGGTGCCGCGCAGGACGGCCAACTCCGCTTTCACCCCTGCGCGCACATCGCTGAGGACGCGATGCAGGTCGTCCACTCCCGCGACCGGTTGACCTTCGAGAGCGACGATTGCATCTCCTTCGCGCAGGCCGGCTTTTCGCGCGGGGCTATCCGGTTCGGTGGACAGCACGATCACACCGGTTTCCTTAGGGAGATCGTAGTAACGAACCAGCCGGCGGTGAATGGGAGCCGTCTGCGCCGACACGCCGATGTAACTCCTGCGAATTCGCCCATCGCGCAGCAGGCGGCTGGCCACGAACTTCGCGGTGTTGATCCCAATGGCGAAGCAGATTCCCTGGGCTGGCAGAATGGTGGCGGTGTTGACGCCCACGACTCGTCCGTCGGAGGAGACCAGGGGGCCACCCGAGTTGCCGGGATTCAGTGCGGCGTCGGTCTGAATCACGTCCTCAATGAGGCGACCGGAATAGGAACGCAACGAGCGACCCAGAGCGCTGACCACGCCGGCGGTGACCGTCGACTGGAATCCGTAGGGGTTGCCGATCGCGATCACCAACTGCCCCACGCGCAGGCCCTGTGAATCCCCCAACTGGGCCGCGGCCAGACTTGCGCCATCAATCTGTATGACCGCAAGATCGGTCGCGGGGTCGTCGCCGATCGTGCGCGCCGGGAGCCGCCTTCCGTCAGTGACGGTTACCTCGATCCGGCGGGCGTCGTGGACCACGTGGCTGTTGGTGAGAATCAGACCGTCGGGAGTGAAGATGAATCCCGAACCGCCTCCCCGGCGCTCCTCGGGCTCCCTACGGCGACGCGCAGGAACAGATTGATGGACCTCAATGTTTACGACCGACGGGCTGACCTTTTCCACCCCACTCGTAACTGCCCGCGAGTATGCGTCCAGCAGAGCAGAATCGTCAGGGGCCGCATTCCTGCCGCCGCCGGCCGAGGCCTCCGGCGAGTCCGCCAAGGAAGATAGAAAATCCACACTGCCTTCCAGGTTCATGGGTGATAGATGAGTTAACCCGATTTGCGGATTCAGGCGGCTTGGAGTATGGTTCCAACTCTTCCGCTCCTAAGGTGCATCGGATATCCGGGTATTCTCGTGAAGCCGATGGTACCCCGGTGATCTGTGCCGCTGCGGAGATGAAGGTTACAAAGAACTATGCGAGCAAAGGGGCGCGGCGCCGGATGGCTGATCCTGCTGTGGGCGGCGACGTCGTGCGTCTTGTCCGCGCAGACTCGCCCGAGTCTCGAAACGGCGCAGGGGACGGAGCGCAAATCCATCGTACCCGCCGAGAAACGGCTGGCCCCCCGGTTGTTAGATTCCGATCAAGGTCTGGCCATCCTGGGGGCGGCGCTCGAATCGCGGCGCCCGGCTCACGCCGGGGCCGATTGCTCGCATCTGGTGCATGCCATCTATGAGAAGGCTGGTTTTCCCTACGCCTACGCCAGCTCTTCGGACCTCTATGCGGGAACCGACGAGTTTCGCAGGGTGGCGCAGCCGCGGGCCGGCGACCTGGTGGTATGGCCCGGACATGCCGGCATCGTGGTCAGTCCCGGGCAGCACACTTTTTACAGCGCTCTGCGCTCGGGGTTCGGTGTTCAGGCCTATGACTCCGCGTACTGGAAGGGGCGAGGCCATCCACATTTCTTCCGGTACGTAAGGTCCGCTCAGGCACCGGTGCTCACCGCATCAAACCGTTCTCCGAGTCTGAAGCCAACCGGTTTCGCGAACGATGGCTCCCGGGAAGGGATTCTCAGCAAGACCGAAGGAAGAGTTCCGGAAGGCTCCGGGGAGGGGGATGATTCTGAGAGCCGCCCCGAAGCTCCGCCGCCAGCGATCCCGACCGTCCCAAGCGTCCTGATTGTCGAGTCCGTTCGACCGAAGCCCGATCAGGTGCGCAGCGCGCTCTTCGAGGAATTTCAGGAGGCGGCCGATGCTCTCCTGGGACAAGACGTCTTCCAGCTGTATCCGTCGCTTGTGGCCTTCGATCATTTCGAAGTGAAGAAGGTTCAGATAAAGGGCGACCAGGGCTGGGCCGAGATCCGCATCAGTGAGCTTTCTCCCATTAACGGACCCGGCACCCGCTCGAAGAAGCGTCCCCCCGTCCAGCGTTGGATTCTCCGCCGCCAGAATGCGGATCGCTGGGAACTGGCGCTTCCGACGGATGCCATCTACCTTCCGCGGGAAACGGCCGTGCGAATCCTGGCGCACCAGCTGGCTGCGCTCACCGATGCGAATTCGGAAACGAACGGCGGCCGTGACGAGAAAGCACGTTTGGCGCAATGGCTCGACGTACTGCTCGCGGAGTCGCCCGCTCGTTAGAGGAGTTCTGCCCCCGGCCTGATCGATGAGCGGATCCAGAAAAAAGCTGACTGCTCAGCGAACCGCGAAGAGCCCAAAGGTTGGGCCCAGGTCGCGAACAAAGGCGTCTGGATTCCCATTCCCTGCACCATGCTCACCTCGAATCGGGTGCTGTGCTTCGCGTCTTTGGATTTGGGATTTGTGGGGATTTGTGGCGCAAGAAAAAAGCCGAGGTCCGAAGACCTCGGCATACGAGTTGGCTGGTTGCCCGGATTAAACTTGAGGCGCTGGTCCTAAGACGATCTTCTCGGCCGCAGCGTCAGGTCGCGCACCTGGGCCACGATGCTCTGCATCTGCATTCCGCTCAGCTGCGCCACGAACGGCAAAATCTCTGAGATAAACTGGTCCTGCGCGAGGTCGCGGATCTCTTCCTGGCGGTTGCGCTCGCCGCCGGAGAGCAGGTCGGGCACCGTGACTTCCAGCGCGCGCGCCAAGCGTTCCAGGGATGAAAGCGTGGGGGTGGCTTTTTCGTTCTCGATTTTCGAGACGTACGTCCGCGGCACCGACATGCGGGTGGCGAGCTGTCGTTGGCTCAGCCCGTTGCGTAAACGCAGCGAGCGGATCGAGGATGCCAGGTGCAGGTGTCCGCGCCCATTCCCCTGAGGCGGTGCTATCTGGGGCAGGGGTTCAGCCACCACGATTTCGGGCTCTTGTTCGTCGAGCGAGGCGTGGCAGCGGCGGCACAGATCGTTGGTAGTACGGAATTGAACCAGCAGGCAGTGGTCGCAACGAACTACATCCCGTGAATCCACCGGGGCAAGAGTCGTGGCCATCTAGGGTTTGGGAGGTGCCAGAGCGAGGCGCACTCCAAAGAGCCGGTGGTCAGGCTCCTATGTCTGAACGGTAATCTGAGGCGTAACGCCTGTGGATGTCAAGGAATTTCTGGTGTGAAAACGGAAATATGTTCCCTGAAAACCTAAAGTGTCGGGCGAAAACCAGGAGAAAACAGGTAAGAAACCATGAATGATCGATCGGCTGCATGGTGTTTACTAACTGAGTTCACCCAATCAGAAAGCCTGCGCAAACACGCCCTTGCGGTGGAGACCTGCATGCGCGCCTACGCCCGAAAACTTTCGGGCGACGAGGATTTGTGGGGTGTGGTGGGACTGCTGCATGACTTCGACTACGACCGGTACCCGCGGCTCGAGGACCACCCATATCGCGGGAACGAGATTTTGAGAGCGCGCGGGTATTCGGAAGAGATCCGCCGGGCCATCCTGTCGCATGCCGAATACACCGGGGTGACGCGCGATTCGCCGATGGAGAAGGCGCTGTTCGCCTGCGATGAACTGGCGGGCTTCATCACGGCGTGCGCTCTGGTGAAGCCGGGGAAATCGCTGGCGGAGGTGGAGGCCCAGTCGGTGAAGAAGAAAATGAAGGACAAGGCGTTCGCGCGCAGCGTGAACCGGTCGGATATCGTGAACGGCGCCGCGGACCTGGGCGTGGATTTGGAGGAGCACATCGCGTTCTGCATCGAGGCCATGAAGGGGATCGCGGGGGAGTTGGGGTTGGATGGGAGGGCGGCGAATGCCGGCTAGCGGAGACCAGGTCTAGCACAGAGAGGCGGAGGCACGGAGTGAGAAAGACCCTTTAGGTTCCTCCGGAGTGGGAAGGCCGCTAGCGCAGCGCCTCCGCCACCTTCCCGCTGTTGATCACGTCCGCGATTCTCGCAAAGTCCTGGTACATCACCCGGTCTTTCTCAACCAACGGAGAAACCGCCCGGATCGCGGCGTGGGCCTGTTGCAGGCGCTTGGAAGTCTTCAAGGGAGCGAGCAGGTCCAAAGCCTGCGCTGCGGCCATGGCTTCGATTGCGATTGTGTTACGCGTATTCTCGACGATTTTTTTCAGTTTGATCGCGGCGGTCATGCCCATCGACACATAATCCTCTTTGTTGCCGGACGTGGTGATCGAGTCGACTGACGCCGGGTGCGCCAATATCTTGTTCTCGCTGACCAGCGCGGCCGCGGTCACCTGCGGCATCATGAAGCCAGAATTCAGGCCCGCCCCCGGGGCCAGGAAGGGCGGCAAGCCTTCGCTCAAGGCCGGATTCACCAGACGCTCGAGGCGCCGCTCGCTGATTCCGGCCAGGGCGCTGAGCGCGATCCCGAGGAAGTCGAGGGCGAATGCGACCGGCTCGCCGTGGAAGTTGCCGCCGGAGACCACGTCGGCGGCGCCGTCTTTTGATTTGGGGTCTCGGAAGACGAGCGGGTTGTCGACTGCCGAGTTGATTTCCGTCTCGAAAACTGCACGGCAGTGCGCCAACGTATCGCGCACGGCGCCGTGGACCTGCGGCATGCAACGCAGGGAGTATGCATCCTGGACGCGGCCGCAATCGCGGTGCGACTCGCGAATCGCGCTGCCTTCGAGCAGCTTTCTCAAGTTGGCGGCGCTCGCGACCTGACCCCGGTGCGGACGGGCGCGGTGAATGCGCTCGTCGAAGGCGGCGTCTGTTCCCTTGAGCGCATCACAGGCCATGGCGCCAATCACGTCGGCGGTATCGACCAGCGTTTCGGCCGCCAGCAACGAAAGGGTACCGACGGCCAGCATGGCCTGGGTGCCGTTGATCAGGGAGACCGCTTCCTTGGCTTCGAGGACCAGCGGCTTGATGCCGGCGGCCTTGAGCCCGTCAGAGCCGGGCATGCGGCCGGCCTTGCCGTCGTGGCACTCGCCTTCGCCGATCAGCAGAAGCGCGAGGTGAGCGAGCGGAGCCAGGTCGCCGGAGGCGCCCACGCTTCCCTGCGCAGGCACCCAGGGAGTCACAGCGCGAGTGAGCAGCTCGCAAATCGTGTCGATGACCACAGCCCGCACCCCGGAGAATCCCTTCGAGAGAGAATTGGCGCGCAGCAACATCATGGCGCGCGTTTCGGCGATCGAGAGCGGTTCGCCGACCCCCACTGCGTGCGAGCGCACCAGGTTCACCTGGAGCTCCCGAATCTGCTCACCGGCGATGCGGACGTCGCTTAACTTGCCTACGCCGGTCGTGATGGCGTAGGAGACCTGGTGGTTGGCGACCAGCGTGTCCACTACCTCGCGGGCTGCGTGGACCCGCTCGCGCGCATCGGGATCGAGCAGCACGGGGCAACGCTCGATTGCGACTTCGCGCACCGCTTCTGGGGTGAGATCGTTTCCGTTGATGTGCAGGGCTCTCAAAGGCGGTTCTCAGTTCTCGGTTCTCGGTTGCGCTTAGGACTGTTTTGCCGCTGCTTCCCGAAATGCCTTCATGTACTTTTCGGGCAACACGGTCTTGCGCATGTGCGCATCGGCCACGATGTGGGTCGTTTCACCTTCGGCCAACATGGATCCATCGCGTAGGAGAATCAGTTCGTATCCAAAATGGATCACCGACTCGCGGATGTTCTTGAGCCACGTGCGCACCACGATCTCGTCATCGTAGCGGGCCGGGGCTTTGTAGCGGCAGCGCGCGTCCACCACCGCGATGAAGCAGTTGTCCTCCTGCTCCATGTCTTTGTAGGAGAAGCCCAACTGCCGCAGCAATTCCACCCGGCCGATTTCGAACCAGATGAAATGATTGGCATGATAGACCACGCCCATCTGATCGGTTTCGGCGTAGCGGACGCGGACGCGGCTCTCATTGACTGCGTGCGGATGGCCGTTGGTCGCGCTCACTCGGAACTCCATCGCGGCTTGCGCTTCTCAAGGAACGACGTGATGCCTTCGCGGAAATCGGCGGTCGACCGGATCGCTGTATTCTCACGCACTGCCGCGTCGATGTGGAGGTCAAGTTCGGCCCGCGCCGCGTCACTGAGCAACCGCTTCGTGTATCGCAAAGAGGCTGGGCTGTTTTCCATCAACTGCGCAGCCAGCTCTCGTGCCCGCGTCATCAGATTCTCCGGCGGTACAATCTCGTTGATCAGTCCGATGCGCTGGCCTTCGGCTGTGTCGAACAGCCTGCCCGTCAAAAGCAGATCACGGGCCACCTTCTCTCCGACCTGGCGCAGGAGAAACGTGGACACGATTGCGGGCACGAAGCCGATGCGCACTTCCGTATATCCGAACTTGGCTTCCGGGACGGCCAGCGTGAAGTCACACAAGGTCGCCAGTCCGGTGCCGCCCGCGATGGCCGCCCCGTTCACCGCGGCGATCGTGGGTTTGGGAAAGTCGTAGAGCGTACGGAACAGGCGGGCCAGGGTCCACGTGTCCTCGAGGCTCTCTTCCAGTGAGCGCCCGATCAGGTCCTTCAGGTTCTCCAGGTCCAAGCCGGAGCAGAAGGCTTTGCCGGCTCCAGTCAGAATCAACACCAGCGCCGAACCCTTCGCGACCTCATCGAACGCGGCCAGCAGATCGTCGATCAGTTCGTAGCCGATCGCGTTGCGCTTGTCGGGCCGGTTCAGCGTGATGATCGCCAGGCCGGGGTCGTAAGCGAGTTGGATGTTCTTCCATTCCATGCCAAAAATAGGCTGCACCGAATCTGCGCTAGTCCGCGGCAGAAGAAGCTGTGTACTTTGCCGCAATCCCGGCGGTTGCCTTCAGCAGCGAATCCAGCGAACGTGTAATCGGCGGCTCGACCCCGCGCTCGGTGAGCGCCTCCAGCACCTTCTCCGTCGGGAGATTCCCCACCAGCGCGTCCTGTGCGAAAGGACATCCTCCCAGCCCACCCATGGCCGAATCGAAACGCCGGCAGCCGGCGTCGTATGCCGCCAGCACTTTTTCTCCCGCCTGTTCCGGACGGCTGTGCAGGTGCACTCCGATCTCAAGATACCCGTACTTCGCAAGCACGGCCGACACCACCTCGCGAATCTCGAGCGGCGTCGCCACCCCGACGGTGTCGGCGAGCGAGATGCTGTGGATGTTCTCGGACTCGAGCAGTCCCACCGCTTCGACCAGTTCGTCGATGTTCCACAAATCGCCGTACGGATTGCCGAACGCCATCGAGACGTAAGCAATGGTATCGAGCCCGGCGTCGCCGGCTTTCTTGCCGATCTTCTCCAGTTCCTCGATCGCTTCCTCCAGCGTCTGCCGCTGGTTATGTCCGAGGAACGTGGGAGAAATCGAGTAGGGGAAGCCGAGCGTGCGGACGGCCTCGGTCTTGATGGCGCGCTCCGCTCCTTGTTCGTTCACCACGATGCCGATGATCTCGACGTCGTCCGGCGGGTCGAGGTCTTTGAGGACTTCTTCGGAATCCGCCATCTGGGGCACTGCTTTGGGGGACATGAAGGAGACCGCGTCGATATGCTTGAACCCCACGCTGATCAGGGCTTTCAGGTAGTCGGTTTTGATGTAGGCAGGGATCTGGCCCTGGAGCCCTTGCCAGGCATCGCGGGGGCATTCGACGAGTTTGATGGAATCAGCAGTTGGCATTTAGCACTTAGCCTCTGGCCCTGGCTCCTGGCTGCCTGTTAGGTTCGAGTTCGCCGTCGAAATCCGCCTGATTCGCGCTGGTCCGCTGAAAACCGAGTCAGGTCTGCAGTACTCCCACCTTAAACTCCGGGACATCGGGATTCAGCGCGGCGGCTTCGAGCGCCTGCACGAGCGCCTCGCGGGTCTCGACCGGGTCGATGATTTTGTCGATCCACAGGCGCGCCGCCCCGTAGCGCGGGTCGGTCTGTTCGTCATAGGTTCGCTTCACCGACTCGTAGAGTTCCTTTTTCTCCTCCTCGCTCAGCTTCTTGCCACCACGTTCAAGCTGTTTGACCTTGATCTCGACCAGCGTGCCGGCGGCCGAGTCGCCGCTCATCACGGCATATTTCGCGGTCGGCCAGGCAAACACAAAACGTGGATCATACGCTTTCCCGCACATGGCGTAGTGCCCGGCGCCGAACGAGCCGCCGACGATCACGGTGATCTTCGGCACGACTGAGTTCGAGACCGCGTTCACCATCTTCGCTCCTGCTTTGATGATGCCACTCCACTCCGCGTCGCGGCCGACCATGAAGCCGTTCACGTCGTGGAAGAAGACCAGCGGGATCAGGTTCTGGTTGCAGTCCATGATGAAGCGCGCGGCTTTCTCCGCCGACTCGGTGTAAATCACGCCGCCGAACTCCATCCGCTTGTGGCCTTCATGGTCGGTCTGCTGGGCGTGCAGCTTCTGGTTGGCGACGATCCCCACCGCGAATCCGCCAATGCGCGCGTAGCCGCAGATCAACGTCTTGCCGTACTCGGACTTGTACTCGTCGAAGCGGCCCACGTCGACGATGCGGGCCAGAACCTCTTTGGTATCGTAGGGGCGGGCGGGCGAGGAATCGTAAATGCCGTAAATCTCTTCGGCGGCCAGCGCTGGCTCTTCGGGCTGTTTGCGATCCCAGGGCGACTGGCGCCGGTACCCCCACTTTTCGACGATCGATCGGATCCGCGCAATGCAGGCCTCATCGCTCGGTTCGCGGTAGTCGACGGTTCCGCTGATGGCGGCATGCATGGCCGCGCCCCCGAGTTCTTCCGCCGAATAGATTTGCCCGATGGCGGCTTGCACCAGCGCGGGGCCGGCGAGAAAGAGGCCGCTGCCGTCGGTCATCAGGACGTGATCACACATCACGGGCAGGTATCCTCCGCCCGCCACGCACATGCCCATGATGGCGGCGATCTGCGGGATTCCCTGCGCGGACATCACCGCGTTGTTGCGAAAGACTCGGCCGAAGTCGTCGGTGTCGGGAAAGACGTCCTCTTGCAGGGGCAGGAAAACCCCGGCCGAGTCGACCAGGTAAAGTGTCGGGACACGATTCTCGAGGGCGATGTTCTGCGCGCGGATCACCTTCTTCGAAGTCATGGGGAAGAACGCGCCCGCCTTTACGGTGGCGTCGTTGGCGATGATCATCACGAGGCGCGTGTGAATGCGCGCGAGGCCCGTGATGACACCTGCGGATGGAGCGCCCCCCCATTCTTCATACATGCCATAAGCGGCGTAGACTCCGAGTTCAAAGAAGGTTCCCCGATCCGCCAGCAGGTGGATGCGCTCGCGAGCCGTCAAACGTCCCTTGGCATGCTGGTTGTCGGTGGCCTTGGCGCCCCCGCCTTCGCGGATTTTTTCTTCCTCATTGCGAACCTGCGAGACTAGGTCAGCCATAAAGCGCATGTTGGCTTCAAAGCGCGCCGAGGTAGGATCGACCTTCGAAGGCAACAGGCTGGAGGCGGCGGTGGACTGGGAGACTTCTCTACGATGTACCATGGTTCGTGGTCTTGAAACAGACTACGGTATATCAGCGATGAGGAGGGGCGCAAACGCTTGGAAAATCAGGCGGTGGTGCAGTTTGAGATCCACAGCGGGATGAATCCGGCTTGGCCGGTGGGGAACTTGAGACAGGAAGAAAGCGGAGATGCGCATGATCGAAGAGACCGATGGCGTCGCCCTAGCGGCGACTTGCGGCGCGTGCGGGCAGTCATCTTCGTCGTTGTCGTTCAGGTAGTCGATTGCCGAAAATCCACCACCAAGGCCAAGACAGAGAGGCACGGAGTGAGGAAAGCGAGAGGCCAAGCAAAATTCAGGATCGGCTAATTGGGGACGTTGTTCTCCCTGGCTCCAGACGATTGGGCGCATTCTGAAGTCTCTGCACGGCTTCCGCCACCGGATCCTCCGCGACCGCGTCCACCAGCCCTATCTGCGGCGCCTGGTTGGCGTGGACCTTCTCGGCCACTACAAACATTTCGAGCGCGCGTGCTTTTCCTACGAGTCTCGGCAAGCGCTGCGTGCCGCCCCAGCCAGTGATCAAACCTAAAGCTGCTCCTCGATGGCCGAAGACAGCGTGGGGGGACGCGATCCGGTGTTCACAGGCCAAGGCCAAGTCCAACCCGCCGCCCATGCAATATCCATTCACGGCCGCGATGACCGGAGCGGGGAAGCACTCGATTGTGTTCATCAGGGCTTGGCCCATTTTCGAGAATTCGTAGGCAACCGGCCCCGTGAGCGCCGCGATTTCCGCAAGGTCGGCCCCGGCGGAGAAGAACTTTGAGTTTCCGGTGATGACGAGGGGCTTGGCATCTCTGGCTAACTCTGTGACGGCCCCCGTCAGCGCCAACACGCATGCACGAGTCAAGCGATTGGTGCCATCGTCAGATCGCAAGCGGAGCAGGGTCAAGCCTTCTGCGGGTTCAAGGGAAAAATATGGAGAGGGCAAAGCCATCTGTGCTGCAGAATACAGCAGTCAGCATCAAGGCGAGAGACCTGCCCCGCTCTCTCCCGGGAGCAGGGGCAACCGAGAACCAAGAACTCAGAACCAACCACCAGGAACCGAGAACCAAGAAAAAGCAAGCGAGAACCAAGAGCTATTCCTGAACTATCTCTTCTCGAGCCATCGTTCCAGTCGGCAGCCGTCTTCCTCCAGCAGAAACGTCCCCACGCCGAAGCATTCGCCGACGATGCGATGCGACTGGGGATCGCGCGCGGCGCGCGTGATCCACTGCTGGCCCACCTGGTACTGCGCGGCGGTGAGCCATTTCTGGGGCAGCACCTCGACCAGCCCGGCGTGCAGATAGAGAACGAACAAGGCAAACGCCGGATCGTCATTCGACATCGCCTTGTAACTGGTGGGAACGATCAACTCCTCGACCATCGCCAGTTCCGGCGGCACCTCGATCTTGTGCGTGCCCGGCCCGAGGTCAAGGGGCACCTCGAAATCGGCCACCGGTTCGGTGTGGGCGTAGATCCGATCGGGGGACTGCTTAAACCAGCCGGCGATTTCGGCCATCTCGAACGCTTTGAGCGTGTCGGGATCGAAGCAGGCGAGGCGGATGCTGCGCCCCTCCGGGCACCAGATGCCGAGATACGACGGCTCGACAAAGAACGGACGGCAATACGTATTCAGCGCCAGGCGCGGCTTCGCGGGCTCCCGCTCGAGCCCGAGCGTGACGACGTAGCCGACCGGGCCTTCTTCCCCGTGATGGCTCCACTCAAAACGCTGGCGCGCGACTGAAGTGATGGCCGGGAACGTCTGCCAGTACCAAGGGGTGGGGCCGACGGTATGCGCAAGAATCTCTCGCAAGCGGGTTCGGGACAGGTCAGTCATGGGGATGGAACAGTTGGAAAGGTTGAGAGACCGTCCGAGATCTGACAACTGAGAACTGGAAATCGGGAACTGTTCTACGCCGTCGGAACGCCCCGCGGCTTCACGTGCTCGCGGATGAATTTCACGATGTCGTCCATGGCGGTGCCGGGCTGGAAGATCGCGGCCACCCCGGCTTTCTTAAGGCCCTCGACATCTTGGTCCGGGATGATCCCCCCCACCAGCAGCAGCACGTCGTCCATTTTATTCTGCTTGAGCAAGGCGGTCACCCGGGGGACGATGGCGTTGTGCGCGCCGGAAAGGATGGACAGGCCGATCACATCGACGTCTTCCTCGAGGGCGGCGCTGACGACCATTTCTGGAGTCTGGCGCAGGCCGGTGTAGATGACTTCCATGCCCGCATCGCGCAACGCGCGCGCGATCACCTTTGCGCCGCGATCGTGGCCGTCGAGACCGGGCTTCGCGACCAGGACCCGGATCTTGTGTTCGGTGGCCATGAAACCCAATTTAACCACAGGGAACGCAGGGGAGCACAGCGGAATTGCCGATGGCCAATCTCCAATTCGATCCCAGGACCACGGCGGCGCTCTCTCCTATCCATGGGGCAAGCGGCGATCGGCAATTGAAAATCGTCAAATGGTTTTGATATCCAGACTTCGCCACAGGTACCAGCACGCGATCGAGCGGTAGGGAGACCAAGCTTTCGCGATCTTCTCCATGGCTTTCGGCTTGGGGAGTTTGCGTTTGCGGTAGTGCTTCTGGATCGCGACCTGTAGGCCGTAGTCGCCGGTGGGCAATACGTCGGGACGCTTCAGTGTGAACATCAGGAACATCTGCGCGGTCCACACCCCCACGCCTTTGACCTGGGTGAGGCGCCGGATGACTTCTTCGTCGGGCAACCCCCCCAGCCGCTTGAACTCGAGCAAACCGGCCTTCGTCTTCTCTGCCAGGTCCCTCAGGTAGGAGGTCTTCTGCTTGGAGAGTCCGACCGCGCGCATCTCGGCGTCCGTCAACTTCAGAATACCCTCGGGCGTCACGGGATCGCCCGTCTGCTCGGTGAAGCGCTTGAAAATGGTGACGGCGGCTTTGCCATTGAGCTGTTGATAGAGGATGGCTTCGGCCAAGCTGTGGAAGGTGGGTTGGCCGAATTCCATGCGGCACGGCCCGACGCGCTCGATGATCGAGCGCAGCACGGGATCGGATTTCTTTAGATGGCTGACGGCCTTGCGCATGGCTCAATGGTGTATCACAAAACGGCATTGGAGGGCGAATAAACAACGAAACACTGGCCCGTGTCAGTGTTTCGTGGCGATGATCGCCCTGCTGTGTTCGTGGCGCTCGCGGATCCGTTCCGCCATTCACCGGCAGGCCGCCGTCATCGGCCGAAAATGAGAGGCGCCGCCAATGCCCTGGGGCTATTGTTCGACCTGTGGCCGGTCCGTGACTGGGAAACGGATCGAGAAGGAGTTGCAACATGGCAAACGGCAGTCATTATCCGTTCTGGACCCACGACACAGTAGCAGCCGCGGTTCTGGCTGGCGTCGGTACCGCGAGTTTCCAGAGTAAACTGGACGCCTGGGCGACCAAACTCAATGTTCCTGTCATAACGGCGCTGGTCGATGGCTGGCCCATGCTGCTGATTTTCGCAGGTCTGATTCTGCTGTTGATCCACCCGGTGGCGGAGCCGTCGTTCGGAAAGTCCGACAGCGCCGGGAAGTCCACGGAGATCTCCCATGAGTCTCAGTCCCAGGCGTAGCAGCGGGGCGATGATCGCCGGAGTGATGATCATCGCGGTCGGTGCCATCCTCCTGCTCAACCAGTTGGGAATGTTCCCCCACGGCATCGTGGTGCAATTCTGGCCGGTGGTGCTGGTGGTCATTGGCCTGATCAAGGTGTTTTCCGGGAAGGACCGGGGCGAGCGGGTGGTGGGGGGATGTCTGATTGCGGCGGGAACCATTCTTCAAACCAACCACCTTGGGATCACCCACATTGCCTGGAGCCAGGCGTGGCCCATGTTCATTATCGTGGTGGGTCTCATGCTGGTCATCCACGCATTCTCGGAGAAAACCTGCGGGCTCCCGGGGTCGACGACCGACGCAGAGCTCGACTCGTTCTATATATTCGGGGGAGGCGAGCGCAACGTGAACGCCAAAGACTTCCGCAGCGCGCGGCTCTTCGCGGTGTTCGGTGGCTATGAAGTGGATCTGACCCGGGCGGAGATGGCCGGGAACGAAGCGTATGTCGAAGCGAACGCTGTCTTCGGAGGCGGCGA
>Ga0137415_10000129_pt1 | contig 60459 bp, 60 predicted proteins | sample CZODoug3_1_1_16f_FD_183082 | JGI IMG/M metagenome (GOLD analysis project Ga0137415, IMG submission 183082) | Vadose zone soil fungal communities from Angelo Coast Range Reserve, California, USA - CZODoug3_1_1_16fungal (Hybrid Assembly) | ecosystem: Environmental > Terrestrial > Soil > Vadose... | reverse complement strand
GACCGGCGCGACTGGAACTTCGGCTGGCAGGCCCCGCTGCCCAAGGGCGGCGACGCGGTTGGCTGGCAGGTCACCCTCAGCGCGCACGTCGAGCTGGTCAAGCAAGCCTGAGAGGACCGAGCCGTCATGAAGATCCTGGGCATCAGCGGCAGCCTGCGCGAGGCATCGCACAACCGGCGCCTCCTGCAGGTGGCCGCCACCGAGCTGCCCGACGGCGTCAGTTTTGAGCTCTACTCCGGGCTGGGGGACATCCCGGCCTACCGCGAGGAGGGCGACGGCGTCCCGACGCCCGAGTCCGTCAGTGCGCTGCGGGCCGCACTGCACGATGCGACCGCGGTGCTGCTGGCCACGCCCGAGTACAACGGCTCGATACCTGGGCAGTTGAAGAACGCGCTGGACTGGGCGTCGCGGCCGTTCCCGGACAACTCGCTGCGCAACAAGCCGGTCGCGGTGATCGGCGCGTCGACCGGGCTGTTCGGCGCGGTCTGGGCCCAGGCGGAGCTGCGCAAGGTGCTCGCGACCATCGGCGCCAAGGTGGTCGACGCCGAGCTGCCGGTCGGGCAGGCGGACGACGCCTTCACCGACGACGACCGGCTGGCCGATCCGGACCTGCACAAGGCGCTCGCCCAGATCGTCGGGCAGCTGGCCGAGGCCGCTGGCGAGTCCACCGAGGCGGCCTGAAACCTGCATCAGCCCAGCTCAGGACCCGTGAGTGGCGATGGTCGCTATAGCGACCATCGCCACTCACGGCTTTCTACCAGCGGAAACGGCGAGGCGGGACCGGGTGCGGGCCGGCGCCCACTCGGGCAGCGTGGCGAGGATGTCGGCGAGCGTGACCCCGGCGAGGCTGCGCCGCCACGCCTCGTGCGCGTCGTCCATCTTCGCGGCGAGGATGCAGGTGTTGCGGCAGTCCTCCGGGGGGAGCGCGCCGAGGCCCTGTTGGCGGATCTCGCGGCACTCGTACGGTGCGGACGCGCCGTCGACCGCCTCCACGAGCTGCAGCAGCGTGATCTCGGCAGTCGGCCGGGCCAGCCGGAACCCGCCCCGGGGGCCGGTCGTCGCGGCGAACAGGCCGGCCCGCACGAGCGACTGCAGCTGCTTGGCGAGGTAGGCGGCCGGCAGGTCGAAGTACTCCGCGAGCCGGGCCGCCGGCGCGGTGGCTCCCCGTTCGAGCTGGGCCAGCGTCGTGGCGCAATGCAACACCCACTCGGTGCTCACCGGCAGCTTCACGGCTCGAGCCTATCACAGATATTGCGGATGTGTGTAGTCCTAGATAGTGTTACCCGAGATGGTGTGACGGAGTACCGAACCGAGAGGGAGAACATCATGCGGATCGCGGTCGCCGGCGCCACCGGGAACATCGGATCTTTCACCGTCGCCGCGCTCGAGGGGGCCGGGCACGACGTTGTGCGGATCAGCCGCTCCCTCGGGGTGGACCTGCTGACCGGCGACGGGCTCGACGACGCCCTCGCCGGCGTCGACGCGGTCGTCGACGTCACCAACGGACCGGCCACCGACCGGGCCGCGACGGTGGCGTACTTCGACACCGCCACGCGGACCCTGCTCGCCGCCGAGGCCCACGCGGGTGTCCGGCACCACGTGCTGCTCTCGATCGTCGGGATCGGCCGGGTCGAGGGCAACGCGCACTACGCCGGCAAGCGGGAGCAGGAACGCCTGGTGGCCGCCGGCTCGGTGCCGTGGACGATCGTGCCGGCCACTCAGTTCCACGACTTCGCCGGGATGGTGGCGAGCTGGACCGAGCAGGACGGCGTCGCCACGATCGCGCCGCTGCTCGTGCAGCCGATCGCGCCCTCGGACCTGGGCGACGTGCTCGCCGAGCTTGCGGTGGGCCAGCCGAGGGGGCGATACGTCGACGTGGCCGGGCCCGGCACGCAGGATCTGGTCGACATGGCCCGGCGCACGAACGACGCGCTGGGCCGCAAGATGGCGCTTGTGCCGACCTGGACCGGGTTGTTCGACGAGACCATGGCCGGCAGCGTGCTGCTGCCCGGCGAGGGCGCCCGGATCGCACCGACCAGCTTCGAGGACTGGCTCGCCACGCAGCGCTAGGGCTCAGCTCTCCGGTGCTCAGCTCTCCGGTGTTCGGGTCTGCACGAGCCGGGCCAGGCCGGCCAGGGCCATCCGGGTGCCCAGCTCGTTGTCGGCGGCCGGCACGGCGTCCGGAATGCCCTCGTGCACGATCAGGACGTCGGTGCCGCCTTCGGTGGCGGTCAGGGTGGTCGTCATCGTCGTGCGGCCGCGCAGCGCGGGATCGGCGGTCTCGAACTCGAGCACCTCGACCACCTGCTCGTCCGGCACGAGCCGCACGAAGTGGCCGCGGTAGGTGTCGGTCCGGGACGTCGACTTGCCGACCGCATCCGGCGCGTCATAGGTGAGGTCATAGGTGAGCGAGACCCGGAACGAGCCGCCCTCGCGGGGGTCGAACTCGTGCACCTCGCTACGCATGCCCTCCGGTACCCGCCAGCGCGCGACGGCGTCGGCATCGGTGAGCGCCCGGTAGACGGCCGAGGGCGGCGCGCTGACGTGGCCGGACACCCTGCTCGAGTACATCGCGCCACGGTAGTCCCGTCGACCCGAGGAACAGCGCGTGCCGCTAACCCGGTGGCGAGGGTCGCCAGACTGGGGGCGTGGGTCGGACGGTGAGTGCGCTGGTCACTTTCGGGGCGGAGTATCTTGGCGCGCTCGGGCCGTTCCCGGTCGACCGCCGGTTCTGGTGCGAGGTCGCGCCCGTGGTGGCGCAGGTGACCGGGGCGCTCGGCGTGCCGGTGCAGGTGCTGCGGCTGCTCACGGTGGACGGCGGCGGCGGCGCCAGGGACGGCCACGTGACCTACCACGTCGAGGCACTCGCCCGCCCGGCCGACGGAGTGCTGGACCGGCGCCCGGTCGACCACGCCGCGCTGACCCGCCCGGACGCGCTGCGCTCGGCCTGGGCCACTGCCGCCGGCCTGCGTGAGCTGCTGGACTGGGCGGCCGCCGCGCTGCGCGAGCTGGGTCGCCCACTCACCGGGCCGGTCGCGCAGCGCCGCGCCTGGAACCTGGCCGGCCTCTGCGAGCTGCCCACCTCGGCCGGCCCGGTCTGGTTGAAGGCCACCCCGGCGTTCGCCGCCGACGAGGCCGCCGCGCTGGCCGCGTTCGGCGGCGTGGACCCGAGCCTGGTGCCGGCCGTGCTGGCGGCCGGGGAGCACCGGATCCTGCTGGCCGACGTGCCCGGCCGCGACGGCTGGAACCCCACCGAGGCCACCATTCACGCCGCGGTGCACCGCTGGGTCGCCGCGCAGGCCACGCTCGCCCGCCACCCGCAACGGCTGCCGACGCGGCTGCCGGACCACCGCGGCTCGGCGCAGCGGCACCGGATCGCTGCCCTGCTCGCCGGCCCGCGCCGCGGCACCGCGCCCGGTGGACTGACCGCCGCCGAGTCGCGCGCCGCCATCGACCTGCTCGCCGGGTTCGCCGAGCTGGACGCCTGCGGCCTGCCGGACACCGTCGTGCACGGCGACTTCCATCCCGGTAATTGGCGCTGCCCGCCCGGCCGCCCGCCCGTGGTGCTGGACTTCGCCGACGCCTTCCTGGGCAACCCGGTGCTGGACGGGCTGCGGCTGTGCGAGTACGTGCCAGAAGCCAGCCGCCCGGTCGCCGCGCGGGCCTGGGTGCAGGCCTGGCGGGCGCACCGTCCGGACGCCGACCCGGCCCGGGCGCTGGCCATCGGCGAACCGCTGGCCCACCTCGGCTACGCGGTGCGTTACCAGGAGTTCCTGGACGGCATCGAGGCCAGCGAGCGGATCTACCACGAGGGCGACCCCGCCGCGTCGGTGCGGGAAGCGCTGCGCACCGCCGGATCGCCCGGTCGGTACCTGCTCGGCGCGTGAGCGGGCGCGCGATTGGCTACGGTCCATGGCATGACTGAGTTCGTGAGCCTCGAGGTCGACAACGGTGTGGGCACCATCCGGCTGAACCGGCCGCCGATGAACGCGCTGAGCCGGCAGGTGCAGGAGGAGCTGCTCACCGTGTCCGCCGAGGCGACGGCCCGGGAGGACGTCCGCGCGGTCGTCGTCTACGGCGGCGAGAAGACGTTCGCCGCCGGCGCGGACGTCAAGGAGATGGCCAAGATGTCGTACTCCGACATGGCCCCCGTGGCGCGGCGGCTGTCCGCCGGGCTCGGCGCGATCTCGACCATCACCAAGCCGACCGTTGCCGCCGTCACCGGCTACGCGCTCGGTGGTGGCTTCGAGGTCGTGCTCGGCGCGGACCGGCGGATCGCCGGGGACAACATCAAGCTCGGCTTCCCGGAGATCCTGCTCGGCATCTTCCCCGGCGGCGGCGGCACTCAACGCCTCGCCCGGCTGGTCGGCCCGTCCCGGGCCAAGGACCTGATCTACACCGGGCGTTTCGTGGGCGCCGAGGAGGCGCTGGCCATCGGGCTCGTCGACGAGGTTGTGCCGGCCGACGAGGTGTACGCCCGGTCGGTCGCGTATGCGTCGCAGTTCGCCAAGGGTCCGGCGCTGGCCTACGCGGCGGCGAAGAAGGCCATCGACGGCGGCCTGGACACCGACCTGCGCACCGGCCTGGACATCGAGTCCGAGCTGTTCGCCGGCCTGTTCGCCAGCGACGACCGGGCCGCCGGCATGACCTCGTTCATCGAGAACGGCCCCGGCAAGGCCACCTTCACCGGCCGCTGACGGCCGCCTGAGGGTGGCCCGGCCGCTACCGGGAGGTGGCTGGCTCGGCCACGCGGTGGCGCACCAGGTGGTCGACGCTGTAGCGGCCGGCGCTACTACACCGAGCTGGAGCGCGGCCGGGGGACGCAGCCGTCGGCCCAGATGCTCGCCGCGCTGGCCAGGGCCCTGCGCCTGACCGGCGACGAACGCGACCACCTGTTCTACCTCGCCGGCCGGCCGCTGCCGGCGCCGCACGGCGCGATGGCCAACGTGCCGCCGTCGCCGCTGGACCTGCTCAACCGGCTGTCCGATACCCCGGCCCAGGTGATCACCGACCTGCACGAGACGCTGGCGCAGAACTGGCTGGCCATCGCGTTGATCGGGCCGGCCCCGGCGCGGACCGGGTTCGCGGCGAGCTACGCCTACCGGTGGTTCGCCGAGCCCGACAGCCGAGGGCTCTATCCGCCCGAGGACCACGACCACCACTCCAGCGGCTGCTCTGGTCCGCCCCGACGCCGGGCACCGAGGCGGTGGACCAGCTGCGGCTGCTGTCCGTGATCGGGTCGCAGGACCTGGACGCCGAGCTCAGCCACTAGTTCGCCCGGCGTGCTCAGCCAGCAGGTCAGCGACGCCCTGTATACGTCGTGTCACCGGGGTGAACGCTACGTTCACAAGCATGAGTGAGGGGCACAACCGGGTTCCGGTGAAGATCTGCGGGTTGACCCGGGAGGGCGACGTGGACGCCGCCGTCGCCGCCGGCGCGGACGCGGTCGGGTTTGTGCTGTACCCGCCGAGCCCTCGGTACGTCACCCCGGAGCGGGCGGCGGAGCTGGCCGAGCGACTCCCGCCGTTCGTGACCCCGGTGCTGCTGTTCGTCAACGCCGCCCCCGAGCAGGTGGCGGCCGCCTTCGCCAGGGTGTCCGGCGCGCTGTTGCAGTTCCACGGGGACGAGACCCCCGAGCAGTGCTGGGCGGCGTCCGGCGCTGGCCAGCGGCCTTACCTGCGTGCCGCGCGCATCCCGGCGGGCGCCAGCATCGACCTGGCCGCCTTCGCCAAGGACTACGCCCAGGCCCGGGGCGTGCTGCTGGACGCCCAGGTGGAGGGCTACGGCGGGGGCGGCACGACCTTCGACTGGTCGCTGGTGCCTCGGCTGCCGGACACCCATCTGGTGCTCGGCGGCGGCCTCACCCCGGAGAACGTGGCGGGCGGCATCGCCGCGCTGCGCCCTCGGTGCCGCACGCTCTCGGTGGATGTCAGCTCGGGGGTCGAGGCTGCCAAGGGCATCAAGGACGCGGCGAAGATGCGCGCCTTCGTGGCCGCGGTCCGCTCGACGGCCGCTGCCGGCGCTGCTGCCGGCGCTGCTGCCGATGCCGACCGGCTCGCTTCGGCGGATGCGGGCGACGGGTGACCGCGCTGGAGTACGACTACGGCGCCACCGTGCCGTTGCCGAGGGAACGCAGCCGAGGCACCGTGCGCCTGGCCGGCGCCGACCCGGCCGCGGCACCGGGTGCTGGACCCGAACTACTACGGCGACGAGCACGACGTGGCTGTGATGGTGGAAGGGCCGCGGATCGCCAGGCGGATCGGCGAGGCCCCCGCACTGGCGCCGTGGCGCGCCGAGGAGGTGCTGCCCGGCCCGGCGGTGACCATGGACGCCGACGTGGCCGCGTTCGTCCGCGACTCGCTGGGCTCCGGTGTACGGCATTGCCGAGCGCGCGGCCGAGCTGATCGCGTCAGGCTGACGGTTCGGCACCCCGGAACGCGGCGGTGATCTCGGCGACGCGGGGGTCGGTGCGCAGCTCGTCCAGGGTGGCCGGCAGCGGCAGCCGCCAGTTCGGGTACTCGTGCACCGTGCCGGGCAGGTTGGGCTGGCGGGGTTCGGCGAGCACGTCGTACGGCGAGATCAGCTTCAGCCGGCACGGCGTGCGGGCGAGCAGGCGGTGCATGGCCAGGATGATCGCCCGCTCGTCCGGCTCGGTCTCGGTCTCGGTCTCGGGCGGCAGCAGGCCTTCGGCGCGCAGCAGGGCCAGCCACTCGGCCCGCTCCCTGGCGGCGGCCGCCCACTCGGCCGGCACGTCGTCCAGCAGCCCGAGCTCGGCGCGGACCCGGACGTGCTCGCCGCGCAGGAAGCCGGCCGCCGTGGGCAGGTCGTGGGTGGACAGGCTGGCCGCCGCGCGCTCCGGCCACCGGGCCGGCGGCAGCAACGGGGTACCGGGCGCGGACTCGTCGCGGGCGAACCAGGCCACCGCGCAGCTGAGCATCTCCTGCTCGGCCAGCGCGCGGGTCACCTCGGGCTCGACGGTGCCCAGGTCCTCGCCGACCACGACCGCGCTGGCCCGCTGCGCCTCCAGGGTGAGCACCGCACTCATCACCGAGGCGTCGGAGTGCACGTAGGTGCCCCGGTCCGGTGAGTCGCCGGGCGGCACCCACCACAGCCGCCACAGCCCGGCCACGTGGTCGATGCGCAGCCCGTCGGCGTGGGCCAGCACGGCGCGCAGCATGTCCCGGAACGCGCCGTACCCGGTGGCCGCCAGCCGGTCCGGGCGCCACGGCGGCAGGCCCCAGTTCTGCCCGCGCGGGGTGAAGTCGTCCGGTGGCGCGCCGACCGAGACCCCGGTGGCCAGCAGGTCGGCGAGGGCCCACGCGTCCGCGCCCTCCGGGTCCACCCCGACGGCCAGATCGTGCAGCACGCCGAGCGCCATGCCGGACTCCCGGGCGGCGGCGCGCACCTCGGCCAGCTGCTCGGCGCACCGCTCCTGTACCCAGGCGTGGAAGGCCACCCGGGGCGCTAGCTCGGCGCGGGCCGCGCGGGTCGCCGCGCTGGCCGGGTCCCGCAGCGGCGCCGGCCAGCGGGACCACCGCGAGCCGTGCCGCTCGGCCAAAGCGGACCAGGTGGCGAAGTCGCGCAGCCCGTCCGGCAGCTCGCGCGGGCCGGGCCGCCCGGCGGCGCGCCAGAGCAGCTCCAGCGCCGACCTTTTCGCCGCCCAGACCAGGTCGTGGTCGATCCGGGTGTGCTCGTCCGCGCCGCTGCCCGGGCCGGTGCCGGGGACCGGCGCGGCCACCCGGAGCGCGTCGACCTCGGCGCGGCTGGCCGAATCGGCCTGCCGGTACGCCGCCAGGTCGGTCACCCGCAGCGCCAGCGGGTTGGCGAAGCGCCGGCTGGTCGGCGTGTACGGCGAAGGCTGCACCGGGTGCGTCGGCCCGGGGGCATGCAGTGGGTTGAGCAGGATCGCGCCGGCGCCGTGCTCGCGCCCCGTCCACTCGACGAACTCGCGCAGGTCACCGAGGTCGCCGATGCCCCAGGAGGCCGCCGAGTGCAGCGCGTACAGCTGCAGCTGCCAACCCCAGGTCGGCCTCGACCGGGGCAGCCGGGCCGGCGCCACCACCAGCGTGCTCTCCACCTCGGAGGTGCCCGAGCCGATGCCCGAGCCGGTGCCCGAGCCGCCGGCCGGTACCGCGCTGCGCACCCGGTAGTAGCCGGGGGCCAGGTCGCCGGGCAGCTCGTCGCGCAGCTCCCTCGGCTCGCCGGGGGCGTCCTCGGGGATCAGCTGCCGGGCGCCGGGCAGCGGCCGGGGTGGCCCGCCGACCCTGATCGCCACGGTGCCCGGTGGCACGCCGGCCCGGTCCCGCTCGGCGACGGCGGCCAGCTCGCGGCGGCGGTCGGCCGGGGTGGTCGCGTCCACCTCGAGCAACCCGAGCACCCGTATCACGACGTCGGCGGCCACCCGCACGGGCCGACGGCGGCCGTCCCGGTACTCGGTGGCCACGCCGTGCGCGGCGGCCAGCCTGGCCAGGTCCTCGGGCAGCGCTGCTGGGTCCGGCACCTCAGTTGATGTCGCGGCGCTGCGCGGTGGCCGCCCCGGCCAACACCGCCACCACGGTGTACCCGAAGAAGATCAGCAGCGCCAGCCACCATGGCAACCCGAAGCCGCCGAAGCTGCCACCGAACGGCTCGGAGCCGGCGAGCCCGGTCAGGCTGGCGGTGGCCGAACCGCCGGGCAGGTAGTCGTCGATCCGGCCGAGGTTGCTCAGGCTGGCCAGGCCGCCGATGATCTGCTCGACCAGCAGCAGGTAGACCAGCACGCCGACGATCGCGGCCAGCTGGTTGTTCACCAGGGTGCCCAGCCCGACCCCGAGCACCGCCCACAGCGCGAACACCAGCAGCGCGACCGCGCTCACCTCGAGCACGGAGCTGAACTCACTGCCGCTGACCTGGCCGCCGCCGAACACCATGCCGAGCAGCCCGAACAGCGCGGAGAACAGCCCGTAGCCGGCGCCGAGCAGGGCCGCGACCACCACCTTGGCCAGCAGCAGCTGGGGTCGGCCCGGCGCGGTGAGGTAGCTGGTGGCCAGGGTGCGGTGCCGGTTCTCGGCGGTGGCGCAGACCAGGCCGAGCACCACGGCGAACTTCGCGGAGAACGAGCCGAGCGCGAGCGACTGGGCCAGCGACGGGGTGAACGCCAGGCCGGTGGCCGCCGCGGTGATCAGCGTGACCAGCAGGCTGATCAGCCCGGCCGGCAGCAGCAGCGCCCACCACACGGAGGTGGACAGCATCTTGCGCAGCTCCGAGACGAGCAGGCCGAGCAGCGTCCGAGGGGACCAGGCTGCCGGGCCGCCGGCCGCCGTGCCGGACCCCGAGCTGGGTGCGGCGCCCGGTCCGGAGCCGGGCGCGCGGCCGGGTACGGGAACCGACATCAGCGGGGTCCTTCCTGGTTCGGCGCCCCGGGCTGGCCGGGGAACACCGGCGCCCCCGGCATGCCCGGCGCCCCCGGCATGCCCGGCGCCGGCGCGGCCGGCAACCCCGGCAGGCCCGGTCCGGGGAACCCGGGCTGGCCGGGCGCGCCGAAGCCGGGCGGCGGCGGCAGGTAGCCGTCGGGCCCGAACGGGGCCCTGGCCTGGTACTGGCCGGCGGTCAACGCGAGGAACCGCTGTTCGAGGTCGGTGCGCTCCTGGGTCATCGCGTAGATCGCCACGCCGGCGGCGAGCGCCACGTCGCCGACCGTCGTGCTCGGTGCGCCGGTGATCACCAGCCCGTCGTCCGGGGTGTGCTGGATGTCGGTGACCCCGTGCTCGGCCAGCGCGGTGGCCAGCTTGGCCGGGTCGGCGCAGCGCACGTGCACCCGCTCGTGGTTGTCCCCGCGCAGTTGCTCCAGCCGGCCCTCGAACACCCGGGCGCCCTGGCTGATGATCACCACCTGGTCCACGGTCTGGGCGATCTCGGCGAGCTGGTGGCTGGACACGAGCACGGTCCGCCCGGTGCTGGCGAACGAGCGCATGAAGCCGCGCAGCCACGCGACGCCCTCGGGGTCCAGCCCGGAGCCGGGCTCGTCCAGGATCAGCACCCGAGGGTCGCCGAGCAGCGCGGTGGCCAGTGCGAGGCGCTGGCGCATGCCGAGGGAGAAGCCGCCGATCTTGCGGTTGGCCGCGTCGGACAGCCCGACCAGGGCCAGCACCTCGTCGGCCCGCCGGTCCGGCACGCCGATCGCGGCGGTGTAGATCCGCAGGTGGGCGCGCGCCTTGCGGGACCGGTGGAAACCGTTCGAGTCGAGCAGCGCGCCGACCACGGTAGCCGGGCTGCCCAGCTGGTCGTACCGGATGCCGTTGATGGTGACTTCGCCCTCGCTGGGCGTGATCAGCCCGAGGGCGGCCCGCAGGGTGGTGGTCTTACCGGCGCCGTTGGGCCCCAGGAAGCCGGTGACCTGGCCCGGTTCGACGGTGAAGCTGAGGTCGCGCACTGCCTCGACCGGTCCGAACCGCTTGGTCAGGTTGCGCACCACGATGCGCCCACTGCCGTCATTGTTGCCGCGGCCGTTCATTACACACATCCTGCCCGATGCGTTTTCGGTCGCGCGCACACCCTCTGGGCTGGCGGTATCCGCGAGTCCCGCTCAGAGCCAGCCGTTGTTGTCGGCGATCCGGGCGGCATCGGCGCCGTTGACGGCGTTGGTCTTGCCGATGGCCGAGGACAGGTGGTTGCGCACGGTGCCGTTGGACAGGTGCAGCACCTTGGCGATCTCGGTGGCGGTGCGGCCCTGGCGGGCGGTGCGCAGCACGTCCCGCTCGCGGTCGGTGAGCGGGCTGACCCCGGTGGCCATCGACTCGGCGGCCAGCTCGGGGTCCACCGCGCGCAGCCCGGCGTGCACCCGGCGGATAGCCTCCACGAGCTGCTCGGGCGGAGCGTCCTTGAGCACGAAACCGGTTGCGCCGGCGGCCATCGCCCTGGCGAAGTAGCCGGGCCGGCCGAACGTTGTGCAGATGATGACCCGGCAGCCGGGCAGGTATTCGCGCAGCTCGGCGGCCGCCGCGATGCCGTCCTTGCCGGGCATCTGCACGTCCAACAGGGCCACGTCGGGCTGGGCACCGGTCGCCGCGGCGAGCACCTGGTCGCCGTCGGACACCTCCGCGACGACCCGCAGGTCCTGCTCCAGGTTGAGCATGGCGACCAGCCCGCCCCGCACCAGTGCCTGGTCGTCGGCCACCAGGATCTTGATCACGTCGCTCATTCGGGCACCTCCGCGCGCAGTCGATAGCCACCGGTGGACAGCGGGCCGGCGGTGAGCGTGCCGTGCACGGCGGCCAGCCGCTCGGTCAGCCCGGCCAGCCCGTTGCCGGGCGAGCCACCGGCCCCGGCCGAACCGGACCCCACGGGGCTTGGTCCGTCGTCGCGCACCTCCAGCCAGCGCGCGCCGAGGCGCACCGTGCACCGGTGGGCGCCGCTGTGCCGGACCACGTTGGTCACCCCTTCGCGCAGCACGTAGGCCAGCGGTTCCTCCAGGCCGGCCAGCACGTCGTCCACGGCGTGCGGCAGGTCGGCCTCGATCCCGGCGGCGCGCAGCGCGGCCCTGGCCGAGACCAGCTCGACGGCCAGCGACATCCGGCGCTGCCCGGACACGGTGGACCGGATGTCGGCCAGCGCCCGCCGCGACAGGTCCTCGGTGTCCCGGATCTCCTCCAGCACCCGGTCCTTCGGCGCGTCGCGCTCCAGCAGCCGCCTGGCCAGCGCGGTCTTCACGGTGATCGTGGTGAGGCTGTGCCCGAGCACGTCGTGCAGGTCCCTGGCCAGCCGGGCGCGCTCGCCGGCCACCGCCAGCGTGCGGACCTCGCCCCGGGCCTGGTGCAGCTTGCCGACCAGCCGGGCGGACCGGCTCAGGCCGAGCGTGATCACCGCGATCAGCGCCAGGATCAGCGTGGCCTCGGCGTCGACCTGGCCGTCGTGCCACCAGGTGGCCAGCGCGGCGCCGGCGACACAGACCAGGCCGACCCACTGTGACCAGGCCAGCGGCAGCAGGATGATCGCGGCGCTGAGGGCGTAGCCGAGCACGCTCAGGGACCCGGCCGGGGTGGTCACGGCCACGCAGCCGAGCCCCACCCCGAACAACACGCAGACCAGGGCGATTCGGCCAGCCGGCGGCCACGAGTGGGCCCGCCACCACACGGTGAGATAGCTCGCTGCGTAGAGCACGGTCAGCCCCAGGACCAGTACCGCCGGGTGACCCAGCTGCAGCGCCTGGATCGTGGTCGGCACCAGCCAGAGCACGAACAGCGAGGCGCCGATCCGATCCCAGTCGCGGCTCCGGGCCGAGTAGCTGGGGCGGTCGAACCGGGGCCACTCGTGCGGATCGACCATGACGTCGTCAGGGTCGAGGTCGTTTCCGCTGTTCACGGCGCTCACCTTACGGTCGGGCGGTGTGGTGCGGGGTCAGGCGCCGGCGGCCGCGGCGCGCTTGGTGGAACGCACCGTCCAGCTGATCAACAGGCCGTACGCGGCGATCATCAGCACGTTGGAGGCGCCCACCGCGGTGTCGATCGGCAGCAGGAACACCATCGGGATGCGCAGCAGCGACTCGAGGGTCAGCCCGCCGCCCCAGACCAGCGAGCTGACGTAGAACCGGCGGCGGAACGACGGGTCGGTGTAGTTGGCACGCAGCTCGGCCTGGCCGGCGGCGCCGGTGAAGCGCTGCGCCGCGTAGTAGGTCAGCGGCCGGCGCAGCGCCACGCTGCCGACGAAGAACAGGCCGGCCAGCAGGCTGGTCAGCGAGTCCTTGACCAGCACGAACCGGGCGTCACCGGTGACGAAGGTGAGGGCGAGACCGACGCCGAACAGCACCATCAGGAACATCGCGAACGGGTCAAGGCGGCGGTCCCGCACGGCCACCCAACCCAGCCGCACCGCGGCCGCGACCGTGCCGGCCAGCAGGGACACGTACTCGGTGCAGCCCAACGCCCTGGCGCCGTAGTAGGCGGCCACCGACGGCCCGATGTCCCAGAGCAGCGACAGCACCAGCTGGCGCGGCATCGCGGCGATGCCGGGGTGCGCGACCGGCAGTTCCGGCGTGGCGCTGGTGTCCAGGGTGGTGGTCATGGCGGGCTCCTCGGGGGCTGGCTCTCACGGTGCTTCGGGCTACCCCTGAAGCGTGCCGCCGGAGCCCGCCGCGCACCCCCGACAACCGTCACCGGTTCGCCATGACAGATGTCATCCGGGCCCGGGGCCGGCACCCTCGGGATCTGTCACGGCAGCCAACTGACCCAGTCCGATTCCAGCCGGGACTGCACCCGGTGCACCTCGCGGAACGCCGCCCGCAGGTGCCGCCGGGTCAGCGAGTCCAGCTCGCCGGGGTCGAGGTGGCGCGACGGCGCGGCGCCGGCGCGCAGCGCGGCCGACTCCCGTGCCAGCAGCAGCTCGTAGATCAGCTCGAACGCGCCGACCAGGCTGTCCACCTCGTTCTGGTTGAGGATCTTCGCCTCGAGGCCGCGGCGCAGCCGCTCCGGGGTGGAGCCGACCGGGTCGCCGGTGAGCACCGCGACCCACCGCCCGATCGACGCGATCGGCATCAGGCCGCCGCGTTTGAGGTTCAGCTGGCCCCGGTGCTCGCCGGTGTGCTCGACCACGAAGTTGCGCACGAAGCCCAGCGGCGGCTTCACCGCCACCGTGTACCGCAGCATCACCGTCAGATAGTGCTGGCTGGGCGTCGCGGTGCGGGCCGCGTCGACCACCGCCCGGCCCACCGCCAGCTCGGTGATCGGCCGGCTGTCCGCGACCATCGCGGTGAGCAGCAGCGCCTGGTCGATGCTCGGGTCCCGCTGCCACGCGGTCGCCGCCTCGGTCCAGCTCCGCACCGACCGGCTGAACAGCGGGTTCGTCGCGTTGAGGCCGTCCGGGCAGCGCTGGATGCCGCAGCGGTGCAGGTTGGTCAGCACCCGTTCGGCGGCCGCCCGGTACTCTCGCGCCCGCTGCTCGCCGAGCAGCGTCCCGCCGTTCTCGCCCCGGTCGGTGCCGCTGGGGTCGGTGCCGTTGTGGCCGGTGTCCGGCTCCGGCCAGGCCAGCGCGGTGTCCAGGTCCGAGCTGGGCAGCGGCTCGTGCCGGGCGGTGGACCCGAGCACGAACCAGGCACAGCCCGCAACCCCGTTCAGTTCTGTGTTCGAAGCTGTGTCCAGCGCTGAGTCCAAGGAGACGAGCTTGCGCAGCAGCGCCTCGCGCACCGCCGCCAGCAGGGCGCCGACCCGGACCGGCGGCAGCCCGGCGTCGATCAGCTCGACCGCCGTGGAGGGCAGCAGGGCGGCCGCGTCCACCAGCTGCTCGAGGTCGGTCGCCGTCTCGATCGCCGCCCGGACCAGCAGCGGGTCGCGCACGTCGGCCGAGGCCAGGTCGATGGCCCGCACGACGCCGACCGGGCGGGCCCGGTCGTCCAGCGCGATCAGGTGGTGCACGCCGTGCTCGACCATGTTGATGAACGCCTGGGCGCGCGGGGTGTCCACGCCGATGGTGCGGGCCGGGATGGTGGCCAGCGCGGTCACCGGTGCGTCGAAGGTGGCCAGGCCCTGGCCGAGGCCGCGCCGGAAGTCGCTGTCGGTGACGATGCCGAGGCCGCCCGGGGTGTCGATCAGGGCACAGGACTGGTACTCCTCGGTGATCCGGGCGGCGGCCTCCCGGACCGTGGCCGTCGGCGGGCAGAACACCGCGGGGCGCAGGTACTCGCGGACCGGTCGCTGGTCGGCGCCGAACACGCCGTCCCTGGTCACCCTGGCCCTGGCGGGCAGTGCCCCGTAGCGGTTGAACCGCAGCCGCTCCGGCTGGCGCAGCAGCCCGCGCGGGTCGGGCAGCCGGTAGAGCACGGTGTCCTCGGCGGCCCGGACCGTCAGTGGCGGCGGCAGCCCGGAGAACACCGAGATGTGGCCGAAGGTGTCTCCCTCGCCGAGCTCGTCGATCACCCGGCCGCGGTCGAGCACCTCCACCGCCCCGTGCCGCACCACGTACAGGTGCTTCAGCACCGCGCCCTCGGCGATGACGACCACGGTGCCGGCCGGCACGCGCTGCACCTCCACGTGCTCGGCGAGCAGCTGGAGGTCGGAACTGTCGAGCGAGTCGTAGGGCGTCTGGCTACCCAGGAAGTCGGCGTATTCCCGGTACTCCGGCACGATCGGTGGACACTAGTCGCTCCGCCGCCGGTTCAGCGGCTCGCGCTGACCGCCGTGGCGAACACCTCACGGGCCTGCCCGCCGACCCGGGCGAGCACCTCGGCGGCGGTGTCCGCGGCGCCGGCCATCCAGAGGAAGCCGTGCGCCATGGTGTCGTTGCGGCAGTCCAGCACCGGTACGCCGGCCTGGCTGAGCGCGGTGGCGTAGGCCTGCCCCTCGTCGCGCAACGGGTCGTGCCCGGCGGTGACCACGATCGCCGGCGGCAGCCCGGACAGGTCGCTCGCCCGCAGCGGGGACAGCCGGGGGTCGGCCAGGTCCAGGTGCCCGCCCGGGTAGTGCCCGGTGACCCAGGCCAGATCGGCCGAGCTGAGCGGGCCGCCGGCCGGGAACTCGGCGCGCGAGCGCCACCGGCCGGCGAAGTCCACGGCCGGGCAGATCAGCACCTGCAGCGCGAGCACCGGGTCGCCGTGCTCCCTGGCCAGCTGGGCGACCACAGCGGCCAGGGTCGCGCCGATGCCGTCGCCGGCCACGCCGATCCGGGTCGGGTCGCCGCCGAGCTCGTCGGCGTGCTCGGCGAACCAGCTCACGGCGGCGTGTGCGTCGGCCACCGCGGCGGGGAACGCGGCCTCCGGCGCCCGCCGGCAGCCCACGGTGGCGACCACCGCGCCGGTCGCGTTGGCCAGCGCGCGGCACGGCCGGTCCGCCAGGTCCAGCTCGCCGAGCACGAACCCGCCGCCGTGGAAGAAGACCAGCACCGGCAGCGCCGCGTCGCGCTCCGTCTCAGGTTGTGGGGCCGGCCGGTAGCTGCGCGCCGGCAGTGGGCCGCCCGGTCCGGGCACGGTCATCTCGCGCACCTCGGCGACCCGCTCGGCTTCCCGATCAGCGCCGCCCTGCACCGCGAGCCCGGCCGCGACCGCCTCCCGCGCCCGGGGCTCGGTCAGGTCGGCGAACCCGGTCATGCCCCGCCCCGGTAACGACTCGATGACCCGCTGGACCCTTGGGTCGAGCGCCATGGCGCGGCCCCCTTGATAACGGCTGGTGGTGCGGGGACCCAACACGCCCCGAGTTCCCAGGTCAACCTGGCATCACCCGTCCGGGAGCCGGCGGCGGCAAAGAGCATCCGGCCGGGCGACGGCGGCCGCTGACCGACCGGGGAACACCGTTCGTAAGGGTTCCGTCGCATACTTGACCAGTTTTGTGGTCAAATAGAGCCATGCGTGATGCCGAGCAGCTCGACCCGTTCTGGGCCGGCCGCCGCGCGCACCTGTTCGACCAGTGCTGTCGCCGGGGCTGATCTCCCCGCCCCGATCCCCGTCGCGACATCACTGGAGCTTTGCGTGATCACCCGGTCTGCCCGGGCGGCTGTCGGCCCGACGCCGCTCGCCCTCCCCGAACTCCGCCAGCTGACCCGGCGCATCGCCGCCGAGGTTCGAGCCGGCCTGCACGAAGTCACCGTCGACCCGGACCGCCGGTGGTTCCGGCTGCTGTCCAGTGACGGATACGTAGATGTGTGGTTGATCAGCTGGGCCCGTGAACAAGGCGCCGAGCTGCACGACCACGCCGGCTCGCTCGGCGCGCTGACCGTGGCGCGTGGCACCCTCACCGAGCACCGCTGGGCGCCGGCCGAGCGCTCGCTGCGCACCCGCTCGCTGCGCACCGGGTCGAGCGTCGGCTTCGGGCTCGGCCACGTGCACGACGTGATGAACACCGCCGAGGCGCCCGCGGTCAGCGTGCATGCGTACTCGCCGCCGCTGACCGCGATGTCCTACTACCGGGTGGAGCCGGGCGGCCTGTTGCGCCGCACCCGCAGCGAGCTGACCACCGAGCCTGAGAAGGTGGCACTGTGACCGCGCACCTGACCGTCGAGACGATGCTGGCCAACGCCCGCGCCCGGCTGCACCGGCTGGAGGCACCCGAGGCGGCCGAGGCGATCGCTGGTGGGGCGCTGCTGGTGGACATCCGGCCGCAGTGGCAGCGGGCCACCGAGGGCGCCATCCCCGGTGCGCTGCTGATCGAGCGCAACCACCTGGAGTGGCGGCTGGACCCGTCCAGCTATGCCCGCATCCCGGAGGCCGTGGACCACGACGTGGCGGTGGTGGTGGTCTGCTCGGAGGGCTACACCTCCAGCCTGGCCGCCGCGTCCCTGCAGGAGCTGGGCCTGCACCGGGCCACCGACCTGATCGGCGGCTTCCAGGCCTGGCGGGCCGCGCGCCTACCGGTGGTCCCCGGCAACTGACGTTCACCGGAGCCCCCGGCTGGCTCGCTCGGGCTGTCAGCCCCGGATCCGGCCGAGCGCCCCGTTGCATTGCTGCTCGCCAACCGTCAGGATTCGGCGAGCCGTGACGACGGAGCTGGCACGACTGAGCTGTCACGGCTGCGCTTTTCACGACCGAGCTTTCACGACCGAGCCGCGCAGCCGGGGAGTGTTATGCCTGACCGACCCACGCACATTCATGCCGTGCTGGCCCGGTGGGCCGAGCAGCGCCCGGACCGGGAGGCACTGCGCTACGGCGAGCGCACCTGGACCTGGGCGCAGCTGAAGGACCGGGTGGCCAGGGGTGCCGCCGCGCAGCGGGCCGCCGGGCTGGCGCCGGGCGACCGGGTCGCGGTGCTCGACCTGAACCACCCGTCCTGCCTGGAGATCACCCTGGCCTGTGCGCAGGTGGGCACCGCGAACGTGGTGGTGAACTTCCGGCTGGCGCCGGCCGAGGTGGCCTACGTGATCAACGACTCGGGCGCCGAGGTGCTGTTCGTCGGCCCCGAGTTCGCCGAGCTGGTGGCCGGCCTGCGCGACCAGCTGCCGAAGATCCGCCGGGTGGTCCGGATCGGTGACCCGGGCACGGCGGGCGACGAGTACGAGGCCTGGCTGGACGTCGAGCCGGACCACGAGGTGTACCCGGCCGCGCCGGACCACTGCTTCCTGCAGCTCTACACGTCGGGCACGACCGGGTTCCCGAAGGGCGCAATGCTGACCCACGTCGGGATGATCGCGCACTCGGCGAACGTGGTGGCCGCGGTCGGCGCCAGCCCGGACAGCAACGTGCTGGTGGCGATGCCGCTGTTCCACGTCGGCGGGTCCAGCTACGCGATGGTCGGGCTGTTCTCCGGTGCCCGGATGGTGCTGACCCGGGTGCCGGACCCGGCCCAGCTGCCGCTGGTGCTGGAGCGCGAACGGATCAGCCACACCTTCTTCGTACCGGCCCTGATGGCGTTGATGGCCAAGGTGCCGGGCGTCGCGGAGCACGACTACTCGGCGCTGCGGGTGCTCTGCTACGGCGCCTCGCCGATGCCGCTGCCGGTGCTGCGGGCCAGCATGAAGATCTTCCCGAACGTGTTCATGCAGGTCTACGGTATGACCGAGGCGTGTGGCGTGGTGACCATCCTGGGCCCGGCCGAGCACGCGGACACCGCGAACTCCCACCGGCTGATCTCGGCCGGCAAGCCGATCCCGGGGGTGCGGATCGAGGTGCGTGACCCGAGCTCCGGCGAGCCGCTGCCGACCGGCGAGTCCGGCGAGGTCTGTCTGCGCACCGACCAGCTGATGGCCGGCTACTGGAACAACCCGGACGCCACCGCGTCGGCGATCGGCGACGACGGCTGGTACCGGTCTGGGGACGGCGGGCACATCGACGCCGACGGCTACGTCTACATCACCGACCGGATCAAGGACATGATCATCAGTGGCGGGGAGAACATCTATCCCGCCGAGATCGAACGGGTGCTCGCCGAGCACCCCTCGGTGGCGGACCTGACCGTCGTCGGGGTGCCGGACGACAAGTGGGGCGAGGTACCGAAGGCCGTCGTGGTGGCGGCCGACGGCCACCCCGTGGACGAGGCGGCGCTGCTGGCCTACTGCCGCGAGCACCTGGCCTCGTACAAGTGCCCGAAGTCGGTCGACGTGGTGGACGAGCTGCCCCGCAACCCGACTGGCAAGATCCTCAAGAAGGACGTCCGGGCCCGCTACTGGGAAGGTCGAGAGCGTCGTGTGTAGGAGCGTCGTGGGTAGGTCCCCGAAAGTAGCGTCACACTGTTATTCGGGCCGTTCGCCGACTAGGGTTGCACTATGAAACTTAGCACCCCGGTGATGTACGGCGGCAACCCGGTCGAGACGGTGAACCAGATCGCCGCGATGGAACAGGTCGGCCTGGACACGGTCTGGCTGGCGGAGGTGTACACCTTCGACGCGCCCACGCTGATGGGCTACATCGCGGCGAAGACGGAGCGGGTGGAGATCGGCTCGGGCATCCTGCCGATCTACAGCCGCACTCCCACGCTCACCGCGATGACCGCCGCCGGGCTGGACTCGGTGTCCGGCGGCCGCGCGGTGCTCGGCCTCGGCGCGTCCGGCCCGCAGGTCATCGAGGGCTGGCACGGCGTGCCCTACGACAAGCCGCTGGCCCGCACCCGGGAGATCGTGGAGATCTGTCGCTCGGTGTGGCGTCGCGAGGTCGTCCAGCACCAGGGCATCTACAACCTGCCGCTGCCGCCCGGCCAGGGCACCGGCCTCGGCAAGGCGCTCAAGCTGATCAACCACCCGGTGCGCGAGCGGATCCCGATCTGGCTGGCCGCGCTTGGCGACAAGAACGTCGAGATGGCCGCCGAGATCGCCGAGGGCTGGCTGCCGTTCGTGCTCTACCCGGAGAAGCTGGACGCCGTCTGGGGCGACGCGCTGCGCGCCGGCAAGGCCAAGCGGGCCCCCGAGCTCGGTGAGCTGCAGATGACCGGCGGCGGCATGCTGGCCATCGAGGACGAGCACGTCGGCAACGCCCGCGCCGCCGCCCGTGGCCTGTCCGCGCTGTACATCGGCGGCATGGGCGCGCGCGGCAAGAACTTCTACAACACCGTGTTCCAGCGCTACGGCTACCCGGACGTGGCGGCCGCCGTGCAGGACCTCTACCTGGACGGCAAGAAGAACGAGGCCGCCGCCGCGCTGCCCGACGAGTTCATCGACAACACCAACCTGATCGGTTCGCCGGAGCACGTCAAGGAGCGGATCGCCGCCCTGCGCGAGGCCGGCGTGACCCACCTGCACGTCACGCCGGTCGGCTCCGACCCGGTCAAGCTGCTGGCCCAGGTCAAGGAGTGGATCTCCTAGACCGGGACAGCACGGCAGCCGCCGCCGGGTCGCCGCACCCAGCTCGGCCGGCGCCGATGTCCGGCGGCGCTCAGGCGCGGCCGGACATCACCGCGCCGATGTTGCCCCGCATCGCCTCGACCAGTGCCGGCGGCGCGGTCTTCGGGCCGCCGGCGCGGTAGGGCGGCTCCGGGTCGTACTCGATGCCGAGCTGGAGCAGCTGCGCCAGCTCGTCGCCGGCGATCCGGCCGGCCAGCGTGAGCGCCATGTCGATGCCGGCGGACACGCCGGCGGCGGTGACGTACTTGCCGTCGATCACGACCCGCTGGTCGGCGATGACGGCGCCGAGCGTGGGCAGCTGGTCCACGGCGAGCCAGTGGGTGGTGGCCCGGCGACCGGTGAGCAGGCCGGCGGCGGCCAGGATCAGCGAGCCGGTGCACACCGAGGTGGTCCAGGTGCTGGTCCGGTCGGCGGCGCGCAGCCACTCGTGCACCGGGCCGTCGGACATCAGCTCGGCCTGGCCGGGGCCGCCGGGCACCAGCACCAGGTCGGGGCTCGGCACCTGGTCCAATGACCGGGTGGCCACCACGGAGAGGCTGCCGACGTCGTTGGTGACCGGCCCGGCCTGCTCGGCGACGAACACCGTCTCGGCGCCGGGCAGCCGGCTGAGTACCTCGTAGGGGCCCACCGCGTCGAGCGTGGTGAACCGGTCGAACAGCAGGATGGCGAGCTGCATGGCGCTCCCTGGTCAGCGTCCGACCGGGGTGAGGGGCCGGACAACGGGTTGGAACCGGCGGCGGTACTCCGCCGGGCCGAGTGCGAGCACGCGCAGGAACGCCCGGCGCATCGCCTCGGGCGTGCCGTAGCCGCAGGCCCGGGCAGTCTCCGCGATGCCGTCGGTGCTGTCCTCGAGGCGGCGCCGGGCGGCCTCCAGGCGCACCCGGTCGACGTAGCGGCCCGGCGGCATGCCGACCTCGGCGGTGAACGCGCGGGCGAACTGCCTCGGTGACAGGTGCGCGCGCTGCGCCAGCGTCTCCACGGAGAGGTCCGCGTCCGGGCGCTCGGTGATCCAGCGCTGCACCTCGCGCAGGGGTTCGCGGTGCGCGGTCTGGGCGGCCAGCTGCGCGCTGAACTGGGACTGGTTGCCCGGCCGGCGCAGGAACACCACCAGGCTCCTGGCGACCGCCAGCGCGGCGTCGTGGCCGAGGTCCTCCGCGACGAGGTCCATGGCGAGGTCGATGCCGGCGGTCACCCCGGCCGAAGTCGACAGCGCGCCGTCCCGGATGAAGATCGGCTCGGCGTCCACCTGGACCTCGGGGTAGCGCCGCGCGAGGGTGTCGGCGTAACCCCAGTGCGTGGTCACCCGCCGCCCGTCGAGCAGCCCGGCCTCGGCGAGCAGGAACGAGCCCGTGCACACCGCGACGAGCCGGCTGGCCCGGGGCGCGTGCTCGCGCAGCCAGGCGATCAGCTCGGGGTCGGCGGCGAGGGTGCCGGTGCCGCCCGGTACGACGAGGATGTCCGGCGGGTCGGCCCGGTACAGGTCCTCGTCGGGGGTGATCAGCAGTCCGCTGGAGGTGCGCACCGGCCGGCCGCCGAGGCTGCCGGTCCGCGCCCGGTACGCCGGCCGGCCGCCCTCGTGCTGGGACCACCACCGCTCGGCGCCCACGAAGACCTCGAGCGGACCGGTCACGTCCAGGCTCTGCACGTCCGGGAAGAGCACAAACAGCACCGTGCGGGTCCGCATACCAGCGATGCTGCCGCCCCACCCCGATGTCCGCAATGCCACACTTCCCACCTTTCCTGCCACCCGCGGCCTTTCGGTGATCATCAGGACGTGAGGGCTGTTTTGGGGGTCCGAAAACAGCCCTGGTGTCCTGATGATCACCGAAATCGGCGGCCGCGGGCGGCGGCCGGCGGGTGGGGGTGCTGGGGCAGAGCTGGGTCAGGGGTGGGTCAGCAGCTCGGCGAGCAGGTCGGTGAGGGGGAAGGTCGGGTCCTCGGCGACGGTGCGCACGGCGGTGAGCGTGGGGTGTCCGGCGGCGAGCAGGGCGACGTCGCTGCCCGGTTCGGGTTCGCCGGGGGTGTGCACCGAGTGCACGCCGAGCTCGTCGCCGGCCAGGTTGTTCACCCGGAACTCCAGGCGCCCCCGGGTGGCCAGTGTCGCGGCCCGAGGCGCCCCGAGGTCGGCGGCCGCCCGGTCGGGCACGTTCAGGTTGAGCACCGTTGCCGGTGGCGTCCGGGCGAGCAGCGCGAGCATCTCCGGCAGCAGCCCGGCCGCCACCGACCAGCGTGGTTGCGCACCGCGCGGCGTGTCGTCCAGGCTCAGCGACACCGCCAGCGCGCGGGCGCCGAGGCGGCCCGCCGTGAGCGCGGCGCCGACCGTGCCGGAGTGCAGCACCGCCTGGCCGAGGTTGGTGCCCTCGTTGATGCCGGAGAGCACCAGCGCGGGCGGCTCGTCGAACCAGCCGCGCATCGCGGCGAACGCGATGAACGCCGGCTGCGCGCCGACGCCGTAGGCCGGTACCCCGGGCAGGTCCGGCAGCTCGTGCCGCACGGTCGGCACCCGCCCGTTGCGCTGCCGCGTGATCAGGGAGGTACCGGCCCCGCTCGCCTGCTCGTCCGGCGCGGCGACCACCACCCGGTGCCCGGCGGTGACCGCGGCGGCGGCCAGCGCGTGCAGGCCGGGCGCCGTGATGCCGTCGTCGTTGGTGATCAGTGTCCAGCTCACGCCCCGACGCTACGGGACGTGTGGCGTATCTCCCGCGGTTGGCTGGCTCCGGCCGCTGCGGATACGGTCGCTGCATGGTGAGTGATCGGCCGGTGCGCGACAGCGCGGTCAGCACGGTGCGCGAAGGTGACGAGCTGGACTGGGCGAGCGTCGGCCGGTGGCTGCGCACCGCCGCTCCCGAGCTGGCCGGCCCGCTGAACGTCCTGCAGTTCCCGCACGGCCGGGCCAACCTGACCTACCTGCTGGAGGTGGGCGGTACGCGCGTCGTGCTGCGCCGGCCGCCGTTCGGCAAGATTGCGCCGGGGGCGCACGACATGCGGCGGGAGTTCCGGGTGCTGTCCCGGCTGTGGCGCAGCTACGACAGGGCGCCCCGGGCGTACGCGTTCACCGATGACCATTCGGTGGCCGGCGCCGACTGCTTCGTGATGGAGTACCGGGCCGGCGAGGTGATCCGCGAGGACCTGCCGGCCAGCATGCGCGGCTACGAGGACCTCGGCCGCCGGCTGATGCTCGCGCTGGCCGACGCGATGGCCGACCTGCACCTGGTCGACCCGGTCGAGTGCGACCTGGAGGACCTGGGCAAGCCGGCGGGTTTTGTGGCCAGGCAGGTGTCCGGCTGGGCCCGGCGCTGGGAGCTGGCCGCGCCGCCGGACGCCGACCCAACGATGGTGCGGGTGGGCGAGCGGCTGGCCGAGACGATGCCCGAGACCCAGACGCACGGGCTGGTGCACAACGACCTCAAGATCGACAACTGCCAGTTCGACCCGGACGACCCGGACCGGGTGAAGTCGGTGTTCGACTGGGACATGGCCACCCTTGGCGACCCGCTGGTCGACCTGGGCACCCTGCTGCACTACACGCCCAGCAAGGACGACCCGCAGGCGATCCAGGGCGCGGTGCGGCTGCCGGCCGGGTTCGAGCTGCCGACCCGCGCCGAGGTCGCCGCCCGGTACGCCGAGCGCACCGGCACTGACGTCTCCGGCATCACCTGGTACCTGGCCTTCGCCAGGTGGAAGACCGCCACCGTCTACCAGCAGCTGGCCAACCGCACGCTGCGCGGCGAGAGCAAGGACGCCCGCAACGCCGACCTCGGCGCCTCCGTGCCCGTGCTGGCCGGCAACGCCTCGGCGCTGCTGGACGAGCTCGCCTGACGCCGGCCGGCCCGAGGGGGTGTCCCGGGGCCGGCCGCGGCGCTCAGGACAGCTTGAGCGTCGGTGAGTACATGTCCAGCCAGAGCGCCAGGTCCAGCGTGCGCTCCAGGCCGCGCCGGGAGAACTGGGTGATCCGCGGGGTGTCGACCTCAACGGCGCCGGCCAGCCAGTCGCGGCTGATCAGCTCGAACACCGGGTGGCCTGGCGAGGCCAGGTACTCGCGGGCGTGCTCCTGCAGCTTCACCGCGTACTTCGGGTCCTGGGTGGACGGGTACGGCGACTTCACCCGGCCCGCCACGGACTCCGGCAGCACGTCCCTGGTGGCCTCGCGCAGCAGCGACTTCTCCCGGCCGTCGAAGGACTTGAGCGACCACGGCGCGTTGTAGACGTACTCGACGAGCCGGTGGTCGCAGAACGGCACGCGCACCTCGAGGCCGACCGCCATCGAGGCGCGGTCCTTGCGATCGAGCAGGATCCGGACGAAGTGGGTCAGATGCAGGTAGCAGATCTTGCGCATCCGCCACTCGAAGTCCGACTCGCCGTCCAGCCGCTCGATCCGGGCGACCGAGGTGTCGTAGGCGTCCTGGATGTAGCCCGGCACGTCCAGTGAGCTGATCAGCTCCGGGGTGAGCACCGAGTTGTCGTTGCCGAACTGCCGCCCGTCGCGCAGCAGCCACGGGAAGGTGTTCGCCTGGCGGACCTCCGGGTCGAAGAACTGCCGGTAGCCGCCGAACACCTCGTCGGCCGACTCACCGGACAGCGCGACCGTCGAGTGCTGCCGGATCGCCTTGAACAGCAGATACAGCGAAGCGTCCAGGTCGCCCATGCCCATCGGGATGTCCCGGGCGCGGATGACCTTGGACCGCACCTCGGGGTCGGCCAGCTCGTCGGAGCTCAGCACGATGTCCTGGTGCTCGGTGCCGGACTTGGCCGCGACGTCGTGCACGTACGGGGTGTCCGGGGTGGCGCGCAGCTCGTCGGGCACGAAGTTCTCGGTCTGACCGACGAAGTCGACGGCGAAGCTGCGCACCGTCTGGCCGGCCTCGGCGAGCTGCTGGGCCGCGATGGCGGTCATCGCCGAGGAGTCGAGGCCGCCGGAGAGCAGCGTGCACCTCGGCACGTCCGCGACCAGCTGGCGGCGCACGATGTCGTCCAGCAGCTCCCGCACGTGGGCGATGGAGGTGGCCTGGTCGTCGGTGTGCTCGCGGGTGGCCAGCGTCCAGTAGCGGGTGGTGCGCAGCCCACGGGCGGTGGCCGTGACGACCGTGCCCGGCTCGACCTCCCGCATGCCCTCCCACACGGCGTGACCGGGGGTCTTGATGAACGCGAACAGTTCGCGCAGGCCGTCCAGGGTGACCGTGTGCTCGGCGCTCGGGTTGGCCAGGATGGCCTTCGGCTCGGAGCCGAACAGCACGCCGTCCGGGGTCTCGTAGTAGTAGAACGGCTTGATCCCCATCCGGTCCCGGATCATCACGAGCTTGTCCTCGCGGGCGTCCCAGATGGCGAACGCGTACATGCCGTTCAGCCGCTCCGCGACCGCGTCGCCCCACTCCAGGTAGCCGTGCAGCACGACCTCGGTGTCGGAGTCGGTCTCGAACCGGTGGCCGCGCCCGGCCAGCTCGCGGCGCAGCTCGGTGAAGTTGTAGGCCTCGCCGGAGTACACCATCGCGACCGCGCCGTCGGGCGTGTCCACGCTCATCGGCTGCCGGCCGCCGGGCAGGTCGATGATGGCCAGCCGGCGGTGCCCGAGTGCCACGTGCCGCTGCACCCAGGTGCCTCGGTCGTCCGGGCCACGGCACGACATGGTCTCGGTCATTGCCTCGACGGTGGCCTGTTCCGCGCGCAGATCGCGCCCGAACGCCACCCAGCCGGTGATTCCACACATGGTGCGCCTCCCAGTTTTGATCGCCCGTTCCACTGCGCCGGGGCGCGCGGCCGGAGGGTCCGCGCCTCGTATTTACATTCGATACCTATGTAAATTGGAGATGCCAGTGATGTTGCGGCTGGGTTGCTGAGGGATGGGTGGGACTCGGTTGGTCGACGCAGGTCAACCCCGTGATGACCGACCGGTGTGATGTCGGTCATCAATCACCCCTTCGAGTTACCTCAAAAGGAGGGTCTGACTGGTGCGGACGCGCGAGGGGTTAGGTCATGCTCGGTAAGTCCTGGGCGATGGGCTTCGTGATCCAGCTTGTTCCTGGCAAGGCGGAGGCCCGAGCCGTTGTACTGGCCGTACCCGGTCGGGCCGACAACGCCACCAGCGCCAGGGACGATCGCGGGCGCGAAGACCGCGCGAGCGGAGCGCTGATCCGCCGCCGGTGATCCGCTACGGGACCATTTATCCACGCTGCTGCTGGCCGTGGCGACCTCAACTACGACAGAGTGAAGTTACTCGCGGCAACTGACCGCGCCCAGTCCGGACAGCCGCTCAATCCACCGAACCGAGGGCCCGGGAGATTGCCCGGGCGCTGGTGCGGACCAGCGCGGCCAGCGGGTGGGATGCCGCGGTGCCGTGCCGGACGACCAGGGAGACCGCCGCGACCACGTTGCCCCTGGCATCCCGGATCGGCGCGCCGACGGACAGCGCGTCGTCGGTGACCTGCCGGTCGCTGATCGAGTAGCCGTTGCCGCGCACGTCGGCGAGCAGCTCGCGCAGCCGGGCCGGGTCGGTCACGGTGTACTCGGTGAACCGGGGGATCGGACCGCTCAGTACGTCCTCCCGGACATCGTCCGGGGCGTGCGCGAGCAGTACCAGGCCGACCCCGGTGGCGGTCAGCGCGAACCGGCCGCCGACCCGGGTCAGCACCGGCACCGCCCCGCTGCCGGCGATCCGCTCGACGAACACCAGCTCGGTGCCCTCGCGCACCGCGAGCTGGACGTTCTCCCTGGTGATCTGGGAGAGGTCCTCCAGGAACGGCAGCGCCCGCTCGCGCAGACCCTGCCCGCGCGGGGCCAGCGCGGCGACCTCCCAGAGCCGCAGCCCGATCCGGTAGCGGCCGTCGTCGCCCCGCTCCAGCGCGCCCCAATCGAGCAGCTCGCCGGTCATCCGGTGCACCGTGGACACCGGCAGCCCGGACCGCCGCGACAGCTCGGACAGGGTCATCGCGGGGTGCCGCTCGGAGAATGCGCCCAGCAGCCGCAGCGCCCTGGCCAGCACCGGACCGGTGCCGCCCGGGTTCGCGTGGGGCTGGCGCATCGGGCCTCCTCGGTCCGTTCCGGTCCAACAGCTGCCGTCCTACAGCTCGCCGTCCTACAGCTCGCCGTCCTACAGCTCGCCGCCCTACAGCTCTAGGAGCAGTTTCGGGCATGCCGCGCGGGACACGCAGAGGAACATCGTGTCGTGTGCGGCGCGTTCGGGCTCGGTGAGCAGCGAGTCCCGGTGGTCGACCCGGCCGGCCAGCACCGTGGTCTCACAGGTGCCGCAGGTGCCCGCCCGGCACGACGAGAGCACCGGCACGCCGTGCTGTTCGAGCACGTCGAGCACCGACCGGTCCGCCGGCACCCGCAGCGTCACCCCGGACAGCGCGAGCTCCACCTCGAATGCCTGGTCAGGGGCCTGGGTATGGGGCTCGGCCGGGGTGAACCGTTCGAGGTGCAGCACGCCGGCCGGCCAGTGGGCGGTGCGCCGCTGTACCTCGTCCAGCAGCGCGCCGGGTCCGCAGCAGTAGACCAGCGTGCCGGCCGGTGGCTCGCCGAGCAGCCGGTCCAGGTCGAGCAGGCCGTGCTCGTCCTGGGGGTGCAGGCTCACCCGGTGACCGTGCGCGGCGCGCAGCTCGGCGGCGAACGCCATCGAGGCGGCCGTGCGCCCGCCGTAGGCCAGCCGCCAGTCCGCGCCGGCCGCCTCGGCCGAGGCGAGCATGGGCAGCAGTGGTGTGATGCCGATGCCGCCGGCCAGGAACAGGTAGCGGGGCGCCGGCTCGAGCGGGAAACGGTTGCGGGGTCCGCGCACCCGGACGGCGTCGCCGGTGCGCAGCGTGTCGTGCAGCCGCGCCGACCCACCTCGACCGGCCGGCTCGCGCTGCACCGCGATCCGCCAGCGGGACCGGTCGGCCGGGTCGCCGCACAGCGAGTACTGCCGGACCAGCTCGGGCGCCAGTACCAGGTCGACGTGCGCGCCCGGGGTCCACTCGGGCAGCGCGGCGCCGGCCGGGTCGGTCAGCTCGAGTGCCAGCACGCCCTCGGCGACGGGCCGGCGGTCCCGCACGGTGAGCAGCAGGTCGGTCACGTGATCACCCCGTTGCGCACCGGGAGATGGCTGGCGCTGTGGCCCAGCAGCCAGTCCCACATCTCGGCGGGGCCGTCGGCCAGGTGCACGGCGCCGCAATGACAGGTGCCCTCGAGGCGGTCGCTGCCCGGCTGCCAGTCGATCCGGAGCAGGGTTCGGCCGGCGCGCGGCCCATCCGGCGCCACCTCAGCCCGCCGCTGCCGGGGTAGTTCTTGTTTGCGCTGTCCGCGCGACAAGCCGGGCCAGCATCCGGCGGGCGGCCAACCCGCCGGTGTCGATGTTGATACTCAGCTCCTGGTAACCGGCCGGTTCGGTGTCCAGCACCCGCTGCAGCACGTTCAGCGCGACCACGTCCTGCAGCACCACGGTGCGGTTCTGCTCGGCGAGGAAGTCGGACACCGCCTGGTCGTCGAGCGCGAAGTCGCGGGCCACCGCCCAGAAGTCGTGCGTGCTCCGCTCGGTCTCCGGGGTGATCGCGTAGACCACCTCGGCGTGGTACGCGCCGGGGTCGCTGCCGTCGGCGTTGGGCAGCGCGCCGACCGGCGCGATGCGCGCGTGCAGCAGGTACAGGCACGGCGGGGTGTACTCGATGTCCTGCCAGCGGGAGACCCGGCCGGTCAGTCCGGTAGAGCGGGCGTAGAACGGGGGGCACTCGGCGTCGGCCATCCGCCGGCTGACGTAGATCACGCCGGCCTGCTCGTCGACCTCGGTGGTGATCGGCGTTTCGGCCACCTCCGGCGTGCCGATGTAGCCGCCGTGCAGGTAGGTCTCGTGCGAGAGGTCCAGCAGGTTGTCCACCAGCAGCCGATAGCCGGCTGCCAGTGGTTCCATCCCGCTGACCACGGTGTACCCGGGCTGGTCCAGCCACGGCGCGCGGGGCACCGGGGTGTGCTCGGCGCGGTCCGGGTCGCCGATCCAGACCCAGACGAACGAGTCCCGCTCGACCACCGGGTAGCGCCGCAGCCGCGCGGTGCGGGGCACCCTGGTCTGCCCGGGCACCGCGATGCAAGCCCCGTCCGCGCCGTAGGTGAAGCCGTGGTAGCCGCACACCACCTGGTCGCCGACCAGCCGGCTGGGCGGCTCGGCGAGCGGGAAGCGGCGGTGCACGCAGCGGTCCGAGGTGGCGGTGACCTCGCCGGCCAGCGTGCGCCAGAGCAGGATCGACTCGCCGCAGATCGTGCGGGAGAACAGCTCCCGGCCGACCTCCCGGCCGTACGCGGCGACGTACCACTGGTCGCGCGGAAAACTGGACATGGTGGGCTCCTGAGTCAGCCGGGACCGGGCGGCACCGCCGACGGGCAGCGCTGCCTCGGGTAGCGCCGCCACCATGCGACCCCGCGCACCCCCGCCCGAAGCGCCTTCCCGCATGCCGGCAAACAAAGCGGCCAGCGCACTGGCCCGGGCGTGGCTGCCCGTCGTTACCGAGCTGCACAGGAGGCAGGTTTTCGGCGCCCAGAACCTGCCTGTTGTGGAGCTCGGTAACGACAGGCCGGCCGGGTGCGGCTCAGGGGTGCTTCGGCGGTGTCTCGGCGGGCCTGTTCGGAGTCTCGCCCGACTCCGCGGCAACCGTCGGCTCAGCGTCCGGTGTCGCAGGGGCCACCGGCTCAGGGGGCGTTGCTTCCTCGGGTTCCGTTGCTGTCTCGGGCTCCGGCGTGCCGGTCCGGCTCGGCTTGGGGGGCTCGAAGTGCTCGTGCAGCCTGGTCAGGATGTCCTCGTAGATGGTGCGCAGGGCGAGCTGCTGCCGGGACCGGGTGAGCACCTGGGACAACCCGTCCGGGCCCGGCCAGCTGGCCAGCACGCGCACGGCGGTGCGCCCGTCGCCGGCCTCGTGCACGGTCCAGGTGGTGACGAGCTCGGTCCGGGTGTCCCGCTCGACGATCTGGTCGTCGGCGGGCTCGTCGACCTGGACCAGGCAGTCCCATGGCTCCCGTTTGGGCCGGCCCAGCTGCCAGCGCCGCCGGCGGGTCTCGCCGACCAGCAGGGTCCAGCTGACCTCGGTGCCGGCACCCTGCCCACCGGCCAGGACCCGGTAGTCGTCGAAGTTGTCCGGCAGCAGCAGCGGCCGGACCGACTCGTAGTCGATCAGCGCACTGTGCACCAGCTCGACCGAGCTGTTGATCATCGCCACCGCGGTGGCCGTGAGCTCCGCCATCGCTGCTCAGCCCCGCCGCGCCACGACGCCGTAGCCGCCCGACTGGTGGGCCACCGGCCCGTCGGGGTCCGGGCGCCACTCGTGGACCGGCACCACCCCGGGCGGCAGCGGGGTGAAGTCGCCGAGCAGCGCGACCAGCTCGGCCGGCTCCCGCGCCACCATCGGCGTCGTGGTGTGCCGGGACAGCTCGAGCAGCTGCTCGACCTGCTCCGGGCTGCCGTAGATGCGGCCGAAATGGCTGATCACCAGGTAGCTGCCGGGCCGGGCGCGTTCGGTCAGCCTGGCCAGCAGCTCGGCCGGCCGGTCGCGGTCCGGGATGACGTGCAGCAGGGCGAGCAGCAGCACCGCGACCGGGCGGTCGAAGTCGATCAGGCGTCGGGTGGCCGGGTCGCCCAGGATGGTCTCCGGGGCGCGCAGGTCGGCCTGCACCACGGCGCTGAGCTCGTCGCCGGCCAGGATGGCGCGGCTGTGCAGCACCGCGACCGGGTCGACGTCGACGTACACGACCCGGGCGGTCGGCAGTACCGAGCGGGCCACCTCGTGCACGTTGCCGCCGGTGGGGATGCCGGAGCCGATGTCCAGGAACTGGTCGATGCCCTGGCTCGCGCAGTACAACACCGCGCGGCGCAGGAAGGCCCGGTTCTCCCACGCGGTCCGGGCGGTGCCCGGCACGATGCGTTCGAGGTGGTCGGCGACCTCCCGGTCGACCGCGAAGTTGTGCGCCCCGCCGAGCATGTAGTCGTAGACCCTGGCCAGGGTGGCGGTGTTCAGGTCGATGTCGGGGGGCGCCCAGGGGGGCCGGGGTTCCGCCATGGCGGCCATCATCGCACCCCGCTGCTCAGGCTCGGCCCGTTCCCGGGCCGGCCGCCGCGGCCGGTGTACTCGGCCCCGGGTGCAGCTGCGGCCCGGCCACCCCGCAGTGCACACACTCGGCCAGCCGCAGCGGCGCCACAGCAGCGGACCCGGCGGGCCCAGCCTGTCCGGCAGGAACAGCCGTCCCGGCGGACCCAGCCTGCCCGGCAGGAACCTGCCCGGCAGGAACAGCCGTCCCGGCGGACCCAGCCTGCGGTCCAGCGGGCACCGCCTTGACCGGGCGGATCAGCACGGCGGACATCGCCGAGGACAGCACGAGCAGCGCGGCGCCGATCAGCATGGCGCGGCGGAACCCGGCGTTGTACACGGCCGGGTCGGTGTAGTCGGCGCCGCCGAGCCCGGCGGCCACCGGGATCACCGCGACGGCGAGCAGCCCGGCCGAGCGGGCGACCGCGTTGTTGATGCCGGAGGCGATGCCGGCGTGGTGCTCGTCGGCCGAGGCCAGCACGGTCGCGGTGAGCGGGGCGACGGTGGCGGCCAGCCCCAGCCCGAGCAGCACCGTGGCCGGCAGCACGTCGGCCAGGTAGCTGGCGCCCGGCCCGACCCGGATGGCCAGTAGGAACCCGCCGGCGGCCAGCAGCGGGCCGACCGTCATCAGCGGCCGGGGACCGATCCGGTCGGCCAGCGCCCCGGCCCGCGCGGACAGCAGCAGCATCAGCGCGGTGATCGGCAGCAGCGACGTGCCGGCCACGGTCGGCGAGAACCCGGCTACCGTCTGCATCTGCAGCATCAGCAAGAAGAAGAACACCCCGAGCGCGCCGTACAGCAGCAGGGTGACGGCATTGGTACCGCTGAACAACGGGTCGCGGAACATCGACAGCGGCACGAGCGGGTGCGGTGAACGGTGCTCCACGACCAGGAAGGCGACCATCGCCAGCACACCGACCACCCCGGACACCAGGACCGTCGGGCCCGCGCCGGCAGTGCCGATCTCGGTCAGCGCGAAGGTGATGCCGCCGAGGCCGAGCACCGCGAGCGCCGCGCCGAGCAGGTCGATGCCGCCGCCTGCGTCCGGGTCACGGCTCTCCGGCACGTGACGCAGGGTGATCAGGACGACGGCCACCGCCACCGGCACGTTGATCCAGAACACCGCCCGCCAGGTCCAGTCGACCAGCGCACCGCCGACGAACGGCCCGATCGCGCCGGCCACCCCGCCGAGCCCGGACCACGCCCCGATCGCCCTGGACCGGTCCGCCGGCCGGAACGACGCGGCGATCAGGGCCAGGCTGCCCGGGGTGAGCAGCGCGCCGCCGATGCCCTGCAGCACCCGCCCGGCCACCAGCATGCCGACGGTGGGGGCCAGTCCACACAGCGCCGAGGCCACGGCGAACCACACCACGCCGACCAGGAACACCCGGCGTCGGCCGAACCGATCACCCAGCGCGCCGCCGAGCAGGATCAGTGCGGCCAGTGACAGCGTGTAGCCGTTGACCACCCACTGCAGGGCGGCGAAGTCGGCGTCGAGGTCCCGGCCCAGCCGCTCCAGCGCCACGTTGACCACCGTGGAGTCGAGCATGGCCAGCCCGGAGCCGCCCACTGTGGCGGCCAGCACCCAGCGCCCGGACGCCTGGTCGACCCGCAGCTCGCCGCTCATCGCACGCCATGGAGCGGGTGCTCACTCATCGCCGCTCTCCAGCCGTTCCCGCAGTCGGATGAGGGTCTGCGCGAGCAGCCGGGAGACGTGCATCTGGGACACCCCGACCCGGTCGGCGATCTGGGTCTGGGTCAGGTTGCCGAAGAACCGCAGCATCACGATGGTCCGCTCCCGATCGGGCAGCTCGGCGAGCAACGGCTGCAGGGACTGCTGGTATTCGACCCGTTCCAGCTCCGCGTCCGCCTCACCGAGCAGGTCGCCGAGCGTGGTGCCGCTCTGGTCACCGGACAGGATCTCGTCCAGCGAGCTGCCTCGGTAGGCCTGACCGGCGGCCAAACCCTCGAGCACCTCGTTGGTGGGCAGCCCGAGGTTCTCGGCCAGCTCGCTGGGCCGGGGCGCCCGGCCGAGGCTCTGGGACAGCTCGGCGATCGCCGTGTTGATCGAGACGTGCAGGTCCTTGAGCCGCCGCGGCACCCGCATGGACCAGCCCTGGTCCCGGAAGTGCCGGCGCACCTCGCCGCTGATGGTGGGCACCGCGAAGGAGAAGAAGTCGCTGCCCCGGGTGGGTTCGAACCGGTCCACCGCGTTGATCAGGCCGACGGTGGCCACCTGGACGAGGTCGTCCAGCGGCTCGCCCCGGTGCGCGAAGCGGCGCGCGATGTGCTGGGCGACCGGCAGGTAGCCGGTGACCAGCTGGTCGCGCAACGCCTCCCGACGCGGGTCCGCCGGGTCCAGCTCGGCGTACTCGGCGAGCAGCGGGACCAGGTGTGCGTACTCGCTGTCCCGCGACTCCTCGGCGTCCCTCGGCTCGTCAGCGGGCCCGGGACTCCCCGGCGCCGGGGTCACTGCGTCGCACCGGCCCGCTTGGTGAGTCGGATGGCCAGTGCCTCGGGAACGCCGTCGACGCCGGGCGCGGCGGTGACCTCGTCGGCGAGGGTCTGCAGCACCCGCCAGCCGAAGCTGTCGGTCCGCACCTCGGCGCCGGGAGCCGGTGTCGAGGTGCTGACCGTGACCTCGATCTGGTCCTGGATCAGCACGAACTTGCAACTCAGCATGCCGTCCGGGACGGCGAGGGCGACCAGGGTGGTGCAGGCCTCGTCGACCGCCATCCGCAGGTCGGAGATGGCATCCAGATCGAAGTCCGCCCGTCCGGCGAGATCGGAGGCAACCGCTCGGACAGTGGGAATCAGCGCCGGCCGGGCGGAGATCCGGATCTCCACCACGGCCGGGCCGGGCTCAGCTACAGGCACGGGCGAAATCCTGCTACCACGCTGCGCCGAGCGCGAGTCGGGGTTACCCACCACGCTGTGTGAGCACGCTCCACCGCCAGGTTTCGTGGTGAATGACCGTTCATGGATCTTCACTGACCGCTCGACGTTTTCCTTCTCAAATGCCCCATGGATCCCAGTTCGGTCGGTTAAGTAGTTCTTGACTCTTGGGGGGTCTGCGCATGGTGGCGGGCGATGTGGGGTGGGGGCAGCTGCCGACCACCGACCAGGCGTTCGATGCACCCCAAATTTCCCGCACCCTGCCCCCCCAGCTGCGCCGCTGCCGTCGGGTCGTGGCCGTCACCGTGCACCTGCCGGAGTTCCTCGTCGCGGCCGCCGGCCTGGTGCAACGGCTGGCCGCAGCGGGAGTGCGCACGGACGTGCTGGTGGCCGCCGAGGCCGATCAGCAGGCCGACGCGGCCGCCGAGCTGGCGCTCGGTGAGCTGGGCGTGCCGGAGCTGGCCAGGCACCGGCTGGCGCTGCCCACGCCGATCGGCCCGGACCGGGCCGACGACCTGCTGGCCGGGCTCAGCGAGCTGGTCGGGTTCGACCCGGAGCCCGGTGTCTACTGCCTGGCGCCGGCCGTCGACGGGCTGGACGCGGGCCAGGCGGTGGTCGGGGAGGCCGCGCGGCGGATCGCCCGCGTGTACCGGCTGAAGCTGGTCAGGTTCACCGCGACGCCGGACGCGGCCTCGGTGCACCTGGAGCTGGACGGCGCCGAGCGGGCCCGCAAGGCCGCCGCGCTGGGCGCCTGCGCCACGCAGGTCACGCCGCTGACCGGCCCGCACGAGTACTTCGGCCTGTAGCCGTTGCGGAGCGGGGTCCACCCTCTTGTTCACCCAAGCTTGTCCAGAAACTGGACGAGTCCCTTCTGGGCGGCTCCCGTTAATCAGCCCAGAAGGGACTCGTCCTTTAGTGGAGGCCGTCGTCAGTACGGTCCGGCCTGCACTATTGGGAGGGTGGCCCCCGGCGGGGCCGCAATGACAAAGGGGGCCGCCTGCCCGGCGGCCCTGCGGTGGTTCGTGGGAGAGCGGCTCAACTGGCGACCGCGCTGCCGTTGACCGGGCTGCCCTCGATGCTGCCCTCAATGATGGCGCGGCGCTCGGTCTCGGCCAGCCCGCCCCAGACGCCGAACGGCTCTCGGGTGCGCAGGGCGAACTCACGACAAGGTTTCATCACCGGGCAACTGGCACATACTTCCTTCGCGCGCGCGGTACGGCGGGCCCGGGACGGGTTTCGCTCGCCGTCCGGGTGGTAGAACGTCGCGCTGTCCATGCCACGGCAGGACCCGAGCCGTTGCCACTGCCACTCGTGCTCAGTCGGGCCGGGCAGACGGGTTAGGTCGCTCACGGTGATCACCTCTCTCCTCCGGTCGACAGACCGGACCGGGGGAGGTGTTCCCCGGCCTCGCCTTGCTCAAACCCTGCTCACTAATCTATTTCGGACTCCCGATCCGCCGCCGGGCCGGCCAGCGCGCCGGCCGCCGAATCGGCCACCTGGAACAGCGTGAACAGGCCCGCGATGCGCAGCGGCCGCAGTACCTGGCGGCGCGAACAGGCCAGCCAGAGGTCGATGCCGCGGTCCATTGCGGTGCCGCGCGCCTCGACCAGTGCGGCCAGCCCAGTGGTGCCGAGGAACTCGACCGCATCCAGATCGATGATCATCCGCTGGTGGCCGCCGGCCAGCGCCGAGGCGATGCTCTCCCGCAGGGTGGGCGAGCTCAACATGTCGACCTCGCCGCCGACCGCGAGCAGCACCGTGCCCGGCACCGGCTCCTCGAGTCGGATGCTGATAGGTTCCTCGGTCCACACTTGGCCCACACCGGGCACGGTAAGCCTCTCGGTGCGGCCCAACAACTCGTGGCCCAACAACTCGTGGCCCAACAACTCGTGGCGCAGCCATCTCGCGGGGCGGCGGCCGAGCGGAGCTCGGGCAGCCGGCGCAGCGTGGCCGGCGGAGCCGGTGCGAACTAGTGCTCGGACACAGAGCACTAGCGGTTCACGACGCTGTGTCGGCCGTCCTCGGTGCGCTGGGTCAGCCCGAGGCGGGCCAGCCGTTCCAGCAGCGGCACGGCGACCCGCCGGCTGGTGCCCAGCGCCTGGCGGGCGGTGCTCAGGGTGAACTCCGGCTCGGCCAGCCCGGCCAGCAGCTCGACGGCCGCCCGGTCGGCCCCGGGCAGCAGAAACACCCCGTCGGCGATCTTCACCAGCTCGCCGGCGCGGACCAGGCTGGCCAGCTCCCTGGGGCCCAGCCCGAGCTCGGCCAGCCGGGCGGCGTCCGGCGCGGCGAACGGGCTCACGGTCAGGTCGGCGCGCACCGCGGCCAGGCCCGCCAGCACGGCCGCCGGCAGGGCGTCCCCGGTACCGTCCTCGGCCCGGCGCACCCGGCCGTCCCGCGCGACCAGCTGGCCGGCGGCCGGGGCCACCCCGAGCAGCACCTCCACCAGCCTGGTCTCCGGCAGTTCGAGCAGCCGCCGCGCGGCGCCCAGCGGCAGCCCCGGATCCAGCGGGTCGGCGGCGTCGTGCTCGGCGACCGCCGCCACCAGCCGGGCGGCCAGCTCGGTGGCCCGTGCGCGGGACAGCAGCCACTCACCCGCCACCAGCACGGTGTTGTCCTGCACGGTGTTGTCCTGCACGGTGTTGTCCTGCACGGTGTTGTCCTGCTCGGCCGCCGCGGGCTGTTCCGGAGTTGTCCGTGATGCCGACGTTGTCCCTGCCGGTGTTCTCTGTGTTGGTTCCGCCGGCAGCGTCGGTTGCGCGGTCCGTTCTGTCCGCGCGCCCATCGCGGCCAGCTCGTCGCGGCGGACCAGGCCGCGGCGGGTCACCTCGGCGACCGGGTCCGCCCGGCCCCGTACGCCGGCCAACTCGGTACCGCGCCGGGCGGCCGAGCCCCGCCGGGTCAGCTCCGGTGGGCGCACGTCCAGCACGGTCAGGCCGGCCGCGATCCGCCGCCGGCCGGGGTCGCGCAGCAGGGCCCGGTCGCCGATCCGCAGTGGCAGCGGGGAGCGCAGCGTGAGCCGAACGGTCCGGCTGCCGTCCGGATCGGTGCCCAGCGGCCGGACCCGGACCGGTACCGCGGCCGCCCCGATGTGCAGGCTGAGCTGCCGTGGCAGCTCCGCCAGCTCGGCCAGCGGGTCCCCGGTGCCCGGCCGGACCGGGTACAGCCGCGCGTCCAGCACCGACGTGGTCAGCCAGCGCCCCGGTGTGACCAGCACGTCGCCACGCCGGACCGACTCGTGCGGCAGCCCGCGCAGGTTCACCGCGACCCTGGCCACCCCGGTCACCGCGCCGACCGGCCGCCCCAGCGACTGCAGGCCGCGCACGCTGAACCGGCGCCCGCCGGGCTCCAGCGCGAGCTCGTCGTCGACCGCGATCCGGCCGCCGGGCAGCGTGCCGGTGAGCACCGTGCCGGCGCCCCGGATGGTGAACGCCCGGTCCACCCAGAGCCGCACGTCGGCCGCCGGGTCCGGGGTCGGCAGCGCGCCGACCAGCTCGGCCAGCGCGGCGCGCAGCTCGGCAAGGCCGGCGCCGGTCGCCCCGGACACGCACACCGAGGGCAGCCGGCCCAGCGCGCTGTCCGCCAGGTGCTCCTGCGCCTCCTCGCGGGCCAGCTCCGGGTCCATCAGGTCGGACCGGGTGACCACCAGCAGACCGTGCCGGGTGCCGAGTGCGGCCAGCGCGTCCAGGTGTTCGGCGGACTGCGGCATCCACCCCTCGTCGGCGGCCACCACGAACATCACCGCCGGCACCGGGCCGACCCCGGCCAGCATGGCGCCGACGAACCGCTCGTGCCCAGGTACGTCCACGAACGCCACGGTCTGCCCGTCCGGCAGCTCGGTCCAGGCAAAGCCGAGATCGATGGTCATGCCTCGGCGGCGTTCCTCGGCCCAGCGGTCCGGCTCCATCCCGGTCAGCGCCCGGACGAGGGTGGACTTGCCGTGGTCGACGTGTCCGGCGGTGGCGATCACGTGCATCTGGCCGGCCGGCGTGGTGTTCGGGGTGGCGCTCATCAGCTCGGGCCGGTCATGCCGGGACCGCGCACACCGCCGCGTACAGCTGCTCGTCGAGCTCCTCGGCCAGCGCCCGCAGGTCCAGCAGGCAGCGCCCGCCCTCCAACCGCCCCAGCACAGCCGTGACCGGCCCACCGCCGGCCGGCTGGCGCAGCGCGGCCGCGTACCGCTCGGGCAGCGCCACCGCCGCGCTGGGCAGCGTCACGCCGGGAGCCCCGCCGCCGCCGACCGTGCCGAGGGAGGGCACGGCGAGCGCGTCCAGCCCGGCCGCGCGCAGCCGACCGGCCAGGGCCTCGGCGCGGCGAGCCAGCTCGGCCGGGTCGGCGTGCAACGCCACGGTGGTCGGCGGTTCCGGACCGGCCAGGGTCGCCTCCAGCGCGGCCAGCGTGAGCTTGTCCACCCGCAGCGCCCTGGCCAGCGGGTGCCGGCGCAGCCGCTCGACCAGCTGCGCCCCGCTCTCACCGGTCGACGGTTCCCGACCGGGCGCCGGGGCTCGGGAACCCAACAACAGCCCGGCCTGCGGACCGCCGAGCAGCTTGTCGCCGGAGGCGGTGACCAGGGTGGCGCCCTGGGCCAGCGCGGTGGCCGCGTCGGGCTCATCGGGTAGCAGTGGCTCCGCGGCCAGCAGCCCGGAACCGATGTCCACCACGAGCGGCGGCCCGAGCGTGCTGAGCTCGGCGATCGACACCGCCGAGGTGAACCCGGTGATCTGGAAGTTCGACGGGTGCACCTTGAGTACAAAACCGGTGTCCGGCCCGATGGCGTCCACGTAGTCCCGGCGGTGCACCCGGTTGGTGGCGCCGACCTCGTGCAGCCGGGCGCCGGTCGCGGCGAGCAGCTCGGGGATCCGGAACCCGTCGCCGATCTCCACCAGCTCGCCCCGGGCGATCACGATCTCGCGGCTCGCCCCGGGGCGCCCGCCCGTGCCGGGACCGGCCAGCGCGGTGGCCACGAGGGCGAGCGCGGCCGCGCCGTTGTTCACCACGTGCACCGCACCGGCGGTCGGTACGGCGGCGGCCAGCGCAGCCATGGCGCCCCGGCCCCGTCGACCCCGGGCGCCGGTGGCCAGGTCCAGCTCCACGTCACAGGTGCCGGCGGCCACCCCGAGCGCGGCCAGCGCGGCGGCGGACAGCGGGGCCCGGCCGAGGTTGGTGTGCAGCAGCACCCCGGTCGCGTTGAGCACCGGGTGCAGGCTGGCGGCGGCGGTATCGGGCAGCGCGGCCAGCGTGGCGTCCAGCACCAGCTCCGGCGCCAACTCACCGGCCCGCACCCGCTGCTGGGCGGCCAGCACCGCCCGCTTGACCAGTGCGCGGCCCAGCCGGTGCTGCGCCTCGGCCAGCCTTGGCTCGGCCAGCACCGCATCGGTCCGGGGTATCCGCCGGCGCACGTCCTGTGGCGTACCGCTCACTCCGCGAGCCTAGTGCGGCCGCCGCCGGCCGTGCGTCGGGCGTGCGTCGGGCGCTGTGGAGCGACGGTTCGCGACCCCTCTCATACCGTCGAAGATCATTCACGCAGACTGCGCCAGAGCCCGAGGGCGTCGTCGCGTGGTATGGCTGGCCGACGCGCGGCATGGTGGGCGATGACGGGGCTGCGGCTGCGTGGCTGCATGCGCACCACGACCGGGCATTCCAGCGGGTCCAGCCTTATCCCATCCGGCTGGTGAACTGGTTTATGTCGAAGTAGTCCCGCCAGGCGTTGATCTTGCCGTCGCTGACCTCGAAGGCCCCCATGACCGGCAGCTCAAACGACTTGCCGGGAAGGCTGAAGACGTCCACCCGCTCGGTCATCACGACCGGACCATCGGCTGCGATGTTGATGACGCGGAACTCGATGCCCTCGATGCCTGGCGGGCCAGGGCGGATGAACGTGGCGAAGTTGTTGGCAATGGCCTCCCTGCCGGTGACCGGCGCCAGGGGGATGTTGTGGTAAACGGCGTCATCGGTGAAGAAGGCCGCCAGGTCGTCGGCCCCCATGCCGTCGGACCACGCTGCGCAGAACCTGCGCACCACCTCGATCGGGCTCTCCATCTTGTTCCTCCCGCGGTCGAGCTTCGGCGAACAGCAGCATTGCGGTCGCTCAGTCTTGGACTCAGTCATGGTTCGGCGGTCCTGATCTTCCGGCGCCAGGAGCAGTAATCGGTGTCAGGCATCCGTAGCCGTGCGCGGTGACGTCGGACCAGTCCCCCCTTTGCGTTCACTGCGCTTCGAGTACGAGCTTCTCGTCGGCCTCGCCGTTCTCCAGCAGTCGATGGGCCTCGCGCACAAGATCGTGATCCCGCGGCGAAGCAGTGCCGACGATCGTCGCGCCCCGGGAGACGGCGAGTTGCGTGGCGATCATGCCGACCGAGCCGGCGGCACCGAGGACGAGCAACGTCTCCCCTTGAGGTCGCTACGCCGGATCTTCGGATCGGTGGGGCTGACCCCCGCGGCCTTGACACAGATGCGCACCTGACCACGGCCTGGCTCTGGCATGGGTACGTCACTCCAGAGGAGGACATCTGGCGGTCCGTACCGGGTGAGTACGACAGCTTTGGGCATGGACGTTCCCTCCACAGGGGGTCACAACGTCGATCCGCGGGTGAGCGTGGCCGTGATCGTGGCGACGCGGCTGCCCTGGTATTTGGCGGCGTTGCGGGCGGTTTCGTCGACCGGGATGTTGCCTTGTCCGCTGACGTGGCTGGTTCCGTAGGGGTTGCCGTCGGCGTACTTCACAGGGTCGGTGTATCCGGGTGCGACCAGGATTCCGCCGAAGTGGTGCACCGAGTGATAGAGCGCAAGCAGGGTGGATTCCTGCCCGCCGTGCGCGGTTGAGCTTGCGGTGAACCCGCTGTAGACCTTGTTGGCCAGCGCTCCCTGTGCCCATAGTCCGCCGAGGGTGTCGATGTACTGCTTGAGCTGGCTGGCGATGTTGCCGAAGCGGGTTGGGCTGCCGAAGATGATGGCATCAGCCCAGACCGCGTCATCGGGGGTCGCTACGGCGATGTCGCGGGTCGCGGCGGCGTGTTCGGCCCAGGCCGGGTTGCTGGCGATCGCCGACTCAGGCGCCAACTCCGCCGCCTTGCGCAGCCGTACTTGGGCGCCGGCGGCCTCGGCGCCCGCACTGATCGAGCGGGCCAGTTCGTAGACCGTGCCGGTCGCGGAGTAGTAGATCACAGCGATCTTGGCGGCCTCGGGCATGTTCACTCCGGATGAGACGGTGGCTCGGGGTGCCGCGACGGTGCATCCGCGACTTCGCCAGACATTACATGACATGTCAAGGAATGTTGCATGGTGTAGATGCCGCCGGATACTCGAGGCCGCGCGGGCACGGCGAAGGGTGGCGCTCTACAGGCTGGTTGAGGGTCTGCCCTCGAGGGTGATGTTGTCGTGGACGCTCTCCAGTGCCTGCCGCAGTGACTGGAGTAGTGCGGGGTTGAGCGGGGCGAAAAAGAGTCGTTTGACCAGTTCGACATGGCCGGGCGCCGCGGCCGTGAGGGCGTCGCGCCCCTGCTGGGTCAGCACGACGTCGGTGACTCGGCGGTCCGTTGGCGAGGTTTCGCGGCTGGCCAGGCCGCGGGTGTCCATTCGTCGGGTGTGATGAGACAGCCGACTGAGTTCCCAGCCGATCCATGCCGCCAGTTCCGTCATGGGTACCCGGCCCCGCGGGGCGTCGCTCAGCGCCGCGAGTACGTCGTAGTCGGCCAATGACAGCCCGGAGTCCGCCTGCAGCTGCCGGTTCATCTCGTAGTTGAGCCGGTGCATCACTCGCACGTAGGCCAGCCACGCACGCAGCTGTTCCGCACTCAACCACGGCGAGCCGGAGTACCCGCTATTACTTGACATCTCGTGCACTCTTTCAGGCGGCGGAAGATCGCAGTATCCCTTCCGCCGACGAGTTCACCGCGAATACCTGATAGCCAGCCGCGACCAGCGCCCGCACCCACCAGAAGGTGTCCGTGTCCGGAATCGGTGAGGCACCCCCGGACCGTCGGCCCTTTTTGGGACGCTTCTGGCCATGACGCGAGTGGGATATGCCCGGGTCTCGACCCGCGAGCAGAACGTTGAGGCGCAGACCGACCTGCTCGCCGAGGTCGGCCGCGAAAATGTGTTCATCGACAAGGTCTCCGGCAAGCACTCGTGAGACCCCATCCCCGCACGCACACAACCCCGGACACCTTGCTGTTCTCCTACGGGACGTTGCGCCAGGCTGAAGTGCAGCTCTCCACATTCGGCCGGCTGCTCAACGGCCGTGAGGACGCGGTGCTGGGCTATCAGCTGGAGTGGATCACGGTTACCGACCCGGAGGTGATCCGGGCGAGCGGAACTGACCGGCACCCAATGTTGACCCCGTCGCCAGAGCCGGGAGCCTCGGTCGCGGGCATGGTCTTCAGGATCACGGCGGCTGAGTTGGCCGCTGCTGACAAGTACGAGGTCGACGACTACGCGCGAATCCGGGTGCCGCTCAGTTCTGGCGAGCAGGCATGGGTCTACGCGCTAGCGACGGCACCCAAGTGAGGGCCGACAATGCCGGTCTCGATCCTGTAAGGCACGCCGCGGAGGGCGGGCCCGTTCCCGGCGTCAGCGCGCCGCCGGGGCACCCCCGCATCGCGTTGTTCGCGCGGCTGATGTAGCGATCGTGCTGAGGGTGCGATGTCGTACCCGTGCATCATGAATTCACCGATCATGAGCGCAAGCAGCGAGGACACTGGCATTGGCAGACCGGCGTGCCAAGGCACGACAGGGTCGCCGTGGATGGTGTCGGTGACGGCAAGTAAGGCGGCGCCGTTCGCTTCGACACGGTCGGCCAGTGCTCGGATATCTCGATCGCCGCCCCGCGGGACGGTGTGGTCGTTGAACTCCCTGGCCCCATCGATGGTGGTGATCGAAGATCCGCCACCGCGCGCGATTCGGCCGTAGAGCTCCAGTACTCCGGCGACGTGCGTGGCCACGTCGCGCACTGTCCAATGTCCGACCGCGGCCGTGGCTGGTTCACGCACCTCTCGGACCAGCTCGACGAACTGATCCAGCGCGGCGCGCGTCTGGGTACTCACTAGGGCCTTGTCCAGCGCGGGCATCTGGCGCCGGGTTCGCGTGCCGGCGAGCGCAGCGAGCCCGGGGCCGAGCTGTTGTCGTGGCTGACCAGATCACCTGCGCTCTGCTCGTCACCGCGTCGCACGTAAGTACGTACCCGCTGGGTGCCGTCGGCCGGGTGCCGGCCTTGGCAAGGTTTGCCAATTTCTTGACAAGCTTGCGCAAGGTGACGCACGGTGGGTATCCGCCGTCGACCGAGGAGGTTCCGTGGGGCCTACCCTGACCGACGTTGCCAAGCGGGCAAACGTGGCGCTGTCCACGGCTTCCCGTGCATTCAGCGATCCCGACCGGGTCGGCCCGGACACCTTGCGCAAGATCCGAATGATTGCGCAAGAGGTCGGCTACGAGCCGGTCTCGACGCGCGCCTGGGGCACCGCGACGAGCAGTGACCACGCGACGATCGCGGTGGTCGTACCGGACATCGCGAACCCGGTGTTCGCCGCGTTCGTCAAGGCCGCGCAGGGGCAGGGCTGGCACAGCCGGCACACCGTGGTCCTCGCCGACAGCGACTTCGACCCGGACCGCGAGCGCGCCGCGATCGCGCACCTGGCCGGCCGGGTGGACGGCATCGCGGTGTGCTCGTCGCGCCTGGACGCCGACGAGGTAGTCGCGCTGGCTGGCCGGGTGCCGTTGGTGCTGGTCAACCGGGTGACCGAGGCCGCGGACTGCATCGTCGCGGACGCAGGCGAGGGGCTGCGGCAGACCGTCGACTACCTGACCGCGCTCGGCCATCGGCGGCTGGCCTACGTGCAGGGCTCGGCGCGGTCTTGGTCCAACCGGCACCGCGTCGCCGTCGTCGCCGAGCTCGCCGCCAGCCTCGACCTGGAGCTGGAGCTGCTCGACTGGCAGACCGAGACCGTCGACGGCGGCACCGCGGCCGCCGCCAGGGTGGTCGCCTCCGGGGCCACCGCCGTGATCGCGCACAACGACCTGGTGGCCCTCGGCGTGATCGGCGGCGCCCGCGCGCTCGGCGTCCGGGTCCCCGAGGACCTTTCGGTGGTCGGCATCGACGACATCCCGTTCGCCGCCGTCGCACGGCCCGCCCTGACCAGCATCTCGACCCCGAACGCCCGGGCCGGCGCGCTCAGCCTGGAGCTGCTCGGCCGCGCCGCCTCGGGCGACCGGCCCGCGCCGCGCACCCTGCGGCTGCCCACCCACCTGGTCGTCCGGGCCTCCACCGGCCCGGTCGGCGCCCGCCCGTGAGACGCACCGCCGTGGAGAGGCACCGCGCCTGCCCGACACCGGACTTGAGAGGCACCGCAGTTGAGAGACTCCGCAGTTGACAAGCACCGCATGAAGATCGTTGTCACCGACCCGAACCTGGCGCCGCTGCGCGCCGAGCTGGCGGCAGGCCTGCCGGTCGGCGCCGAGGTGAGCTGGCCGGACCGAGGGGACGACCGTGCCGTCGAGGCCGCCCTGGTCGACGCGGACGTGCTGGTCAGCGGCCGGTGCACCCCCGCGATGGGGGCGGCCGGCAAGACCCTGCGGCTGGTGCACGCCCCGGGTGCCGGCGTGGACGGGATCGACGTCGCCGCGCTGCCGGCCGGCACGGCGGTGGCCAACACGTTCCACCACGAGGACTCGATCGCGGAGTACGTGCTGGCCGCCACGATCCTGCTGCGCCGGGGCTTTCTGGCCCAGGACGCCGCGCTGCGCCGGGACGAGTGGGCCTCGCCCGCCTACGACCCGGCGATCGGCTGGGGCGACTCGCTGGCCGCCGCGACGGTCGGTCTGGTCGGCTTCGGGCACATCGGCGAGCGGGCCTGGCGTCGGTTCCGGGCGTTCGGGGCGCGCGGGGTCGCGGTCAGCCGGCGCGGCGAGGTGGACGCCGCTGTGCACGGGCTAGCCTGGGCCGGCCCGATCGGCGAGCTGCCTACGCTGCTCGAGCAGTCCGACGTCGTGTTGCTCAGCGTCCCGCTCACGCCGGCCACCACCGGGCTGATCGGGGCGGCCGAGCTGGCCCGGACCCGGCCGGGCGCGGTGCTGGTCAACGTCGGCCGAGGCCCGCTGGTCGACGAGCGGGCGCTCTATGAGGCGCTGCGCTCCGGCACGCTGGGTGGGGCGGCGATCGACGTCTGGTACGGCTATCCCGGGTCCGGCGCGGGGTCCGGTTCGGGGGCGGCGGTGGTTGCCGCGCCGTCCGCACTGCCCTTCCGGGAGCTGCCGAACGTGCTGATGACGCCGCACTCCTCGGGGCTGACCCGGCAGACCTACACGGCCAGAGTCGCCGACATCACGGCCAACGTGCGCCGGCTGGCCGCCGGGGAGCCGCTGGTCAACGTCGTGGCGGTGGTCGGCGCCGCCGAGCTCCCGGCGGTGGGCCGGTGAGCCCGGCCGTGAGCGACCGGGCCGTGACCGACCGGGCCGTGAGCGACCGGGCCGTGAGCGACCGGGCCGTGACCGACCGCATCGTGGCGGCCGAAGTGCTGGTCACCAGCCCGGGCCGCAACTTCGTCGCCCTCAAGATCGTCACCGCCGAGGGGCTGGTCGGCTGGGGGGACGCGACGCTGAACGGCCGCGAGCTCGCGGTGGCCACGTACCTGCGCGAGCACGTCTGCCCGATCCTGCTCGGCCGGGACCCGGCGCGGATCGAGGACACCTGGCAGTACCTGTACCGGGGCGTCTACTGGCGCCGGGGCGCGGTCACCATGGCCGCGATCGGCGCGGTCGACCTGGCACTCTGGGACATCAAGGGCAAGGCCGCCGGCATGCCGGTCTACCAGCTGCTCGGCGGCGCGGTACGGGACCGGGTGCTCTGCTACACGCACGCCACCGGCGCCGACACGCCCGCGTTGCTGGCTGCGGTGGACGCGACGCGGGCCCGTGGTTTCCAGGCGATCCGGGTGCAGACCGGGGTCCCGGGGCTCGGCCAGGTCTACGGGGTGTCCAGCGGCGGTGGCGGTTACGAGCCGGCCAACCGGGGTGCCGGCCCCGTCGTGGAGACGTGGGACACCGACGCCTACCTGCGCCACGTACCCGGCGCGTTGGCGCAGGTCCGGGCGCACGTCGGGCCGGAGTTGGCGCTGCTGCACGACGCGCACCACCGGCTCACCCCGAACCAGGCGGCGCGGCTGGCCAAGGCGCTGGAGCCGGTCGAGCTGTTCTGGCTGGAGGACGTGACGCCGGCGGAGAACCAGGACGTGCTGCGGCTGGTCCGCCGGCACAGCACGGTGCCGCTGGCGATCGGCGAGGTGTTCAGCACGATCTGGGAGTTCCAGCAGCTGATCACCGAGCAGCTGATCGACTTCGTGCGCGCGGCGGTGTCCCACGCCGGCGGTATCACCCACCTGCGCCGGATCGCCGCGCTGGCCGAGGTGTGGCAGGTCCGGCTGGCCCCGCACGGCCCGTCCGACGTCTCCCCGGTGGCGATGGCGGGCGCGCTGCACCTCGGCCTGGCCACCCCGAACTTCGCCATCCAGGAGTACATGGGCTACCCGGACGCCGCCCACGAGGTGTTCCGGCACGCCTGGAGCTACGCCGACGGCCACCTGCACCCCGGCGAAGCGCCCGGGCTCGGCATCGAAGTCGACGAGGCGCTGGCCGCCCGGTTCCCGTACCAGCGCGCGTACCTGCCGGTGGCCCGCCGCCGCGACGGCACCCTGACGGACTGGTGACCCCGATGACCACGACCGCCGCGATGCCCCGACTCGACGCCGCCACCACGCCGGCGGCCGCCCTGTTACATGGCCGGGCGCTGCTCTCCACCGGCATCGTGCATCTCGGCGTCGGCAACTTCCACCGGGCGCACCAGGCGGTGCACACCGCGGCAGCGCTGGCCGCCGAGGACGGCCCGTGGGGGATCCTCGGCGTGGCCAGCCGCTCGGCGGCCGTCGCCGACGCGCTGCGCGAGCAGGACCTGCGCTACGCGGTCGTCGAGCTGTCCCCGGAGCAGACCCGGATCGTGGTGCCGGCCGTGCACACGGGCGCGCTGGTGGCCGCCCGCGAGCCCGAGGCGGTACTGGCCGCGCTGGCCGCCCCCTCGACCCGGATCGTCACCCTCACCGTGACCGAGCACGGCTACACATTCTCGCCGCGAACCGGCCGCCTCGACCTGGACCACGCGGGTGTCCGGGCCGACCTGCGCGGCGACGCCCCACCGCGCACCACACTCGGCCTGATCGTGCGCGGGCTGCAGCGCCGGGCCCGCGCCGCCGCCGCCCCGATCACCGTCCTGAGCTGCGACAACCTGGCCTCCAACGGGGCCACCACGGCCCGCCTGGTCGCCGAGTTCGCCGCCGCGCTGCCGGCCGCCGAGTACGCCGAGCTCGCCCCCTATCTCGCCGGTGTCACGTTCCCGAACAGCATGGTCGACCGCATCGTGCCGGCGACCACCGACACTTACCGGGACGCCGTGGCCGCCCAGCTCGGCGTGCGCGACGCGATCCCGGTGCCCGCCGAGCCGTTCAGCATGTGGGTCATCGAGGACGCGTTCGCCGCCGGCCGGCCGGCCTGGGAGCGCGGCGGTGCCCGGTTCGCCGCCGACGTCGGCCCCTACGAGCTGCTCAAGCTGCGGCTGCTCAACGGCACCCACTCGATGATCGCCTACCTCGGTGCCCTGGACGGCGCGGCGACCATTCCCGAGGCGATCGCCCGGCCGGCCATCCACGGGGCGGCAATGCGGGTGCTGCGTGACGAGTTCCTGCCCACGGTGCCGGTGCCGGCGGACATCGACGTCGATGAGTACACCCGGCAGCTGTTCGAGCGCTGGGCCAACTCGGCGCTGGGCCACCGCACCACGCAGGTCGGCTCGGACGGCTCGGTGAAGCTCGCCCAGCGCGTGCCCGAGCCGGCGTTGGCGCACATGGCCGCCGGTCGGATGCCGCACCACCTCGCGCTCATCGTTGCCGGTTACCTCTGTTGCCTCGCCCCGCCGGACGGGTTCGACCCCGGGCCGCACGCCGCCGCGATGACCGACCCCGCCCGGTTACGCCTCGCCCCGCTGCGCTCGTCCGGCAGTCGTGACTTCGTCCGGGCCGCGCTGCGGGGTGGCCTGCTCGGCACCGCACTCGCTGAGCACGACGAGTTCACCGCGCGGGTCGCGGAGCTGATGGACGTGCTGGTCCGGCACGGCGTCGGCGCCGCCACCCGGGAAGCGGCCTCGGCCACCGCGCTCAGCAACCCGACCTCAGCCATCAACCGGACCTCAGCTATCAACCGGACCTCAGCCATCAACCCGGACCCGGCCAGCTGAGAGGAGCCCGCCCCGCACGTCCCGCCCGCCGCTTCAGGCCCGATCCATCCGAGGACGCATGGACAGCACCGCCCGACCCGAACCGACCACAGTGGACAACGTCGCCGATAACCGAGCCGACAACCGAGCCGACAACCGAGGCCTCGCCACCGATCCCCGTGTCGTCCGCCGCGCCGCCTGGGCCGGCCTGATCGGCACCGCGCTCGAACAGTACGACTTCGTCATTTACGGGACGGCGTCGGCGCTGATCTTCTCCAAGCTGTTCTTCCCGAACATCTCGCCGGCCGCCGGCATCCTGGCCAGCTTCAGCGCCTATGCGGTGGGGTTCGCCGCCCGGCCGCTGGGTGGGCTGTTCTTCTCCCGGTTCGGCGACCGGCTGGGTCGCAAGTGGGTGCTCGTCGCGACGCTGCTGCTGATGGGCGGCTCGACGCTGGCGATCGGGCTGCTGCCGACCTACGCGCAGGTCGGCCTGCTCGCTCCGGTGTTGCTGGTGGCCTGTCGGTTCGTCCAGGGCTTCGGGGCCGGGGCCGAACAGGCCGGCGGCGCGACGCTGCTCACCGAGACGGCCCGGATCGGTCGGCGCGGCCGGCTCGCCTCGCTGGTGATGACCGGCGCCGCGCTCGGCACCGCGTTGGGCGCGGTGGCCTGGATCCTGGTGCAGCTGCTGCCCGAACCGGCGCTGCTGAGCTGGGGTTGGCGGCTGGTGTTCCTGTCCAGCCTGGCGGTGACGATCGCCGCGCTGGTGATCCGGCGGAAGCTGAACGAGAGCCCCGTGTTCGAGGACCTCAAGCAGCAGCACGCCGAGCCGCGCAAGCCGGTCGGGGAGGTACTGCGGCACGGTCGGCGGCCGACGCTGCTGGTGCTCTTCATGAACTTCGGGGTGACCGCGCAGTCGTACACCTACCAGGTGTTCATGGCGTCCTACCTGGTGTCGTCGATCGGCGTGGACCGGGTGTTCGTGCCCAAGGTGCTGCTCGTCGGCGCGCTCTGCGGGGGCATCGCGGCGATCGGCTTCGGCATGCTGTCGGACCGCTTCGGCCGGCGCCCGATCTACACCATGATCGTCGTAGCCCTGGTGATCCTGCCCGCGCCGTCGTTCATGCTCCTGGACACCCGGTCGCCGGTCGCCATCGTGGCGGTGATCGTGCTCGGCTTCATCCTGGCCGGTCAGGGCGCGGTGGGCGTCCAGATGAGCTACTTCCCAGAGCTGTTCGGCAACCGGTACCGCTACGCCGGGGTGACCCTGGGTCGGGAGTTCTCCGCGGCGCTGGGTGGCGGGGTGGCCCCGTTGATCTGTGCGGCGCTGCTCAGTGCGTACGGCGGCTCGTGGGTGCCGGTGGCGCTGTACATGATGGGCGTGATGCTGGTCAGCCTGGTGGCCACGCGGCTGGCGCCGGAGACGCTGGACCGTGACCTGACGGTGCCGGAGGATGCGACGGCGGGTCGATAGGTGTACTGTCGAACATATGTTCGACTCAATGGAGGTGAGTGGCCCTCCGGATGCGGCCGTGGGGCCGTCTCCGGAGGGTGAAGCGCGGTTGCCCACGGATCCGTTGGACGAGTTGGGGCCGTTCGACGAGTTCGAGTCGTTGCCGGTGGGGCCGTTCCCGCCCTGGTCCCGGTTCGGGCCGGATGGCCTGCTGGCTACCGTGCTCGCCGAGCAGGACGACGGTTCGTGCGCGGAGCGGGTGGAGCGGGTCGGTGGCTGGGAGCGAGTGATCGCCTGGGCGCAAGCGGCCCAGCTGCGGGAGATCGCCGGGCTGGCCCGGGCCGCGCAGGACGACCCAGCCTTCGGTGACGATCCCGAGCAGGTCTATGCGTCGGTCTGCGCCGAGGTCGGCCTGATGTGCAGGGTCGCCGCCCGTACCGCTCGGGCCAGGGTCGACGACGCGGTCGCCCTGGCTGAGCGTCTGCCGGCGACCATGGCCGCATTGTCCGCCGGCGAGATCAGCCTGTCGTCCGCCCGGGCGATCGTGGAGGAGACCCTCGCGCTGGACGAGTCGTTGCTCCCCGCCGCGGAGCGCCAGGTGCTGGCCCGTGCCGCTGAGTGCACAACCGGTCAGATCCGGGCGCAGGCCAAGCGGGTGGTGGCCCGGTTGGATGCCGATGCGCTGCGGCGCCGGGCCGAGCAGGCACGCCGGGAACGTGCGGTCACGCTGCTACCCGAGCCAGATGGCATGGCCACCCTGTCCGCCTATCTGCCGGCGCACCAGGCGGTCGCCGCCTTCGGGGTGGTCGATGCCTACGCCCGGCAGACCGGTGGCACGGGTGACGAACGCCCGCTCGACGCCCGTCGCGCCGATGCCCTGGTCGACCTGCTCCTGGACCAGTTCGCCCCGGCCGAGTCCAGCCCGCCCCCGGCCGGTGATCCAGTGCGCGCCGACGGTGCGACAGAGTCCGGTCGGGTTGAGCCGGGGCAAGCGGCTGAGCCAGGCCACGCCGTTGAGCCGGGGCACGCGGTTGAGCCGGGGCACGCGGCTGAGCGATCCGATGTGTCACCTGCTGATTCCGATGAGTTGCCCGCTGATTCTGGCCCGGTCGGGGCAGCGGCACCCGACGGCGTGGCCAGATCCGGCCGCCGAGGTGGAGTTCAGGTTCGCGTTGGGGTCACGGTTGGGCTTACCACGCTGCTCGGGCTCGACCAGCTGCCGGGCGAACTCGCCGGCTACGGGCCCATTCCGGCCGAGATGGCTCGTGAGCTGGCCGCGCAGGGCACCTGGCGGCGGTTGCTCACCGATCCGGTCACTGGCGCGCTGCTCGACTACGGCACGACGCGCTATAGGCCGCCGCCCAGCCTGGCCGCTCATGTCATCGCCCGTGATCAGACGTGCAGGTTTCCGAGCTGTCGGGTCCCCGCCGACCGGTGCGATGTAGATCATCGAGTTCCGTTTGATCCCGATGCGGGGGTCGGCGATACCAGCGCGGCCAACCTCTCGGCGCTGTGCCGCGCTCACCACCGGCTCAAGCAGCAGCCCGGGTGGAGTGTGTCTGCTCGTGCCGAGGGCACGCTCAGCTGGCGGACTCCGACGGACCACGTCTACCTCCGCCGGCCACTTCCTATGGGGGCAGCCTTGGAACCCGGCGAGATCGGCGACCCGGGCGAGTTCGGTGAGATCGGGCAGTTCGGTGAGATCGGGCAGGTCGGTGAGATCGGGCAGGTCGGCGAGCTCTACGAATGAGCCCGAGACCGACCCGCCCGGCTCGGTGACTGGGATTCGCTGAGCCAGCTCCCGGGGCGACTAACCTCGATCCCCATGGACCTTGATCCGAAGTCTCCGGAGACAGCCGAGTCTTCGAACTCAGAGCAGCCCACGGTTCGGCGGCTGACCCAGTTCAGCCACGGCGCTGGTTGAGCCTGCAAACTCGCTCCTGGCGAGTTGGCGCAGGTACTGCGCTCGCTGACCCCGTCCACTCATCCGGACCTGCTTGTCGGCACCGAAACTGGTGACGACGCGGCTGTCTGGCGGCTGGATGCTGCGCGTGCACTGGTGGCCACCACGGACTTCATCACGCCGGTGGTCGACGATGCGCGCACCTGGGGTCGAATCGCGGCGGCGAACGCAGTATCTGACGTGTACGCGATGGGCGGCCGACCGCTCTTCGCGCTCAACCTGGTGGCGTGGCCATCGTCGGAGCTGCCGACCACACTTCTCGCCGAGGTGCTCGCCGGTGGTGCTGACGTGGGCGCGGCCTGCGGATTTGCGGTAGTCGGCGGTCACAGCGTGGATGACCCGGAGCCGAAGTACGGGTTGGCGGTGGTGGGTGAGGTGCACCCGGACCGGATCCTCACCAATGCCGGGCTCCGCGACGGTGACGTTCTCGTACTGACCAAGGCGCTCGGCATCGGGATCGCCACGACGGCGATCAAGCAGGGCCGTGCCACGGCAGAGCTCGCCAACGCCGCCGTGGCTTCGATGACCGCCACCAACGCCGCCGCGGCGCTCGCCGCGCTGGCCGCCGGCGCCACCGGGGCGACCGATGTAACCGGGTTTGGGCTGCTTGGGCACCTGGGCCGGATGTTGGTCGCCTCCGGGATGGACGCCGATCTGACGGTAGCTGCCGTGCCAGTGTTGCCCGGCGCGCGGGAGTTGGCCGCCGACGGTGTGGTGCCCGGTGGAACCAGGCGTAACTGGGACTGGGTATCCGCGCAGGTCGACGTGGCTGGATTCAGCGAGTTGGACACGCTGCTGCTGGCCGACGCGCAGACCTCGGGCGGCCTGTTGTTCGGCGCATCGCCCGAGGAAGCCGCAGTCGCGGTGGCCGACTTGGGTCGCCCCGCCGCTGTCATCGGGCAGGTCAGGACCGGACGTGGGCGGATCAGGCTGCACTGATCCCCAACGCGGTACACCGGAAGCGCCGTCGTGACAGCGCAGTGCCAGATCTGGGCAGCGCTGCTCAGCCGGGACATCAAGCCGGGAGAAACAGCCAAGCCGGGAGAAACAGCCAAGCCGGGAGAAACAGCCAAGCCGGGAGAAACAGCGAGGCCCGCGGCAAGGCGGCCGGCATCCGGAGATGGTCCGGCCAATCCTGGCGAGTGCGGCCGAGCCGGGGGGAGCGAGCATTTCCCGGAGTGGCCATCGGGGAGACGCCGTCAACATGGGCGAGAACACGGACGAGTGGAGTGGCTACGCGGGGCGGCCGGTCATGCCCATCCGGATCGTGACCACCGCGACGGCCGCACAGCCCGCAGCTGCCACCAGCGCATCCCAGGTGGCCTCCCGACGACTGGCCCGCTGCGTTGAGGTGCTCGCCCGCGTCGTGGTCTCTGGCGTGGTGGTCTCTGGCGTGGTCTCTGGCGTGGTGGTCTCCAGCGCTGGGGCCCCTCGCGCTACGGCCTCCCGCGCAATGGCGGCTGGTTTGGTCACTGACAGATCAACTGACTGAGCGACCGACTGGTCGCTAGGGTGATCGTCCCCGGCTTGCTCGGTGGGATCCTCACTCAGTGCCAGCCCTCGGGTTGTTCGGGTCACTGTGAGCACCAGCGGCAACACGACGATCGAGGCGAGCAGATAGCCGGCGTGCACCCCGGGCTCCGCGTAGCCCCGGCCGAACTCACCATGGGGGCCGCCGCTGGACGTCACCAACCGGGCCAACTCGATGCCCGCGCGGACCAACAGGGTCAGCTCCAGCAGCACCAGGCCGCCGAGGTAGCCGAGCCCAAGTGTCGCGCCGCGCGCCGCGCAGCCCAGCGCCCAGCACCCGAGCAAACCCGAGTACAGCAGCACGAAGACGGCCAGCATCACGGTCATCGGGACGTCCGGGGCGCGGTCATCGGTCCATCGGTCGGGTGGGACGGCCGGGCCCGGCCGTCGGCGAGGGACCTGAGCCGCCCGAGCGGGCCCGGGCCGAGGCGGTGGCGGCCCGGCGGCGGCGGCGGTTGCGGTTGCGGTTGCGGTTGCTGCGCGACTTGGTCAGCCACACCGTCATCCCCGTGATCCCGAGCAGGATCGGGGTCAGCCCGAACAGCAGCCAGACCAGCCGCGGCATCGCCGACACCGCGGTCCCGAAATGCAGGCCGTCGTACACACCGCCGTCCCAGAGCCGTTGGGTCAGCGGGGCATCGGGCCGCTCCGGCGCGTAGTCCTGGATACCTCCGCCGTGGCTGTCCACGCCGACGTACAGCGCACCCGAGTAGTTCCAGTGTCCGTACGGGTCGAAGCCCCGTCGCAGCCGGAACCCGTACGAGCCGTCGGGAGCGTCCGGGTGCAGCTCGCTCAAGCCGGCGACCTCGGCGCCCGGGTGCGCGGCCAGCGCAACCTGCTGAGCTTGCGCCAGTGACAGCATCGGCCCGGTGCCCGGGGTAGGCGCCGCCGGGTCGTCGTGTGCCGTGCCGGGGACCAGCGCGTAGTAGACCTGCTCCGGCCAGTGGAAGAAGAACGCCGCCCCGGTCACGCCCCACATGAGCATGAACGGCACGGCGACGATGCCCACCAACCGGTGCAGGTCCAGGTCCCGCACGTAGTTGCCCCGCCCCCGGCGCACGGTGAACCCACTGACCAGACCACGCAGCCCGGGCCACCAGACGATCGTGCCGGAGATCGACAGGAAGATCAGGACCACCCCGAGCAGACCGAGCAGGTAGTAGCCGAGCGTGGCGTCCGCGCCGAATACCGACGGCAACGGAGTGCTCAGCCAGACCTGGTACCCGGGCAACCCCGCGCAGCTCAGTGCGCAATCATGGATATTGACCATCAGCAGCACGAACCAGGGCTGCTCGGCACCGATGCCGTTGATCCGCCCGGTCCCGGGGTCGACGAAGGCGTCCACCGAGTCCCGACTCTCGGAGTCGCCGCGGACCAGGTAGACGCCCTCGTAGTCCTGGACGCCCGTGGCGCGCAGCTCGGGGTGGCTGGCGCGCACCATGGTGAGCGCGTCGAGCTGCGTCATCGGCGTGGCACTCGGGGTGACCACGTACCGCTCCGGGTGCAGCGCCCTGGCCAGGTCATTGCCGTAGAGCAGGACCGCGCCGGTCGTGGCCTCCAGGATGAACAGCAGCCCGAGCGCCAGCGACACCCACCGGTGCGTGCGGATCCACCAGCGGTTGACCGGCCCGTGCGCCCGGCGTGCCCGGGACCAGCGAGGCGTCCGCCGACCGGGTTCGACGTGACCGTTGCGCGCGCCGGGCGAGTCCCCCTCGGCGATGAGCAGCTCGCTCGACACCCACACCCCTTGCAAGTTAGCGTCACCTAAGATAGGGCAGGTTAACCTCTGAATGCGCGACAGTGAAACCGCTGGCTCGACCAACCGAGGGAGTGACGATGAGCACCCGCGGCCTTGCCACTCGCGGCACTACCGCGCGCGGGCGCGTCGCCCGGCGGGAGTACCGGCTGGCCGACGGCGCGCCCGCCGCCGGTTGGGAGCCGGCCGCCCGGTGGCGCCGGTTCAGTGCCTGGCTGCTCGACATCGTGCTGTTCGTCGTGACGCTGGGTATCGGTTGGGCGGTGTGGACCTGGCGTAGCTGGGCATACGGCAGCACCCCGGGCAAGTCCCTGCTCGGGCTCACGGTGTTCGGCACCGACACCCGCCGCCCGGCCAGCCGAGGCCGGATGGCCCTGCGTGCGCTGGTGTACCAGGCGGTGGTGGTGCTGCTCGGGGTCGCGACGCTCGGCCTCGGCTGGCTGTACTGCGTCGGGGCGGCACTGGGGGCCAGCCGGCGCACGGTGTACGACGAGTGGTCACACGCCGTGTTGCTGCAGCGGCCCCGATAGGTAGCGTCGGTCGAGCTGTACTGGTCGAGCTGTACTGGTCGAGTTGGAGTGGCGGAGCTGGGCTGGCGGAGGCGGACGGGAATCGAACCCGCCTGACCGAGGTACTCGGCCACGTCGGTTTTGAAGACCGCGGGGGCCACCAGGCGCCCTCACGCCTCCATCGTGAACCCTACCCGCCGTAGTCACTCGACCAGTCCCGGACTGGAATGGTCAGCAGTGCCGGGCCTCGGTCTTGCGAGCTTCAGTCTGGCGGGGCTCGGTCTGGCGGGGCTCGGTCTGGCGGGGCTCAGTCTGGTAGGGCACTGGGCAGGTCGGCCGCGATGTCGAACAGGTCGCGCAGGCCGGTTGCCTCCAGTGCGCGCAGCACGATCCGGGAGGAACAGACCAATCGCAGCGCCTGGCCACCCTGTTGGGCCTGGTCGCGGGCCTCGACCAGCACGGCGAGCCCGGACGAACCCAGGAAGCTCACCCCGGACAGGTCGAGAACTACCAGCTCAGCGGTCTCCAGCGCGGGGAGCAGGGCCGAGCGGAGCGCTGGGGCGCTCAGGATGTCGATCTCACCGGACGCCTGCAGTAGTCGCGTCGAGCCGCGGTCGCTGGACTCCAGGCCGAATGATTCCGTGGACGTGTCGTCCCCGGTCGGGTCGGCTTGCCCGCCGCTCTCACCGCGCACCTCAGCTCCTAGCACTGGCTCTGGTTCTTCAGTGGTGTGCCTCGGTGCCGCTCGGGCTCCGGACCGCTGGCACAGCTTACGTAGACCATTATTGTCGAACAACGGTGTGTGATCAGCAGGGTCGCATAGTGGCGCAGAGTAATCGCCGAGTGGTCCATGCGATGCTGCGGAGGTGCAATCGCAATTCAGCGTACGAGTCACGGTACGCAGCTACGAGATCGACTCAAATGGGCACGTGAACCACGCCGTCTACCACCAGTACGGCGAGCATGCCCGCTCCGAGCAGCTGCTCGCGGCCGGCTACACGCTGCCCGCGCAGCAGGCCAGCCACACCGGCGTGGTGATGCTCGAGTCGCGGATCCGTTACCTGCACGAGCTGACCTTCGGTGAGGAGGTCGAGGTGACCTCGGACATCGAGTTCGGCACCGGCAAGGCCTTCCGGATCGAGCACCTGATCCTGCGCGCCGACGGCGGCCACGCGGCCGAGATCAGCTGCGTGTTCGGCCTGTTCGACACCACCGCGCGCCGGCTGCTCGCCGAGCCGAAGGCCCGCTTCGCCGAGCTGTTGGCCCGCCCCGAGGTGCTCGGCATCTAGCCTCGTTTCCACGACACTGGTGTGAGTTCTCGGTGTTCGGCTCGAGGGGAGTTCACCATGGGCAAGGCGCGGACCCGGGACGGGTTGCTGGACGTCCCGGTCATCGACATCACCGCGTTCGGGGAGGCCAGCCACGTCCCCGGTGCTGGGGACACGCCCCGAGACTCTGCCAGGGACACGGCCAGGGACACGGCCAGGGACACGGCCAGGGACACGGCCAGGGACGAAGTCGCCGCCGAGGTCGACCGGGCGGCCCGCGAGGTCGGTTTCATGCAGATCGTCGGGCACGGCATCGAACCCTCCGTGCTGGACCGGTTCACCTCGGCCACCGACGCGTTCTTCGCACTCGACCTGGACACGAAGAACCGATACCGCTGCCCGCCCGGGATCAACCGCGGCTACAGCCCGCCGAAGTCCGAGTCGCTGGTGAACAGCCTGGGGCTGACCAGTCCGGCGGACCTGTTCGAGGCGATCAACGTCGGCGTGTCGGCCGCCGACCACCCCGAGCTGGACCTGCCGGCCGACGACTATGCGGCCAACCTCTATCCGAGCGAGGTGCCTGACTTCGAGGCGGCGGTGACCAGGTGGTTTGCCGAGGTCGGCGCGGTCGCCCGGACCATGACGAGGATCTTCGGACGGGCGCTCGGGCTCGGTGAGGACTACTTCGCCGGCTACACCGACCATTCGCTCGACGTCCTTCGGGTGATCAACTATCGGCTGCCGGCGCCGGATGTGCAGCTCGAGCCCGATCAGGTCGGGATGGGCGCGCACACGGACTACGGCATCGTCACCGTGCTCTGGGCCGACAGCGTGCCCGGGCTGGAGATCCTGGACACCGACGGCCGCTGGCACCCGGCCCAGCCCGCCCCGGGTGCGCTGCTGGTCAACCTGGGCGACGGGTTGGCGCGCTGGACCAATGACGAGTGGCTCTCGACCATGCACCGGGTCGCCGCGCCGAGAGTGGACGGCGTGCTCGTACCGCGCCGCTCGGCGGCCTACTTCCACGACGGCAACACCGACGCCGTGATCGAGTGCCTGCCCAGCTGCGTGCGCCCCGGCCGCCCAGCCGCCTACCAACCCGTGACCGTCGGGGAGCACCTGCGGGCCAAGCTCGCCGGCTCCCGCGCCGGTCAGCTCACCGAGACCGCCGCCCGGGAAGCCGCCCGGTTGAGCTGAGCTTGGGTGTGCTGGGCCGGTTGCGCTGAGGCCGTGCGGCGCGACTAGTGAAACCGGCGCAGCCGCAGGCTGTTGGACACCACGAACACCGAGCTCAGGGCCATGGTGGCGCCGGCGATCATCGGGTTGAGCAGCCCGAAGGCGGCGAGTGGCAGGGCGGCGATGTTGTAGGCGAACGCCCAGAACAGGTTGCCCTTGATCACCGCCAGGGTGCGGCGGGCGAGGCGGATGGCGTCCGCCACCACCCGGGGGTCGCCGCGTACCACGGTGAGGTCGCTGGCCTCGATCGCTACGTCACTGCCGGTGCCCATCGCGATGCCCAGGTCGGCGGTCGCCAGCGCGGCGGCGTCGTTCACCCCGTCGCCGACCATGGCCACCACTCGGCCCTGCGTGCGCAGCCGGGTGACCTCGGCGACCTTCTCCGCCGGCAGCACCTCGGCGATCACCTCGTCGATGCCCAGCTCGGCGGCCACCGCGCCGGCCGCCGCGGCGTTGTCGCCGGTCAGCAACACCGGCCGCAGCCCGAGTCGGCGCAGTTCGCGGACGGCCTCGGCGGCGGTCGGCTTCACCCGGTCGGCCACCAGCAGCAGGCCGCGGGCGCGCCCGTCCCAGCCGACCGCGACGACGGTGTGCCCGCCCGCCTCGGCGCCGGCCTGGGCCTCCCGCAGCTCCTCGGGCAGTGGCTGACCGGCCTCGGCGAGCAGCCTGGCCCGCCCGACCAGCACCTCGCGGCCCTCGACGGTGGCCCGCACGCCGAGCCCGTCCAACGACCGGAAGTCGGTCGCCGCCGCCCACTCGCCGACCCGGGCCCGGGCGCCGGCCAGCACGGCGGCCGCGATCGGGTGCTGCGAGCCGTCCTCCGCGCCGGCGGCCAACCGGAGTACCCGATCCGCGTCCTCGCCGGCCCCGGGCAGCACCTCCACCAGGGTCATCCGCCCGGTGGTCACCGTGCCGGTCTTGTCCAGCACGACCGTGTCCACCCGTCGGGTCGACTCCAGCACCTCCGGGCCCTTGATCAGGATGCCGAGTTGGGCACCTCGACCGGTGCCGACCAGTAGCGCGGTCGGCGTGGCCAGGCCGAGGGCGCACGGGCAGGCGATGATCAGCACCGCGACGGCGGCGGTGAACGCGGTACTCGCGCCGGCGTCGGCGATCAGCCAGCCGACCAGGGTGACCAGCGCAAGCATGATCACTACCGGCACGAAGATCCCGGACACCCGGTCGGCCAGCCGCTGCACCTGGGCCTTGCCGGCCTGGGCCTGTTCCACCAGCCGGGCCATCTGGGCGAGCTGGGTATCCGCGCCGACCTGGGTGGCCAGCACCACGAGTCGGCCGCTGGTGTTTACGCAGCCACCGACGACCGGGTCGCCCGGGCCGACCTCGACCGGCACCGGCTCACCGGACAACATCGACGCGTCCACGGCGGAGCGACCCTGCTCGACGGTGCCGTCGGCGGCGATCTTCTCCCCGGGCCGCACCACGAACCGGGTGCCGACGGTGAGCTGGGCGACCGGCACGCGGGTCTCGCGGGTGTCGTCGGGATCCGTACCGGACAGCACCGCGACGTCCTTGGCACCCAGCTCGAGCAGCGCGCGCAGCGCCGCCCCGGCCCGCCGCTTGGCCCCGGCCTCGAAGTACCGCCCGGCCAGGATGAACGTGGTGACGCCGGCGGCGACCTCCAGGTAGATCGCGCCCGCGCCGTCGGCCCGGCCCAGCTCGAAGCTGAACGGGTGGGTCATGCCGGTGTGCCCCGCCGTGCCGAGGAACAGCGCGTACAGCGACCAGCCGAACGCGGCCAGGGTGCCCAGCGAGATCAACGTGTCCATGCTGGCCGCACCGTGCTGCAGGTTGCGCCAGGCGGCTCGGTGGAACGGCCAGCCGCCCCACACCACGACCGGCGCGGCGAGGGTCAGCGATGCCCACTGCCAGTAGTCGAACTGCGCCACCGGAACCATCGCCAGCACGATCACCGGAATGCTCAGCGCCGCGCTGACCAGCAGGCGGTGGCGCGCCTCCGTGGCTATGAGATCGGCGGTGATTTCTGCTGTGCTGTCTGTTGTGTTGACTGCTGTGCTGGCTGCTGTGCTGTCGGATGGGGTTGTGCTGTCTGGGGGAGCCGGCGTGCCGGGTTCGGCGGGGGTGGGGGCGCTGGGCGGGGTGGGCCGCGCGGTCACCGTGGCGGTGTAGCCGGCGTTCTCGACGGCGGCGACCAGCTCGCTGGGGTCGACCTGGGTCGGCGCGGTGACGGTGGCCTTCTCGGTCGCGTAGTTGACCGTGGCGGCCACCCCGTCGATCCGGTTCAGCCGCTTCTCCACCCGGGCCGCGCAGGAGGCGCAGGTCATTCCGCCTACCACCAGCTCGATTCGGGTGGTAGCCACCGG
>Ga0137415_10000126_pt1 | contig 60777 bp, 52 predicted proteins | sample CZODoug3_1_1_16f_FD_183082 | JGI IMG/M metagenome (GOLD analysis project Ga0137415, IMG submission 183082) | Vadose zone soil fungal communities from Angelo Coast Range Reserve, California, USA - CZODoug3_1_1_16fungal (Hybrid Assembly) | ecosystem: Environmental > Terrestrial > Soil > Vadose... | reverse complement strand
GACCCCGAGGCCTTCCCCGAGCAGATCTCCCGCGAGGGGCTGCGGCCGTTCGCCCCAGCGAAGATCCTCAGCGACAGCGCCGACGGCACCGGGCCGAGCGGGCCGGCCTGCGCTTCGGCGTTCGTACGCGCCGACCCGGCCCAGGACGTGTTCGGCGTGTGGAGCGGCGCGCCGGCTCCCGAGGGCCGCACCTGGGCCGCCGTCGAGCGCGATGCCCAGCGGCGCTACGCCTCGCAGGGCTGGGCCGGCTTCTCCGAGGTGCCCTCCGATCCCACGCGGCTGGGCTGCGACGAGTTCACCCAGATCGACTCGCGCGTGCCCTACCCGGCGCCCGGTACGCCCGCCGCCTCCGCCCCGGACGCGATCCTCGCCGCTACCGGCCCCGGCGCGGCCCAGCTGCGGATCGAGGCGCCGTTCGAGGTCACCGCGGGCACGCCGTTCCAGGCCACGGTGACGTCCGCCGGCGGGTTCGGGTCGGGCTCGCCAGGTACGCGGGTGGCGTTGAGCGCGCCGGCCGGTTGGGTCGTCGGGCCGGCCGAGGCGCCGGACGCGGTAGGTCGCACGGCGTTCACCGTCACCCCGGCGGGGGACGCCGCCCCGGGCATCCGGGTGCGGCTGACCGCCACGAGCGCCGCCGGCTACACCGCCCGGCAGGTCGAGGTCGCCGCGCCGGTGGAGGTCGCGCAGCAGGCGTTGCCGCAGGTGGCCGACTTCGACGCGTGGGCCGATCGCGCCGGAGTGCCGTGGCTGCGCGGTGCGGTGCCGCCGGTGCTGGCCCTGCCCTCCGGCGGTGCGCGCGAGGTGCCGATGACCGTGACCAACCGGTCCGGCCAGCCGAGGTCGGGCACCGTCGGCGTGGCACTGCCGCCCGGCTTCGCCGCCGACGCCGCCTCGAAGCCGTTCACCGACCTCGCCCCCGGCGCGTCCGCCACGGTGCCGTTCACGATCAGCAACACCGATCCCACGCTGCCGACGTCGAACCAGGGCGGGGACCACTCCTACCAGCTGACCGTGACCAGCACCCCCGCCGGAGCGCCGTCCGGCGGCCCCGCGCCGGCCGGAACCGCCGCCCCGGCCACCACTCCCGCTGCCCCGGCCAACACTCCCGCCGCGACCGCAACCATCTCGCCCGCGTTGGAACTGGTGCCGGCGACGGTGGTGCCCCCGGTGGCCACCGCGCCCGTGATCGACGGCGTGGCGGCGCCCTCGGAGTACCCGGGCCCGCCGCTGGACCTGTCCCGCCGTTGGGAGGGCGACGACTGCGAATCGGCCTACGACTGCTCCGCCACCGCCTTCCTGGCCCGCTCCGGGGATGTGCTCGACGTGCTCGTGCAGGTCCGGGACTCGGCGCGCGGCACGGCGCTCGCGGCGGCCGACTGCAAGCGGCACTGGCGCACCGACAGCGTCGAGATCGCGATCGACCCGTCCGGGACCAGCGAGAACACGGCGACAACGATGAAGCTGGCGGTGCTGCCGTTCACAGCCGAGGAGCCGCCGTGCGCCGAGCGTGACGCCGACAACCACCAGGGTCCGGCCGCCGAGACCGCGCCCGGGGTCCGGTTCGCGAGCAGCACGACGCCCGCCGGCTACACCATCGAGGCGGCGATCCCGCTGGCCGCGCTGCCCGGCCCGGTGAATCCGGCCGGCGTGGGCCTCGACCTGTTCGTCTACGACTCCGACACCCAGGACCAGACCGGGCAGACCCGGATCGGCTGGTCCACCTGGCAGGGCGTGCAGGGCGACCCGTACCGCTGGGGCCGCGCGACGCTGCCGGGTTACCAGCCGAGCGTTGCCGCGCCGACCCAGCCGCCGGTGGTGCCGAGGGAGGCGCTGGCCAGCACGGCCTCGCCGAGCTCGATCGAGCAGGCCGTCGAGCTGCACGTGCCGCTGTCCGGTGGGCCGGCAGCTGCGCCGGGGGACAGCGGTTGGCTGCGCGCCGCCGCCCGCACCGGCGGCGCCGCGGGCAACACCGCCGGCAACACCGCCGGCAACACCGTGGACGTGACGCTGACCAGCACCGGAGCGGGCACGGCGACGGTGTTCCTGCGCGACGCCGATGGCACCGCCGGCACCCGGACCGTGCCGGTGAGCGGCTCCGGGGAGCAGGTCGTCACGGTCCCGCTGAGCCGCCCGCTGGCCGGCGGGCCGCATGCGATCGCCGCGTGGACCGGCGGTGGCGGAACCCTCGCGTCCCAGGTGCCGATCAGCTGAGCGGGCTCAGGCCTTGGTGGGGAAGGCCTTGGTGGGGAAGGCCTCGGTGGGGAGGGCCTCGGTGGGCAAGGCCTCGGTGGGGAGGGCCTTGGCGGGGAAGGTCGCCGTGCGGACGGTGTCGACGTTGTCCGGCGCGACCTCGTGGCCGAGGTCGTCGATGAACCCCACGTGTACCGGGCGGCCGGTGTCGTGGGTGCGCCGCTCGGCAGTGGGGCCCGCCGGCCAGGGCAGGTACCGGTCGCCCCACTGCTGCAGCGCACCGAGCGTGACCTGTAGAGCCCGACCCGCCTCGGTGAGCCGGTACTCGTCGCGCGGTCGGCTGCCGGCCTCCTGATACGGCTCGCGGACCAGCACACCGTGGTCGACGAGCGTGGTCAGCCGGGCGGCGAGGACATCCGGCGCGACCCCGAGCGCCTCGCGGAACTGGGCGAACCGGGTGGTCCCGGTGAATGCCTCGCGCAGCACGAGAAAGGTCCACCGCTCGCCGAGCACGCCGAGGCTGCGCGCGATCGAGCAGCTCGACTCGAGCATCTTCGAAGTCGCCACGCCTCCCATAGTACTCTGCATTGTAATTCCCAATTCAGAAGTCCGACTTGCCCCGCCTGGTTGCCCCGCTGCGACATTTTTGCTTGGGTGTTGCAGATCAAGAAGTCCCGGCGTGCGCGTGGCGAGGAGTCTGCGGTGGTCCCGTCAGCTGAGCGGTCCGTCCGAGACCTGCGCGTTGTGGTCACCGGGGCGACCCAGGGGATCGGCAAGGAGATCGCCAGGGCCCTGGTCGATCGGGGTGCCGCCGTGACGATCGTGGCGCGCAACGAGGCCAAGGCCGAGGCTACCGTGCGCGAGCTGGCCGCCGCCGGGGCGACGGCACCCGAGCTGGTGCTGGCCGACCTGAGCGACTTGGGCTCGGTGCGGCGGGCGGCCGACGAGCTCGACACCCGGTACGACCGGATCGACGTGCTGGTCAACAACGCCGGGATCGTCGCGATACGGCCCGCGACCAGCCCGGACGGGTTCGAGATCATGATGGCGACCAACCACCTCGGCCCGTTCCTGCTGACGAACCTTCTGCTGCCCGTGCTGGCGAAGTCCGGCCCGGCTCGCATCGTGAACACCGCGTCCGAGGCACACCGGTTCACCCTCCGGCCGGACCCGGCGACGCTGGCCCAGCCGCTGGAGTACGGACCGATCGGCGCGCAGGCGGTGTACGGCCGGTCCAAGCTGATGAACGTACTGAGCACCGCCGAGCTGGCTCGCCGCCTCGCCGGCACTGAGGTCACGGTCAACTGTTTCTGCCCGGGTTTTGTCGCCACCGGCCTGAGCCGTGACCTGGGCGATCGGGTGCAACGGGTGTTCCGGGTTGTGTCGCGGACCCCGCTGCTGCGCCGGCCCGAGCAGGGCGCGCGGATGGGGCTGCGCCTCGTGCTCGACCCCGCGCTGGCCGGGGTCAGCGGCAGGTTCTTCACCTCGACCCCGGGTGCCGGCCTGGTACCAGCCGTCGCCAGCCGCGGTGACGTGCCGCTGCAGCGCCGGCTCTGGGACCGGTCCGCCGAGCTCGTCGGGCTGGCCGGCTAGGGCGTGTCACCAGACACGCCCTAGCACTGTCCGGTGGCAGGGTGCGGCTGGACGGGTGAGTCGTTCATCACCCATTCGGACCTGTACCTAGTAGTTACACGTGTGTGATTATCCCGCATGTTGTGGTTCGGACCCGGCGGCGCTCCCCTCCGTCGGGCTCGAACCGCCCAACACCGGAGGCCCGCTACTCGGACGGTCTAGTGCCGCTCAGCGGCCTGGCCGAGCCGGCCGGAGGCCAGGTAGGCGTCCTCGGCGGCGTAGTCGAAGCGCCCGGCCGAGAACCCGCCGTCCAGCCCGGCGGGCAGCTCGGCGGCGCCGTCCACCCGGGCCTGCTCGACCAGCCAGCGCACCTCCTCGGCCACGGTCGCCGCGTAGTCGCCGACCGGCCGGTGGCCCAGGGCAGCCGCGGCGGCCATGCTCAGCACGAACGGGGGCACCCGGTGCCAGGGATGGCGGCCGAGCTCAGGCGGCGCGTCGGCGTCCAACGGCACCTCCCGCCAGCGGTGGCCCAGCAGCGCGGCGAGCGTGCGGGAGATGACCAGCCCGTCGGGCGCGTCGGGGTCGGCGGCGTTCAGGATCCGCCGGCCCGGCAGCCCGGCAGCCAGCTGGACGAGCGCCGCGATGTTCGCCGCCGCCGACGGGTGGTCCGTGCCGGCGCCCCGGCCGGCCAGCAACACGGCCGGCCGCCGGTCCAGGGCCCGCTTCACGAAGTACCACTCGCGCGGCGGCCGGGCGCCCTCGCCGTGGATCTTCGAGGGGCGCAGCACGGTGACCGGTGCGCCGCTGTCCAGCAGCACCTGCTCGGCGGCGACCTTGTTCGCGCCGTAGCCCAGTGGGGAGCGGTAGTCCATCGTGCCCGGCGCCATGGTCGGCTGCTGCTCGGTCACGGGCCCGTCGAACCGGGGCGGTTGCTCGGAGTTGGAGTGGCGGCCTTCGCCGTCGACGTACACCGCCTTGCTGGAGATCAGGACCGTCGAGCTCGCCGACCGCGCCAGCGGCAGCAGCAGCTCGGCCTGGGCCGCCGTGAAGCAGATGCAGTCCACCAGCAGGTCGGCCCCGTCGCCGGCCGCCGCAGCGAGCGCGGCCGCGTCGTCCCGCTCGGCCGGGCTGAACCCTGCGCCGGCGGCGGCGAGGTCGGCGGGCAGGTTGGCCCGGTCGCGGCCGGTGAGCCGCACCGTCCAGCCGTCGGCCAGCAGCCGCCGCGCCACCGCCCGACCCACCAGGCCCGTTCCCCCGATGACCAAGGCGTGCGGCATCCCGCCAACCTAACCCGGCGCACCAAAGACCCCGTGAGTGGCGAGTTGGGCTATGACCCAACTCGCCACTCACGGGGGTGGGGATCAGGCGCTGGTCGAACGGGCCCGGGTGGTGCGGGTGGTCGCGGTGCGGGTGTTGCTGCGCGTGCGGGCGGTGCCGTTGCTGGCGCGCCCGTTGCGGGTGGTGCTGCCGTTGGTCGCGGTGCCGTTGGTGGCCGTCGCCTTTGCGACCGGGGCCGCGGTCTCGCTGGCTGCCTTGGCGGCCGGGGCGGCCTTCGCGGCCGGGGCCGCCGGTGCGACCTTTGCCACCGGAGTGGCCGGGGCCGGGGTCGCCGGGGCGGCTGCCTCGGCGGCGGGCTTCGCGGCGGTCACCTTCGGCGCCGGAGCGGCCTCGGTCTTCGGCGCGGACGCCTTCGGCGCGGCCGGCTGTGCGGCGGGCTTCGCGGCCGGGGCGGCCGGCTTGGCGGCGGGCGCGGCCGGTGTGGCGGTGGGCGCGGCGTGCGCGGACAGGTCGCGGTCCTTCTCCCGCCGAACCAGGTCGGCCAGCACGGCGCGGTCGTAGCTGGTCTCGGCGCTGGTGGCGCGCTGGCGTGCCCTGGCGTCCTCCCGACGGGCGCTCTTGCGGGCGCCGCGCAGCTTGCCGCGCTGCTTGTCGGCCGCCTTGACGGCCTTCTTCAGCCCGGCGACCCGGTCCAGTGCGGTCTGCAGGTTCGCCTCGTGCTCGCGGCGGGCGACCGCGTTGGCCTCCAACTGCTCGTCGAGCGACACCACCTTTGCCTTGCTGGCGGCGGCGATGTCGGCCCGCTTCTGCAGCGTGGCCCTTCGTCGATCCAAGGTCGAAGCCTTCGTGCCGGTCATGCTCGTTCCTCTCGTGTGTTCTGGGTAGCGACCTGCCACCGGGCCCACGTCCGCGTCGGGCGGTCGTGCCAGCCGCGCGGCGTGTCGACCGGTTCGAGCCGGTCGCGAGTAGCTGGAGTGCGTCTCCGAGGTGGACTCGGGGTGAACGCTCAGTCAACGCCGGGTTGACCCGGGGGATCAACGTAGCAGTGTCCGGTGCGTAGTCAACTCAGGCATGCCGGCAACTGGGCGGGTTTGCTCTCAGTTCGGCCGGGGCGGGCGCTCTGACCGGGCGTGATCAGTTCCGGCCGAGCAGGCGCCGCACCGGGCCGGGCAACAGCGGCGCCGCGCGGTCCAGCACGGGCTGTAGCAGGGGCAGCTCCGTCGGCCGCCCGGGAGGCGGAGCGCCGGCATCAACGAGCTCGCCGACCTCGAACGTGGGCAGCGGCTCCGTATCCGGCTGCTCGGGGTCGGCCTGGCCCCGCCGGCGCAGCGGCCCGACGAACAGCGCGCCACCGGGCAACGTCGCCGCCTGGTCCAGCACCCGGCCGCTGAGCTCGCCGAGCCATTCGACCGTGGTGGGCGGGGCCGGCGGGGCCGGCGCGGTGTGCACCGGCGGTGCCATGGGCGTGATCGGTCGCTGGACCCGCACCGGGGCGCCGGCGGGCAGCTGCTGCCTCGGCGGCCCGGGGATGATCACGTCGCGGACCGCGTTGAGGGGCGCCCAGACGAACGCGATCGCGTTGGTGCCCTGCTGGATCTGGTCGAACGTCTTGAACACGGGCTCGAAGTGGCCGTCCGCGTAGGCCTGGCTGGCGGCGGTTACCGCCGGGCGCAGCGCGCGCAGGTGATAGACGAGCTCGCCGAGCAGGGCCTCGGTGTTGCGCAGGATCTTGACCGAAGTCACCGCGATCTCGAGCGGCAGCATCGCGGTGGAGACCACCACCTGGACCGGAACCGGCAGGCCGCGCAGCGTGCGGTAGTCGATCAGGGGCGGTCGGTCGGTCGGCGGGTCGATCGTCTCGGCGCGCGGTGGTTCCGGTCCCATCGGGTATGGCCGGGGGCGGCCGTCGTCACTCGGTGGCATCGCGCGTGCCTCCTCGAACCGGCCGGGTGTCGTGCGGTTCCAGCGGTGAGGTTACCGGCCGGTCGGGGCGCCCGGACCTGTTGTGCAGTAGCTCACGCGGTCCGGCCACCCCACGCGGCCGACCCTGCCCGGGGTGGGGCAGGGTCGGCCGGGTCGAGTGTTCGGTCAGCTCTTGTGGATGTGCACGGTGACGTTCATGCCCGGTACCAGGGAGAGGCCGCTGGTGTTGTCGATCGCGATCTTGACCGGGATCACCTGGGTGACCTTCTGGAAGTTGCCCGTGCTGTTGTCCTCGGGGAATAGCGAGAACTCGTCGGCCGCGCCGGCCTGGACCTCCTCGACCGTGCCGGTGACCGGGGTGCCCGAGTAGGCGTCCACGTCGATGTCCACCAGCTGGCCGGGGTGCACGGCCTCGACGTCGGTCTCGTCGACCCGGGCGGTGATGTAGATCTTGTTGAAGTCGTAGGCGGTGGCCAGCTCGGTGCCGGCGGTCACCCACTGGCCGTTCACCACGTCGTTCACCGCGATGGTGCCGTTGCCGGGGGACTTGATGGTCTCCTGCGGCCCGGTGCCCTGGATCTGTACCCGGCCGATCACCTGGTCGGTGCTGACCGAGGTGCCCTGGTCGCCGTTCCAGTCGGTCAGCGTGCCGGTGGCCGGCGCGTTGATGTCGACCTTGTCGCCGTCCACCTGGGCGTTGTCGGTCGACACGTAGTGGCTGGCGTTGATCAGGTACGCGCCGCCACCGCCGGCCGCCCCGAGCAGCACCACGATCGCTAGCACGATCAGCGTGAGCCGGCGGGACCGCTTCATCTTCTGCTTCGCCGGCGGGGCGGGCTGCTCCGGGACCGGCTGCTCCTGGGCGGCGGCCGCTGCTGGCTGCGGGGCCGGGGTCTCGGTCGGGGTCTCGGCCAGGGCCGAGGGTTCGGTGGGGGTCGGCGCGGGGCTTGCCGGGCGGCGCGATGCGCCGTTCGTGCGGAACGGCCGCGAGGCCTCTTCCTGCTGTAGTCCGACGTTCGACACGGCGTCTGGGCCTTTCACCGTGTGCCTCCAAAGGTTGCGCCTAGGGCCATCCGGCTCGCTCAGGCCCTTCTAATCTTAAGGAACGATCCGTTCCCTATTTTAATTTCCGCTCCTTAGCGACTCTCAGCAGCCACGCAGCCACGCAGCCGTACCCGCCGCGCCACGGGTTGTGTGCCGGCCGGTGGCTGTACGACGTATAGTCGGCTGGGTGGTCGACGGCAGGGTGCGGGCTGGGCGGCTGGGGCGCGAGGTGGTCATTGAGCGGGCTCTGGCGCTCGCCGACGCGGACGGGTTGGACGCGCTGACCATCCGCCGGCTCGCGGACGAGCTCGGCGTCACCCCGATGGCGCTGTACTGGCACTTCAGCAACAAGGACGAGCTGATCGACGCCCTCGCCGAGTACCTGTTCGCCCAGGTCGCCCTGCCCGAGGTGCGCGCCGGGGCGGACTGGGTCACCGCGCTGCGCGAGCTGCAGGTCGCCTTTGTCGCCGCGCTGCGCCCGCACCCCGCCATCGCGCCGCTCGCCCGGGACCGCGTATTGGCCAGCCGGTCCGGCATGGTGCTCGCCGAGCGGTCGCTGGGGCTGCTGCGCGAGGCCGGGTTCACCGCCGAACAGTCCGCCGAGCTGGGCGGCTACCTGCTCGGCGCGGTGGTCACGCTGGTCACCGCCGAGCCCGGCCGGGCCGGCCCCGACGACGAGGCGGTGCGGGCCCGGCGGGCCGCCCTGCTCACGTTGTCCCCCCGCGAGTTCCCGAACATCGTCGAGGCCGCCGAGCCGCTCAGCTACTGCGCTAACGACGACGCCTACTACGCCCGGGGCGTCGAGCTGCTGATCGAGGGGCTGCGCGGGCTGGCCGGCCGGGGCCGCCCCGAACAGGCCTGACCGACGTGCGGGTGTTGGTGACCGGTGCCAGCGGGTACGTCGGCGGTGCGGTGCTGCGCGCGCTGCTGGCCGCCGGCCACGAACCGGTCGCCCACGTGCACCGCGACCCCCGGCGGGTGCCGGCCGGCGTACCGGTGTGCGTCGGTGACCTGTGCGCAGGTGACCTGTGCGGCGGCGGGGACGGGCTGGTCGGGCTGTTGTCGGGCGTCGACGCCGTGTGCCACCTGGCCGGGCTGACCCAGCCGAGGGAGTCCTGGCACCGCCCGCTGGACTACTTCGCGGTGAACGTCGGCGGCACGGTCGCGTTGCTGCGCGCGATGGGGTCGGCGGGGGTGGACCGGCTGGTCTTCGCGTCCACCGCCGCCTGCTACGGCTCGCCGGCGCGGCAGCCGATGGCGGAGCAGCTGCCCGACGACCCGCCGCACCCATACGCGGCGAGCAAGGTGGCGGCGGAGTCGGTGATCGGCTGGGAGGCGCGCCGCCGCCCGCTGTCGGCGGTGGTGCTGCGGCTGTTCAACGCGGCCGGCGGCGCGGACCCCGGCCCGGCCGGCCTGATCCCCCGGGTGCTCGCGGTGGCCGCCGGGCAGAGTCCGGAGCTCGCGGTGAACGGGGACGGCGGCGTGGTCCGGGACTACCTGCACGTGACCGACGCGGCGGCCGCGTTCGTCGCCGCGCTGCACCGGCCACCGCCGCCCGGCACGGTCCGCCGCTACAACATCGGCAGCGGCGTCGGATCGAGCATCACCGAGGTGGTCGCCACCGCGGCCCGGGTGACCGGACGCCCGATCCCGGTGCGCCGCAACCCGCCGGCCGCCGAGCCGGCGCGACTGGTCTGCGACCCGGCGCTGGCGCTCGCCGAGCTGGGCTGGCGGCCGCGCTGCCCCGACCTGGAGTCGGTCATCCGCGAGGCCTGGCGGGACCGTGGGGCCGCTCCCTAAAGCGCACTGAAGCGCCCTAACCGCGTCGGGTACGCCGGACGGCGACGTCGGCGGTCAGGAACAGCTCGGTGCAGCGCTCGACGATGGTGTCCCGGTCGTGGTGGGCGGCGTCCTGGATCACGGTGGACAGGGTCTCGGCGAAGCCGCCGACCAGGAACCGCGCGGTGATCTCCAGGGTGGCGGGGTCGGTCGGTTGGTCGCCGAGCACCTCCTCGGCCTGCTCGGCGACCAGCTGCGCGATCATGCCGATGGCCCGGTGGCGCAGCGGTGCCAGCACCGCGCTGGCCATGGACTCGATCAGGATGACCCGGCCCTTACGGGGGTCGTCGGTGAGCAGTCGGGCGACGGCGGCGAGGCCGGCGTGGATCCGGGCGCGCAGGCTCTGGTGGGGGACGGCGACCGCGGCCAACCCGACCTGGGTCAGCTCGGCCACGATCCGCTCGAACACGGCCACCGCGAGCGCATCGGTGTTCGGGAAGCTCTCGTAGAAGTAGCGCGGGGCCAGCTGGGCCCTGGCCAGTGCGCCGCGCACGGTCAGGCCGGGCATGCCCTGGGTGCCGATCAGCTCCAGCCCGGCGTCGAGGAGCTGCTCGCGCCGGGTGGCTTTGCGCGTCGCGGCGGACACCCCGCCGTAGTCGCGCTGCTCCGTCGTGGTCACCCGCCCATCTTGACGCAACAGTGTGCAGATGTTGAGTGTCTGGGAGCGGTTGCTTTTCGGAATGAGGCGTGGGCTCACCAGGGGGCCGGTGAGCCCTTCAGCTACTGCCAGTAGCGGCGGTGCGCGTGCCGGGCGCCGTCGCCGGTGAACTGCGCCGGCAGCTCGGTGTCGAGCGGGTCGGCGAGCTCAGCGATGTCCCGCCTCGCGCCACCGCTGGAAACCACCACGATGGACGTCGAGATCGGCGGCTCGGCACGGTGCAACCACACGAGATCACCTCCTGACCCCCGCTGACGTCGTGAGTGGCGAGTGGCCCCATAGGACCACTCGCCACTCACGACCCAAGGGCGGGCGGGTGGCGGTGCAGGATGGGCCCATGCAACGTGCTGCCCTCGCCGCCGCCATCTCGGACTCCGCGCGGTTGACCGGCTCATTCCTGTTGCGCTCGGGGCAGCGGACCACCGAGTACTTCGACAAGTACCGCTTCGAGTCCGACCCGGTGCTGCTCGCCGCGGTCGCCGCGCACCTCACGCCCCTGGTACCGGCCGGCGTGCAGCTGTTGGCCGGGTTGGAACTCGGCGGCGTGCCTATTGCCACGGCGCTGTCCCTGCGGTCCGGACTGCCGGCGGTGTTCGTGCGTAAACAGGCCAAGTCCTACGGCACGGCCCGGCTTGCCGAGGGCGCGGACGTCGCCGGGCGGCGGCTACTGGTTGTCGAGGACATCGTCACCTCGGCCGGTCAGGTGGCCATGTCGACCGTCGAGCTGCGCCGCCTGGGCGCTGAGGTCACCGATGCGATCTGTGTGCTGGACCGGGAGCAGGGTGGCGCGGCGGCACTCGCCGAGATCGGGGTGCGCCTGCACCCGCTGTTCGTCGCGTCCGAGCTGACGTCACCGGCCCGCGGCTGACCCCGCTGACGCCAGGGCCCCCGGGCCGCCTCCCTGTTGTTACCCAACTCCACAGCAGGCAGGTTCTGGCGCCCGAAAACCTGCCTCTCGTGCAGCTCGGTAACAACAGGCAGCTACCTGGCGCCGAGGACAGCGTTGGTGATGGCTTCGGCCAGGAAGCTGCCGTAGCGCTGCGTCGACCAGCCGCGTTCCAGCACGAGCAGCTCGTAGAGCTCGGGGGCGTGGTAGGTCCACAGGACATCGCGGACGTCGGCGGCGGCCAGCCCGGCGCGCACCTGGCCGGTGCCGAGCAGGTCGGCGGCGAAGTGGGTCATCGCGGTCAGCATCTCCTCGCGCATCTGCGCCCAGACCCGCGCGGCGGCCCCGTCCGCGCCGGCCGCGTCGCGGGTCAGCAGCTGCAGTGGGGCGTACCGGGGCGCGCCCTCGGCGAGGTGCCGGGCGTAGAGGGTGATCTTCGCGGCGGCGTCGGGGGTGGCCTGGATGGCGCCGATCACGTCCCGCTCGGCCATCGGCGTCGGTTCGTCGTCGCCGGCGACCGATACGTCGAACACCGCCTTGAGCAGCGTCGCCTTGTTCGCGAACGCCTTGTACACGGTCTGTACCGAGACGCCGGCGGCGTGCGCGATCTCCGGCATCGCGGTGTCCGCGTAGCCCTTGGCCAGGAAGAGCTGGCCGGCGGCGGCCAGGATCCGGCCCCGGTTCTCCCGGGCCTGTTGCCGGCGCCGGGTGGTGTCGTAGCGCCTAACCGGCTTGACGGGCTCACTCACTTCAGTAGAGACTCCTATATCGAATAGATGGACATCTATCACAATAGTCCAGGAGGACGGCGGATGTTGACCGGACAGCCCACGCTCGACCCGGGGCCCGCCGCGCTGGCGGCCGCCCGGGAGCTCGCGCCCCAACTCAGCGCGCGGGCCAGCGAGGCGGACCAGCTGCGCACGATGCCACTGGACCTGGTGGCGGACGCCCGCGCGGCCGGCCTGTTCCGGCTGGCCATGCCCCGCGCCCTCGGTGGCCTGGAGCTGCCGCCGGACGAGATCGTCCGGATCGGCGAGGAGCTCTGCCGGGCGGACGGCTCGGCCGGCTGGACGATCATGATCGGCAACGGCAGCGCGTTCCTGGCCTGGCTCGACCCGGCGGCGGCCACCGAGCTGCTGGCCGGGCAGACCGACGTGGTCTGTGCCTGCGTCTTCGCGCCGACCGGCCGACTGACCCAGGACCCCGCCGGCTCGAACGGTGCTGGCTCGGACGGTGCTGGCTCGGACGGTGCTGGCTCGGACCCCGCCGGCTCGGACGGCGCCGGCTCGAACGGTGCCGGCTCGAACGGTGCCGGCTCGAACGGCGGCGAGGCGGGAGGGTTCCGGCTGGCCGGCAGCTGGGGGCTGGGCAGTGGCTCCCTGCACGCCGACTGGTTCATCACGGGCGGGGTGGTCAGCGACGGTGACGGGCCTCGGCTGCTGCCCGGTCGTGGGCCGGACTGGCGCCTCGCGGTGTTCCCGGCCGCCGCCGGCTCGGTGGTCGACAACTGGGACGCGACGGGCCTGCGCGGCACCGGCAGCCACGACATCGTCGCCGACGCGGTGCCGGTGCTCGAACGGCACACCATGGCGCCGTTCTTCTCCCCGGCCCGGCACGACGGCCCGCTGTGGCGGTTCCCGTTCTTCACGCTGGTCGGCACGTTCTTCGTCGGCTTCCCGCTGGGGGTGGGCCGGCGCGCACTGGACGAGCTGGCCCGGTTCGCGCCGACCAAGTTCCGCCCGCCGGGTCCCGGGTCGATCGCCGAGGACGGTGACCTGCAGGTCGCGTTGGCCCGCGCCGAGGGTGGCCTGCAGGCGGCCAGGGCGCTGGTCTTCGACGCCCTCGGCGAGATGTGGCGCAGCGCCTGTGCGGGTGACGTGCCGGACGACGGGCAACGCGCCCGGTTCCTGCTGGCCGCCCAGCAGGCCATGTACGCCGCGACCGAGGCGGTGGACGTCGCGTACCGGTACACCGGCGCCGCCGCGCTGCGCGCCGACCACCCGGTGCAGCGCTGTTTCCGGGACCTGCACGCCGGCGCCCAGCACATCTACTTCTCGCCGGCCGCCGTGAAGCGGTACGCGAAGACCCGCCTCGGCATCGAGCAGCCGACGTTCTGGTTCTGACCGATGTGCTGACCGTCAGGGGCGCGGCTCGGCGTAGTGCAGGTCGTACCTCGCGGCGATCGGGTTGATCTTCACCGGGTCCAGCGTGCCATCGGTGAGCACCGAGCCGCCCGCCTCGAACAGGTCCTCCAGGTAGCACTCCCAGCCGCCCGGCGTGGAGACCTGCAGCACGCGGGGCGCCGGGTCGGACCCGCACCGCAGCGCGTGCGGCACACCGAGCGGCAGCAGAACGAACCCGCCGGCGCCGACCGGGAGGCTCCGGTCGTCGAACTCCACCACGAGCACGCCGGCGAGCACGTAGATGCACTCGTCCGCCCGGTGGTGCACGTGCCGGGGGATGTCCCGGGCGAGGGTCACCTCGAGTATCGAGAGCCGGCCCTCGGTGTCCGCGCTGGACGCCTTCACCGCGAACGCCGGCGGCAGCGGCACCCGCCCGGGGCGCACCTCGCCTGGTTTGAGCTGGATGAATCGGTGGTCGGCCATCGGTGGCTCCTCCTGAGGTAACATGAAGCGGAGTCCGGTTCCGTTAACCAGGTTCGTCGGGAGGCGTCGCCGTTGTCAAGCCCCGCTCGAAAGCCGCGCGCCGACGCCGAGCGCAACCGGCAGCGCATCCTGGCGGCGGCCCGCGAGCTGTTCACCGAGCGGGGCGACGAGGTGCAGCTGCCGGAGGTGGCCCGCGGGGCCGGCGTCGGCGTCGGCACCGTGTACCGGCACTTCCCCAGCCAGCGCGAGCTGGTCGAGGCGGCCGCCGAGCTGCGGTTCGCGGAGATCGTGGAGTTCGCCGGCACGGTCTGCCTCGAGCAGACCGAGCCGGGCCGGGGCCTCGCCCGGTACCTGCACCACGTCGGCGAGGTGCTGGCCGCCGACCGGGGCCTGTCCGCCGCGATCGAGGCGGCCCGGGGCGCCGCCGGCAGCGAACCGAGGGGCGCCGCGCGCCGCCGGCTGGAGTCGGTGGTCGCCGCGCTGATCGAGCGGGACCGGGCGGCCGGTGCGCTGCGGGCCGACTGCACGGTTGGCGACGTCTACCTGGTCGTCGGCGCGCTGTCCGCGACCATTCGGACCGGCAGTGGGGACTGGCGGCGGCTGCTCGAGATCGCGCTCGCCGGCCTCGCCGCCCCCCTGACGCGCGGGGCCAATTGGCGCGCCACCGATGACTTTGGCGGCTCCACCCGGTCAGTACTACCAACCGACGACGGACCGATCGCGAAGGAGAGCCGATGAGCCTGCCCCAGGTCGTGTCGAGGCAAGAGTGGCTGGCTGCCCGCAAGGCGCTGCTGGTCAGGGAGAAGGAGCTGACCCGCACCCGGGACGCGTTGAACTCCGACCGGCGGCGGCTGCCGATGGTGCACGTGGAGAAGGACTACGTGTTCGACGGCCCGGAGGGCAAGGCCAGCCTGCTGGACCTGTTCGGCGGCCGGCGCCAGCTGATGGTCGGCCATTTCATGTTCGACCCGGAGTGGTCCGACGGCTGTTCGAGCTGCTCGGCCGGTGCCGATGAGCTGTCCCCCGGGCTGTTCCGGCACCTGGCCACCCGGGACACCGCGCTGGTGCACGTCTCCAGGGCACCGCTGCCCAAGATCGAGGACTACAAGCGGCGCAAGGGCTGGACGTTCCCGTGGGTGTCGTCGTACGGCAGCGACTTCAACTACGACTATGCCGTGACCATGGACGAGACCGTCGCCCCGATCCAGTACAACTACAAGACGCTGGAGGAGCACCGCGAAGGCGGCACCGACTACTACTTCGCCGGCCAGCAGCCCTCCGAGCAGCCTGGCCTGAGCTGCTTCCTGCGCGACGGCGACGCGGTGTTCCACACATACTCGACCTACGGCCGGGGCGCCGAGCAGACCGGCGGGTCCTACTACTTCCTGGACCTGACGGCCCTGGGGCGCCAGGAGGACTGGGAGGAGCCCAAGGGCCGGGCCGAGCTGGCCCGCGAGGCCCAGCCGGACTTCGCCACCTGAGCGCCCGAAATCTGAACGGGCGACCCCAGCGACAGTGTCGCCGGGGCCGCCCGGGTCTTCCGAGCGAGTCGGTCAGGCGGTGGCGCGGTCGGCCACCGGCTGCTCAGCGGGCTCGGCCACCGCCCGCAGGACCGGCTGGCCGGCCGGCACGCGGCTGAACCGGAGCCCGTCGTCGACCGGGCCTCGGCGCAGCAGTAGCACGTCGCGGATGTAGTTCTGATACGCCTTCCACGGCGCGGCCGGGCCCTGCTTGGGCAGCGTGTTGATGCTGCGCTGCACGTAGCCGGACTTCAGGTCCAGCAGCGGGGTCAGCGCCGCACCGGGCTCGGGGGCGAGCGGGGTGACGATCTGCTGGCCCCGCGCGTCCATCTGGTTGAGCAGCCGGCAGATGTACTCGCCGACCAGGTCGGCCTTCAGCGTCCAGGAGGCGTTGGTGTAGCCGATCGTGAGGGCGAAGTTCGGCACGCCGGACAGCATGAGGCCCTTGTACGCCACGGTGTCGGGCAGCGCGATGTCCGTGCCGTCCACGGTGAGCGAGATGCCCCCGATCTCCTGCACGTTCAGCCCGGTCGCGGTGATCACGATATCGGCGGCCAGCTCGGCGCCGGAGGCCAGCCGGATGCCGTCCTTGGTGAACGTGTCGATCCGGTCGGTGACCACCGAGGAGCGGCCGCTCCGGATCGCCTTGAAGAAGTCGCCGTCCGGCACCAGGCAGAGCCGCTCGTCCCACGGGTTGTAGCGGGGCTTGAAGTGCCGGTCGATGTCGTAGCCTTCGGGCAGCTGGGCCGCGACGCCCTTGCGCAGCACCTTCTTGACCACGCTCGGCGTGTGCCGGCTGAGCTGGAACATCAGCATCGTGAGCAGCACGTTCTTCCACCGGATGATCGGGTAGGCGACCTTGGCCGGCAGCTTGTCGCGCAGCCTGTCCGCTACCGCGTCCTTCGAGGGCATCGACACGATGTAGGTGGGCGAGCGCTGCAGCATGGTGACGTGGCCGGCCTGCTCGGCCATCGCCGGGACCAGGGTCACCGCGGTGGCGCCACTGCCGATGACCACGACCTTCTTGCCGGCGTAGTCCAGGTCGCTCGGCCAGTGCTGCGGGTGCACGACCTGGCCGGCGAACTCCTCGATGCCGGGGAAGTCGGGCGTGTAGCCCTTGTCGTAGCGGTAGTAGCCGGCGCAGGTGTAGAGGAACGAGCAGGTCAGCGCCACCGACTCGCCGGTGTCGTCCCGCTCGGCGTGCACGGTCCAGCGGGCCGTCTCCGAGGACCACTCCGCGTTGACCACGCGATGCTGGAATCGGATCTTCTTGTCGACCCCGTACTCCCGCGCGGTCTCCCGCACGTAGTCGCGGATCGAGTCGCCGTCGGCGATGGCCTTGGCGTCGGTCCACGGCTTGAACGAGTAGCCGAGGGTGAACATGTCCGAGTCGGAGCGGATGCCGGGGTAGCGGAACAGGTCCCAGGTGCCGCCGATGGCGCTCCGCGCCTCGAGAATCGCGACGGACTTGCCTGGGGTCTCGCGCTGCAGGTGGCAGGCGGCGCCGACGCCGGAGAGACCGGCACCGACGATCAGTACGTCAACGTGTTCTACGGGCATGCCGCACGATACCAACGGTATGTCGGAGTGGTCAACACAGTGTTGAGTAATTCAACAAGGTGTATTGTGCCCGCATGGCTCAGCTACCCGCCGCCGCCAAGGCCCGGCCGTCCCGAGGCCGGCGCGGCTCACGACCCTCCGGTGACGACCGGGAACTGGCGATCCTGGCCACCGCGGAGCGGCTGTTGGCCGACCGCCCGCTGAGCGACATCTCCATCGACGAGCTGGCCCGCGGCGCCGGCCTCTCCCGGCCGACGTTCTACTTCTACTTCTCCTCGAAGGACGCGGTGCTGCTCAGCCTGCTGGACCGGGTGGTCGCCGAGGCCGACGAGGCCGCGTTCGGCAACCTGGAGCTGCCCACCGGCAACCCGGTCGAGATGTGGCGGGCCGGGATCAACGCGTTCTTCACCATCTTCGGCGAGCACCGGGCCGTCGCGGCGGCGGCCGCCCAGGTCAAGTCCGGCCGGTCCGAGGTGAGCGAGCTGTGGGCCCGGATGATGGCCAAGTGGGTCCGGCACACCGAGCTGATCATCGAGGCCGAGCGGGAGCGCGGCGCCGCGCCGAGCGGCATCCCGGCCCACGACCTCGCCGTCACCCTGAACCTGATGAACGAGCGGGTGATGCACACGGCGTTCGTCGGCGAGCAGCCAGCCGTGGCCGAGTCGAAGGTCGTCGACACGCTGCTGCACGTGTGGCTGACCAGCATCTACCTGACGATGCCCGACCTGAGCTGCCCGCCGGACTGAACGGTCACTCCTCGGTCAGGGTGAACCCGGCGAAGTCCGCGTACTGGTCGTCCGGGCTGGCCCAGGTCGAGTCGTCGCCGCCGAAGAACGTCGAGAAGAACACGCCGTCGATGTGCAGGTCCGGCGTGCTCCGGTAGACCAGTCCGGACTTGCGGAACACCTCGGTGCCGTTCAGCGTGACCGCCACGGTGCCGTCGGCCCTGCCGGGGCTGTTCAGCTCGACCCGCTGGGCGATCTCGTCCCACTCCCCGGTGCTGAACGTCCACGACCCGCGCCCCAGGCTGTCGCCGTAACCGGCCTGCTCCGGCAGGTACGCGTACACCTCGCCGGCCCCGCCGGCGCGCCACATGAACCGGGTGGAGAAGCCGTCGGCGCGGTGCTCGCCGCCACTGCCCGCGGTACCGCCGAACAGGCCGGGCAGCTTGCCGCCCTTGACGAACTTGAAGCCCGGTTGGAAACGCACCTGGTACCGCAGCGTCAGCGCCTCCCTGGGCCGGTCGAGCACCAGGTAGGCCTGGGTGCCGCCCTCCGCCGCGTTGTCGTCGCGGGCCGCCGTTGGCGACGCGGAGCCCTTCGGGTAGCTGACCCGCAGCACCGTGCCACCAGGGGCGTCCGGGTCCGGTAGCAGCTCGGCGCGGTCCAGCCCGAACGAACCGTGGTCCCAGAACGACATGCCGTTGCCAAGGAACGCCGCGAGCGTCCCCGGGGTCGGTGCCGGACCCGGCGCGCCCGGCGCCGGCCCGGTGCCCGACCGGCCACCAGACCCGCACGCCGTGACCAGCGCGAGCCCGACCAATAGCGCGAGCAGCCCAGGCAGCGCCCGGCTAGGACGCCGCCCGGATGTCCTCCGCGTCGTCATGGTCCCTAGCTTCGGGCCCCGCGTTCGGCGCGTCTACCGGCGCCGATGCCTCGGCCGCGACCTCGCCGTGGCCCTTGGGACGCCCGGTGCTGCCGTTGCCGTTGCCGTTCGAGGCTGCCGGGACGGCGGCTGCCGTGTCGAGCTGCTCCTCGATGGACGGGTCGTCGACGACGCCCGCCGCGACCGGCGGCTTCGAGCGTGGGTACGGGGTCGGCCTCGGTCGTGGCCGGGGGCTCGGCTTCCAGGCGCGGTGCCGTGGCCGGGGCGAGGGGCGGACGCGCTCGGGCGCGACCTCGGCGGTGGTGTCGGCCTCGGCCTCGACCGGTGCCGCTTCGACCGACGTGGCCGCTTCGACCGAGGCCACTTCGGCCGCCACGTCAGCAGGCGCCACCTCGGCCGGCGCGGCCGCTTCGACCGGTGCGTACGTTTCGACTGGTGCGTACGTTTCGACTGGGGCGTACGTCTCGACCGGGGCGGAGGCTTCGACAGGTGTTGAGGTTTCGACCGCCACCGCTTCGACCGGCGCGGCCCTGTCGACCGCCGCCGGGTCGCGGTAGGCGCCGTCGGACCAGTAGCTGTAGCTCGGTGCGGCGGTGGCCATCGCGGCGACCGGGATCGCCTCGGTGGCCGGCTCGGCCGGCCAGCTGGGCGCCAGGATCGGGAGGGCCTCGGTGGCCGGCTCCTCGACCGGCACGGCCCGGCTGCGCATCGCCGGCACCGGCACGCTGCGCGGGACCGGGGCGAACACCACCCGGACCTTGCGTCGCTGCCGGATGAAGTGGGCCAGCTCGAGCAGGAAGGCCAGCGCGATGAACAGCACGCCGAACGCGCCGATCCAGTTGAACGGCGGCGGGCTGATCGTGTTGGTGCCGAACAGGTTGACCTGCCCGCGCAGCGCCACGTGGGCCCGCACCCGGGAGTCGGTCAGCAGGAACGCACCGTCGGGGTCGACCTTGATGCCGGTGCTCGCGGCGAGCAGGTCGACCTGCTTGCCGGTGACCTGGACGGCCGGGCCGCTGTGGATGGCCTCGTTGACGCCGGCGACCGTAGTGCCGGTGATGGTCGCCGCCGCCCGCGCGTTGATCCCGGTGGTGCCGCCGGTGACCCGCGCGTTGGTGATCGTGATGCCCGGGCTGGCCGTGCTGATCCCGATGCCGCTGACTCCGTCGGTGCTGATCTGGTGGAGGGCCACCGCGGTCGCGCCCCGGGAGACCCGCACGCCGGTGTGCCCACCGGTGATGCGGGCGTCGGTGACCGTGGCGCGCGCCGCCCGGCCGCTGAGCTGCAGCCCGGTGGTGGAGTCGGCGATGGTCAGCTGGTGCAGGTTGGCGTCGGCGGCGGCGACCGCGATGCCGGTCCGGGCCGCGCCGCTGACCTGCGCCGAGGCGATCTCCACCGCGCTCACGCCGCCGGTGGCGACGATGCCGCGCAGCCCGCCCTTGGTGTGCACCCCGGTCAGCTTCAGGTGGTTGCTGCCGCCGTTGGCGATCAGCCCGACGGGAGAGTCGGTGCTGGACACGTTGGTCACCGTCGCGTTGCTGGTCGCGGTCAGCCGGACGCCGCCGGCCATGTCGTCCACGCTGGTGATGTTGCTGATCTGGGGCAGGTTCTGGCGCACCACGGCGAGCCCGAAGCGCCCGTTGCCCGAGGTGTCGAACCCGCTGATCGGCCGGTTCGTGCTGGCGCCGCTGACCAGTACGCCGTTGCCGGCGTTGTGCTGGCTGTGCACCGCGGTCATTGTGGTGCCCAGGTCGCCGCGCAGCACCAGGCCGTCCGACTTCGACAGGGCCAGGGTGACGGTGTCCAGGTGGACGTTCCGCGAGCCGGCGAGCTTCAGGCCGACCCCGTTGCCCTTGAGCGTGCTGCGCACGACCGACCCGGTGCTGCCGGGGCCGAACGCAATGCCCGGCTCGATCCGGGTGCCGTTCGGTGGTGCCGCCGGGGCCGGCGCCGGCGCGGTCGACCCGGCCGGGATGACCGGCTTGGCCGGCGGCTGCGCGCCGAGGTTGGTCAGCGTCGCGTCGGCGATGTTCAGGGTGCCCCCGTTGCCGGCGACCAGGAATCCGCGCTGCGCGGTGGCCGCCGGCGTACCGGCCGGCGGGTCGACGGCGTTGACCGTGAGGCCGTGCAGGTTCAGCGTGGCGCGGCCGACCCAGAGCCCGGCGGCGGTGTTCGAGTTCGCCCCGGAGGCCAGGTTCAGCACGCGCACCTCGGGCCCGTTGTCCAGCGCGGTGCCGGCGGTGAGCACGATCGAGGCGGTGAGTTGGGCTGAGCCGTCGCCGGGCAGCGTCAGCCAGCCGGGCGGCAGGGAGCGGGACAGCGAGGCCAGCGTGAGCGGCCCGGCGCCGCGCACCACCCGGCTGGTCTGGCGGCCGTTGACGACCAGGTCGATGTGCCGGCCGCGCACGATGACCAGCTGGTTCGGCCGGCCGGTCCGGTTCCAGTTGGCCTGGGCGGAGGCGGCAGCGGCGGCGCGCTGGGCGGCCCGGCGGTTCGCCGCGGCCTGGGCCTTCGCCACGCGCCGGGCGGCCAGCGCGGCCCGGTGTGCCGCGATCGCCCTGGCATGTGCCGCGCGGCGGGCCGCCAGCTCGGCGGCCCGTTGGGCCCGGATCTCGGCAATGGTCGGGCCGGTCGGCACCGAGGGTCCGAAGGAGCCGCCGCCGAACGGGTCGCCGTTGCCCCCGCCGTTGTCATCGAACAGCGCGGCGAGCGTCACCGGGCTGGGCTCCGCGGCGGGCGTGGGCGCGGGGGTGGTCGAGGCGCCGGGCAGTACCGACATACCGACCAGCAGCACGGCGAGTGCGCTGGTCGCCACCGCACGGGCGGCCCGGGTCGGGCGGGGGCGATTGGTCACGAGGATCTCCCGTCCGGAAGGGCGGTGCGGACCACCTGGCCGTTCTGTACGGCAACGTCCCTGGTGAGCCAGTGCTGGGTGCGGATGGTCAGCAGCGCCCAGATCTTGATCAGGGCCATCGCCCAGGACACCACCACGTAGCCGGGGATGAAGAAGAACGAGGAGGGCCGCTGGGTCAGGTGCGGCAGCAGCTTCGCCGAGCGGGAGATCTGCCACCACAGCGCCAGGACCACGACGAACAGCCAGTTGCGCTGAATCAGCGAGTAGGTCAGGAACGCCGGCCCGACCAGCAGCGTGAAGCAGCTGACGGCCTTGTCCAGCATGGTGTAGGCCAGGAACGGGTGGTGCCATACCCAGGGGCGGGACAGCGCGCGCAGGTCGGACCGCCAGGTGTTGCGCGCCCAGCGCAGCCGCTGCGCGACGAAGCTCCACCAGTTGGTCGGGAACGTCGACCAGACCCGGGCGGTGCGCTGCAGGTAGGTGAGGTGGCCGCGCTCCAGGATCAGCGTGGTCAGCCGCTTGTCGTCGCCGGAGAGGCAGGGCACGCCCCAGAACGTCTCGTTCATGAAGTCCCGCTCGATCTCCATGAGCAGGGCCCTGCGGTAGATCGCGGTCCGCCCGGACAGGCAGGACACGGCGCGCCCGAACCGCGTCTGGCAGGCGTTCTCGTCGAAGTAGCGGTGGTCCAGGAACATGTCGTTGATCCGGGACAGGAAGCCCTGCCGGTCGTGGGTGTTCTGCCGGGTGCCCACGCCGCCGATGCGCGGGTCGGCGAACGGCTTGCACACCTCTTCGGCGACGTCGGGCGCCCACACGGTGTCCGAGTCGACCAGCGCCACCAGCTCGGTGCTGGCCGCGTTCCAGCCGACCCGCAGCGCGTCGCGCTTTCCCGGTACCTCGGTGGTGATCACGGTGACCGGGTACCGGCGCGCGATTTCAATGCACACGGTGTCGGTCACGTCGATCACCAGAATGATCTCTTCGACCCGGTTGGCCAGCCAGGACTCAATAGCGCGGGTGAAGATTCCGGGTTTTTCCTGGTACACAGGGACGACCACGGACAACGGCAGCCGGTAGTCGCCGCCGGCCGGCGCGTACAGCACCGCTGGAACTCGCCGGATCAGCCACAGCGACCAGCGGACCAGGCCCAGAATGCCCAGCGGAGTGCCGAGCACGTAGTACCACCAGGGCGTCGTCATCGGCGGCGGCCGTTCGTGGCAGTTGCGCCGGCGCCACTCGCCGCACGCACAACAACGGGATCAACCGCACCAGCCAACCACGACCGCAACACCGACCGCCCCCTCAAAGGCTTACAGGCAAGACCCGAGAGTCCCCCAACTCAGTGAGAACATCGCACCCGGTCCGGGTCTTGTTACCGCCAAGAAGACGAGCTAGCTCCTCTCTCCGTCAAGGTGATAACTGCCTCAGCCTGGCAATGCTCTCAACGATCGAGTGGCGTTGCGGTAACTCTCAGCGACGACTGGCCCAAAGTAGGAGGCAGTCGGTCCGAAAGGCGCTTTGAGCGGTTACTTTGGAGGGCAGATCATTCCGGGATCCCATTGTCAGCCGAAGTTCTGGCCCTCGATGTTACGCAAAGCGGTCAGGGCAGTTGGGTACATTCGGGATTTGATCATGCCCAAAGTTGCGGCGGGTTTGCTCGTCAGTGGACGGGCGATTTCGATTGCGGCGGACAATACGCCGTCCTCGGGTGCGGTCGCGTCGACAATAGCGGTGGCCTTGGCGTCGGCACCGCCGTAGCGGCGGCCGGTGGTCATCGCCTCCAGTGCGACGCTCGGCGTGAGCTTCGCCTGGATCAGCGCGGACATCCCGGGGGTGAACGGGATCTGGATGTCGACCTCGGGCAGGCAGAAGAAGCCCCGGTCGGCCCGCATCACCCGGAAGTCGTGGGCCAGCGCGAGCATGGCGCCAGCCGCAAAGGTGTGGCCCTGCAGCGCGGCCACCGTCGGCATCGGCAGCTCGAGCACCCTGGCCAGCAGGTCGTGCACCTGCTTGAGGTAGTCGCCGAGCTGGTCGGAGTGCTGGCCGAGCCACTCCAGGTCCAGCCCGTTCGACCAGAACTTGCCGGTCGAGGTGGTGACCAGGGCGCGCGGGCCCTCGGCGGCCTCGACCTCGTCGAGCGCCTTGTTGGCGCCGGCCAGCCAGTCCGGGCTCCAGCGGTTCTCGTTGTCACCGAGGTTGAGGACAAAAACCTCGCCGTCGCGGTCCAGGCTGGGCATGGGGGAGCTCCTTCGGGGTCTGCCTCGGCCGAGACCGGTCGGGCCGAGCTGATGTCACGATCATGCCGCCGCGGCCTCGCCGGCGCCGCGGCCGGTGGCGCGGATGTACTGGCCGATCTCGTCGATGGCCAGGTGTCCCTCGGCCACGACGTCGGCGAAGGCCTGGAACACGTGCACCTGGCGCTGCCAGATCTGCAGCCGCACCGGCACCCCGGCGGCCGCGAGCGCGGCGGTCATCAACTCGGCGTCGGACAGCAGCACCTCGACCGAGCCGACCTGGATCAGCACCGGCGGCAGGGCGGCCAGGTCGGCGTCCAGCAGCGACTCCAGCGGGTCTTCGTCGGCGCCGCGCAGCAGGGCGGCCAGGTCGGCGATCCGGTGTACCGAGATGTAGGGGTCGCCGGCGCTGTTGGGGTGGCCGGCGCTGTGCGTGCAGTCCAGGTCCAGCCACGGGGACAGCGCCACGATGCCGCCCGGCGACGGCAGGCCCTCGGCGATCGCCCGCAGCGCGACCGCGAAGGTGAGGTAGCCGCCCGCCGAGTCGCCGGCGAACACCACCTGGTGGCCCTGGTAGCCCCGGGACAGCAGCAGCCGGTACGCCGCCAGGCAGTCCTGCACGGTCACGGCGAGGTTCACCTCCGGCAGCTGCCGGTAGGCGACGCTCAGCACCGGCACCCGGGCCGCCCGCGAGATCCTGGCTACCAGCCTGCGGTGGCTGCGCAGCCCACAGCTGAAGAAGCCGCCGCCGTGGAAGTACAGCACCGTGGAGTCCGAGCCCCGTACGCCAGGGCCGGTCACCAGCTCGGCCCGGAAGTCCGGGAACGCCACCTTGCGCACCCGGCTGCCCCTCGGTGCCGGCAGCAGGACGCCGAAGTAATCCACCAGGTAGGTCAGCCGCAGCAGCCTCGGGGTGAGCCGGACCCAGTTCGCCAGTTGCCGCAGTGTCCGGTACAGCAGCGGCCCGAGCAGCCGGGCGCCCCGGCTGTTCCCCGGCAGCGTCTCGATCACCGGCTCGACCGGGCGGGTACGGGCGTCTTCGGTCATCTGGTCACCACTCCGAGGCCGTTGCGACATTGCGACTGCATCGTTGCCACGATTTCGCCGAAGTGTCGCACGAGTGTCGGGCCGGCGCTATCCGTGTGTGACGCGCGCGGCGCCCCGGTCGCCCCTCGATGCACAGTGCGCCGGTCTGCTCGGCGTCAGCCAGCGTGACCCCGCCGAAGACCACCGAGCGCAGCGTGGCCACGCCGGGGCGGCCCCCGCCGCTGCCGCCCGTTACCGAACTGCACAGGAGGCAGGGTTTCCGCGCCGAAAACCTGCCTGTGGTGCAGCTCGGTAACAACAAGCCGGCCAGCCCGCCGGCGGGGCGAGCTAGTTTAGGACTTCCGCTGGTGAGCGGGTTACCGACGCTTGGAGGCAACGATGACCGGAGCGACCTTTGTGCTTGTCCCCGGGGCCGGCGGCTCGGCCTGGTACTGGCACCGGCTGGTCGCCGAGCTGACCGGCCGGGGGCACCGGGCGGTCGCGGTGGAGCTGCCGGCGCAGGACAACGCGGCCGGCCTCGCCGAGTACGCCGACGCCGTGCTGGCGGCGGTGACGGCGGCCGGCCGGGAGGGCGAGCTGGTGCTGGTCGCCCAGTCGATGGCCGGCTTGATTGCCCCCGAGCTGGCCCGGCGGCTGCCGGCGTCGCTCGTCGTGCTGCTCAACGCGATGATCCCGGCGCCCGGCGAGCTACCCGGCGCGTGGTGGGGCAACACCGGCCAGGACGAGGCCCAGCGCGCGATGGACCGGCGGGAGGGGCGGCCGGCCGACGCCGGGTTCGACCCCGTCACCTACTTCCTGCACGACCTGCCGCCCGAGCTGCTCGACGACGCGTTGGCGAACGCACCGAAGCAGTCCGAGACGCCGTTCGGCCGCCCCGGACCGGACGCGACCTGGCCGGACGTGCCGATCCGGGTGCTGGCCGGGCGCGCCGACCGGTTCTTCCCGCTGGAGTTCCAGCGCCGGGTCGCGCGCGAGCGGCTCGGCGCCGAGGTGGGCGCAGTGGTCGAGGTACCGGGCGGGCACCTCGCCGCGCTCAGCTACCCCGCGCCGCTGGCCGACCGGTTGGAGCAGTACCTGGCCGAGCTGGCCCCACACCCGGTCTAACGGGCGGTCGGGCGCGCCGGCGCCGGTGCCGAGGGGAGCCAGCCTCGGCGGGTCAGCTCGCCGACCAGCCGGTGGTACGGCTCGTCGAACCGGCCGGCGGCCGCCGCGCGCGGCTCGACCACCTCACGGATCCGGACCATCTCGGCGGCCACCTGCGCCGGCGGCCGGCCCGGGGTGGCCGCCAGCACCGCCATGCCCAACGCCGGTTCCGCGCTGGCCGGCAGCTTCACCTCGCGGCCGAGCACGTCGGCCCGCAGCTGACACCAGTACGCGCTGCGGGTGCCGCCGCCGGTGAGCAGCAGGTCGCCGTGCACGGGGGCGCCCAGCGCGGCGAGATAGTCGAAGCACAGCCGTTCCACGTAGCTGATGCCCTGCAGCATCGCGGCATACAGCTCGACGTCGTCGCGCGGCGAGCCCAGCACGAACGCTTCGGCGTCCGGCGCCACGAACGGGAACCGCTCGCCCCGCGCCGAGGCCAGCGGATAGGCGAGCACCCCGGCCGGCTCGTAGTCGCCCGCCCGGGCGCCCAGCTCGGCCAGGTCGCGGCCGGGGAACTGGCGGGCGATCGCGCCGGCACCGGTGCTGGACGCGCCGCCGGGCAGCCAGCGCCCGTCTGGCGCGCGGTGCGAGTAGACGACGCCAAGTGGGTCGGCGAGCAGCTCGGCGGTGACGCCCTTGAGGATCAGGGTGGTACCCAGCACCGAGTTCCAGCTGCCCACCGCGAGCGCCCCGGCGCCCAGCTGCGCGGCGCAGCCGTCCGTGCAGCCGGCGATCACCGGGGTGCCCGCCGGCAGTCCGGTCAGCTCGGCGGCCTCGGCGCACACCGTGCCGATCGGCGTGCCGGAGCGGACCAGGCCGGGCAGCAGCCCCGCCGGCACGCCGAGCCGGTCCAGCACGTCGGCCGGCCAGCGCTCGCCGACCAGGTCCGCGCCGGTCTTCAGCGCGTTGCTCAGATCCGTCGGCACCGGGCGGCCGACCAGCGCCCGGTTGATCACGTCGGCCTGGTGCGCGAGCGTCGCCCGGCCGGCCAGCTCGGGGTGTTCGCGCAGCAGCCAGAGCAGCTTCGGCAGCGCCCAGGCCGGCTGCATGCGGCGGTAGCCGAGGCTGGCCCAGACCGCCCCGCCGACCTCGTTGACCTGCTCGGTGTACTCGGCCGCTCGGGTGTCGTCGTACATCAGGGCGGCGGTCAGCGGGCGCCCGTCGGCGGTGTCGGCGAGCAGCACGGTGCCCGAGGTGCCGTCCACCGCGACCCCGCCGACCCGCCGCCCGGCCAGCCCGGCCATGGCGTCGGCGCAGGCCCGCTGGACGGCCAGCCACCACTGGGCGGGGTCCTGCTCGTGGCGTGGGCCGTCGCGGTGGCTGTGCAGCGTGGCGGTGCCCCCGCCGAGCACCTCGCCGTCGCCGGACACCGCGAGCGCCCGCACGCTCTGGGTGCCGAGGTCGATGCCGACCCAGGTGTCCGCGTCGGAGACCGGGTCGGAGCCCGTGCCGGAACGTGCGCCCATCAGCCCGTCCTACCAGAGTCCCCGGCGCACCCGCTGATCATTGCGCGACCACCTGGCGGTGGCGTGACTTCGACCGGCCGGCCGATGGGGGGCGCGACCGTTTGCAGTAGCGTTTCGTCGGTGACCGAAGTGGCGGCATCGGCGGTCGCCGAGCTGGAAGCGGCCATCGCGCGCGAGATGGAGCCGGCGCTGTCGTTCCTCACCGAGGAGATGGTCGGGCTCTTCGTCGACAAGATCCCCGAGCTGGCCATCGAGGACGAGGACATCCGCGAGCTGCTGGTCGCCAGCTCGCACGCGAACCTGGTCACGGCGGTGGACATCTTCGCCCACGGCATCCCGGTCGACCAGGTGGAGGTGCCGGCGGCGGCCGCGCACTACGTCCGCCGGATGGCCCAGCGGGACGTGCCGGTGGAGTCGCTGCTGCGGGCCTACCGGCTCGGCGGTGCGCTGTTCATGCAGTGGTGGCTGCACGCGGTCGGTCAGCACAACCCGACGCCCGAGGTGCTGCTCGCGGCCGCCAAGCACACCGCGTCGGTGGAGACCGCCTACATCGACCGGATCTCCGAGACGCTGGTGGAGATCTACGACGACGAGCGCAAGCTCTGGGCGCAGCGGGCCGCGGCCACCCGGGCCGTGCAGGTGCGCACCGTGCTGCTCGACGAGGACCTGGACGCCACCACCGCCGAGGCGCTGACCGGCTACCGGATGCACGGCACCCATCTCGGCGCGGTGGCCTGGTCGGCGGCGCCGGACAGTGGTCGAGAGGTCGAGTCCACCGCGCAGCTGATCGCCGAGACCACCGGCCAGCAGCCGCTCGCGGTGCTCGCCGACGACCGCACCCTGTGGGCCTGGATCTCCGGGCCGAGGGCCGCCGAGGTGGACGCGGCCGTGCTGGACACCGAGCTGCGCCGGCGGGGCTCCTCGGTGCGGCTCGCGCTGGGCAGCCCGGCGGTCGGCCTGGTCGGTTTCCGCGCGTCGCACCACGAGGCGCTCGGCGCGCAGCGGGTGTCCACCATCCGAGGCGACGACAGGCCCGGGGTGACCGCGTTCGCCGACGTGGCGATGTCGGCGTTCCTGGCCAGGGACCTACCGGCCGCGCGGCGCTGGGTCGCCGGCGTGCTCGGCGGGCTCGCGCTGGACGACGAGCCGATGGCCGAGCTGCGCCGCACGGTGCTGCTGTTCCTGCAGGCCGGCGCGAGCCTGACCGAGGCCGCCGTGGCGCTGCACCTGCACAAGAACACCGTGCGGTACCGGCTGCGCAAGGCCGAGGACGTCCGGGGCCGCCCGATCAGCGAGCGCCGCCAAGACGTGGAGACCGCGCTGCTGGCCTGCCTGCAGCTCGGCACCTCGGTACTCATCCGCACCGCCCTGTAATCCGCACTGCCCTGTGATCCGCACCGCCCGGTAGACGGCCGAAGCGGGGCAGCAGGTCAGGCGGCGTCCACGGTGCCGCCGGGGGCGATTCGCCGGCTGCTCAACAGCTCGGTCTCGGCGACCCGGGCGGCGGGGTAGATGGGCAGGTCGGCGACCTCCCAGGGCTGGCGGCTGACCATGTCCGAGACCAGTACGTGGCCGCGCTCGAACTCCCCGGTCGCGCCGTCCACCAGGCGGTACTGCTGCCGGTCGGAGCCGAACGGCTGGGACTCCAGCAGCACGACCCGCAGCTCGCCGGGCTCGAACCCGCAGCGTTCGCGCAGCGCGTCGATCAGCTGCTCGTTGTGCAGGTGGCCCTCGCCGAAGTTCCAGCCGAGCACGGCGCCGGCCACGAACTCGCCGTCCACCACAAAGAAGGACTCGTGCTCCGGGCCAGCGGCCCTGGGCAGCAGCCCGAACAGCGCCCGCCCGTGGTGGTGCATGGCGCGGAACACGTATCCCTTGTGCGCGAGCACCTCGGCCACCTGTTCGCCGTAGAGCTGGCGCAGCTGCGCCTTCGGGAACCCGGAGTACTTGGTCACCTGCTCGTCGATCTTGGCGATGGCGGACGGGCGCAGCGCCCACATCGAGGTGGCCCAGTTACCGGCGTAGTAGCGCATGGAGAGCAGGAAGGAGAACCGTTCCGGCCACAGGTTGCCGGCGGCGATCACGGCCAGCACCGGCGCGACCAGCAGGGCGAGCAGTGCCGGGTCGGCCACCGAGCCCAGGTGGTAGGGCTGATAGCCCCAGAACAGGTAGCTCACCGAGAAGATCATGAACAGGTTCCACTCCAGCGGCACGCCCATCGGCAGCGCGCTGAGGATGTGCAGGTGGAACAGCACCATGACGAGCACCGCGGCGCCGGTCACGTAGGGGTTGGTGGACAGCAACAGCACCAGCGGCACGCAGAACTCGACGAGCGTGCCGAACCGCGCCAGCGTCTTGGTCAGCAGGGACGGCCGCAGATCCTCCGGGAAGTTCCGGTACAGCAGGCGCTTGATCGACTTCAGCGCCACGAGCGGGCTGTTGCTGAGCATCACCGCAACCACGAACGGGAAGTGTCGGTTCAGCTTCGACGTCGCCGCGCCCCACCAGATCAGCACCAGCAGCACCTTGGCGGCCACGATCATGTCGACGAAGGGGAAGAAGAACACCAGCAGCGCGACGAAGTAGTGCTCGGCACGCGCCGCCAGGAAGATCGTCTTGTCGCGCAGCCCGATCAGCGGCAGCAGCACGGCCAGCGGGACCAGGGTGCTCGGCTCGAGGGTCAGCACCGGGCCGGCCAGCCCGTCGCCGACGTGGGTCACCGGGGAGAGCAGCGGCCAGCAGGCGGCGCCCAGCAGCGCCAGGTAGAGCAGCACGTCCAGCGGGCTCCGGGTGCTGCCCCGGGTGAGCGGCACCCGGCCCGGCCACGGCGGCAGCCGCACGGTGCCGGGGCGCAGCCAGTACAGGAAGCCGCCGACCGGGGGCACGAACCGCAGGGTCAGCGGGCCGAAGCCGCAGCCGAGGCCGAGTACCTCGAACAGCAGCGTCCAGATCACCGCCTTCTGGAACACCACCGGCTCGGTCCACCAGTGCGCGACGTCGCTGAGCGGCCCGATGCCCGGGGTCGCCTGGATGAACCACAGCCCGGCGAACAGGTAGCCGGCGATCTTGGCCAGGTACAGCACGTACACGGCCCACGGTGTGCCGAAACCGCTCTCCGCCCAGTGCTTGGCCAGCGGTTGGATGCGTTCCAGGCGGGGCTTGAGGTGCCAGAGCTGTACATCGAAGCCCCGGGGCAGCTTCGGCGACAGGAAACCCACGGTGACATCTCCTCGCTATGTCGCCCGAAACTGCCGGGCGACGGACTTCTGCTGGTCAGCTGGTCCGCATGCCCGTTAAGTGGGGGTTGTCGGCGTTTCGCCGCTGGCCCGGTGGCGGGGCGACCACAGAAGTCTCGACGGGGAGCGAGTGCCTGCGTGGCCCGCGGCGGTTGGCTGCCGACGCGGCGACCCGGTGCCGGCGGCGCCCGGGGTCAGACCCTGGCCGAACGCGGGTACTGGGCCATGTGGGGATCGCGAAAGTCCGCCCGGTTGGCGGCTGCGCGAGATCCACATTGACTCCCGACGAGGAATTCCCAAAGGTAACGATCGAGCTTATGGGCCAACTGGCGCTCCGGGGATGGCTCCTTGAGCCCAAGGTTCGGCAACTCTTTGTACGTGACGTACAACGCCATGTGGGCGAATAGGGCCCTCAATGTAGCCCGTTCGCACTAACGGGTGTCACCTTCGGCGATTGTCGGGTGATGGACCGTTCGGGTGACGGAGCGGGCGGCTGAGCGGGGTGGCGGCGCGGGTTGCGGGTGGCGGTGCGGGTCAGGCCGTGACGGTCGCGCGCTCGTTCGCGCTGGCCCGGTGCTGCTGCGGGCTGATCCCCCGGACTCGTTTGAACGCGGTGCTCAGGGCGAACGGACTGGCGTAGCCGACCTTGCGGGCGACCGAGCCGACCGTGGCGCCCGGTTCGCGGAGCAGGTCGGCGGCCAGGGTGAGCCGCCAGCCGGTCAGGAACGCCATCGGTGGCTCGCCGACCAGCTCGGTGAACCGGCGGGCCAGCGCCGCCCTGGACACCCCGGTCTGGCGGGCCAGCGTCTCCACCGTCCAGGGGTGCGCCGGATTGTGGTGCAGCAGCCGGATCGCCGGCCCGACCACCGGGTCGGCGTGCGCCCGGTACCAGCCGGGCGCCTCTGCCTCCGGCCGGGCGAACCAGGCCCGCAGCGCGGCGATCAGCAGCAGGTCGAGCAGCCGGTCCAGCACGGCCTCCTGGCCCGGGTCGTTCTTGGTGATCTCCTCGGCCAGGTACGGGACCAACGGGCTGGACCAGCTGTCCGCGCGCACCACGAGCAGCGTGGGCAGCGCGTCCAGCAGCCGCTGGCTGGTCTCGCTGCGCAGTTGGTAGGTGCCGGTGAGCATCACGGTGGCGCCGTCCGGGCTGTTGCCCCAGGTGCGCACGCCCATCAGCTGCATGCCCTTGAGCTCGGTGCCGTCGGGCGCGGTGCAGACCTGGCCGGGGTTGATGATCACCTGCGCCGGCGTGCCCGGGTCGTCGGCGACCAGATAGGGATCGGGGCCGCGCAGGATGGCCACGTCCCCCGCGTCCAGCAGCACGTGTTCGCCCGCGTCCGGCAGCACCCAGGCCGCGCCCCGGACCATGGCGACCAGCGTGAGCGGGGCCTCGTCCTGGATGCGCATGGAGAACGGCGGATCCAGCAGCGAGCGCAGCAGGAAAGCCTCCCGAGCCCGCGGCCCGTCGAGCAGACCGGCTATCGAGTCCACGTTCTCAGGCTAGAGCGCGCACCGCCGATGCTCCAAGACGATTGCGCATCGTTCCGCGCTTCCGAGCGATGGACCGTCCAGCCGATTCGGAAGACCATTCTCAGCATGACGGACACGCAACGAGGGGTACGCACGATGAGCTCTCTGCTGGTGACCCTGACCGTGCTCGGCGCCCTGGGCAGCACCCTGGTGGCCGGGGTCTTCTACGCCTTCTCCGGCTTCGTGATGCCGGCGCTGGCCCGGATGCCCGCCGCCCAGGGCATGGCGGCCATGCAGTCGATCAACATCACCGCGGTGCGGGCGCCGCTGATGCTGGCGATGTTCGGGACCGCGCTGGTCAGCGTGGTGCTGATCGTGTTCGCGGTGCGCGGCTGGGGCCAGTCGTTCGCCATCCCGCTGCTCCTGGGTTCGGTGCTCTACCTGCTCGGTTCGATCGTCACGACCATGGTCTTCCACGTGCCGATGAACGACGCGCTCGCCGTGCTGGACCCGACCGCCGCCAGCTCCGCGGAACCCTGGGCCGACTACCTGAGCCGGTGGAGCGCCGGCAACCAGATCCGCTGGATCGTGCCGCTGGTCGCGTCCGTCAGCTACGGCTGGGCGCTGCTGAGGTAGCGCAATCCGGTGATCGACGGGCTGCTGACGATCTGTCTATGATGACACCATGTCTCACAACGCCGGTGTTCGGGACTCTGGCCAGGCCGCCGCGGCTCCCCTCGAGCGTGGCGGCCCTCGGCACGTCACCGCGAGCGATGGGGTGCCGCTGGTGGTGTACGAGCGCGGTGCCCCCGATGCGCCGACGGTGCTCGCGGTGCACGGCTACCCGGACGACCACACGGTGTGGGACGCGGTCGCCGAGCAGTTGGCCGGGCGGTACCGGGTGGTCACATACGACGTGCGCGGCGCCGGTGCGTCCGGTGTGCCGGCCGCCCGGTCCGGCTTCCAGCTCGACCAGCTGGCCGACGACCTGGCCACCGTGCTCGACGCGGTCAGCCCCGGCCGGCCGGTGCACCTGCTGGCCCACGACTGGGGCTCCATCCAGGGCTGGCACGCGATCACCAGCGAGCGGCCCAGTGCCCGGCTGGAGGGGCGGGTCGCCTCGTACACCTCGATCTCCGGGCCGGGGCTCGACCACGCCGGCGCCTGGTTCCGGTCCCGGCTGCGCCGGCCGACCCCGCGCCGGTTGCGCGAGCTGCTCACCCAGTTCGCGGCGTCCGGCTACATCGGCTTCTTCCAGCTCCCGGTGGTCCCCGAACTGGTCTGGCGCAGTGGTCTGCTGCCCCGGCTGATGCGCCTGCTGGCCTCGGCGGACAAGGGCCTGCCGGCGCCCTCGGTCGCCGACGGGGTGCGCGGCCTCGCGCTGTACCGGGAGAACATGCTGCCCCGGCTGACCAGGCCCCGGCCGAGGGCGACCAGCGTCCCGGTGCAGGTACTCGCGCCGACTCAGGACCCGTTCGTCACTGGCCCGCTGCAGTCCGACATCGGCCGCTGGACGAACGAGCCGAGGGTGCGCCGGATCCCGGGTGGGCACTGGCTGCCCCGCACCCGTCCGGCCGTGGTGGCCCGCTGCGTGGCCGAGCTGGTCGACCACGTGGAGGGCGGCCCGGTCTCGCGTGGCCTGCGCCGGGCCGCCGCCCTCGGCCGGTCGGCCGGCAACGGGCGCCACGAGGGCTCCCTGGTGGTGGTCACCGGGGCCGGCAGCGGGATCGGTCGGGCCACCGTTTTGGCCTTCGCCGAGCGGGGCGCCGACGTGGTGATCGCCGACCTGAACGAGGCCTCCGCCAAGGCCACCGCCGCGCTCGCCGCCGGGTTGGGCGTCGAGGCCACCGCGTACCAGGTGGACGTGGCCGACGCCGAGGCGATGCGCCGGTTCGCCGACCGGGTGGTCGCCGAGCACGGCGTGCCGGACGTGGTGGTGAACAACGCCGGCATCGGCATGGCCGGCCCGTTCGCGGACACCTCGCTGGAGGACTGGCGACGGGTGATCGACGTCAACCTGTGGGGCGTGATCCACGGCTGCCAGGTGTTCAGCGAGCCGATGATCGCCCGGGGCGAGGGCGGCCGGATCGTGAACATCGCCTCGGCGGCGGCCTACCTGCCGTCCCGGGGCCTGCCGGCGTACGCCACCACGAAGTCCGCGGTGCTGATGCTCAGTGAGTGCCTGCGCGGCGAGCTGGCCGAGCGGGGCATCGGCGTGGTGGCCATCTGCCCCGGCGTCGTGCACACCAACATCACCGCAACCACCCGCTTCGTCGGCACCGACGACAGCGAGCAGAGCCGCCGCCAGCAGGCCACCTACGCGGTGTACGGCAAGCGGAACTTCACCCCGGAGCGCACCGCGAAGGACATCGTGCGCGCCGTGGATCGCAACACGGCGGTGGCCCCGGTGACGCCGGAGGCGAAGGTCGCGCTGGTGCTGTCCCGGCTCACGCCGGCGGTGCTGCGGGCGGCCGCCAAGCGCGAGATCAACCTGTAGCCGGACGAGGTGACTTCGATGAGTGAGCAGGCCAAGGCGTCGCAGGTGGAGTCGGCCGGGGTGGTCGACGACCCCGACCAGGTGGCGCTGCGGCCCCGGGACGTCCGATTCGACTGGTCCCAGCTGCCCATGCACTGGGTGCCGGACGACCCGTTCACCACGCACCTTTTCAACGTGCTGCACCTGCTGCTGCCCGAGGGCGAGCGGTGGTTCGTGCACGTGTTCTCCGAGGCCCTGCCGCTGGTCAAGGACGAGCAGCTGGCCGAGGACGTGCGCGGGTTCATCGGCCAGGAGGCCATCCACGCCGAGTCGCACCAGGGCGTACTGGACCACTTCGAGGCGCACGGGCTGGACCCCGACCCGTACGTCGGCCAGGTCCGCTGGCTGTTCCGCAAGGCGCTCGGCGACCGTGACTTCACCGGCAAGCGCAACGCCGCGAAGCGCCGCGAGGAGTGGCTGGTCGAGCGGGCCGCCAGCGTCGCCGCGATCGAACACTTCACCGCGTTTCTCGGCGACCTGATCCTGAACTCGCCAGGGCTGGACGAGGCGAACGTCGACCCCACCATGCTGGACCTGCTGCGCTGGCACGGCGCCGAGGAGGTCGAGCACCGCGCGGTGGCCTTCGACCTGTTCCAGCACCTGGACGGCCGCTACTCGCGCCGGATCCGGCCGATGCTGGTGGTGGCCCCTGGCATGGCCGCGATGTGGTTCCTGGGCCTGCGCTTCCTGATGGCCAACGACCCGACCGGCCGGCGCCGACCCCGGCTGCGCGACGCCATCCGGGCCCGCCGTCGCTACGGCCTGCCCAGCCTGTGGCAGGTCTTCCGGCTGGTCACGCCCTACCTGCGGCGGGGCTACCACCCGAGCCAGTTCGGCTCGACCAGCCAGGCGGTGGCCTACCTGGCTACCTCGCCGGCCGCGATGGCCGCCGACGAGCGAGGCGGGCGGTGAGCACGGAGGCCGACCGGGAGCCAGCGTTGCCGAGTTCGCCCACCGAGCCCGGGCCGGTGGTCGCGTCCCGGCCGGTGGTCGACGTGGCGCCGGTGGTGGCGCCGCGGCCGGAGTCGCTGCGCCGTCCGCCCGCCGAGGAGTCCATCCCGGAGCCGACCCGGTTCTTCCGTGCCATGGGCGCTGGCATCAACCTGATGGGCCGGCTCAGCGTGCTCGGGCGGCGCCCGCCGGTGGTCGCGGTGAACCGCGAGCTGCGGCTGGTGATCGGGGAGGTGCGCGCCGAGGCTCGGGACGTGGTGAGCCTGCGGCTGACCCCGGCACCCGGTGCGGCCGCCGGCGCCCCGCTGCCCGCCTGGCGGCCGGGGGCGCACCTGGACGTGGTGCTGCCGTCCGGGCGGGTCCGCCAGTACTCGCTGTGCGGCGACCCGGCCGACCGAGGCAGCTACCGGATCGCGGTGCGCCGGATCGCCGACGGCGGCGGTGGCTCGCGTGAGGTGCACGGGCTGGCCGCCGGCGCCGAGGTCACCGTGCGCGGCCCCCGCTCGGCGTTCCCGCTGATCCAGGCGCCTCGGTACCTGTTCCTGGCCGGCGGCATCGGGATCACGCCGATCCTGCCGATGCTGCGCGCCGTGGCGGCCACCCGCGCCGACTGGCGGTTCGTCTACGCCGGCCGCGACCGCGACTCGATGCCGTTCCTCGCCGAGCTCGCCGAGCTGGACCCGTCCCGGGTGGTGATCAGGGCGGACGCCGAGCACGGCGGCCCGCCGACCGGCGCCGAGCTGCTGGGCCACGCACCGGGCCGGGGCACCACCGGCTACCTCTGCGGCCCCGCGCCGATGCTCACGGCGGTGCGCGCCGAGCTGCACGCGGCCGGCGCGGCCAGCCGGGTCGAGGCGCTGCACGTGGAGCGGTTCGCCGCGCCACCGGTGCTCGGTGGCCACGCCTTTACGGTTGAGCTGGCCCGCTCGGGTGGCAAACTGGAGGTGCCGGCGGACCGGTCGCTACTCGAGGTGCTCGGTGAGCGGCTGCCGGACGTGGCGTACTCCTGCCGGCAGGGCTTCTGTGGCACCTGCCGGACCAGGGTGCTCGCCGGCGCGGTGCAGCACCGGGACCGGGTGCTCACCGAGGCGGAGCGGAGCGCGACGATGACGATCTGCGTGTCGCGGGCAGAGGGAGATCGGCTGGTGCTCGACCTGTGACGTCGGACCAGGTGGCGAAGCGGATCGACTACGCCTACCCGGCGGCCCGGCACGGCCGGCTGCCCCGCCGGATGAGCGCCGAGCGCCGCCGCGAGCACCTGATCAGCACCGCGCTCACCCTGTTCGCCAGCCAGCCGCCCGACCTGGTCACGGTGGACGACGTGGTGCGCGCCGCCGACGTCTCCCGGGCGCTGTTCTACCGGTACTACGCCAACATCCACGAGCTGCGGGTCGCCGCGCTGCGCGCCGTGATCGACGAGGTCATCGCGGTGCTCGCGCCGCCGGCCGAGGGCAGCCTGCTCGACCAGGTGCGGTACTCGCTGCACGCCTTCCTCGGATCCGCGCAGACCTACGCAGGCGCCTACGTGGCGCTGCTGCGTACCGGGTCGGTGCTGGCCACCCCGGAGACCAACGAGCTGGTGGACAGCGTCCGCGACTACGTGGTGCGGATCGTCAGTGACCGGCTCGCCGAGGCCAACGGGGTGCGCCCCAGCGAGGACTTCCGGCCGGCGCCGATGTTCGAGCTGACCCTGCGCAGCTGGTTCGCCGTCGTCGAGGGCGCCAGCGTGGCGTGGCTGCGCGAGGGCAAGCTGGCGCGCGAGCGGCTGGAGAGCTGGCTGGTCGACCAGTTCGTCGCGATGCTCGCCACCACCGCGCGGCACGACCCGGCGACCGCATCCCAGCTGGGCGCCGCCCTCCGCAACACCGCCGCCCCCCAACTCACCTGACCCCCGCGCCCCACCCCCGTCTCCCCGCGAGTCGCGGATTCCGTCAGGGTGAGTCGCGGATTTCGTCAGCATGCCGTCGGCCCAACCCGCAGCCGCGCCGCCATGCGCGCGACCGCTGCTCGCGGCGTCCTCGAACGTGTGGTCGATTGGGGCGGTGACGTCGTCACGCACCGCTCACTCCGACGCCGTAGTTGACTGCACAGGGTCATATCGAGTCGATCCGACACGGTCTCATCAATCTATTGGGTGGCGAATGCTTTGGGACACCAGTGACTGTTGGTAGCTTTTTGCAGCTGGTGATCGTCAAGTGATTGTTGAGGGATGCTGTGCCCCGAGTGCGTGGACTGGTGGTTGCGTTCGCCTGCGCGGTGGGTGCGGTGCTGGGCCTCGGCAGCGCGAACCTCGCCGACGCCACGCTGGCGGCCTGTGGTGGCCTCGCCGCGGCGCGCACCATCCCGTCCGGCCAGCTCCGCGAGTCCGACCAGGTCGTGCGGTCGGGTGCGGCCACCGACGAGCCCGGCGCGAGTCCGGCGATCGGGCACCGGCTGATGGGCGTGGTCTGCGACCAGCGTGACGAGCCGGCCTCGCTGCCACCGGGCAAGCCGTTCGTCGCCACCGCCACCCGGCACCTGCCGGCGTCACCCCGGGCGTTGCCGCCGGGTGTGGAGAACCCGGTCACCGACCGGGCGATGGCGCTGGTGATCGGCTGGGCGATGTTGGCGCTGATCGGTGGCGGCCTGTTCGTCGGTCGCCGCCCGAGGCGGCTCGCCGACCCCGAGCTCTGAGCGGAATTGTCCGACCGGCCTCGACCTGACGAAATCCCCGACTCACCCTGACGAAATCCCCGACTCGCGGAAAGCGGGAACCGCGGCAGAGGGGCGCGCGGCGGGGGTTAGCGGCAGCCGGATGTGATGCCGACCGGGCGGTTCGGGTCGAAGTAGGCGTCCAGCGGCTCGGCGTCGTGGTAGGTCGGGTCGGCGAACCGGTCGATCGTCGGGGCCGGCGCGGTGAGTCCCTTGGCGGAGGCGGCGCAGTCCATGCCGTGCCAGTACCCGCTGGTCCGGCCGAGGTACATGCCGCGTGAGGACGGCCGCAGCGTGGTGCTGAGCGGGAACATCCAGTGCGTCTCGGAGTGGATGACCACGACGCCGGACGGCTTGGCGAACGCATAGGCGAAGACGTAGTTGCTGGTCACGTCCAGCGCCGGGATGCCGTTCCAGTCGACCCGCTGGTAGCTGAGCTGACCGCTCACCCTCGGCGGCGCGGCCAGTGGGTTGTCCGGGGTCAGTCGGACCAGGGTGGTGCCGTAGCCGCCGGCGGCGAACCGGGGCGCCACGATGGCCGCGCTGTCCGGGGCGAGCAGGTTCAGTGTCCGGTCGGGGTTGTGTTCGACCAGCATCCGGGGGTCCAGGTAGGAGGCGACCAGCGCCTGCCGCACCCGGCTCAGGGCGTCGCCGACCGCCTCGGGCGTCATGCCGTCCACCGCGCCGGCCGGCGGCAGCGCCAATCCCGCCTCGCCGGCCGGGAAGTTCGCCGCGGGCGTCGCCTCGTAGGGGTTGGTCGAGAAGACCAACGGCGACCACCGGGTCCGGCTGATCCAGAGCATCCCGACCGCGGCCAGGATCAGGGCGGCCGCGAACAGGCGCCGGCGGTTGCGGGCACGGCGAGCCCGAGTGGGTGCATGGACCACTCGGTCTACCTCGTCGAGCATGGGTGTCTCATTGTCGGGATACGCTTACTGATCTTCGTCGGGGGAGCGAATGTCACCGATGGTGACACCCGCCCGGCAGCCCTCGGGACCGCCATTCAGTCCAGTTGCGGGCACTTTCGGTATTTTCACTCCGACATAATGTGTGCGCGCAACTACGCTTCGTAACAATACGCGGTTACCCGCGGTCGGCCCGCACCCGCCGCCCGATGCTCCGGTCGGGGCTCCGGCGCGCGCCCTGGCACTCGATCGGCGGCTGGCCGAACCGGTCCCATGGCTGATCGAAAACGCGTCAGCAAAGGGGCTACTCTTGACTAAGTCCAGAAAAGGTGGTGGGGTCGATGTTGCCCCGACTGCCGAGAACAGCACCGACTGACGCGCTCACGCCACCACAACGCAAAGGAGTTGCAGCCGTGACCGACACGCGGCCAACCACCACGGACGCCGGTATCCCGGTACCGAGTGACGAACACTCGCTTACCGTTGGTCCGGACGGCCCGATCCTGCTCCAGGACTCCTACCTGATCGAGCAGATGGCGAACTTCAACCGAGAGATCATCCCGGAGCGCCAGCCCCACGCGAAGGGCGGCGGCGCGTTCGGTCACTTCGAGGTGACCCACGACGTCAGCGCCTACACCAGCGCGGCGGTGTTCCAGCCGGGCACCAGGACCGACACGATCATCCGGTTCTCCACCGTGGCCGGCGAGCGCGGCACCCCGGACACCTGGCGGGACCCGCGCGGCTTCGCGCTGAAGTTCTACACCTCCGAGGGCAACCTGGACATCGTCGGCAACAACGTGCCGATCTTCTTCATCCGGGACCCGCTGAAGTTCCAGCACTTCATCCGCAGCCAGAAACGCCGCAAGGCGAACAACCTGCGCGACAACGACATGCAGTGGGACTTCTGGACGCTGGTCCCGGAGTCGGCGCACATGCTGTCCTGGCTGATGGGCGACCGGGGCATCCCGAAGACCTGGCGGCACATGAACGGCTACGGCAGCCACACCTACAGCTGGGTCAACGCAGACGGAGTCAAGTACTGGGTTAAATACCATTTCAAGACCGACCAGGGCATCGAGTTCCTCACCCAGGGCGAAGCCGACCGCATCGCCGGCCAGGACGCCGACTACCACCAGCGCGATCTGTACAACTCGATCGAGGCCGGCAACTTCCCATCCTGGACGCTGAAGATGCAGATCATGCCGTTCGAGGACGCGAAGACCTACCACCTCAACCCGTTCGACCTGACCAAGACCTGGCCGCACAGCGACTACCCGCTGATCGAGGTCGGCAAGCTGACCCTGGACCGCAACGTCTCGGACTACTTCACCGAGATCGAGCAGGCCGCGTTCGAGCCGAACAACCAGGTTCCCGGCACCGGTCTGAGCCCGGACAAGATGCTGCTGGCCCGCGGCTTCTCGTACTCCGACGCGCATCGCGCCCGGCTGGGCGTGAACTACCGGCACATCCCGGTGAACGCGCCGAAGGTACCGGTGCACAGCTACTCCAAGGACGGCGTCGGCCGCCACATCAACGGCTCCGACCCCGTGTACGCGCCGAACTCCTACGGTGGCCCGAAGGCCGATGCCTCGAAGACCAACGAGGTGCTGTGGCACACCGACGGCGAGATGGTTCGCCAGGCGTACACGCTGCGCCGCGACGATGACGACTTCAGCCAGGCCGGCGTCATGGTCCGCGAGGTGCTGAACGACGAGCAGCGCGCCCGGCTGATCGGCAACGTGTCCGGGCACCTGAGCGGCGGCGTGTCCGAGCCGATCCTGCTGCGCGCGTTCGAGTACTGGAAGAACATCGACAAGGAGCTCGGCGACAGGATCGAGCAGGCCGTCCGCAACGGCGGCTGACCCGTCCCCGACGAGCTGACGCGCCACCACCACAGCCGCCGGCCCCCGTTCCCACGCAGGATCGGGGCCGGCGGCTTGTGGCTCGGACCGGAGGGGTCAGGTTCGCGGTGCGGCGGTGCGGCGCAGTGCGTGGATCGACGTGGTGACCGGGCTGGGAGCCAGTGCCGCGGCGCGCACGGTGTCGCCGATGACGGTGTGCCGAGGCTCCTGCGCGGTGGTCCTCGGCCACGGCGTTCCGTCGGGGTCGCAGGGCACCCCGGTGCGCGCGAACTCCGTCCACGCATGCAGCGTCGCGTTCGCAGTGCGGGCGTCCACCTCGTCGGTCTGCTCCGGATCGAGGTGGCCGAAGACGTAGGGCAGCTCGGCGCAGTGGTGCGCGAGCAGGCCGCTGCGCCGATTGCCGGGTGACACGCGCGCGAAGCGATAGGCGAACGCGGTCCGGCCCAGGTCGGTGAACCGTCGGTAGGACGCCAGTTCCGGCTCCGACCACACAGCGGCGGTGTACAGCTCGGCGAGTGCCTCGTACGGGCCGCCGCCCAGCCGGTCCAGGATCTCCTCGGCCCGGTCGCCGGCCAGGACCTTCGCCATGGTCGCAACCGTCTCGGGGGGGTAGCTCTGCGCTGGGTCGAGGGGGGCGGCGCCGAGGGGCCCGGTCGGGCGGATGAAGAACCGGGCCTCGTGCTCGGTGGAACCGAACAGCACCGGCACGTCGGCGTCCCAGCAGGAGAGGTCGTCCCCGACGACTGTGCCGTCCGCCGCCGGGCACCAGACGAGGTTGAGCGGGGTGTGCACCTGCCCGGGCGGTGCCGCGGTACCGGACAGCGCCCGGGACGCCTGGCGCACCGCCTCCACCGGCAGCCCACGCAGACGGTCGAGGTCGCCGCCGCCCAACCGTTCGCGGAGCGCACCGCTTGCGAGGCCTACCCCCTCGCGGACGGTGTCGGGCAACCCCGCGCCGGGTTCAAAGCCGCCGCTCTGCAGGATCGCCCGGTGGAACAGCCCTCGGGCCGACGGCGTGCCGAGTAGCGTCCGCACCGCGGTACCGCCCGCGGACTGCCCGAAGACCGTGACGTTGCCCGGGTCCCCGCCGAAGGCGGACACGTTGCGCGCGACCCACCGCAGCGCCGCCACCCAGTCCTGGACGGCGAAGTTGCCGCCCGCCTCGGGGTGGGCGAAGAAGCCGAATGCGCCGAGCCGGTAGTTGAAGGACACCAGGACGACACCCCGCCGGGCCAGCTCACTGCCGTGCCACAGCTTCATCGAAGCCGACCAGTTCAGGAACCCGCCACCGTGGATCCACACCATCACCGGCAGCCGCGCCCCGGCGTCGAGGGTGGGGGACCAGACGTTGACGGTCAGGCAGTCCTCGTTCGGTTCGGCGCCCAACTCGGCACCGTTGTCCACGGTCTGGATCGCGGCGTGGCCGAACTGGGTCGCGTCGCGCACACCCGACCAGCTCGCCGGCGCGGCAGGCGGGGCCCACCGCAGTTCGCCCACGGGTGGGGCGGCATAGGGCATGCCGCGGAACCGGAACACCCCGGCCCGCTGGTTGCCACGCAGCACGCCCTGCGCAACGCGCACCTCGACCATCGCCGCGCCCCTTCAGCCGGCCCGGCTGGCCGACCGGACCGGCTCGGCCGCCTGGTCCGGCGCGGGGTCCACGTCGTACTCGGCGGACTCGGTTTCCGGCAGCACCACCGGGGGCAGCCCGACCAGGAACAGCTCCAGCGTCGAGTCCGGCGTGGCCGCGAGGCTCAGCAACTCACCCGGCTCGGACTGGACCGCGGTGAGGTACTCGATCCCCGCGCCGGCGCACTCGCCTGCCCCGGACAGCACGACCAGCAGCCGCCTGGCCGCCGGGTCGACCGACGACCACCGCGCGCCGGGGTGCAGCCGAAGGAACTCGACCCATACCCCGCGCTCCGAGAACGAGCCCAGATACTTGTGGTGCACGCCCCGGGCTCCCTCGATCGGCAGCCAGTTGAACCGCTTGGGGTCGGCGATCACGGGGTGGCTGTACCGCGAGCGGGGGTACTTCAGCCGGTCGCCGAACACGTGCTCCCAGATGGTGTTCAAGCCCCACTGCCGGGTGCCGTTCGGGCGGACGTAGTAGGGACCATCGAACCGGCCGCCGGCGCGAATGAGCTCGTCACGGGCTTGGCGGCGCTGCTCGATGCTCATGAATCCGTACCCGGACGCCCCGCCGAACTGCAGCGTCAGCATCAGCGGCTGACCCGGCGCCATACCCTCCATCGGGGACTCCTGGGGCCCGTAGGACAACCCCTCGGGGAAGTACCCGACCTGCCCCTCCGGCACCTCGACGCCACGGCCGTAGGTCGTGTTCGAGCCGACCAGGGGCAGCCGGATCTGGTCGAAGTTGTGCCGGTGCCTCGGCATCGACCACTCCGCGTCCTGCTTTGCCAGCACGTACATGAAGTTGTCCGGGGACTCCGGGTCGCCCTTGAGCAGGTGTTGGAACCGCAGGGTGCCGCTGGGGTGGTCCTTGGCCCAGCTGTGCTCGTCGAAATGCACGATCTTCATGGTTACCTCCGCTGTAGTAGCGCCGACAACAACCGCGCGAAGTCGGGATCCGAACCTCGCGCGTCCTGGGCCCGGTGGGTGGACAGGATGACCTCGACGGCCCGCTCCGAGTGCGACTCGAGTACTGCAGCGGCCCGGTCGGCGTCCCGGCTCTCCAGTGCCTCGACGAGCGCGAACCGGTCCTCGTGCAGCGCGCCGACCACCCGCCGCCAGTCGTCGAGGTTGCCGCCGCTGATGTCCAGCGCCAGCTCGACCTGGATGTCGGCCAGGTATCGGCACAGCGCGATCAGCAGCGGGTTGTGCGACAGCTCGGACAGGCCCCGCAGGTAGTCGCGCAGCGCCCGCGCGGTCGTGGTCACGTCGTCGACCACCGCGAGCTGCTCGGCGGTCGCGCGCATCGACGCGATCTCCTCGTCGGTGGCCGCGCGGACGGCGAGGGTGGCGGCGTAGCGGTTGAGCGCCGCCAGCACACCGAGCACCTCGGTCACCCCGGCACCGGCCAGCCGCACCACCGACGCGATGGACAGCCCGACCATGGTGTCGGTCTCGGCGGTCACGAACGACCCGGTGCCGTGCTGGACGCTGACCAGGCCCATCGCGCTGAGTACCCGGACGGACTCCCGGACCGTCGCACCGCTCACGCCGTACTCCTCGGCCAGCTCCCGTTCGGCGGGCAGCCGCGCGCCGTCCGGTAGGGCGCCGGTCAGGATGCGCTCCCGGAGGTGCTCGACGATCTGGTCGGCCACTCGGCTTTTCGTCACCCGAAGAGTCGGCTGAGGAGTCGGCTGAGGAGTCGGCACCTTCTCGGTCACACCTAGACACTAGGTGACCGAGTGACCTACGGCAAGTGGCTGTTGGCACGGCATCGCCCGCGGGATCGGTGTCACTGAGCCGGTCGGTGCACCGGAGGTCGGCGCGCGGCTGCCAGACTGGGTCTCGGACGAGACCGCGAGGGGTGGCGCGTATGAGTCAGGCCGGGCGGGTGGCGGTCACCGGAGTGCGCCGGTGAGCGCCACCGAGGACCTGACCCCGGAGCAGGCTGCCGCGGTGCTCACCGCCGCGCTCTCCGGGCCGGGTACGGAGTCAGTGCTGGCCAGTTTCGCGAGCGTGCCGGGCGTGGTCTTCGTGCCGGCCCGCGCCGGTGGCCTGTTGCGCCGGGGGGAGCCGGCCCGCCTGGACGCCGGGCAGTGGCGGTTCGTCGCCGGCGACCGGCTGCGGGTCAGCCACGTGGTGCGGGACGTCGTGCTGAAGACCTCGCTGGCCAGCCCCGCCGAAGGGGGCCGGCTGCTCGCCGACGCGCTGCTCGACGCCGCCGGCCAGGCCGGCCCGGCGGCGCTGTCCGACGTGCAGGCCGTGCTGTACGGCATGGCGGTCGTGCACGGCCTGGCCTGACTGTCTCGGCTGAGCCGGTCTCGGCTGACCGGTCTCGCGGCCCGCCTACGATTCGGGCATGACCGAGCCGAACGTCACCGTCTGGCACAACCCGCGCTGCTCGAAGAGCCGGGGCGCGCTGGCATTGCTGGCCGAGCGGGGGATCGACCCCGACGTGGTCCGCTACCTGGACGCGGCGCCGAGCCGGGCCGAGCTGGTGGACGTGCTGCGCCGACTCGGCACCGAGGACCCGATGGCCATCGTCCGCACCGGCGAGGCCCGGTACCGCGAGCTCAGCCTGGCCGGCGCCGACCGGGACACCCTGCTCGACGCGCTGGCCGCCAACCCGATCCTGATCGAGCGGCCGATCGTGCTGGTCGGCGACCGCGCGGTGGTCGCCCGGCCCCCGGAGCGCGCCCTGGACCTGCTTCCCTGACCGAGCCCGCCGCGCTATCCGCAGTCGTCCGGGTAGCGGGTGCACCAGGGCGTGATGCCCGGTAGCCGCCGCCGGTTCTCGGCCACCCATCGGTACGCGCGCTGCTGCACGCCCGCGCTGCGCCGGTAGATCCGCTCCGGCCAGCGTGAACCGAGGGCGAACGCGAGTGCGGCGTTGATCGCGGCGGCGCCCTCGGCCCGGGAGCCGTCGGTGCCGCGCCACTGCACCGACGCCGAGCACTGCTCGCGGCTGATCCCGAGCTGCTCGGGTACGCCGGGCCGCTGGTAGGGCGCCGTCTCGATCAGCCGCCGGCGGTCCACCAGCCGCAGCCAGCCCAGCGTCCGCGTGCAGAAGCCACACTCACCGTCGAACACCAGCAGCGGGGTCATCCGCCTAGCATTCCGCAGCCGCAGGACACTAGGTCAGGGGGCGGCGGTGACCGGCTGGCGCAGGGTGACCTGGACGCGCAGCAGGCCGTCCACGAGCTGTGCGGTCGGCCGTAGCCCGGACCGGCGCAGCAGCCGGGTGATTCGCAGGTTGCCCGGGTGTGCGACGGCGGACAGCTCCAGGTGGCCGGCCTCGGTGGCCAGCTCGACGGCCCGGCGGACCAGCGCGGTGCCGACGCCCCGGGCCTGCCAGGTGTCCTCGACCAGCACGCCGAGCGCGGCGCGGCCGCCACCGTCGGGGTCCAGGGTGGCCAGCCCGACCGCGTGCCCGCCGTCGGTGGTCAGGGCGAGCAGCGCGGACCCGGTGCCGGAGCGGCCGGCGAGCAGTTCGGTCAGCTCGGTGGGCGGCAGCGTCGGGCTGGGGTTGAGGAAGCGGCCGCGCCGGGTGCTCGGGGTGCAGCGGGCGTGCAGCGCGGCGACCAGTGGACCGTCGGACCTGCTGGCCACCCGCAGCTCCACCTCAGAGCCGTTGCCGAGCAGCACGAGGCCAAGGCTGACCGGCTCGCTGGGCGGCCGCGCCGAGCCGGCGGGCACCGCGTCCGGCGAGGCGCACAGCGCGGCCAGCTCGACCAGTACGGCGGCCCGGGAGAGTTCGGTGGCGGTGAACGCCCAGGCTCGGTTCAGCAGCACTTCGCGGCCGCCGACGCAGAGGCGATGGGTGTGCCCGGTCGGCTCCCCGGTGACGGCTTTGTCGGACGCGACATCGTCGGCGAGCAGCCGGGCGTGCAGCAGGCTGGCCACCGCGCGGGGCGCCGCGGTCGGGTCGCTGGCTACCCGGCGGGCCAGCGCCAGCGCGGTGGTCACCGGGTCGCGCAGCTCGCCGGCGCCGGCCGGCACGGCCAGGGTGGCGCCCATGCCGGCGCCGCGGATCCGGTCGACCAGTGCGGTGGCGGCGCGCTGGTCGGCGGCGTCCACCAGGAGTTCGTCAGTCACCGCGCCGTCCGGGCCGCGCTCGCCGAGCACGGTCAGGGAGACGATGTTGCAACCGGCGGCGCCCACTGCCGCGGCCAGTTCGCCCAGCCGTCCCGGCCGGTCCTCAACCTCGACATGTACTCGCCACAGCCCCACGTATTCCTCCTTGGCTCGCCATGATCCCTACTGAGTGTTGCGGGTGTGATAACGGCGCGCTACGGGATGCAGATGGTAAACCCGCTTACGGGGTGCTGACCGCACACCGGTGTGGCAGGTTTTGATCCGTACACCTGATCTCGAGCCGTGAGCTGACCCTGCGTACCGGGGTGTTCACGCTATGAAGGGACCACGAGTCATGGACGTGAAGTACACCGCGCACGCTGTCTCTTCGGGCGGCGGGCGCGACGGCGCTGTGCGCTCCGACGACGGCGTGCTCGACCAGGTCGTCAAGATGCCGCCGGCGCTCGGTGGCCCCGGCGGTGGGACGAACCCGGAACAGCTGTTCGCCGCCGCCTTCTCCACCTGTTTCCACAGCGCGCTGCGGCTGGTCGCCCGCCAGGAGAAGGTCAAGATCAGCGACGACGCGACGGTGGAGGCGGCGATCGGGATCGGGCCGGACGCCACCAGCTTCGCGATCACCGCGACCCTCACCGCCACCCTGCCCGGGCTGGACCAGGACCAGGCCGAGGCGCTGGTCGCCAAGGCCCACCAGGTCTGCCCCTACTCCAAGGCCACCCGGGGCAACGTCGAGGTCACCCTGATCGCCAAGGTCTGACCCGCTCAGAAGTCGTGAGTGGCTGGCGATGCCCCGGTGGCGCCAGCCACTCACGCAGCGATCAACCGGCTGTTCTCGCGTTCGGGTGCAATGCCTCGGCGAGGGCGAGGAGCGCGTCCAGGTGATGGTCGGCTCGTACGCCTGCCCCCTAGACAGTCAGGTGTCGCACGGGGGGTCGGTGCTGGTCCCCGCGGGTAGGACCGCCAGTTCGGATGCGGTGAACGGCCGGTTCGACACCGCGCACAGCTTGTCCCGCCACGCCTTGGCGGTGATCGGCAACAGGAAGGGTGGCTTGGCCTTGAAACCCTGTACCTGGACGATCGGGTCACCGGCGATGGTGCTGGCCACCTGACCGGACGGGATCACCGAGCCGGCTTCCGCGCCCCGGTTCAGGTCCACGAAGGCGAGACGCGCATTGTCGACCTGCTCGATGACGTCCAGGTAGCCGTCGGGGTCGAACCCGACCAGTTGGTTGACCAGGGATGCCGGGATCGGTGGTCTGAGCGGGGTGGCGGTGTCGACGTTCCACACGGTGATCGTCTTGGCATTGGTGATCACCGCCAGCCTGGTCCCGGTCTCGTCGAAGGCGGCGTGGGCATTGGTGCGCCCCGCCCAGTCGGTCGGCAGGGCGGCCGAGGCGGGGAGGGTGGCGAGCAGCCTGCCGTGCTCGGCGTCCCACAGCTGCAGATCGCCGTGGGCCGCGGCCACCAACGCCTGCCCGGGGTGTCCGGGGCGGGACGTGATCCAGGCGTGCTGGCGGAACCAGTCGGGATCCCCGGGGCCGCCGGGCAGCGCGACGGGCGTACCGACCGGCTTGGCGGTGTCCGCATCCAGCGCCGACAGCAATCCGTCGCTCAACGCGAGCAGCGGGCCGCCGTGGTCCAGCTGCGCGGGGTCCACGCTGACGGCCGCGGGTAGCACGCTCGCGCTGCGCGCCGGGAGGATGAACAGCCTGCCGCGGTGCAGCCCTGGGAGGTCGTACGTGGAGACCTGCCAGCCACCGTCCGCACCTTGGCTCAGCTGAGTCAGAAAGCTCGCCAAATTCCATCGGGTGGTCTGCGCCGAGGCACCGGGCACCGAGCCGAGCAGCTCACCGGTCATCGCGTTCCCGAGCTCGAGCGTATCGCCGGACGTCGCCATCACGAACCGGCCGTCCACGCTGGGAATCTGGGTCGACTCACGGCCGAGGGTTGCCAGCTGCCGGGCGCGCAGCCGCAGCAGCGAGGTGCCCTGGGCGAGCAGCACGGTGGGTTGATCACCGGTCGAGATGACGCTGAGGGCGGGATTCACTGTGAAGACGCCCAGGATTTCGGTCTGCGCCGTGTTGGGGGGCGCGAAGACCTGGCGGGTCCGCCCGTCGGTGAGATCGGTCAGCTGCAGCGCGTCGCAATCGGAGTTGAACGACGAGGTGTGACGCTGGATCAGGGTGCCGCCGTCGCTGGAGATGATGAAGTGGCCGCACGTCGGATTTTCAAGGCCCGGGATGCGCAGCGGCGGGGTGGCGCCACTGACCGGCGTGACGACAAAGGTGGCCACCGAACTGAGGACGTTGGGGTCACCTGGCTCGCAGGTCGCCACCGCGGCACCGTCGCGGACCACCCCTGAATTCGGCGGCATGGGGATATCGGGGCCGCCGGTCAGTGATCGGCGCACCAGCCGGCTGTTGCCCTGGTCGATCGTGCCGTAGCGCACCAACACCGAGTCGGGGTCGGGGGTGAGCCAGGCCGACACGACCTGGTCGGCCGGCATCGGGGGGAGCGCGTGCGGGACCTCCGCGCCGCTGCGCACGTCGCGGATCCGTAGCTCCGCCGTCGTCTGGCTGGTCGGGGTGAGCCACACCAGTCGGTCACCGCTGGGGGAGAACTTCAGCTGTGCGACCGGTGTCGCGCCTGAACCGACCAGCACCCTCGGTTCGGTGCGTGCCACGAGATCGCGGATCCGTAAGGTGCCGTCGGCGAGCGGGTCGGCCAACCAGTGCCCATCGGGGCTCAGCGCGACCGGGTGGTCGGGTGAGGTGTCGGCCAGGGTTTCCCGCCGGGGGGTCGGGCCGGCCAGCCCCGAGATGAGGGTCATGTGTGGTCGGCTGTCGATGACCGCGGTGTCGCCGCCGGTCAGCACGGCGCCGAGCGGGGAGTCGCTCAGCACGGAGAGTTCGCTGTCGGCCGACTGCATGGCCAGGTAGGACTTGCCCAGCGCGGTGCGGGCCTGTGGGCTGGTCGGGTCGGAGCGCCACGCGGCCAGGGCGAGCTGGGCGGCCAGCGCCGCGTCGGTGGGCGCCCGGCTCTGCGACTCCCGGCCGAGCGTCTCGGCGTTGGCGGCGGCCAGCTTGGCGGCGAGGTCGTTGCGGCTGGTCACCGCGATGACGGACAGCGTGGCGGCGGCGAGTACGAGTACCGCGAGTACGGCGGTGACCATCCGCCAGCGGCGTACCTCGCGGTGTTGCCGGTTGGCGCTGCGTTGCAGGTAGTCCAGGTCGGTCAGGGGTAGGTCGTCACGGCGGATGGGCAGCCAGTCGGCGGCGGCGGCGAGGGTGGCGCCGCGCAGCAGGGCGCTGTCCGGGCGGTTCTCGTACTCCCAACGTTCGCGCTGGCTGGCGACCTGCTCGCGCCAGGCGAGGAACTCGCGGTCCCGGACCAGCCAGGTGCGCAGCCGAGGCCAGTGCTCCACCAGCGCCTGGTGGGCGATCTCGACGATGTCCAGTCCGGCGCTCGAGCGGCTGACCACCAGCAGCCGGCCGTCGGCGAGGGTCGGCACGAGACGGCGCTGCACGGCGGGCAGGTGGTCCAGCGCCACCGGGCGGCGTACGAAGCGGCCGTCGCGGTCCGGCCGCGCCAGCGTGGTGAACAGTCGCCGCAACGTGTCCTGGTGCGCGGTGTCGATGTCGCCGACCACCTTCTCGGCGTGCTGCGCGACCGCCCCGGCGACCCCACCGGCGGCCTGGTAGCCACGCAGCGTGAGGTACCCGCCCTCGCGGTGCTCCCACAGATCGGTCAGCAGCGACTCCACCAGCGGCAGCTGGCCGGGCTCGGCGCCAGCGTCGTCGAGGATGCGGTCGACCAGGCCGTCCTCGAAAGCCAGGCCCGGGGCGCGCTCGGCGGGCCGGACGATCGCCTCGCGCAACCGGGCCCGGTCCAGCGGGGCGACCAGGACGGCCCCTTCCTCGAGTACCCCCGCGAGCTCCGGGCTGAGCAGGTCGTCCAGCGCCGACCAGCGCATCGTGAGCACCGCACGCGGTGCCTGGCCGCCGCCGTTCGGCGTGGTCAGTGCCACGATGCGGGCCAGCAGTTCGCGTGCGCCCGAGGGGTCGGCAGCGGCGAGCTCCTCGAACTGGTCGACCACCAGCACCAGCCCGGCGCCGGTGTCCGCCGACCCCGCGGTGTCTGGCCGGGTGGTTGCGGAGAACGCGGCTTCGAAGGCGGCGGCGGCGTTGGTGCCAGCCACCGCCCTGAAGTCCAGGATCCCGGCCCCGGCCTCCCGCAACCTGGGCAATAACCCGGCGCGGACCAGCGACGACTTCCCCGCGCCGGATGGGCCCGCGACGGCGACCACCGGCCGCCGCCGCAGGGCCTGCACCAGTCGGTCGATCTCGGCGTCACGCCCGTAGAACGTGGCTGCGTGTTCCTCGTCGAACGGCCGCAACCCCCGGTACGGGCAGGGCAACAGCTCGGGGTCCAGGCCGAGCACCTGCTCGATGGGGATGAGGTACGCCGTGGTGGTGTCGCCCCGGTCAGCGGCGACCGTCATGCCGACCACCGCGCCCCGCTCCGCGTCCCACACCGGGGCGCCGCTGAACCCGCCCTCGATGCGCTGCTCGCCCGGGGTGCTCTGCAACTGGAACCAGCGGGTGCCCTGCTCACCGCGGATCAACCCGGTCGACCACACCCCGTCGGCCAGGCCATCGGGAAAACCCTGCACCCAGAACCCGTGGTCCCACAGCTCCTCGACGCGCCGCACCGGTGGCATCCGCGCGTCGACCGGAGGGGGGCTGGCGAGCCGGAGTAGGGCCACATCCCCACCGCCGTCATCCCGGATCGGTGACCAGCGCTCCACGGTCGCCACGATCGGCGCCGAGTCCGCACGCGCCAGCGGGAAGTCCAGTCGCACCGACACGGCGGGAACGTCCGCCGCGTATGGGTCGATGCCAACCGCGTCCGCCACCACGTGCGCGCAGGTCGCCACCAGGTCGGGTCCCACCAGGAACCCGCCGCCGACCACCTGATCGCCCCGCGCCCACACCCGGACCACCGCGCCGGCGACCACAGCCCGTTCCCGCTGAGCACCCGCCACGCGCTTCCCCTCCGCCGGCCGCGCCCCCATTAAACTCGATCAGTGAGTCAGCGCACACCGGGTCCGATGATCGGCTGGCCGAGGCGGCGTGGAGCGTGGCCGTCCGCCGGCCGACCGGCAACTCACGGGGTCAGTCGGTGACGGCACGCTGGGCGAAGGCGATCTCGGCGGCGGTGTAGCGGATCGTCTCGGCGACCACGAGCGAGCCGTGGCCGGCGTCGAAGCGCAGCACGCGATAGTCCACGTCGCCCCGGGCGGCCAGCGCGTCGAGGTAGTTGTCCACCTGCTGGATCGGGCAGCGTGGGTCGTTCTCGCCGGCCAGCACCAGCACCGGCGCGCGCACCTCGGCCACGTAGGTCAGCGGCGACGCCTCCCGGTACAGCTCCGGCAGCTGCTCGGGGGAACCGCCGAACAGGGCCCGGTCGAACGCCCGCAGCTGCTCCATCTCGTCGGCGTACGCGGTGAGGTAGTCAGCCACCGGTACGCCGGCGACGCCCGCCGCCCACCGGTCCGGCTGCGTGCCCAGGGCGAGCAGGGTGAGGTAGCCGCCCCAGGACCAGCCGTTCACCACGCAGCGCGCCGGGTCGGTCAGCCCCTGCTCGATGCACCAGTCCTGCACCGCGGCCACGTCGGCCAGCTCGGTGAGCCCCGGCTTGCCCTCGATGGCGTCGCGCCACTGGCTGCCGTAGCCGGTCGAGCCCCGGTAGTTGACCTCCACCACGGCGAAGCCGGCGTCCACCCAGGCCGCCCGGACCGAGGAGAACCGGTCCTCGTCGGCCGCGTGTGGGCCGCCGTGCAGCGCGAACACCGTCGGCAGTGGCCCGGTGGCGTCCGGCGGCGCGGCGATCAGCGCGTGCACGGTGCCGCCGGGGCCGGCCACCCACGCGTCGGTGACGGGTACCGACCCGGGCGCGCGCTCGCCGGCCGGGGCGAGCAGCTCGCGGTCGGTGCCGTCCGGGTGCAGCGCGCGCACCGAGGGCGGCGTAGCGGCCGAGGAGCAGCTGTACTCCACGGTGCCGTCCGGGCGCACGCTGGCCAGGCCCACGCAGCCGGGCGCGGTGCCGAGTGCGGTCAGCTCGCCGGTGCCGAGGTCGTAGCGGTGCAGCGTGCTGCGTGCGGCGTGCGTGTGCACCACGAGCAGCGAGGTCCCGTCCGGGTAGAAGCCGGCGACCAGCTCGCCGGGCAGGTCGATGGCCAGCTCGGTCTGCTCGCCGGTCGCCACGTCCCAGATCAGCAGCTCGTCGCGGCCGCGCCGCTCGTGCCCGACGATCAGCCGGGTATCCCCGGCCAGGTCGGGGAACTCGATCGGGGTGAGCCCCTTGCCGGGGCCGTCGGACAGCTCCGCGACGGTCTCGCCGGGGTGCTCGCCGCCGGTGCGCACGACCCGCAGCGCGGGGTGCCGGGAGTCGCCGTGCTCGGAGTGCGAGATGGCCAGCAGGGTCTCGTCGTGCGACAGCGCGCCCACCCCGGCGTCCTCGGCGTGCTCGTAGACCAGCGCGGCCGGGCCGCCGTCCCGGCTCAGCCAGATCCGGCTGCCGTCGTCGGTTGCGGTGCCCACGGCGACCACCCGCTGGCCGATCTCCAGGCCGGCCGGGTAGCCGTCCAGCGCGTCCGGGTCGGCGCCGGTGGGCAGTGGGATGGCGGGCTCCGGCGTGGCGCCGGCCGGCAGCCCGGCGAACGGCTCGGCGACCCAGTGCCCGAACTCGTCGCCGTCGGTGTCGCCGAACCACCACAGCTGGCTGCCGTCGGGCGTCAGCGTGGCGGAGTGGGTGCCGGCCGGCCGGTCGGTGACCTGGCGGTGCTGGCCGGTGGACCGGTCCCAGGCGTAGATCTCCCAGGTGCCGCTGGAGTTGGATGGGTAGGTGCAGCGGTCCGGGGCGTCCCTGGCCCAGTCCGGCAGCCCGATCCGCGCCGCGGTGAACCGGGCCCGCCAGCGCTGCTCGCGCGCCGGGTCGTCGAACAGGTGATCCGGTACCTCGGCCGGCGGGTGGGTGGTCGGGCGGTCGGTCAGGGCTTCGCCGGAGTGCTGGGTCACCCCACCGATCCTGCCAGCGCCCGTGACGTCAGCGCAGGGCGGCGCGGGACCGGACCCGGCTGAGCGCGAACAGCAGCAGCGCGGTGACCGCGAGCAGGACGACCGTGCTGGCGCTGGCCAGGAAGGCGTCGCCGCGGTCGCTGAGGGTGAAGATGGTCACCGGCAGCGTCCGCCAGCTCGGCGGGTACACCATGATCGTCGCGCCCAGCTCGCCCATGGACAGGGCCACGGCGAGCCCGGCGGCCGCCGCCAGCGAGGGCAGCAGCAGGGGCAGCCGGACCCGCAGCAGCACCCGGGCCTCACCGGCGCCGAGGCTGCGGGCGGCGAGCTCGTAGGCCGGGTCGAGCCGGTCCAGGCCGGCCGTCACGGTGCTCACGGTGAACGCCAGCACCAGCACCGCGTGCGCCAGGATGACGATCCACTTCGTGCCGCCGAGCAGCAGCGGCGGCCGGTTGAACGCGATCAGCAGGCCCAGCCCGACAACCACCGACGGCACCGCGATCGGCAGGTGGCAGACGCCGAGCACCAGGCGCCGGAGCGGGCCGGGGGCGCTCGCCGCCGCCAGTGCCGCCCAGCTGCCGATCAGCACCGAGGCGATCCCGGCCAGCAGCGCCGTCTGCACGCTGACCAGCAGGCTGGCCAGGCCCGCCGGGCCGAGCGCCGCACCGAGGTGCGCGCCGGTCAACCCGCCCGGCAGCGCGCCGGTCCACCGGCCGGCCACCGCGGCGAGCAGCACGGTCCCAAGCGGGGCCACCACGACCACCGCGACCAGCACCGCGAACACCGCGAGCACGACCGCCCTACTGGTGCGCGACCACAGCAACATGACCGGCTCCCTCCGTCGGATCCGTAGGCCGCTCGGCCCGGCCGTCGCCGCGCAGCCGGGCGAACCCGAACCGGTAGACGCCGTAGAGCAGCAGCGACAGCACCACCTGCGCGGTGGCCACGACCGCCGCGCCGGGCAGGTCCAGGCTGACCACGCCCCGGGTGTAGATCAGCACCGGCAGCGTGATGACGTCCTTCGCCCCGGTGAACAGCACGATGCCGAACTCGTTCAGGGTCAGCAGCAGCACCAGGCTGCCGCCGGCGGCGAGCCCCGGCAGGGCCTCCGGGCCGACCACCGTGCGCAGCACCCGCAGCGGCCCGGCGCCCAGGCTCGCGGCCACCTCCAGCTGCTCGCGGGGCAGCATCGCGAACGAGGCCAGCAGCGGGCGCACCACGAACGGGGTGAAGAAGGTGATCTCGGCGAGGATCACGCCGAGCGGCGAGGTGAGGATCGGCGGCAGCTGGGCGCCGGGCCCCGCGACCGCGTGCACCAGCGCCTGCAGCACGCCCGCCGAGCCGTACAGGAACGTGAAGGCGAGCGTGATCAGGAAGGACGGCAGCGCCAGTACGGTGTCGATCAGGCGGGCCGCGAGGCCGGCACCCGGGAACGGCACGAACGCCAGCACCACCGCGAGGAACGAACCGAGCAGCAGCGCGCCGACCGTCGAGCCGACCGCGATCTGCGCGGTCCGCCACAGCGCGTTGTGGAACTCCGCCGAGCCGAGCACCGCCGACCAGCTGGCCATGCTGAACGCGCCGGCCCGGTCGCGCACCGACTCACCGAGCACGGTGACCAGCGGCCAGCCGACGCAGCCGAGCACCACCAGCAGCGGCGGCAGCACCCAGGCGGCGGCCGGCATCCTCGGCAGTGCGCCCGTCGCGGCGGGCCGGGCCGGGGCCAGCGCGGTCATGGCGCGGGCTCCCCGACGGCGCGCGGCTCGGGCACCCGCGCCGAGGGCGGGTCGGCCCCGGCGACGTCCACCCCTGACGAGCGAGCGGTCGGGGCGTCCTCGGCGGGCACCAGCACGCCGGCCCTGGCCGGCACGTGCAGGCCCACCGTGGCGCCGATCGGGTGGGTGTTCTCGCCGGGCTGGTCGACCTCGACCAGCAGGTCCGGCAGCGCGTCGACGGCCACGGTGAGCCGGGTCGTCGGGCCGCGCCACTGGGCGCCGGTGACCCGGGCGGCCAGCACGTCCGGCCCCTGCGTCGACGCGGTGATCCGTAGCGCGTGCGGCCGCACGGCAAGCACGGCGGACGCCCCGGCCGGCCAGCTGCCGGGGGCGTTGGCCAGGAACTCCGCCGCGCCGAGCCGGACGGTCGCGGTGTCCGGGTGCGGGCTGTCCAGCACGGTGACCGGCAGCAGGTTGGCGCCGCCGAGGAAGGACGCGGTGAACCGGCTGGGCGGGCGGTGCCACAGCTCGCCGGTGTCGGCCAGGTCGACCAGCCGGCCGCCGCGCATCACGCCGATCTGATCGGCCAGCGCGAGCGCCTCGGCCTGGTCGTGGGTGACGAACAGGATCGCGGTGTCCGGCAGTGTGCCCCGCAGCCGTTGGAGCTCGGCCAGCATGCCCTGGCGCAGGTGGATGTCCAGCGCGGCCAGCGGCTCGTCCAGCAGCAGCACCTTCGGCCGGATGGCCAGGGCACGGGCGATCGCCACCCGCTGCTGCTGCCCGCCGGACAGCTCCCGGGGCAGCCGCCGGCCGAACTCGGCCATGCCGACCTGCTCGAGGGCCTCGGCGGTGCGCTCGGCGACGACCGCCTTGGGCAGCCGCCGCGCCCGCAGCCCGAAGGCCACGTTGTCGTCCACCCGCAGGTGCGGGAACAGCGCGTAGGACTGCACCACCACGCCGATGCCGCGCCGGGCCGGTGGCAGGTCGGTGACATCAGTGCCGTCCAGGTAGACCCGCCCGGCGCTGGGCCGCAGGAAGCCGGCCAGCACCTTCAGCGCGGTGGACTTGCCGGAGCCGCTCGGCCCGAGCAGCGCCAGCGTCCGGCCGGCGTCGATCCGGATGCTCAGCTCGCGCAGCGCCGGGGTGCTGGCCCGCCCGCGCCGGTAGTCGACGTCGATCTCCTCCAGGCGAACAGCTGGTGCGGCCGGGGCGGTCACTTGTTCACCGCCTGCTGGTACGCGGCGACGTCGGCGTCCAGGTCGCGGGCCACGGCGTCCCAGTCCGGCGCCCAGATGGTCACGCCCCGCAGCGCCTCGTTGATCTTGGTGGTGTTCGGGTCGGTCGGGTGCACGTCCGGCCGGACGGACACGCCGACCGCGTCGCTGCCGACGGTCTGTTGGGCCGGCTCGGCGAGCAGGAAGTCGATCAGCTTCCGGGCGGCGTCGGCGTGCGGCGCCCCGACGGCGAGGCCCATCACGTAGGGCAGCGCGAAGGTGGACCGGGCGCCGCCCGCGTCGGCCGGGAAGAACAGCTGGAAGTTCGAGTGGTCGTTCACGATCGACTGCAGGTTCATCTGCAGGTCGCCGTTGGCCACCGCGAGCTCGCCGTTGCTGACCTTGGGCTGCAGCTTGCCGGTGGACGAGGACGGGCCGACGTTGTTGGCCTGCAGCTTGGCCAGGTAGTCCAGCGCGCCCTGCTTGCCGAACACGTGCTGCAGCTGCAGCAGTACGGCGGTGCCGTCGCCCGCCTGGCCGGGGGTGGAGTACTGCAGCTTGCCGGCGAACCTCGGCGCGAGCAGGTCGTCCCAGGTCTTGGGCAGGGGCGCGGCCGCGGTCGGGTTGGCGATGAACACCGGGTAGTTGTTCACCACCGGCACGTAGCGGCCCTGCTGGTCGCGGCCGGGCACTCCTCCGGCGTTGCCGGTGCCGATCCCGCCGTTCTGCAGCAGCCCCTGTTCGGCGGCCCGCTGGATGAACGGCGGCAGCGTGACCAGCACGTCGGCCTGCGGGTTGCCCCGTTCCTTGTCGACTCGGGAGACCACCTCGCCGGAGCCGGCCTCGACGTAGTTGACCGGGATCCCGGTCTGGGCGGTGAACTCGGCGAACCGTTTCTGGTACCACGGGCCGAGTCCGTCGGCGCTGTAGACGGTGACGGAGTTGCCGCCGGAGCCGCTGGCGGCGGTACCTCCGCAGGCGGCGAGCAGCACGGTGAGGACGGCCAGCACGGCCGTCGCGAGCAGCGGTCGAGTACGCATGGGGGTCTCCACGAACGGTCGGAACGGGTGGGGCGGGGCGCGCCCTGGCCCGGTCAGCTGGACGTGCTGGTGAGCTGGGCCGGGCGGAGCAGGGCGGGCAGCTCGGCGATCGAGGTCAGTACGTGGGTGGCGCCGGCGGCGCGCAGGGTGGCCCCGTCGTGTGCGCCGGTCAGCACGCCGGCGACGATCGAGGCGCCGGACCGCACGCCGGTCCGGATGTCGCTGGCTGTGTCCCCGACCACGGCGATCTGGGCGACGTCGTCGACCTTCAGCCGCAGCAGCGCGGTGAGCACCATGTCCGGGTAGGGCCGGCCCCGGCCGCCGGCGTCCTCCGGGCACAGCACCAGATCGGCCAGCCCGTCCCAGCCCAGCCCGGTGACCAGTCGCTGCTGCGTCGCCCGGCTGAAACCGGTGGTCAGGGCGACCAGGATGCCGGCGGCGCGCAGCTCGCGGATCGCCTCGGCGGCGCCGGGCAGTGCCACCGCGCGGCCGTCGTCGATCTGGTCGGTGTAGGACGCCTCGAACGCGCGGTTGGCGAGCTGCGCGGTGTCCTCGTCGAACACCGCCCGGAACACCTCGATCTTGGACTGGCCCATGGTGTCCCGCACGTGCGTCCACAGCTCGGGCTCGCGGCTGGAACCCGGGGCCACGCCGGCGGCCAGCAGGGCGGCGCCGAACGCGGTCTCCACGAGCCCGTCGTCGGCCACCGTGGTGCCGGCCATGTCGAGCACGGCGAGTCGGATGTCTGGCTGGTCGGTCATCGGTGCACTCCTCAAGGGGGTTGGGGGTCAGAGTCCGGCCAGCTCGGCGGTCTGCTCGGCGATCGCGGGCGAGAGCGTCATGCCCCGTCCGCCAGGGCCGGTGACCAGCCACAACGCCGGGTCGACGGTCTGCCGGTGGACGATCTGGGTCGGGTCGAGGCACTGCGCGTAGACCCCGGCCCAGCGCCGCACGATCGGCGGCAGCGGGCGGCCGAGCAGCGCCTCGACGACGCCCGCCAGGTGCTCATACGGCGCCTCGTCCAGGTCGAACGGGAACGGCTCGGTGTACTCGTGGGTGTCGCCGATGGTCAGGCCGCCGTGCAGGCGCTGCACGCAGAGCAGCTGCATGTGGTGCTCGGCGGCGATCGGCGGCTGGGGCTCGGTGGCCCGCAGCGAGTCCAGCGCCGGCCCGGCGAACGCCGGGTAGTAGCGCATCGAGTCGCCGTCCGCGATCGCCGTGGTCAGCGGTTCGTCGAGCGGGGCGGTCTGCATCATCTGCAGCCGCACCCGGCGGACCGGCAGGTCCCCGGCCAGCTCGGCGGCCAGCCCGGACAGCGTCGCCCCCGGGCAGAGCAGCACCAGGTCGGCGTCGTGCCGGGCGCCGGTCTGGTCGCGGACGGACGCACCGCCGGCGCCGGTGTCGATCCGGCGCGCCTCCCGGCCGGGCAGGAACCGGTAGCGGCCGGACGGTTCGAGGTGCGCGCGCACCGCCGGCAGCGCCACCCGGGACTCCACAGCGGCGTCCGTCGAGCACCACAGCGCGGCGCGGAACTCGCCGCGCAGCGCCGGGTTGAGCCGCCTGGTCTCGGCCTCGTCGAGCACCGTGACGCCCCGCTGGGCCGCGTCCGGGGCGGCCGCGAGCTGCTTGGCCACCGCCAGCTCGGCCTCGGAACGCAGCACGGTCAGCGAGCCGCAGGCCCGGAAACCGACGCCCGGCACGTCCGCGCCGAGGCGTTCCCACAGCTCCCGCGCGCGCAGCGTGATCGAAAGCTCGGCGGCGGACCGCCCGGACACCCAGACCAGACCGAAGTTGCGCACGGTGGCGCCCCTGGCCTCCGGCTCGCGTTCCAGCTGGGTGACCTCGTGTCCCCGGCCGACCAACTCGGCGGCGTGCATGGTGCCCAGCACCCCGCCACCAATCACCACGATTCGCATGCGACAACCTTCGCAGATTGGTCTAGACCAAACGAGAGGTCGCGGCAAACACTGGGTGAATTCTGGTCTAGACCAATCGAACGGAGTAGTGCCCACCTGGCGCTGAGCAGGACCGCCTGAATGTGTATCGCCGGGCTACCGGCGGTAGGTTACGTTGGGGCGGTGACCGATCCGCCGAAGCGAGCCATCCAGCGCTCTGCCCGCCTCGGTTCGCTGCCGGTCGGGTTCGCCGGCCGAGCTGCCGCCGGCTGGGCCCGGCGCCTCACCGGGGGCGACCGCGAGGAGATCGCCGCCGAGCTGGCGATCCGCAACGCCGACCAGATCTTCGCCGTGCTCGGCGAGCTCAAGGGCGGCGCGATGAAGTTCGGCCAGGCGCTCTCGGTGTACGAGGCGATGATCCCGAACGAGCTGGCGGGGCCGTACCAGGAAGCCCTGATCAAGCTGCAGGCCAATGCGCCGAAGATGCCGGCCAAGGACGTGCACCGGGTGCTCGCCGAGCAGCTCGGCCGGAACTGGAGCCAGCGGTTCGCGCAGTTCGACGCCGACGAGGCCTCCGCCGCGAGCATCGGCCAGGTGCACCACGCGATCTGGCACGACGGCCGCGAGGTGGCCGTCAAGATCCAGTACCCCGGCGCCGACCAGGCACTGATGTCCGACCTGCGCACCCTGCAGCGGTTCGCCAAGCTGCTGCAGATGATCGTGCCCGGCGCCGACGTGCGCGCCCTGCTGAACGAGCTGCAGGACCGCATGATCGAGGAGCTCGACTACAGCGCCGAGGCGGACAGTCAGCGCACGTTCGCCGCCGCACTGGCCGACGACCCCAAGATCAGGGTCCCGAAGGTGATCGCCTCGGCCCCGAAGGTGATCATCACCGAGTGGATGCCGGGCCGGCCGCTGTCGGAGTTCGCGCACAACCCGACCGAGGACGCCGCGGAACAGAAGCTGCGCGACTGGATCGGCGAGACGGTGATGGAGCTGCACTTCTCCTCGCCGGCCCGGGTCGGCCTGCTGCA
>Ga0137415_10000125_pt1 | contig 61077 bp, 55 predicted proteins | sample CZODoug3_1_1_16f_FD_183082 | JGI IMG/M metagenome (GOLD analysis project Ga0137415, IMG submission 183082) | Vadose zone soil fungal communities from Angelo Coast Range Reserve, California, USA - CZODoug3_1_1_16fungal (Hybrid Assembly) | ecosystem: Environmental > Terrestrial > Soil > Vadose... | reverse complement strand
TGCCAGTCCAGCGCGCCTTTTTTCCAGAGATACAAATAACCGACCAACAGGATGGCAATGTAGAGCATCATCTCCCCGAAGCCGTACCATCGCAAACTGCGAAAGATGTAGGCCCAGGGGTACAGGAAGATGGCTTCCACATCGAAAAGAATGAAAACCATCGCAACAAGGTAAAATTTGACTGAGAAAGGCTCGCGCGCGTCGCCGGTGGGTTCCATGCCGCACTCGTACGGCTGCTGCTTAGCCCGGCTCGGACGACGCCAGCCCACCAGAACGGAGACAGTGGTTAGCGCACCGGCGAGCGCCGCGGCCATCAGCAGGTGTAAGAGAAGCGGAGCATACGTATGTAAACCAGAACCACTCATAGGCGAAGCGCTATAATAACGATTCGAACGCCAATCGGTCAAATGCGGTGGAAGGTTCCCTGCGGGGCGTCGCACTCCCCGTTGGAGCGGAGCAGACTCGGGAAATGCTTTTTGGTCACAATACCAACGTGCAAGCTGGTGATACGACCTATCACGTCCAAACGGAAGACCGCGGCACCGCCACGGCGCTCATCGATACTACCGTCTACTTCCGCGGGAGAGTGTTGCACCGGCGAACGAATAATTACTTTGATCTGCTTCCGCTCAACCCGGACCGTGAAAAAGCACTAAAGGTGCGTCTCGACCAGCAGCACCGCGCGGTCACTGAAGAGCTTCGAACCGGCGCTTTGACTCTCGCGCTGCCACAGGAGGAGAAAGTTTCCGTTCCGGCAGGAAATGCGCATGGTGCTGTGTCGTCCGGGACTTTATCGCTCGAATTGATCAACGCAAAGACCTGGCTCACTGGCAAACACGCACTCTTGCAGGTGGTCGTTCGAAATGCGGGTCACCAGGCCGTGGGCGGAGCTACCGTGAGCGCCCGGGTGGATGGCGCGGCGGAAATGACCCAGTTTTCCGCGAAAACAGGCGACCTGGGGCGTGCGCAATTCGAATTCGACATGCCGCGTCTGGCGGGCGCGGAGCCGGCGCTGGTCATAGAAGCGTTGCATGGGAGTGCCAAAGGGCATTTGCGCTTTCAGTTACGCACCAAGCCGCGAATACCGTCGGCGAGTTAGCAAATGCAGACAACGATTTCAATTGTGGTGAATGGGGAAAATCGCGCAGCAAAGCCCGGAGCCACGGTTGTGGACTTGCTTGGCGATTTGGCGCTTAACTCTGGACGCGTGGCCATCGAACGGAACCTGGAAATTTTGCCTCGGCAGAAATGGATCGAAACCAAGTTGGAAGCCGGGGACCGTTACGAAATCGTGCAGTTCGTCGGCGGCGGGTAGAAGCAATTCCTGTGCATTCAGACTCCTTCCAGAAGATGCCCCATCTTGCGCTTTTTTGTCTTGAGGTACGCCCGCGAGATTTTGGAAACGCGCGGCTGGCACGGCACCCGCTCGATAACGCGAATGCCGGAACTTTCAAGTTGGCGGACTTTTTCCGGATTGTTGGAAAGCAAGCGAATTTTCGTTGCGCCGAGTTTTTTTAAAATCTGCGCTGAGAACTCGTAATCGCGCGCGTCGGCTGCGAACCCCAGAGTTTCATTGGCTTCTACCGTGTCCATGCCGCCGTCCTGCAGTTCGTAGGCCCGCAGCTTGTTCATCAAGCCAATGCCGCGGCCCTCTTGCGGCAAGTACAGCAAAACTCCCGAGCCCGCCAGGCCGATTTTCTTCATCGATAGTTCGAGCTGCGCGCGGCAGTCACAGCGAAGCGAGGCGAGAACGTCGCCCGTCAGGCACTGCGAGTGGACGCGCACCAGGGGAGCGGTTTTTGCTTTCAAGTTGCCGCGAACCAGCGCGACCGCTTCTTCCTGCGGACCGCGTCCCTTGAATCCGTAAATCGTGAAGCTCCCGTAACGCGTGGGAAGTTCTGCATGCGCCGCGATCTGCACCCCGGCGTCTTTCTTCTTCGTTCGCTTCCTTGCTTTTGATTTTTTGTTCATGGGAACTACAAAGTATAACAGTGCTCGTGCCTCCCGCGAATTCACCAACGCACTTGTTAACCTACCTCTCATTGTATTTTCAATTTGGCAACATCCTCCTCCGCCTCGTACAGCGCAGTCGTTACTGTCACGGGGCGTTGCAAACTTCCCAGAGTCACGTTCTTGCTCAGAAGCCGGGTTTCCGGCGCCGCGCTGAACGGGACAACCGTGCCGCTTCCCTCCGCAACCCGCCCGAAGAGCACGCGAAAAGGAAAGCGCTTGCTATCGTTCGTTCGAACGAACACTCCCGTAAATTCGACGTAAGCGGAATCCGCAGCGATGTCCGCGGCCGTGAAATGAATCGCGGTCCCAGCCCCGCCCGGCTGACTATACCGGGCGACAGCAACCTCCACTTCCGATTTCATTTCGGTGATCAAGCCGTCGCCCAGGCCCGTAAAACGAGCTTTGACTGCGGCGGTAGGAAAGGAATCAAACTTGTATTTCATCCCGCTTTGACCGATGACCTGCAGTCTGCTCTTTTCAATCGGAAGCATGGTCGCATCGAACGTGAATCCCTGGCCGGACGTCGTGTTCATGACCTGTCGGCCGTTCGCGCTGGAAGAAATCGAGCAATCGAGCCACGCGTTGCTGTTGAAAACCAAGGGTGGGTATTGCCGCTCATTTTTCCAGGGATCGTTGTTTTCTACCGCCGCGCCTACAAAACCAGAGCGGCTGGACGCAATCAGCGATACGAGCAAAGCAGTAGACGCAAGATAAATTGCCCAGTTCTGACGGTCTCCGATGTTTGTCATCTTCATTGGCATTCTCCGTAGAAAAAATCGATTGGCGCGGCGCCATTTCTCTCTGCGAATGGTCTCAGGAATTTGCGCCATCGGAAACGGAAATTTCTCCCCAGCCACGCTGCCACCCAAGCCAAGGAGCCGAGTCTTGAGAAACAGGCCGAGTCGCACGCTTTACATCGGGCAACGGATTGATTAGCGTTAGCCTGAGATACTGAGACGCGCAGCCAAAAATGGATACCGCTACCTCCGTTCGGGACCTGCTGTTCACCCTGCTGCTCAAGGTGGGCGTGGCGTCGTCCATTGCGGCGCTGCTGGCGCGGTGGAACACGTTTCGCCGCGTGCTTTTCACCGAGGACCGCGATCCGGACCAAAAAGTCAAACTGATGCTCTTTATGACGCCGGCGCTGTTTGTGGGCGTGACGTTGCGGCTGGTCGGCGGGCCCCCTTATGCGTTCGCCGATTTGTCTCTCGAAGGCGCTTTTCTGATGGGCCTGCTCGGCGGGCGCGTCGTGGGGCCAATCGGCGGCGCAATTATTACGATTCCGGCGTTGATCTTTCACGAATGGCTGGCGATGCCGGCGGCGGCCACCGCGGGACTGCTCGGCGGACTAATCCGGCAAGCGATTCCCAACAAGGAAGATCTCTGGAATTTCGGGCCGTTCACGTTCTTGAACATCCCGAAAGCGACCATGCGACTGTTGCGCAAAGCGGAATTGTCGTGGGAAATGGCGCCTTTGGGTGCGTGCGTGGGTCTGGAACTGGGGCGCGTGGCCCTGGTGCTCGCGACCAAACCGAAGTGGCTCTTCGCGGTTGACTCGCACTGGGACTGGTGGCTGGCGCTGGTGGTAATTGCGACCTTGATGTCCGTAGCGGCTCCCTTGAAAATTTGGAACAACACACGCATCGAGATGAACCTCGAGCAGCACCAGCAATTGCTTTTGAAAGCGCGCATGGACGCGCTCTCCAGCCAGATCAATCCGCATTTTCTGTTCAACACGCTCAACACCGTGTCGGCGCTAATCCGTTTTGATCCGGATTCGGCGCGCGGCGTCGTGCTGAAGCTGAGCAACATCCTGCGACGTCTGCTGCGGAAGCATGAGACGTTTGTGCCGCTGCGCGAGGAGCTGCAGTTTATCGACGATTATCTCGACATCGAAGTGGCGCGTTTCGGAAAAGACAATCTGGATATCGTGAAGCACATCGACGAAGCCGCGCTCGAATCGTTTGTGCCCAGCATGCTGCTCCAGCCGATGGTGGAGAATTGCCTGAAACACGGTCTCGCGCCAAAGCTGGGGGGCGGGAAAATCGAACTGCGAACGATAAATCGCGACGGGCGGCTGCTCATCGAGATTGAAGACAACGGTGTGGGCATTTCCGAAGACAAGTTGCCGCACGTCTACGTCGAAGGCATCGGGCTGAGCAATGTACGCGAGCGTTTGCGCGTGTTGTATGGAACAGACTTTCAACTGGACATCCAGAGCCAGCCCGGAGAGGGTACGGTAATCCGCATCGAGATTCCGGAGCTGGTGGCGACGATGCAGGAAGTGCGATGAGACGTGAAGCCGTGCCCTCCCCGCGAGTGGGGGCCGCCATTTTCAATAGTAGGTCCGACGGCCGGCTTAAATCAGGTTGTAGTTACAGGAACAGAGGTGCAGACTAGGGGCACGAGTCATCCCCCTAACGAGAGGCCCAAGTAATCTGAGCGTTCTCTGCGGATGGCTGCTTTGATATTTGACTGAACAGATGAGAGACTAAGAACGCGACCCCCGAGGTAAGCGGCGAGGGGCACACATGGAGAGAAGAACCGTGACTAGCAAGAAATCAGAAGAGGTAAGATCAACGGGTGCTGGACGCGGCCGCGGTGTTCACGTTACGCCCGAACTTGCACGAGAGGTGTGTACCTGCGGGCACCGAGCCGGTGTCCACGCTGCGCTCAAGTACTCCTGTCAGGCCCCAGGCGACCACAAAGGTTTCTGCCCGTGCATGCGCTTCCTTTCGGCGAAGGAATGGCGGGCAAGTAAGACCAAGTCCTCCTAGCGAACGTCAGCGCTAAGAAGTTTTCGACTGTCGCCAATAGTGATCCGCTGGCTCCGCGGAAGCGCCAACAGTAGAAGCCTCCGCACATACTTCAGAAAAAGTTCATTCGTCGCGCAAAGCCACCATGGGATCCACTTGTGTCGCGCGGCGCGCGGGTATGTAGCACGCGAGCAGCGCGGACAGTAGCAGCACGGCGGTGACGCCGGTGATCGCCGCCGGATCCAGCGCACTCACTCGATACAAGGTGGTCTCCATCAGCCGGCCAACAAAGTAAGTGCCAGCCAACCCTACCCCTAGCCCGATCAACGCGAGTAGCATCCCTTCCTGCAACACCAACCGAAGCACTTGCCGCGGGCCGGCGCCGAGAGCCATGCGCAATCCGATTTCGTGGGTGCGCTGGGCGACCGCAAACGACATCACGCCATAGATTCCGATGGCAGCGAGCAGGGATACTGCCACGCTATTGCTTTTCGTCGAGCAGGCGGGTCAGTGTCTTGGGCGCTGCCAATCGCCAGGCGGCTTCCAGGGCGCGGCGCAGGGTAGGCTTTCTGATTCCTTTCAGGCGCACGTTGGTGCAGCCTCGGCGTCCCCATGCGCCGGCACATGGATTGAAAACGCTTGGTTGAGCTTTGACGAACATTTCCTGCTCGATGGGTGTGAGTTTGAGCATGCCCCAATCTTTGTCGGGATAACCGAGCGTGGCGAAGAGCTTTCCGGCGACGCGAAAGTCCGGATGGTCCATGTGAGACTTCTCCGACGTTTCCGGGAAGCTAAGGGCAAGACGGCGAAAGTCATTGGCGGTCATTTGGTGGCCTCCGCTGACACCGAATTCTACACCAATGAACCAGCCGAAAGTGGGATCCGATCCTCTTTTGATGTTAGTGCGCAGGCGACGAAGAGGGAGAAGACTGCGGCGTGTGCCAGGAGATCGATTGGCGTTGCAGGAGGGCGATTGCGTAGCGAATGGGCACGGCGGCGCCGGGAGTGGGAGTTGTCTTAGAGGAAGACTTGGCAACTGAGAATCCGCTGGAGCGCAGCCAGCGGCCCTCGACAAGGCCGACCACAGCCCGAGAACTTTGCGAGATGACCGGGGAACCACTCTGACCGAGATTCACTGGATGGCTGAGGAGGAAAACTTCCTCTGCCGGAGCTGACTTTTCCAGATGAGTGGATTCGTAGGAGAGCACTTCGCCGGAGAAGTGGTCCTCGCGCGGGACTTCAAACGTGTGGGCGTTCTGCCGCTTAGGTGGATGGAGAGAGAGTGCCAGGACGGGTTCACCGGGAGACACTGGGTCGCTCGAAAGCGCCAAGAAGAAGACCTTGTAACTCGAATTAAACGGATTGATGGCAGCGCGGAGAACGGCGACGTCGTGCTCGACGTCCACGGCGATGACTGTAGCCTGAAGCAGTTTGGGTGGGCCATTGCGGTGGCTGACCAGAATGTACGGTTGTCCGCCGTCGCGAAAAGCTTCTAGAACATGGGCAGCTGTGAGCAGATAACCCTGTTCGTTAATAAAGAAGCCGTTGCCGAAGAAACTGTAGCGGTACCCGCCCGAGGAAGGGGATTGGTCCAGTTGATAAACGATTGGGCAAACAGCGGCGGTGAGAGATGGGTCGCTGGCAGGCTCATTGGGGGATGCGCCGAGCGTTAGGCAACACGCGTAACAGCCAAGGAAAGCTCCGAGCCAAAAAATGCTGCCGGTGAGTTTCTGAGGCATGGCCTAAGGGCCTTTCCGATGGCGTCCGGGAGTGCAACTAAAGAAGGTAGCAGCGAGGCGAAAGGCGGGGAAGTCCAGAAAAAAGGCAGGTTAAAAAGTACTTGACAACGGACGGAAACAACTGTATATTCTGTATCAACAGAACTAACAGACGCGACGGATGCGACCATAAGGGCAAGAGACCTGGAAGGGAAAAATGAGCGAAACGACAAAAAACAGCTTAACTCCCGTGGCCCAGAAATTCATTTTGCACTGGGGGGAGATGGGCACACGGTGGGGCATCAACCGGACGGTCGCTCAAGTGCATGCGCTGCTCTTTCTCTCGCCGCATCCGCTCCCCGCAGATGAGATTTCCGAAACGCTGGCCGTAGCGCGCTCGAATGTGAGCACCAGCCTGCGCGAACTGCAGGGCTGGCGGATCGTGCGTGTGGTGCACGTGCTGGGGGACCGGCGCGACCATTTCGAGTCGATCAAGGACGTGTGGGAGATTTTCCGGATTGTTTCCGAGGAGCGCAAACGTCGCGAGATCGATCCGACTTTGAGTGTACTGGCGGAATGCGTCCGCGAGGTTAAGTCCAATCCGCAGGGAGACGCCTACACACGCGAACGTCTGGAGAGCATGCTGGAGTTTTTGACGGCGATGACCGGATTGTTCGAGGAAATTATTCGCATGCCGACAGGTGCGCTGAAAGGCGTGGTGAAGTTGCGCGGCAAAGTCATCACGCTTCTCGGAAGCGATCGGAAAAAAGCAGCGGGATAGCGGAAGCGGAGAAAGATCATGATTTCGCTGGTGAGTGAATACACGGACGGGAAGGGGCGGCACGCGCGAGGGTGGTTGTTTTTTGACGCGGAGTGCAAGTTCTGCACCAGGATCGCGCGCTGGCTGGCGCCGATTCTGGAACGGCGCGGAATTGCGCTGGCGCCATTGCAGGATCCGCGTGTGGGCGCACTGTTGGGATTGTTGCGGGAAGAATTGCTATTCGAAATGAGATTTCTGCTGAGCGATGGAAGTCAATTCGGCGGTGCGGATGCAGCCGTAGCGTTGGCTCGCGAAATTTGGTGGGGGCGCCCATTGTTATGGGTATCGCGAATTCCTGGGATGACGGAGGTTCTGCGCAAAGGATACCGGTGGGTTGCCGCGAATCGCAGTTGTGCCGCGGCTTCTTGTCCAGCGGATCAACTGTCGCCCCGGCCGTAAGAATTTCGAAGAAACACATCGAGAAGAAAAAATACCTGAATCATTCGGGCCACTCGAACTTTGCAATGAGAAAGGCGGGTACCGATGGCGAGCCGTTTTGTTGAGATGTGGCGGTGGCAGGGGAAGATCGATCGCAAATCTTATGCGATTGCGGGTTGCAGCGCTTTTGTTCTGAAATATTTTCTCGACAAAATTGTAGCGTTCGCTGTATTTGGCCGGCAGTGGTTTTTGTGGAGTTACTGGCAGCCGCTGGGGCCGGATGCGCGCGTGAATGCGATTCATTCCGATACGCGCGCGTTTGCGGTGACACTGCTGATTTTGGCGCTTCCATTTATCTGGCTAGGGGTGACGCTGACGGTGCAGCGACTGCGAGATGCTGGAAAACCTCTGTGGCTCGTGGTGCTTTTTTTTGTTCCGGTGATCAACCTCCTGTTTTTCCTCTTGCTTTGCGTGATGGAATCACACTCGGTGACGGCGCAGCGCGAAGCAATGCCCTGGCCGGAGACCCGCATGCTGGACCGCTGGATTCCTCGCAGCGCGATGGGAGCAGCAGCGACGGCGATTGGAGTCACCATTGCGATTGGTTCCATGTTTACGGTAGTCGGGACGGAGGTGCTTCAGTCCTATGGGTGGGGATTGTTCGTGGCCTTGCCGTTTTGTCTGGGGCTGTTCTCGGTGCTGGTGTATAGCTACCACGAGCCACGATCGTTCGGCAGTTGCATGAGCGTTGCGCTGTGGGCCATCGCGTTGCTGGGTGCAGTGCTGATCGTGGCGGCGATCGAGGGGCTGATTTGTATCTTGATGGCCGCCCCGTTTGCGCTGGCGCTCGCGGCCCTGGGCGGAATGCTGGGGTACACGATTCAGGCTGGCTATTGGCTGAACAAAGGCACGCCAGCGATGCTGTCGATTGTCTTGCTGTTTACGCCGGCGTTCCAAGGTGTAGAGCATTGGGTGAAACCGCCGGCAGAGACATTTGAGGTGCGAACGGCGATTGAAGTGAACGCGCCGCCGGAAAAAGTTTGGAATCAAGTGGTGGCCTTTGCGGGGATCCCACCGCCAAAGGAATTGTTATTTCGCGCGGGGATTGCGTATCCGATTCGCGCGGAGATTTCCGGACACGGAGTTGGCGCCGTGCGCCAGTGCATTTTCTCGACGGGTCCCTTTGCGGAACCCATCGAAGTTTGGGACGAGCCGCGGCTCTTGAAATTTGGCGTGACGGCGAATCCGGCTCCCCTGAACGAGCTTAGTCCCTACGGGAATATACAGCCGGCGCACTTGCACGGCTACTTTGTCTCGAAGCAAGGGCAATTCTTGCTGACGGCTTTACCAGGAGGCAGAACTCGACTCGAAGGTACCACCTGGTATCAGCATACGATGTGGCCTGCGGCGTACTGGCATTTATGGTCGGATTACATTATTCACAAGATTCATCTGCGAGTGTTGGAGCATATTCGCGTTGCCGTTGAAGAAGGCCTCAGGCGATATTGAATTGACGCGGTCCGCGGCTTGGCCCTAAGATGCGGGCAACGATGCGAGTTGCCCGGAATTTCCTATCATTCGTCAAGGTAAGGCGCGCCGAACTGGCCTGTCTCTCTCTCTCTTTATTCCTCTGCGCAGTTACCTCGACTGGTGAACAGGTCGTTCGGTTTCTCCGATTTGATGACGTGGCGGAGACGCTCAAGCTTTTTGCGGATGCAGGGCTCAGCGCCATCGACATCAAGGATTCCACCGCGTGGAACGATTGGGTGCGCGCACGCGACACGGAAGTGCGAGCGCGCGTGGACCAAGGCGTCGAAGACTCTATCAGCAATCTGATTCTTTACGGCGCTTCCTATACAAATCTTCCCCGGCTTGAGGGTGTCGAGAGTGCGGCATCCGAGACCCGGGAGTTGACAGCGTCCGCCCGCGCGCGAATCCACGCCCTCGCTGCAGCGCTGCCGAGTGGGGCGCGCAACGAGAGGCTGCGCTTCGTCAACGAGTTCCTGGCGCGCAAGGGCATTCCACGGGAGTCGGTGGAAACGAAACTCCAGGAAAATCTGCGGCGGTTAGTTGCCGAACAGCGCGCGTATCAAGAAAAACTGAAGGCCTCGGACGAAGCAAACGACCAAGCCGCAAAGCTATTGGCGCGTGGAACATTATTCCAGGACCGGGGTTTGTCCGCCGATACTTCTTTGCTCCCGAATTACGCGCTGGAAGATACGCTGAAAACAATGTTGAAAAAAGGAGCGATCCAGCCGGGCACAATGCACCGCGTCCTGGTGATCGGGCCGGGGCTGGATTTTACCGACAAGCGCGACGGCTATGATTTTTATCCAATACAAACCATTCAACCATTCGCCATGGTGGAAGCGGTGGCGCGGCTGGGACTGGGCAAAGCCGAAGAAATTTCAGTGGTAACGGCCGACTTGAATGCCGCGGTCAATGCGCATGTTGCGAGGCTTGCGGAACGTGGCCGCGCGGGCCAAGCGTACACAGTACAGCTGCCGCGGCTGGTTTCAGCGGAGTGGAGCCCGGAAGCCGTGGCGTACTGGCAGAAGTTTGGCGAGATGTTGGGCGCGCCGGTGAAGCCGCTTCCGGTTCCAGTGTCTGTAATCGATGTAACGATGCGCGCGGTGGCTATCCGGCCAAGACACGCCGCGCAAGTGCGCGGGTTCGACATGAATGTAGTAACGCAGACCATGGACGTTCCCGAAGGGCGTGGATTCGATCTAGTGGTTGCCACCAATGTGCTTGTCTACTACGACCTTTTTCAGCAAGCGCTGGCCATGGGCAGCGTTGCTCATATGATGAACCACGGCGGGATTTTCCTGGCGAACCATGCGTTGCCGGCGCAGCACGTCCAGACTCTTGAATTTCTTGGCCGGCGGACTGTCGCTTACACGCCGAGCGGCGCGTACGGTGACGATGTGGTGGTGTACCGGCTGCGCTGAAGTTCGGTGCCTGGTCTACGCAGCTCTTTCGGCCGGAGAGGAATTCTGCTCAGGAGGACAGCTTTGCGAGGGACTCGGCTAAGACCAGCGCGCCCCGGGCAATATCTTCTGGCGCAGCGTATTCATCGGGCCGATGACTGTAACCATTGCGGCAGGGAATGAAGAGCATCCCCGTCGGTGCGATCCGCGAAATGAAAAGGGAGTCGTGGTAGGCGCGGCTAACCATTTCTAGAAACTGAAATCCGTGCCGGCGGCAGGTATCGGCGAGCGCTTCGCGTACCTCGGGATCACAATGCGCCGGCGCATCCGCGTTGATTAACTCCCACTGAATTGAGACCTGGCGCTTTGCTGAGATACTTTGCGATGCGCGCTCGATCGATTGCATCGCGCTGCCGCGCCTGGCTAGATCCGTATCGCGAATGTCGAGCGTCATGCCAACGCGGCTCGGAATGCTGTTTACAGCGCCGGGAAAGACTTCGCACATGCCGACGGTGGCGACCGTATCGGCAGCGCCGCTCGAACGCGCGGCCTTCTCGGTTGCCAGAATCAACTCCGCGGCCGCGCAAAGCGCATCCTTGCGGTCCGGCATGAGCACTCCGCCGGCATGCCCGCCGGCTCCTTCGATTGAAATGCGAAGACTCGCGGGCGCGGCAATGCTCGTCACGATTCCGACGGGCGTCTGCGCGCGCTCAAGCAGTGGTCCTTGCTCGACGTGCAGCTCAACGAACGCTTTGTAATACCCAGTAGACAGTTTCACATCCTGAAGACTGCCGCCGAGGCCCGCCCTCTTGCGAACTTCATCCACGGACTCGCCGTCGCGATCTTTCAACTTAGCAGCGGCCTCCGCAGAGAGCGTTCCCGAAAGTAATCGGCTCCCCAGGCAGCCGATGCCAAAGCGCGTCGGTTCTTCCGTCGCGAACACGAGAAGCTCAATCGAATGTTTGGGCCGGAATCCGCTCCGCTGCAGCGCGCGGATTGCTTCGAGGCCGCCAAGGACTCCCACAACGCCGTCGTATTTGCCGGCATTCGGGATCGCATCAATGTGCGAACCGGTGCCGACGGCTGGCGCTGCCGGATCGCTCCCGACCCACCGCGCGAATATATTTCCAATGGCGTCTTGCCGCACGGCGAGACCGGCTTCTTCGCAATGGGTGATCATCCACGCGCGGGCTTTCAGATCTGTCGGCGTGAAAACAATTCTGGTGACCGCCGGCGACTCTGCGTCCGAAATAGCAGCCAGAGCTTCTATTTCAGAGAGCAGTCGCTGCTGATCGATTTCCAATTTCATTTTTTCAGTTCGCCGAGCGGATGCCGGTTCCAATTTTTGTAAATCAGATATTTGGCGGGAACCTTTCCGATGGCTCCGAACCATTGTGGGCACCACGGGCCCATCCAAATAAAATCGCCCGCCGTCACGGGATACCACGAATCACCGAGCCGGTAGATGCCGCTCCCTTCGAGCATGATCAGTCCGTGTTCCATCACGTGCATTTCCACCATGCTAAGCGCAGCGCCTGGCTGGTACACCATGGTGTTCACCGCGAAATCAAATGGCGCCTCGTCGGGCAGCAGGCATTTGACCTGTAAATCAGAATCGCCGTCGAGCGCATGCGAAGAAATCGCATCTTCGCTTGAAACGATCAAGCGTGGCGGCTCGATTTTATCGACTCGCTCGTAAGACTTTTCAACAACCGCAACCCGGCTCTTTTCTTTGGCAACGACTCGGTGAGAAAATCCCTCCGGCAAATACGCGTAGCCGCGCGTGCTCAAGTCGTGCCGCTTTCCCTTGCCTTCCAGGGTCACCGCTCCTCTCATCACATAGATGAAACGCTGCGCGCACGTATTTCCCAATTCGCCCTTAGGCTCAAATTCGGCAGTGTATTCGGTGAACGCTGCGCCCAGCGCCGGACCAACGTGAACGATCGCAGAAGCATTTTTCATCCCCGGCAATGCCGTGCGCACAAAAGTGTCAGGTGTCTGCAAAATGTGATTGCGTTGATGAGAGCTGCGCGTTTGACCGAGATTATGCACGGCACGTCCTTCCCAGAAATTCTTGCGACGCCGCAAGCTGCGTCAGCAATTGATGCCCGCACTCAAGCGCTTTCGCGACATCGTCAAGATGCACCGATTCCGCCGGATCGTGGCTGATGCCTCCTGGCGTCCGCAAAAAAATCATCGCCGCGGGGACCTTTTCCGCCAGGATCATGGCATCGTGTCCCGCGCCGCTCGCCATGCGGTGTGGCTCGCAGTCAGCTTTTTGAATGACACGCTCGATCTGCTCCGTCAGAAATGGATCCATCGCCACTGCATTCTGTGCAAGAAGCATCCGCCACTTTGCAGTCACTCCGCGCCGCGCGGCAATCGACTCCGCTTGGCGAATCAACTCATCCAGCGCTTCGATTCGTGCGCGATCCGAAGCATGGCGGATATCCAGAGTCACCCGCACTTCTCCGGCAATCACATTCGTCGCACCGGGCTTCGCTTCTACGGATCCCACGGTCGCGACCAAATCCGCTGTGTGTCGCGCCAAATTCTCGACCGCCACAACCCACTCCGCGGCCGCGGCCAGCGCATCGTGTCTCAGATTCATGGGCGTCGTACCCGCGTGATTCGCTTGCCCAGAAAACGTGAATTCCAATCTGTTCTGTCCGACAATTGCTTCCACGACTCCAAGCGGTCGTCCCAAACTTTCCAGCATTGGCCCCTGTTCGATGTGAAATTCGATGTATCCCATAACATCATCGGTCAGCGCAGCTCTGGAAATGTCATTCGGGTTCAACCCGAAATCCTGAATCGCCTTGCGAACGGAAATTCCGCGTTCGTCTTTGTGGTTGAGAAGTTCCTCATCCACTCGGCCCACCAGAGCTCGGCTTCCGATGAATGGAACTCCGAACCGCACTCCTTCTTCTTCCGAAAAGCCAATGACCTCGATCCCAAATGGCAGCTTCAATCCGTTCAAAGATTCCACCAGCCCGGCTGCCAGCACCACTCCCAAAATCCCGTCGAAGGCTCCTGCATTCGGGACCGTGTCCAGATGCGACCCCATCAAGATCCGCGGTCCTCCCGGCGACGCCGCGGGATAAAATCCCCGCAAATTTCCGACCGCATCCACCGACACGGACATGCCAAGCGCGCTCATCCAGAAAGAAACTTCCCGGTGGCAATCGCGCGTCGGTGCCGACAAAAAAGTTCGCCGTGTGCCGCCTGTATCCTCCGAAAACGACGCCAGCTTGCGGCAGCGCGCGATCGCCTTTTCCGCGAGATTTGTAAAGTCGCTTCTCGTCAACACTGAATTTGACTTTCGCTTACGGCACAAGTTTTGATTCATCAAAACTCGCGAATCAACTTCGCTGCTCCCCACCCCGCGACAATCAGCGCCAACATGATTTCCCACCCGTACCGGCTCCCATAAGTCGCCACGGGATAGTGAGAACTCAACATCAAGAAGACGACCGGCACGGCCATAAACGTATTGTGTTTCGAACGCAGCTTCGCTTGCGCGCCAAGCGAAGTATCGAATTTCTCGGCCGCTGCTGCCGCCGCGATCATCTTGCGCTGTGCGGGAAGAATTCGCATCCACACGTTCAAGGTCATGATGGTGCCGAAGATCGCTCCCACATGGATGTACGCAGCACGGCCGCTGAACACGCGCGTCAATCCCCACGCGGCGGCCGCCGTCATCACCAGACCAAATCCCGCGAACGCGGCTTGCGACTTTCCCAAGGGTGACCGCACCGCCAGATCATATATAACCCATCCCGCCACCATGGCGCCTACGCCGATCGCAATTCCGGCCTGCTTCGAAATGTCCGCAACGTCCGGATCGATCAGCCCGTCCCCCACATAATAAACAAGAACGAGCAGAACCACGCCGCCCACCCAGGTAATCAACGCTTCCCAGCGAAACCAGCGCACCTGCTCCGGGCCGACGCCCAGCGATTTTTGTTTCTCGACGGAATAAAAACCGCCGCTGTGCACCATCCAAACCGCCGATGCTTTTCCGTTCGCTGCCACTTTTTTCTCAAGCTTTCCGAACTGGCCGTCAAGCCATGTGAAGTAGTACGTCTGCCCGACCCACATGATCCCTGCGAAAACGTGAATCCATCGCACGCCGAGATTCAGCCATTCGCGGATCGCGGAACTCATCTCAGCTTCCCCGGTATGTCGTGTAGCCGTTCGGACTCAGCAGCAGCGGTATATGGAAATGCGATTCGCCGCTCCGCACTCGAAAAGTAATTTCCACCACCGGATACATCCCTTCCTGGTTGGACGCTGCGAAATAACCTGCTGTGTCAAACGCCACCTTATAAAGGCCTTCGTGCAGTGTCGCGCCTTCCGGCAACAATTGGCCGCATCGTCCGTCCTGATCGGTTTGCCCGGAGCCGAGCGAAGACCATTCGCCCGTGGAATCTCGGCGGTCCAGGCGCACCGGCACGCCCGAGGCAGGCGCGCCCTTGGCCGTATCCAGAACGTGCGTCGAAACGCGATTCATCCCGCGATCCATTTTTTCAGACGAATATGCATGATTTGCCGCTGCTCCTCGGCTGCAAGCTGCAGCTCGGTGGCGTCATCATTGTGCAGCCGTCGGCGCAGAATCTCCAGGATTTCGCTGGCCGATTTTCCCGTCGCGCAAACAATGAAGATGCGCCCGAACTTTTGCTCATACTCGCGATTGCCCCATTTCAGCGCCATCTTTACGGCTTCGTCCGCCGCCGCAGCCTTTTGTTGTTCTTGTTCGGACCACGCTGACGACTGCGGCGCGACAGTTTTGTCAGCGCTCGACTCGCCGATTCGCGGATGGCTCCGAAACGCTTCCTGCCAGTCCGTTTCACTGAGGGTGCGCCAAATCTCATCCGATAGCGCCAGCAACGTGGCTTCATCTTGGATCGGCCTTCTCGAAGCCATTTTCGCCGACCAGGTTCCCGAGCCGCAGCAAGCGACAATCTCGCGTACAGCTTCGTCTTGCGGCAGCTCATTCCAGTGAGCAAGAATCTTGCTCACGCGTTTGTCTCCGACGCGGCTAGTTTCTCGAGAAATTCGGCGACAAGATTACTGGCAACAGCTGCCCGATAACGAGCCGTAGAGCGAATATCGTCGATGGGCTGAATTTCCTTAGTCACGGTTTTTCTCGCTGCGGCAATCAATGATGGCTCGATCTTGTTTCCAGTGAGCACTTGTTCTGTCTCCTTCAAACGCAACGGAACAGGCGCAACGCTTCCCATCGTAAGACGCACATCGCGGATCGTGCCGTTTGAGATTTTTCCCAATGCAGCGAGACAAACTTTGGATATCGCTTGTGCGTTACGAGCGCCGACTTTCCGCGCGTACGAAATGTATCCAGAGAACCGGCGCGGCAGGGAAATATCGCGAATCAGTTCGTCAGGAGCCATCGCCGTTTGCTTATAGCCGGTGTGAAAATGTCGATAAGCCACACGCCGTTCGCCCCGCACAGAAATTAGCGTCACTTCGGCGTCGTACACAAGCAGCGCGGGAAGGGAATCGGCAGCAGGAGAAGCGTTCGCAATATTGCCCCCGAGTGTTCCGCGATTTTGATTTGCAATTCCACCGGTCCAAGACGCGGCCGTGGCGAGCAGGGGAAATTCCCCCGAAACAATTTCATGCTGGCGCAGCTCTGTATAGGTGCACGCCGCGCCGACACGGATTCTATCTGGAAACGCTGCAATTTGCCGAAGCTCGGGAATATTCCAGATGTTGATCAATTTTCGGTTGGGCAGTTTTCCCGCAGAATACAAAACCATCACGTCGGTCCCTCCGGCAATCGGCAGCCACTGAGCCGGCTCGCTGGCCATCAAAGAAAGAACGTCCTGCAGATTGCCCGGTGAAACGAGCTTATATTCGGATGGATCCGCTCTCATTTTGCAACTCTTCGCCGCGCTGCCGTTGTCACCGCTTCGAAAATCTGCATGTAACCCGTGCAGCGGCAAAGATTGCCCGCAAGCCCCTCTCGAATGTCCGCGAGATCGGGCTCTGGTTTTTTCTCCAGCAAGTGCACCGCCGCAAGAATCATTCCCGGCGTGCAGATGCCGCACTGCGCGCCGCCGCATTCCAGGAACGCCTCTTGCAAAGGCTTCATCAAAACATGCGTTGAGATTCCCTCGATGGTAATGATGTTCGCTCCGTTCGCTTGCCCCACCGGAACGAGACAACTATTCACCAGCATCCCGTCCAACAAAACGGAACACGAACCGCACTCTCCCTCGCCGCATCCTTCTTTGGTGCCCGTTAATCCCAGGTCGTTCCGCAGCACGTCCAGTAATCTTTCCATCGGGTAGACGAAAACGCTCTTCACTTCAGCATTGACAGAGAACGAGATTTCGCATTTCGCACTCGTCTCCGGAGAGGAGTTCATTCCGTCTCTCGCACCGAAGAGGAAACAGGTCGCCCAAATGAATCCGGCCCCAGAGCCTGAAACAAATCTTCCGGCAGCAGCGGAATAGTATGGACTCTAACGCCGGTCGCATCCTCGACCGCGCTTATGATCGCCGGCGCAGGGCCGTCCATCGGCAACTCCCCGATGCCCTTTGCGCCATGCGCCCCGTGAACGTTGCCAAGCTCCTCAAAAAATACGCGAATCGGCGTCAGGTCCGCTGAAGTCGGCATGATGTAATTCGTCATCTGGTTGTTGATCATGCGGCCGTTCTGCCAGACCACCTTTTCATAGAGCGCGAAGCCGATTGCCTGAGCCACACCACCCGTAATTTGTCCCGCAGCAAGAACCGGGTGTAGAACCTTGCCGATTTCTTGTAGCGCGACGAAGTCATCCACGGTCACGCTGTAAGTCGCCAAATCCACCGTGACTTCCGCGACGTACACGGCCCAAGCAAACGCTGCGTACGCTTCTCCGCGATATTTTTCATCGTCCCAGTAGACATCGCCGGGCGCTTCATACCGCGCATAAGATTTCAACGCTCCGTGCTCCGCTATGTATTCCCGGCACGCGGCGCGAAATTGTTCCGGTGTGCACTCTTCTTTCAGGAGCCCGGTCTTCGTGAGCGTTTGTTGAATTCCCTTGGCCGCCGACTGAACCAGCTTCCCGACAATCATCGCCGTTCGCGATGCCACGGTCGGACCGCTGTTCGGAACCACCGTCGTGTCCGGCTGCGCGATCGCGACACTTTCATACGGCAGACCCAGCGCCTCCGCCGCGATCTGGCAAAGCACCGTATTTGTTCCCTGGCCAAATTCCGCGCTGGACACCAGCACTCGAACCTTGCCGTCGGCATCGGCTTCCACACCGACCAGCGAATTCAGATAGCGTTCGCCGGAGCCCGTGAATCCCGCGCCATGCAAAAAAGCCGCGATCCCGATTCCTTTTTTGCGCGATCCGTTCTTGTTTTCTTCCGCAAAGCGCGTTTTCTTCGCGGCATAGCCGGAAAGTTCCAGCGCCCGGCCGAGCAAACGATCCAGATCAATTTCTTCTCGAATGGTCTGTTCCGTGGTCGTCGTCTGCCCCGGCTTCAGAAAATTTCTCCGGCGAATTTCGACCGGAGAAGTTCCCACGGCCTCGGCGATGCGGTCCATGTGCCGCTCCATCGCAAACAAGCTCTGCGGCGCGCCAAATCCGCGAAACGCCCCATGGGGAGGCGTATTCGTTGCCACTGCCTTCGTGCGAATGCGCACGCTCGGCCAAAAATAAGGTCCTCCCGCGTGAATCGTACCGCGCGACAGGACCACCGAGGACAACGTTGCATAAGCGCCGCCATCGATGGTGAACTCGATCTCGCCTCCGAGAATCTTGCCCTCTTTGCTTACCGCGGTGCGATGCCTCGTTCTTGAAGGATGCCGTTTCGTCGTCGCCGCCATGTCTTCCATGCGGTCGTAAACGATTTTCACAGGTCGGCCAGATTTCATCGCGAGAAGCGCCGCATGCCCCGCGATCATGGACGGATACTCTTCCTTGCCTCCGAACGCGCCTCCTGTTTCCATTTGCACCACGCGAACTTTGTTCTCCGGAAGGCCGCACAGCGCCATCAACGCCTTGTGAACGTAATACGGACATTGCAGTGAGCCCCATACAGTGACGCCATTCTCCGCGTCATAAGCAGCAATCACTCCATTATTTTCGATGTACAGTTGTTCTTGCGCGCCCGTGAAATACTCACCCTCGACGACGAGGGCCGCTTCTCTCCACACCGCATCCACGTCGCCCTTTTCCACCAGGTAACTCTTAAAAATATTGTCTGTGCCCCAGATGATCGTGGACTTCTGCTCGCTATCTTCAATGGTGTGAATGGACGGCAGCGCTTCATACTCGATGGAAACCGCTTCCACCGCTTTTCGCAGCTTGTGGCGGTTGGCGTGTGCCAGGAGCAGAATTGGCTCTTCGGCGTGATTCACGGTTTCCGCCGCCAGGCAAGGTTGGTCATCCAGAATCAGTGCGATACAATTCTTCCCGGGAATATCTTGCGCCGTTACGATAACAAAATCGCTCCAGTCGACATTCGAATCAAAAGAAATCTTCTTGATTTTGCCGCGCGCGACATTGCTGCGCACGGTCGCGCCGTATAGCATGCCGGGCAAAACCATGTCGTCGACATAGCGCGCCGCTCCCGTGACTTTGTCCCAGCCTTCCTTGCGCGGCACCGCTGCACCGACGATGTGACGGACGGTCATATATTTCTTTGCTGGCCGTATTCTGTATGAAACGGTGAGACTTTAAAATCTCTATTTGAAGGTTCAACGTGCCGGCTAACGCCGCAATTCACCCCCGATTGGTTCCCCGGGAAAATCCCCATCGGCGAAAACGCAGTTTCCGCGCAGGTAAGTTGCCTTGACTGTGCCGCGTAGTTTCTCTCCCATGTAAGGTGAAACGCGATGACGATAGTAAAGACGCCCTTCCGTCGCAACGAACTCCGCTTCGGGATCAAATACCACGAAGTCGGCATCGAAATTCTTCGCGATGCGGCCCTTGCGCGATTCACATCCAGCAACACGCGCCGGTCCCTCTGCCATCCACCGCGCGATATCCGCAAGGGCGAATCCTCGAGTAGAAGCCTCCGTCCACATAACCGGCAGCGCCAGCGAGAGACTCGCAATCCCTCCCCACGCCGTTCGAAAGTCGCGCTCGCTCAGTCGCTTCATCTCCGGCGGACAGGGAGAGTGATCCGTCGCCACCAAATCAATCACTCCCTCTTGAAGCCCCTGCCAAAGTTTTTCGCAATTCTCCCGGCTGCGAATCGGCGGCGCGCACTTGAACAGTGTCTGGCCGTCCGCGATCTTATCCGAGGAGAAATGCAAATAATGCGGGCAAGTTTCCACGGTCACCGGCAAGCCTTCCGACTTCGCCGCGCGCAACATTTCCAGGGCCTCGCTCGTGGCCAGATGCACGATGTGTAAGCGAAAACGGTACTCTCTGCACAGCGAGATCATCAGTCGAATCGCGGAAACCTCCGCTTCATCCGGCCGCGACTGCAGATAGGTTGAGTACCTGCTCCAATCCGTGCCCGCCAACCGCTGCGTTGCTGCTTCCACGGGCCCGGGCAGCTCCGCATGCACCAGCAGCGGCAAACCGGTCCGCGCGACATGCGGCAACGCCGCGCGCAGCTGCTGCTCATTGACCATCGTGAAGCCGTCGATGCCGGGATGAATCAGAAAGCACTTGAATCCCGGCACTCCCGCCCCTGCTAAACCTTCGATGTGCTTTTGGTTGTCGGACACAACGCCACCCCACGCCATCCAGTCCACGCGGCACTGCCCGCTCGCGGCTCTGCGTTTCGCTTCGAGTGCCGCGACCGTGGTCGTCGCCGGCAGACAATTCAGTGGCATGTCCACCAGCAGCGTGTACCCGCCTGCCGCCGCCGCGCGCGTCACTGTAAGGAATCCTTCCCACTCCGTCCGTCCCGGTTCGTTGATGTGCACGTGCGAGTCCACCAGCCCCGGCAGAATGGCTGCTTCGCCAAAGTCGTTTACAGAAATTTGCGCGGGCAATTGATCCAGCGGAACAACATCCACAATCCGCCCATCTTGGACAAGCACCGCCGCCGCTTTGATTCCGTCCGGCGTCACTACCCGTCGTGAGAGAAGTGCTTTGAGACTCATGTTCTAGCTAAAATCTTCTGCGCGGCCTTGCGCAACAGCAGCGTACCGCAACCAACTTCAACTCCCAAGCGCCGTGACTCCGGTTTTCTCCTTACAAATGCCCATCCGAAAATTAAGCAAATCAGGGATAATGCTGCTCGTTGAAAACGCCCCACCAACTCCTGGACGCATTCAAGGCCCACTTCGGCACCGCCGCAAGCGTTTACCGGGCGCCCGGCCGCGTGAACCTGATCGGCGAGCACACCGACTATAACGACGGCTTCGTACTGCCCGCCGCCATCGAATTCTATTGCTGGGCGGTCGCTGCTCCACGGCGTGACGGCCGACTCGTCATTCATTCCGAAAATTTCAACGAAACGGTCGAGGCCGCGCTCGATTCCTTGTCACCCTTGGAGAAGAAGCATTGGGCCAACTATCCTCTCGGCGTTGCCTGGGCACTCCGCCAAGCGGGAAAGCCGCTCACCGGAGCAAATATCTATATCGCCGGAGAGGTTCCTTTCGGAGCCGGATTGAGTTCTTCGGCTGCCGTAGAAGTCGCCACTGGCTTCGCGTTGCTAGGCCAGAGCGGGCTAGCCGTCGACCGCTCGGAATTGGCTCAGCTGTGCCAAAAAGCAGAGAACGAATTCGTCGGAGCGCACGTGGGAATCATGGACCAATTTATTTCCTGCTTCGGGCGCGCGGCACATGCGCTCTTGCTGGATTGCCGCTCGTCGCACCACGAATTCATCAAAATTCCAGAGGATCTCCAATTGGTGATCTGCAACACCATGGTCAAGCACGAACTTGCTTCCAGCGAGTACAATGCACGCCGCGCGGAATGTGAGGAGGGCGTTCGAATTCTCCGCAAAGCGTTCCCGGAGATTCGCGCCCTTCGCGACGTCTCGCTTTCTCAGCTCGATGAACATCATCGAAATCTTCCTCTAAGGATATTTGCTCGTTGCCGCCATGTCATCACGGAAAACGCGCGTGTGAAAAACGCGGTCGAGGCATTTGGCCGCGAAGATCTCCAAGCGCTCGGGCAATTGATGCGCGATTCCCATCGCAGCCTCCGGGACGATTACGAAGTCAGCTGCAAGGAACTCGATCTGATGGTCGAAATTGCTGAGGGGCAACCGGGCTTAATCGGCGCGCGAATGACCGGGGGAGGATTTGGCGGCTGCACCATCAATTTGGTAGAGTGCGCAGCCGTGAGTGATTTCAGGCGCAAAGTGGCCGCGGCATATTTCTCCAAAACAGGTTTGACACCTGACATTTTCGTTTCTCCAGCTTCCGACGGCGCGCAGCAAATTTCCGTTCTCGAAAACAAGCCCACTGGGTGACAGAATTCTTTCCATGAGTTTCGACGAACTCAACAAAGTTCCGCACCGCCGTTTCAATCCGCTCCTGCGGGAGTGGGTGCTTGTCTCTCCCCACCGGACCGAGCGCCCCTGGTTGGGCAGAGTGGAGAAAATTCAGAAGCCTCCCGCTGTCACTTTCGATCCCAACTGTTACTTGTGCCCTGGCAACCAGCGCGCGGGGGGAGCGCAAACGCCGCCTTATAAGCAAACCTACGTTTTTGACAACGATTTCCCCGCGATGCTTCCCGAAGTCGCGTCAATCCAATTTGATACCGCCGGCTTGCTGGTAGGGAAGTCCGAGCAGGGAATTTGCCGCGTGATGTGTTTTTCTCCGCGGCATGATCTCACGGTTGCACGGATGAGTGTCCCGGAATTGCGCGCAGTCATTAACGGCTGGGCCGAGCAGCACATCGCACTCGCCCAGATTCCGTGGATTAACCACGTGCAGATCTTCGAAAATTGTGGCGAGTTGCTGGGCGCCAGCAATCCGCACCCACACTGCCAGATTTGGGCGAATGCTTCGTTGCCAAATCTTCCCGCTCGGGAGCTGGCGTCCCTCCGTCAATATCACGCCGAAAAACGCTCCTGCCTCCTCTGTGACTACTTGAAACTGGAGCTGCAATTAAATGTGCGGGTCGTCTGCCAGAACGACGCCTTTGCTGTCGTCGTGCCCTTCTGGGCCGTTTGGCCATTCGAATCGCTGGTCTTGAGCAAGCGCCATCTCGCTTCCATCGATCAACTCAGCGCGGACGAGCGGGATCTCCTCGGCGACATCATGCGCCGCATCACCATTCGCTATGACAATTTGTTCGAGACCGCTTTCCCGTATTCCATGGGTTTCCACCAGAAGCCCACCGATGGCGGCGCCTACGACGAATGGCACTTCCATGCGCACTACTTTCCGCCCCTCCTGCGTTCCGCCACGATTCAAAAGTTTATGGTCGGTTACGAACTTCTAAGCGCTCCCCAGCGCGACGTTACGCCGGAGAGCGCCGCGAATCGGCTTGTCCAAGCGGGCGAAATTCACTATCTTGACCGCGCGTAGCCAGTGCATAGCCAAAGGCGTACCTCGCCAAGTAAACTTGTTGGGTTTTCGGTGTATCGTCGCGGAGAAGGCACGCGGCTGGGGGAATTCACATGAAATATGGAATGCCCATGTCACCTGGAATGAAAGTTACAATTTTGTTGGGAGCATTGCTTATGACCACTTTCACGCCCCTCGGGGCAACGCCACAGCTCGGTTCCACCGTTAAAAAATCGTTCGGCAAAACTCCCGACGGCCGGCCTGTCGATCTCTATGTGCTTACCAACAAAAGCGGCGCGGAAGCCTCCATCACCAACTATGGCGGCGCAATCGTCTCTCTGAAAATACCGGACCGCAATGGCAAGCTCGCCGATGTCCTCCTCGGCTACGACAACGCCGGCGGCTACGCTGCCGACCAAAGCTATTTCGGAGCGCTCGTTGGCCGCTACGGAAACCGCATCGGCCACGCTCAATTCGTCCTCGACGGCAAAACCTACACGCTTGCCAAGAACAACGGTGACAACACTCTCCACGGCGGCGTCAAAGGTTTCAATAAAGCGTTGTGGGCCGCCAAAATTCTTCCCGCCAAGGATGGCCAGTCCGTCGAGCTTTCCCACCTCAGCAAGGACGGCGACGAAGGTTTTCCCGGCAATCTGAAAGTCAGCGTCGTCTACACTCTCACGGATACCAACGCGCTAAAAATTGAATATTCCGCCACCACCGATAAAAAAACCGCGGTCAATCTCACCAGCCACGGTTATTTCAATCTCGCCGGCCAGGGTTCCGGCGACATCCTCGGCCACCTGCTCATGATTAATGCCGACCAGTTCACTCCCGTCGATTCCGGCTTGATTCCCACCGGTGAACTTCGCGACGTGATGGACACGCCGTTCGACTTTCGCAAACCTACCGCCATCGGCGCGCGCATCGATCAATCCGACGAGCAGTTAAAGCTCGGCGGGGGCTACGATCACAACTTCGTCTTGCGCATGTCCATGGACAAGGGCGAATCTCTCGCCGCGCGCGTCCTCGAGCCCGCTTCCGGCCGCGTCATGGAAGTCTGGACCACCGAACCCGGCATCCAGTTTTATACCGGCAATTTCCTTGACGGCACAACTGTTGGCAAGGGCGGGCTCACTTATCCCAAGCGCTCCGCCTTCTGCCTGGAAACCCAGCACTTTCCCGATTCCCCCAACCAGCCGAAATTCCCCTCGACGGTCCTGAACCCCGGCGCCCGCTACCACTCCATCACCACCTACAAATTCTCCGTCGAAAAATGACGCTCGTTGGCCGGTGAGGAGTTCGCAAGAGCGGTGCCACACACTTGAACATACACCATTTTGTAAGGAAATGGTGTATGCTTTCGGCATGGGTAGAACGAACATTGAGATTGACGAGAGTTTGGTGCGCAAGGCGCGCAAGCTGACCCGCCTCAAAACTAAACGGGAAATCGTGGATAAGGCCCTGGAGCTCCTGGTCCGCTCGGAGAGCCGCAAGGGCATCCTGCGCCATTACGGAACCGGGATCTGGAAGGGTAATGTGAAAGCCATGCGCCGGAACCGCGCCCGATCCAAAGATTATCGATAGATGATCCTGGTAGACAGTTCCGTGTGGATCGATTTTTTCAGTTCCTCCCCGGGGCGCGCCGGAGACGAGTTGCGCCGGATGATCGCTGACGCCGAGCCTTTTGCGCTCACCGGCGTAGTGGTCGCCGAAATTCTCCAGGGCCTCACGCGGGACGCCAGCCGCATCGAGCATTATCTTTCGCAATGGGAAATGCTCGAACCCCGTGGCTTCCGCACCTACCGGGAAGCCGCCGCGATTTTCCGGCTGGGTCGTTCCAAGGGTGTCAGCCTTACAACCATTGATGCGCTCATTGCGGCGATTGCGCTCGAGCATCGCGCCACCGTGTTCACTCTAGATAAAGATTTTTCCCGAATCGCGCGTTTGACGGGACTTCCACTGCATCTCCTGCCTGCCCCATGAATACAAAGGATTACACTCTGGCCAAATCTTCCGCGAGGAGAGCACAGCGCGCGCATTATTTAGATGAGCGAGGCTTTGCAACCGGAGCAGGTGCAGGCGCAGTGGTGCGGCGTTTGGCTTCGGGGCTGTGCGTGGTCCAGTCCTCGGGAGGAAAGGCGACGCGCCAGAAACGCGGGGAAGGCTCAAGGAATTCAATGCCGACTTCGAATTTGTCGGCGTGCTCGGGTCCGACGTCTACAACCTTGCCGCGAATTTCTTCGCCGGATTTGGCGTTGCGGATAGTTAGTGACTGGCCGAGGGTGACTTTCTCCACCAGAAGAATCAACGCACCGTGCGCATTGACCACGGAAGTGCGGGTTTCCTCAGAGAACCGTTGCCGATCCAGGCGGTTGCCGCTGACAACAATTTTCACCGAGAGCATAACGCGCTGGCTGCGGCGCTGTTGCATGTACTTGTGCAAGCGGATCGGAGTGGTACTCAACGGTACCTCCTTGTCACTATTTTTGCCGGCATGCGCAGAAGTCTCCTTGACTACTCTTGAGAGCAATTTGGGAGCCAACGTGCGAAGAAGGGGCGACAAGATGAGAGGAATTCAAGAATTCCGAAGACAAAACAGACCATGCAGGTCGGACGCCCACCCGAGGCTCGCTCATTTTTCGGAAATGCCTCGCGCGCTTGCGACCCAAGCAATTTCCGGCAACAATGAACCTCATGAACGGTTTTGCAGGATTGCGAGTTCTGGCGCTGGAGAGCCGCCGCGCCATTGAGCTTGCCAAATTGGTTGGCACCTACGGCGGCGAACCACTGGTTGCGCCGGCCATGCGCGAAGTGCCGCTGGAGTCCAACAAGGAAGCCTTGGCCTTTGCGAAGGCGCTTTTTGCCGGCGAATTTGACATGGTGATTTTTCTAACCGGCGTTGGCACCCGCGCGCTTCTCAGCGTTGTTGAAACTGCCTACAAACGCGAAGAATACATCGCAGCCTTGCAGCGCGTGAAAGTGGTTGCGCGCGGACCCAAACCCGTCGCCGCTTTGCGCGAACTCGGCATCACTCCCGTCATTACCGCGCCAGAACCGAATACCTGGCGCGAACTACTGCTCGCGCTCGATGAAGCCGCGTCTCGAGAGGTGTTGCGCTTGCGCGGTGCGCGCGTGGCCGTACAGGAATACGGGGTATCCAATTCAGAATTGCTGAGCGGGCTTCGGGAACGAGGCGCCGCTCTAACGCGTGTGCCCGTTTATCAGTGGGCGCTGCCGGAAGACTGCGCTCCTCTTCAGGCCGCCGTCAAATCGCTTGTCGCGGGAGAGATTGACGTTGTGCTGTTCACCACGGGCGTGCAGGTCACGCACCTCTTCCAAATTGCCGCGGAGATGAAATCGGAAGAGCCGATGCGACTCGGGCTTGGCCGCGCGATCGTGGCTTCGATAGGGCCAACAACATCTGAAGAACTGCAAAGGCACGGGGTTCGAGCCGACCTAGAACCGTCGCATCCGAAAATGGGCTTCCTGGTGAAGGAAACGGCCGAGCAATCGGGGGAACTGCTCCGCCGAAAACGTCAGGGAATTGCCTCCGCCGGTTGAGGCAAAACTAGTCTAAATTAGACTACTGGAAAACTATTCTAATTTAGACTAGTGCAAACCGTTCAGCGCGAGTTTGTTCCGGCGGCGGCTTCCATGACCGACTCAGCGCCAGGAATCACCTCGAAATCGACACCGGCCTGGGCCAGAGCTTGGGCCTCTTCGTCAGCCCGCGCCGATGGAAGCTGGCCGTTCCCCCTGAGGCGTACGACGTGATGTCCATCGCGCGCCGCCGAGATGAGCAGAGAATTAATTTTTTCCTGGAGACCGCCCGCCTGCGCGCCCAGCTTGTGGACGCTGCGCACTTGCGCTGAAGCGGGGACTAGTTCGAGGATTTCCGGCGAAACCTGGTCGTCATGCAGGACGACCTCGGCAGCGCGAAGCACGCGCACCGCCGCGCTGCTCAAAAGATCGGGATCACCGGAACTGGTTCCCATCAGATAAACTTTGCCTTTCATCATCGAGGTTTGCATTGGATACCATCCCGCTACTGGCTTGAGCCGACAGCCTTTAGTTACGATGACGGCTCAAAAAAACTGCCAGTCGCTAAAACCACACCAGAACACTAGCACCAAGACTGACCGGCGAATTCGTCGAAGAATGAATTTTATGAATCGATAATTTTGATAGTTAGGGACGCAAAGTGGCCTGGCCGCAGGAAATGCCGCAAACTCAGCCCGAAGATTTCGCTCGGCCGCGTCGGAGAAATGCTTCGAAAGCTTCCTCGCTGGCGTCCTGGTGCAGGAGGCGTTTGCGTTCCTCCGGATCCATCTTGGCAGAGTGGAGTTTCTCGCGGGCTTCGCCGAGTTCCACGAGCCATTCTTCGTATTCCGGGCCGAATTGATCTTCAAGCTGTTTTCTGAGGCGTTGAGCAAGGGCCGGGCTTAACCCCGCTGTAGAGATGGCGATTTGGAGTGCCCCGCGTTGAACAACAGAGGGATAGTAGAAATCGCAAAGAGCGGGAACATCAACGATGTTGCAGAGCACGCCACGGCGAGTCGCTTCGGCGAAGATGCGCTCGTGAAGTTCCGTGGACGACGTGGCGGCGACAACTAAAAACATGCCATCGAGATCGCCCGGTTCGAATGCGCGCTGGCGCCATTCGATGGTGTTCGATTGGGACCAGGAGCGAACTTGCTTTGTCGCTTCGGGCGCCACTACGCGCACCTGACCATCGGCTTCCAGGAGGCTGGCGATTTTGGATTCAGCAACAGCGCCTGCTCCAACCACGAGGCAGGGCCGGGCCGAAAGTTTAAGGAACATGGGGAAGAGCTTTTCCAATTTCATCCGAACTGTCGACGCGCTCCTCGCAGAAGTTTGGGCCACAATTGCTGAGCAAATCTATTCCTTCATTGTACTCAGGTGGAGCCAGAAGCGCGGGGAATTTGGATTCAGGAGAGACGATCGGGAGTCAGGAGAGCGGTCATTTCGAGTACGCGGTGATAGTAGTCGCGCTGGGTAAGCTGCGAGGCGGCGGCATCGTCGATGATGAAAGTCACGTCGGGATGGAGTTGAAGAGCGGAAGCGGAGACAGCGGAGGTGATTGGCCCTTCGATGGATTTGGCGACGGGTGCGGCCTTGGAAGGGCCGGCGGCGAGCAAGAGAACTCTGCGAGCCTCCAAGATCGTGCCGATCCCCATGGTGATGGCGCAACGCGGGCTTTCCTCGCCAGGCGCGAAGAATTTTGAATTATCGTCCAGCGTTTCCCGGCTCAGAACTTTCAGGCGGGTGCGGGAGCCGATGCTGGAAGTCGGCTCGTTGAATCCGATGTGACCATTACGTCCAATGCCCAGTAGCTGGAGGTCGATTCCGCCGGCTTTGCGAATGGTTTCTTCATAGGAGGCGCAATACTGATCGTAATCGCCGCGAATGGTTCCGTCGGGAATGCGGATGTTGCGGGGATTCACGTTGACGTGCGCGAAGAGATGCTCGTGCATGAAATGGTGAAAACTCTGAGGATGCGCGGGGGAAAGTCCGAGATATTCGTCAAGATTGAAAGTAACGACGCGCGAGAAATTAAGCGAACCCTGTTTGTGAAGGCCCACGAGATGTTTGTAAACACCGACCATCGTGGCGCCGGTGGCCAAGCCAAGCACTAATGCCGGCTTCTTGTGAACGGCAGTGGCAATGAGTTGCGCGGCCTGTAGGCTGATTTCTTCGTCGTCGCGTTTCAGGATAACCAGCATGCAGCATCCTCTCCGAATCGTGCTTTACCCAGAGCCCGAAATAAACATGAGACGGCCAAAGAAATTCGCCGGCCTTATCGGAAGCGGCGAATGACGAGATTGTGCCGGTCCGAGCGGTAAAAGCCCAGCACGTACATGATCGCCCGGCCTTTAGTGGAATAGATGACCTGGCGAATTCGCAGCAGAGGATCGCGGCGGGGGATGGCGAGAATCTCCGCGATTCTCGGATCGGCGGCGGTCGCGTCAACTTCTTCGTCGGCATAGCCGAGTTCGATTTTGTAATTGCGTTCGAGGATTCCAAAAAGAGATTCCCGGCCGATGAGAGCATCCAACAGGCCCGGGAATTCAGCAGCGTTGAGGTAGCAAGTCTCAAGGGCAAACGGTTCACCCGCCGCATGGCGAAGGCGTTCGAGTTTGATGATTTGCGTGGTGGGTGGAAGCGCGAGGCGAGCGGCGGCTTCATTTTCATTGTCGAGCACTTTGGCGAAGAGCACCCTGGAGCCGGCGGTGAGGCTGCGACTGGACATCTGCTCGGTGTAGCTCATCAACTTATTGAAATGAATTTTTGGGGCGGTGACAAAAGTTCCGATGCCCCGGCGCCGCTCGACGATGCCTTCGCGTTCAAGGGAGGCGAGGGCGTGGCGCGCGGTCATGAGGCTGACCTGGTGGATTTTGGCGAGGTCGCGCTCGGAAGCGACGGGGTCACCGGGGCGCAAATAACCGGCGTCAATGCGCTTGCGGATGGCGCCCTGAATTCTCTGGTAGGCCGGCAAGCCGTTGCGGTTCTTTACTGGCATTCTCTCCCCCGAACTGGCCCTGGGCTTCCTTGCGGCCGCTAGATGCTTAGCAAGAACGATAATTGATTGCATTCTTGCGTCCAGGTCTGCAAGCGCCGGGCGTTCGTACTAGGACCGAAGGTGTTATAGAGCGGAGCCATGGTGGTGCTATAGCCCGCCGTCCCGTGTATCTATATAAATCACAATTTAATGCTTGACAACAGAAAAATGGTGCTATATAGCTATACGCCATTCGGCCATATAGCTGTTCCGGGGTGCAGGTTGGGAGTCGAGAAATCCAGTCAAGAGGAGAAGCGGTTGGACAGCCAACGGCTTCGAATCGGAGGAATGAACATGAGAAAGACGCAGTCCTTGGGGTTGGGCCTTGTTTTAATGGCGATGGTGGCGTTGTTGTGCAGCGCGAACGTAGCGCAGGGTCAAGATGTAACGGCGACGATCACAGGAACCATCACGGACGCCAGTGGAGCGCCGCTGGCCGGGGCCAGCGTCACGGCGAAGGACATGGATCGCGGCACGGTGTGGCCCGCAACCACGAACACCGAGGGCATATACAATATATTGAGAATTCCCGTCGGGTCCTACAGCCTCAGGGTGGAGGCTAAGGGATTCCAGACCACTCTCTTTCCGCCGTTCACGCTGGTGCTCAACCAGACGGCACGGGTAGATGTGCAAATGAAAGTGGGTGCGGTTGCAGAGACCATTGAAGTCACCGGGGAGACTCCGCTGCTGCAGACGCAAAGTACCGAGGTCAGCACGCTGTTCGACGCCGACATGACCACGTCGCTTCCACTCGCTGCGCGAAACTACGTGCAATTGACGCTGCTTTCGCCCGGCGCGACGCACGTCAACCCGGGTTCGTTGCAGTATCCCCAGAACATGATTGGCGCGGGCCGTCCGTTCATCAACGGCAACCGTGAGCAGGCCAATGAGTTCCTTCTCGACGGGCAGCTTAATGGCGAAAGCAAGAACAATGAGATTGGCTATACGCCCAGCGTGGATGCCATCCAGGAATTCAACCTGATCACGCAGAATGCCTCCGCTGAATTCGGCAATTATCAGGGAGGCGTCGTTAGCGCTTCCATCAAATCGGGCACCAATACCTTACACGGCAACGTTTTCGAGTTCTTACGCAACGACGCGCTCAATGCAAATAACTGGGAGGCCGGGGCAACTAGAGGGCTCCCGGGTTTCCAGAACCCACTGAATACCCCTAACTTTGGCGCAGATGGAGTCCAAAAGAAGCCAGAGATGCGCTACAACATTTTCGGCGGCACGATCGGCGGGCCGATTATGAAGGACAAGCTCTTTTTCTTCGCGGACTACCAGGGCCAGCGGCTCGTCAACGCGGGGGCGACGGGCACGCAGCTTTTCACGCAGCGCGAGCGCGCCGGCGACTTCGGGCAAATTTGTACGGACCTCGGTGGAACTTTCAATGGGTCGGGAATCTGTACTGGCGGAGCAGGAATACAGCTCACGAACCCGAGCAACAGTAACCCAATCCCTAACAACAATCTAGTGGCCGCCGGGCTTACGATCAATCCGGTCGCCCAGGCTCTATTTAGCGACACCAAGAACTATCCGCTGCCGCAGATAAACTCCGTCAGCACCAACAACTTCTTTTACAATAGCGGAAATAACCTAAACAACGACCAAGGGGACATAAAGATCGACTATGTCGCCTCCGCCAAAGACCATCTGTTCTTTCGTTGGTCCCAAGCATCTCTGCGCAACCCCGCCTTTACAGGCCTCCCCATTGCCGCGGCTGGTAGTGGTGCCAACATTGATGATCCCGTGAGAAACTCAGTTCTTGACTGGACACACACTTTCGGGACCAATCTGATGAACGAGGCTCGTATCGGGTTCAGCGGCATTCACTTTACACAAGTTGGAACTACCTCGGGTGTGCTCGGCAACTATGGAGAGAAGCTGGGCATTTCCGGCGGCAACGCCGAGGGTCCGGGAATGCTGGGCATCTCCATTACCGGGACGGGCACAGGAAGCCCCTCTCTCGGGAGTGGTGGCGCCGTCCAGGTTTTCCATACGACTGAGGGGCAGTTCGACGATAACCTTGTTTATACGCGTAGCCGCCACACCATCAAAACCGGTTTCCAGTACGTGCGGGAACGTCAAAACTACGATTACGGCGGAAACAACGGCACGTTGGGAACACTCAGCATCAATAATTTGACAGGCGCCTCCGTGGCGGACTTCTGGCTGGGCAACGTGGGCGGAGGTTTTCGAGATGGCAGCACCACGAATACTCTTTTCGGGCTTCGCGGTAACATCTTCGCAGCCTACGTTCAAGACGACTGGCGCGTAACACCGACACTTACTGTGAACGTCGGCTTGCGCTTCGAAGACCACACGCCGCTGTATGAGATTCACAACCAATACGTTAATTTCGGGCTCCTTACAGGCGCGATTGAGGTGGCCGGGCAGAACGGGAACAGCCGGGCGCTCAGGAACAACTACCTGGGCATCGGCGATTGGGAGCCTCGGTTTGGCTTGGCATGGTCGCCGAGGGCCTTAGGCGGCAAGACCGTGATCCGTGCCGGTTACGCGGTTTCCTCGTATACGGAAGGCGCTGGAGCCAATGAAGAACTGACTCAGAATCCGCCTTTCTTCGGCGCGGCACAAAGCCTTATCGGTGGCACTGGCCAGAACAACCTCGCTGCTGGCTTTGGGCCTACCGTTCCACCCTGCAAAGCCATCGACCTTGCTTGCTATGCGGGGATACGGCTCCGGGTAACAGATCCGAACTTCCAGCCCGCATTGGTTCAGCAGTGGAACCTAACCATTCAGCACCAGCTCGGCAACTCACTGACCTTCCAGATCGGCTATGTCGGTCAGCACGGCACGCACCTGCTGAACTTCGAGCAGATAAAACAATTGGAAGGGTTGAACGCAGCAGGGAAGATTGCGAAACCCGGAGAGTTGATCGTGAAAACAGTTCCGGGTCCGTTCCTTGGCGGCGGTACCCCCGGATCGTTATATCTGACGGGCGGCATCGCCGGAACCAACAGGTCCGATGCCAATCAACGTTACGACGCACTCCAGGCGGTACTGCAAAAGCGAATGCAGAATGGATTGCAAGGACAGATCGCTTATACATGGTCGAAATGCAGGAGCAATTCGCCGGGTTACTTCGGCACCGGCTGGGGTAGCACGCAGGCGACCAGCTCCGGAGGCCAGCCCGGTTGGCAGAACATCTATGACCCGCGTTCCGACTGGGGAGCGTGCTTCTTTGATCAAAAGCACATCCTCACCAGCTATGTCACCTATCAACTTCCAGTTGGTAAGGGGAAGCGGTTTGGTCGCGACATGAACCCGGTGCTCAACCAGGTGGTCGGTAACTGGGAAATCGGTGGAATCATTACTCTCCACAGCGGAAACGCTCTCACCCTTAACGAATTCGGCGGGTGGGGTAATTTCCATGGCGATGATTCGGGGACAAACGGGATCGGCCCCTACTTCCTTAGCGAGCGGCCTAGTTGCTCAGGTCCGATCCATATCGTGAATAAGTATGTCGCTCCCGATCCCACAACGCCCGGCGGCGGTACGCCAGGCTTCGTCCAATGGTTTGACTCGACGAACATTTCGCACCCGGATCCAACGGCGGACCATTCACAGCCCGCATTCGGAAGCTGCTCTGTGGGCAATTTCCGCGGGCCGAAGCTTGCAGAAGTGGATCTGAGCGTTCACAAGGACTTCCTCATCACCGAAAGGAAGAGGCTCGAGTTCCGGGCGGAAGCCATCAACGCGTTCAACCATCCCATCCATACATTCTCGGGTGGCCCAGCAAACGGCTCTTTCGACCTTGGCAGCCCCTTTTTCGGTCAACTTACAGGCTCACAAGGTGCCCGGAATCTCCAGTTCGCTTTGAAGTTTTTCTACTAGCCTTTAGACAACTTACGCTTGAAATGGCAGGCGCTCCGGCGCCTGCCATTTCGTTTTGAACGACGCATTGATGATTTGCAGTGCTGAGTTTCCGAATGCCGGCAGCACCCGAGCGATGTATAATTCTGTCCTCATGCGCAAACTTTTCGGTCTGTGTGTGTTGTCCCTTTTCATGCTATTTGCGGCGCCGAGTTACTCGGCGCAGGCGCCGAAGCCGAGTCCCGCGGCGGACGTAATGGCCGCAGTCCAGCGAGCCATCAATCTTGCGGAGAATGGTCGCTGCGCAGAGGCGCTACCGCTTTTGAGAAAGTCCATCCGCCAGATTGCGGACAAGGACCTGAAGAAAAGGGTAGGACTCGATGGCGTGCATTGCGCCATGACGCACAACGTTCCCTACGAGTCGCTGGCCTTTGTGGAAGTGCTCGTTCGCGAATTCCCACGTGATCCCGAGGTACTCTACGTGGTTACCCATGCCTTTTCGGATCTGTCGCTCCTTAGTTCTCAGGACTTGATGCGCGAAGCGCCCTTTTCTTATCAGGTTCACGAACTCAACGCCGAGGCGCTCGAAGTGCAAGGGAAATGGGACGAGGCGGCCGCCGAGTATCGAAGAATCCTGGAAATCAATCCATTTTTGCCCGGCGTCCATGCCCGTCTGGGCCGCGCGCTGATTTCCAGACCCCAGGTTTCCCCCGAGGTTGTGGAACAAGCGAAGAAGCAGTTTGAGGAGGAACTTGAGATCGATCCGAAGAACGCGAGCGCCGAATACGTCCTGGGAGAATTGGCGAAAGGCGCGAATGACCTTTCGGCGGCGATTCATCATTACTCCCGCGCGACGAAACTGGACACGACTTTCGCCGAGGCCTATTTGGGACTCGGCACGGTGTTGGTCACGACCAAGCGCTTCGCAGAAGCGATTCCGCCCCTTGAGAGCTACGAAAAGCTTGCGCCGGACAGCCCGTCTGGTCATTTCCAGTTGGCACTGGCATACACCGGAGTGGGACGCAAGGAAGATGCCAACAGGGAAGCGGCTCTCCAGAGGCAGACGGCCGCAAACCTCGAACAAGTAAGGCGGAGGGCAGCGGACGCTCTTCTCAAACAGCAGTCTCCGGAGCAGGGAGAGCAAAAGCCGGATCCTCCGAAATAAAGCCGCTGGTTAGAGGACGGTTGCAAGATGACGGTTTACAAGCGCAGAAAAGGAAATTGGAAAATACAGCAAAGCCCAATTCATTGAGGTGCGCGCAGCGGCGCTCTTGGCTGGGCGTCATCATTTTTCTGCCAGCGCTCTTGCTAGTGCTCCTGCTCGCTGCGCTGCGCTGGGCTCCTTCCCTTCACGCGCAGGGTTCGCGACCGGCCTCGATACAATTTACAAATACTACAGCGTCAGCCGGGATCAAATTCGTCCATTTCAGGGGAAACAACGGCATCGCGATCATCCGGGAGGTCTTCGGCCCTGGCGTCTGCGTTGCGGATTTCGACGGTGACGGCTTCCAGGACATTTACTTCGTGAATGGCCGGGATCTCTACGACCGAGGGATTTCCGTACGCAACGCACTTTACCGGAACAAGGGGGACGGCACGTTTATCGATGTTACCGAAAAGGCCGGTGTTCCCGGCACGGGCTACGGTCTTGGTTGCGTCTGGGGAGATTACGACAACGACGGTTTTCCCGATCTGTACGTGACCCAGTATGGCCGCAACGTTCTATACCACAACAACGGAAACGGGACGTTCACCGATGTCACCGACAAGGCCGGAGTGGCAGGCACGCAATCCGGCACTCTCTTTCATAGCGGCGCCACATTCTTTGATTACGATCGTGATGGTCGCCTTGATCTGTATGTGGGTGGGTACGTTGCCTTGGGCCCGGACAGCCCGCGCTACTGTGACTTCTTAGAAGTACGCACCAATTGTCCACCCAGCATTTACAAAGGGACTGCTGACATTCTCTATCACAACAACGGCGACGGAACCTTCACTGACGTAACGTCAGTAGCAGGAATCTACCAGCCGGAGGGCAAGAATCTCTCGGTGGGAGCCGCTGACTACGATAATGACGGCTGGCCTGACCTGTTCGTGGCCAACGACGGACTGAATGCCTATCTCTACCATAATGAACACAATGGTACTTTTAATGAAATTGGGCTCCTCAGCGGCATGGCCCTCACTGCACGCGGCAGTACCATGGCTGCCATGTGTATCTCGCTTGGCGATTACGACAACGATGGCTGGCTCGATCTTTATATCTCTGATTTTCAGAAAGCGTCTGACCATGTCTGGCACAACGACGGAAAGGGTGCCTTTGAAGAAGTTAGCGATAAGGCAGGCATCACCGGTCCCACAAAAGATATTCTCAGCTTCGGTGGAGGCTTTTTCGACTACGACAATGACGGTTGGCTCGACCTCTTTATCGCGAACGGGCATGTTTACCCAGAGGTCGAGCAAGCCTCACCGGGTACACACTTCAAGCAAATCAACTCTTTATTCCACAACGAGGGCAATGGGAAGTTTGTGGAAACGACGAAGGCCGCCGGCAGCGGATTCCACACGCCGTACGTTGGACGAGGTGTAGCGTTCGCCGACTTCGACAATGATGGGTTCATGGATTTAGTCGTGGGCAATAACGGAGACCCTCCTTTGTTGCTGCACAACAGCGGCGGCAACGGCAATCACTTCCTCAACTTTAAACTAGTAGGTACAAGAAGCAATCGGGACGCCATGGGCGCCCGAATCCGCGTGCTAGCCGGTGGCCTATCACAAATCCGTGAGATAGCCGGAGGAGGCAGCTATCTTTCGCAGAGCGATCTGCGCGCAAATTTCGGTCTGGGAAAAGCGACGCGTGCCGATGTCGTCGAGATCAGGTGGCCAAGTGGCCAAAAGCAAGTCTTTCGCCATGTTGACGCCGATAAGTTCTACCTGATCGAGGAAGGCCGGGACCAGTTAGATCTCCAAAGGTTTGGTCGCCCAGCTTTCCGCGACTCTTCCCACCCCTGAACTGAGATGAGAACTATCCACACACCAAGAATAATGGCACCACTTACGTCTAAGCCGACGGGTGTCCTGCCCCGTCGAGATTTCCTGCACGCCCTCGTGAGGTCCGCGGCCGCGGCTGCGTTGCCCGCGTTGACTCGCGGCGTCGATAATCTCAGCCAGACCTTTCCTTTCTCCGAAGTGCTCTCTTCCGGAATCAGTTTCGTTCACGCTAGCGGCAGATCACCGCAAAAGTACCTGCCCGAATCCACTGGCGCTGGGTGCGCTTTCTTCGACTTCGACAACGATGGCTGGATGGACATTTATCTGGTCAACAGTGGTCCCTGTGACTTCTGGAATCCGCCCAAACCACTACGTAACGCGCTTTACCGCAACAATCGCGACGGCACGTTCACGGATGTTACGGAAAAGGCGGGCGTCCCCGGAGGCGGATACGGAATGGGCGTCGCTGTCGGTGACTACAATGGCGATGGTTTTCCAGATCTCTATGTGACCCAATATGGCCGCAGTATCCTGTATCGCAACAATGGGGACAGCACGTTTACAGACGTCACCGCAAAATCAGGTGTGGCCGCTCCGGGGTGGGCCTCCAGCGCGGTATGGTTTGACTACGACAACGATGGACGCCTGGATCTATTCGTCTGCCGGTTCGTTGATTTCAGCAAGTTGAAACATCACGTCTGCAACGCTCCGAACATACCTGCCCTCGCTGGCATCAATGAATACTGCTACCCCCGTATCTTCGATCCCATGTCGAGTTGGCTCTTCCACAACAACGGTGACGGCACCTTCACGGACGTCAGCCAACAAATGGGAATCGCTAGCAATCCGGGCAAAGCCTGGGGTGTCGTCGCCACGGACATCAACAACGATAGCTTCCTCGATCTCTTCGTCGCCAACGACACAACTGCCAATTTTATTTTCGCGAATCGCGGCGGAAAACGCTTTGAAGAAATCGGCTTCACCGCGGGCGTAGCCTATGGGCCTGGAGGCAAAGCTCGTTCCGGAATGGGTGTGGATTCCGTTGATTTTGACCAGGACGGCTGGATGGATCTGTTCGTCACAAATTTGGATCACGAATTCTACGGTCTGTATAAGAACAAACACGATGAATCCTTCGAGGACAGGGCTTCGCCTCTGGGTGTGGCGCGGGCGAGTCAAATGATGAGCGGCTGGGGAGTGAAATTCTTCGATTACGACAACGATGGAAACTTGGATTTGTTTGTCGTCAACGGACATCCGGACGATCTCATCGATATGATCAATCCTGGGGTCACTTACAGTGAGCCAATGCTTCTTTTTCAAAACACGGGTACGGGGCTCAAGAATATCAGCGCGGAATGTGGACCTCTCTTCGCTCGGCAACTCTCGGCACGCGGCCTGGCGCTTGGAGACTTCGATAACGATGGCTCGGTGGATGTTCTTGTTTCCGTGAACGACGGAGCGCCGCTGCTGCTCCGTAACAATGCGGGGAAACAAAACCACTGGCTGGGCGTGAAACTCGTGGGAAAGAAGTGCAATCCGGACGCAATCGGAGCGCAAATTACGTATCAAGCAGGGGATTTGAAGCGGCACCAGATGAAAGTAGGTGGTGGAAGCTATCTTTCTTCGCATGATCCTCGAATGGTGCTGGGGCTGGGCAAACGGGTGAAGATCGACTGGCTTGAAGTGAAATGGCCGATGCCCGGAGGCCCGGCGCAGCGTTTTATAGGCCTCCCGATAAATCGCTACATCACGATCGTCGAGGGCCAGGAAAATTGGAAATAGACGTATCCTTAGCAGTATTCAAACGATGTTCGAGATTCAAGATGAGATACCTTGCAAAGAAGGACTGCCTTCGGCGTTCGCCTTTCGTTTGTCGGGTAAAATACCTGCAGGGCGGCGTAAGTCATTCAAACGCTTGCTTTTCTTGGCAAAAGTTAGATAATTAAAGCGGTCACGCACCCAGGGTGTGAAGCGCATGGTTTGCCCAGCTTGTAGCCACACCAACGCGGAAGAGCTAGTTCAATGCGAAGAGTGCTCGACGCCGCTTCCCTTTAGCGACCAAACGATTGGAACCGGATTGCGAGGGTGGTCTGTCCCCGCCAGCGATGTGGTTGTTGCCACGGCGCTGAAGCCGCTCACTCCTGGCACAATTCTAGGGGAGAGATACGAAATCATACGCTTATTGGGGCAAGGCGGAATGGGGGCCGTCTATCAGGCGCATGACCGCGAGTTGGAGCGCCAGGTAGCGCTGAAGGTGATTCGCGGAGACATGGCCGCCAATCCTGAAATCCTGAGGAGATTCAAACAGGAACTAATCCTGGCGCGGCAGATCACGCACAAGAATGTGATTCGTATCTTTGACTTGGGGCAGGCCGACGGGATCAAGTTCATCACCATGGAGTACATTGAGGGCCAAGATTTACAGGGTCTCCTCAAGCAAAAGAAAAGACTAGAACCCGCCGACGCAGCGAAAATCATCGCACAGGTTTGCCGTGCCCTCGAAGTGGCGCATGCCGAGGGTGTCATCCACCGGGATTTGAAACCGCAAAACATCATGCTGGACAAGACCGGGCGGGTGTACGTGATGGATTTCGGCATCGCCCGCTCAACGCTTACTTCCAGCATGACGCAGACGGGCGCGCTGATTGGCACGCCGGATTACATGTCGCCGGAGCAAGCGAAAGGGCAGACAGTCGACGCACGTTCGGATCTGTTTGCGATAGGAATTATTTTTTACGAAATTCTCAGCGGGCAGTCGCCCTATATCGCGGACACGACGATGGGCAAACTCTGGAAGCGCACCAGCGAGCCGGCCCGTCCGCTGGGGGAGTTGGACAAGGCCATTCCTCAGCCCCTGAGCGAAATCGTCAAGAAATGCCTGGAGATTGATCCACAAAAACGATTTGCCAGCGCCACCGAGTTATTACATGCCATCGAAGACTGGCAGGGGCCAGGCACGGGAACGCGGGTCACTGTTGTGAGACTCGGCGTGCTGCCCGGATATGCAAAATGGATTGCAGTGAGCTTGGTGGCTGTTTTAGTTGCGGCAGGAGTCGTACTGCGGCCAAAATTCAATTCTCCGCCTGCCGCGCCGCATGCACCCGTGACATTGCTGATCGCCGATTTCGACAATAAGACAGGCGACGCGGTCTTTGATGGAACGCTGGAGCCCATGCTGGGCATCGCGCTCGAAGGGGCGCCGTTCATTTCTTCCTACAATCGAGGGCAAGCAAAAAAGGTGGCCGCGAGGCTGCAACCTGGAACCACGCATATGGATGCTTCGCTCGCTCAGCTTGTGGCGGTGCGCGAGGGCGTAAATGTGGTGGTGAGCGGATCAATCGTGCAAGAGGGAAGCGGCTACACGGTCGCCGTAACGAGCATGGATACCGCAACGGGCAAGGCCATTGTTCAGGAACAGCAGAAGGCGTCTAACAAACAGGAGGTTCTTGCCGCGGCAGGCAAGCTGGCCGAGCGAATCCGCACAGGTCTGGGGGATACGACACCGGAGTCCGCGCAACGATCAGCCGCCGAGACATTTACAGCAGCTTCGCTGGAAGCCGCGCATGCCTACGCAATGGGCCAGGATCTCCAGCAAACGGGCAAGTGGGACGATGCGATGGCTGCCTACAATCTGGCCGTAGAACTCGATCCGGAGCTTGGCCGGGCTTATGCCGGATTGGCGGCCATGGACGCGAATATCGGGAAGCGGCAGGAGGCGGAAAAAAACTATCAAGCGGCCCTGTCGCGAATCGACCGGATGACCGATCGCGAAAAATACCGGACACGCAGCGGCTATTACCTTCTGATGAGAAATCAACCGAAGGCCATCGAAGAACTGACGGCATTGGTGAAGCAATACCCCTCAGACACAGCAGGGCACGCGAATCTGGCCCTGGCATATTTTTATCAAAGGGACATGACGAAGGCGCTCGAGGAACAGAAACGGGCGATCGAGATCATGCCGCAAAGCGTGCAGCAGCGGAGCAATCTTTCGCTGTACGCCCTTTACGCGGGAGACTTTGATGCCGCCGCGGCCGAGGCGCAGCGGGTATTGAAGGAGAATCCAAAGTTCGAAGTTGGCGTGCGAACGCTGGCGCTCGCGAAATTGGCCGCGGGACATCTAGAAGAAGCGCAGAAGGAATACGGCAGATTGAATGATATGAGTCCCCGGGGGGCTTCGATGGCCGCGACGGGGCTTGCGGACCTGGCGATTTATGAAGGACGGCTCCCGGATGCTGTTGCGATACTGCATAAGGTGATTATTGAAAATCAGGCGGACAAGGATACGGACTCGGCGGCATTCAATCAGGCCACGCTGGCGGAGACACAACTCGCGCTGGGCAAACCAGGTGAAGCGCTGGCAACGGCTGCAAGCGCAGCGACAAGCAAGGATGAGGGGATTTTGTACCGCGTCGCGCAGGTTTATCTAGCCGCGGGACAGGAACCGCGCGCTTTGGCGCTTGCCGGTCCACTTGGGCAGCGTATGGAAACGGAACCGCAGATTTACGCAAAACTGATTGCTGGTGAAGCACAGCTCAAGAAAGGAAATGCCCGCGAAGCCGTGAACGTTTTCCAGCAAGCGCAAAAACTTGGCGACACCTGGCTTGGGCATTTCGATCTCGGGCGTGCGTATCTCGATGCAGGGGCGTTCACCGAAGCATCCTCAGAATTGGATGTGTGCCTCAAGCGTCGCGGCGAAGCAACTTCTATTTTTTTGGACGACGTGCCGAGCTATCACTATTTACCGGCAGTTTATTATTACCAAGGCCGCGCCCGTGAAGGCCTCAAGAGTCCAGGGGCGGCGGAATCGTACAAGACGTTCCTCCTTATTAGAGAAAGAGGAGCGGGCGATCCGCTGGCTACGGAGGCGCGGAAACGCCTCGCGATTCTTAAATAGAATTCAGGCGGTGACCGGATGGGATGGATGCCCACGCCCGGTTGTCCTCCTTAGGAGTTCAGAAACGCGGCAAGCTCAGTGTTGAATCTTTCTTGATCTTCGATGTTGGAAAGATGCGCGGCGTTCAGCTCGGCATATCGAGCGCCTGGAATGTGCTGAGCAAGAAAACGTCCGTCCGCCGGGGGTGTCGCGGGATCATGCGCTCCCGCAATCACAAGAGTGGGTTTGCCAATCTTGCCTAATTGCTCGCGGAAATCGAAATCACGAACGGCGGTGCAACAGGCGGCGTAGCCCTCTTGGTTTGTCTCTTCGAGCATTTTGAGAGTATTTGAGATGGTTGCCGGCGACTTCTGGCGGAAAGCGGGCGTAAACCAGCGATCGACGACCGCCGAAGAGACCGATTTCATGCCGTTTTTTTGAACGGCCTCGATGCGCGCATTCCAGGCTTCCGTAGTTCCAATCTTGGCGCCGGTGTTACAGAGTATGAGTTCGTGCAACCTTTCCGGCGCGTTCGCTCCCAGCCACATGCCAATCATGCCGCCCATCGATAGCCCGCAGAAATGGACACGGTCCAAATCCAACGCATCCAGCAGCGCAATGACATCTTTGCCGAGCTGCTCGATCGAATAAGGGCCAGGCGTGACTGAGGATTGTCCGTGACCTCTGGTGTCGTAACGCAGGCACCGGAACTTCTTACGAAACTCGTGGACCTGAGGGTTCCACATGGAGTAATTCGTACCGAGGGAATTCGAGAACACCAGTACGGGTTTTCCGCTCTGACCTTCCAACGCGTAATGGATGCGGGCATCTCCAGATTTGAGGACGGGCATTTTGAGTATTTCTCTCCCGCAGGAATTTTACCGCGGCGCGCTGCGAAACCAGGAGTGGAAACGGTTGCCTTCCCAGCGAAGCTAGACGCGTTCCAGAATCAAGGCAATTCCTTGACCCACACCGATGCACATGGTGCAAAGCGCATATCTGCCGTTGGTGCCCAAGAGCTGATAGAGCGCGGTGGTTATCAGCCGCGCGCCGCTAGCGCCCAAAGGGTGCCCGATAGCAATCGCACCACCGTTGGGATTGACGTGCGTCGCGTCGTCTGGAATTTTCAACTCGCGCAGCACTGCCAACGCCTGTGACGCGAAGGCTTCATTCAACTCCACAACGTCCATTTGGCCGAGTGACAATCCCGCTTTGGCCAGAACTTTGCGCGTAGCGGGCGTTGGTCCCATGCCCATGATTCGCGGAGCAACGCCGGCGGCCGCCGCGGCGACGACGCGGGCCCTTGGCGTCAATCCGTGGCGTTTCAACGCCGCTTCTGAGGACAAGAGCAATGCACAAGCTCCGTCGTTCACTCCCGAAGCGTTTCCGGCGGTGATCGTGCCGTTCGGTTTCACGACCGGTTTCAGCTTCGACAGCGCTTCCAGGGTGGTGTCCGGCCGAGGATGCTCATCTTCACAAAAAAGAATGGGGTCACCCTTCCTTTGCGGGATGGGCACAGCCACAATTTCCTGCTTGAATCTACAGTTCCGGAGGGCGTCAGCGGCGCGCTGCTGGCTCCTGAGCGCAAAAAGATCCTGATCTTTGCGCCCAATGTGAAATTCTTCGGCCACGTTTTCGCCGGTTTCCGGCATGGATTCAACACCATACTTTGCTTTCATCAATGGATTGATGAATCGCCAGCCGAGCGTGGTATCTTCCATTTTCATGGAGCGCGAATAGGCGCTGTCGGCCTTGGCGACAACGAAGGGCGCTCGCGACATGCTCTCGACGCCGCCGGCAACCATCAGATCGGTCTCGCTGCTCTTGATAGCACGAGCAGCACATGCGATGGCGTCCATGCTTGAACCGCAAAGGCGGTTAACCGTGCTGCCCGGAACTTCCTTCGGCAAGCCCGCGAGCAAGAGCGCCATGCGGGCAACGTTGCGATTGTCTTCGCCGGCCTGGTTAGCGCAGCCGTAGACGACATCGTCGAGAGCGCTCCAGTCGACACCCGCATTACGCTCGACAAGGGCCTTGAGGGGAATCGCCGCGAGATCATCGGTGCGAATCGAGGCAAGCGCTCCGCCGTATCGCCCGAAAGGCGTTCGGATGGCGTCGCAGATGTAAGCGGTCTCCATGGTTATCCTTTAAATTTCGGCGCACCTCTATTTTATACAGAACGGCGGCGGCGCGCGCCATCGGCTTGATTAGCCGTGCGACACGTTAGCGTTCCCGGGATCGAGTGCGGTTGGAGTTCACTCGTAGCGGAGGGCGTCGATGGGGTTGAGGCGAGCCGCGCGGACCGCGGGGTAGAGTCCGGCGACGAGGCTGACGATGATAGCGAAGCCAATGGCGCTGAGCGCCAGCCACCAGGGAACGTAAGAAATTTTCACGCCGGGCAAATTCTGGCGATGAAGATAGATGGTGGTGCCCCAAGTCAGCGCGGACCCGATCAGCCAGCCAAGAGCGACACCGAAGAAGCCGCCGAACAACCCCATGACGCCAGCTTCGGCGAAGAAGAGGCTGCCCACGTCGCGGTCAGTGGCGCCAAGCGCTTTCAAGATGCCGATTTCGCGGCGGCGTTCGAGGATGGCCATCACTAAAGTGTTGATGATGCCGAGAGAAGCGACGGTGAGCGCTAGGCTGCCAAACAGGCCCAGGAAGAGATCGAAAACGGTGAAAACTAGCCGGAGGCTTTTGGTGGCATCCAGCAAAGAAAAAGTCGCGAATCCCAATTGCTTGATGGCCGCTTCGACTTGCGGCACGTCCTTGGGCGAATGAACACGCACGGTCAATGCCATGTAGGAAGGCTTCGCAGAATTACCAGAGAGAAAGGCTTGCAAATCATCCGGCTGAGCAACATGGAGCTGTTCAGCTGTTTTGAGCGGAAGATAAACGCGCGCGCCGCCGAATCCGCCAATGCCCGCGGAAGGATCTGATTCGATGACGCCAACGATGCGAAGATTCTTTTCGCGCGGGACAATCGAAATGCCGCCCGGCGTGCCCGAGGCCATCATGCTGTCGAGAATGTCTTCGTCACTGGCATTTTTTGGAAGGGCCGAGCGTTCCGCATAGTGCAGAGTCAATTCCTTGCCGACGAGCGATGCAGGCTGGTCCGAAAGTGTTTTTGCGAACTCGATTTGCAGGATAGCTTCCTCGGCGGTTGGCGACGAAAAAAACGCGCCGGTCATGCCTTCAAAAGCGCCGCTGGAGCGCGAAGAATCAGGAAGGCCGAGAACGGCAGTCGATTCCGACTTGCCGGCGTACCGCACGCCGGTGACGAATCGGATTTGCGGATAGACTTCCGTGACGTTGGAAAGCTTGCTCAGTTGCTGACGCGCGTCCTCGTCGAGAGGGCGGGAGTCCTTTTTGGGCGCTGACTCTGTCGATGGAGGCCGCCCCGAGCCGCGAAAATTCCGTTGCGATGTAACGAACACGGCGTCGAAAAGACCCGAACGTGTGAGGCGCTGCGAAGCCAGTGTTTGCAGTCCGACGCCGAGCGAAAGCATGGCCACCAGAGAAGCAACGCCAACGGCCACGCCCAGCGTGGTGAGCGAGTTGCGAAGAACAGCTTCGCGTAGATTGCGCACGGCCAGTTCGCTCAGATCGCGCGTTTTCAATGGTGCGCTCCATTACTGACGAGCCGACCGTCGGAGAGGAGCGCGATACGATTCGCGAACTTTTCGGCTAATGGCCGTTCGTGCGTGACCATGATGATGGTCATTCCCAGGGAGTCCTGAATCTCTCGCAGAAGGAGGAGGATCTGTTCGCCGTTGACGCTGTCGAGATTTCCCGTCGGCTCGTCGGCAAACAAAATCGCCGGGCGATTCACGAGTGCGCGCGCCAGCGCGCCGCGCTGTTGCTCGCCACCGGACAACTCGCTAGGCCGATGCTTTCTTCTTGCTCCTAACCCCACACGCTCAAGAGCTTCACCTACGCGAGACGCCCGCTCCTGGCGATGCACTTCGGCCAGCCGCAGCGGCAACTCAACATTTTCCTCAAGTGTCATGCGTGGCAGCAGATTGAACGATTGGAAGACCATACCGACCGTTTCGCGGCGATACCGCGCGAGATCGTCAGCTGCCAATTCGGCCAGATTGTGCTCTTGGACGCGGATCGCCCCGGAGGTGGGGCGGTCCAGGCCGGCCATCATGCTCAAGAGCGTGGACTTGCCAGAGCCGGAACTTCCCAGGAGTGCGATGAATTCGCCTTTCTCAACAGTGAGGGAGACGGCGTCGACAGCGCGAATGATGGTTTCTCCCAGCCGATATTCACGGGACACACTCTCAGCTTGAAGGAATGTGGTGGCAATAGGCATGGTCGGGCCGGTCGATTGTATTACGTAATGAGGACGCGGATGTTACGCGGCTATCATCGCTCGTTTGAAGCGAATGGCCACGGCAGATCAAAGAGTCAATGGCTGCGGCCAGACCTCACCCTCGGACTAAGTGCTTCGCAGGTGAGGAATGCTCGAAACTACTTTTGTCTGATAGTTACAGGTTGAAGCAGTTTGAAATCGAGCGCTGTCTCCGCCGCTAGCGTGATGTCGCGATTGCCGGTCAGGCCCGCGCCACCGGTACCCGCAGCGGCACCGATTAACGCACCAATGGCAGCACCTTTGCCGCCACCTGCAACGGCACCGATGGCGGCACCACCAGCGGCGCCACCGCCCACCATGACTGCGGTGCGCTTGCCTTTTCCTTTGCTGGACATGGTTGCACCGGACGTCTGAATCTCATGATCCTTGCTGTTGACTGTGACGCTGGTGAGCTCGAGAGCCAGCGTAGCGCCGCCTTTGAACCGGCCGGCAGCTTTCGCGTCTCTCACGACTCCCTCCGCGCGCGCACCCTTCGGAATAGCGACCTTTCCTTCGATTTCAACGGGCGATTCGACCGTCGCCGTAAACTTGTCGCCGGATTTGTTGGTCTTCGAGCTAATGGTTTGATCCAGAACGACGGCAATCACGGTGTCAGCAGGGATGACCAGAGGCTTCGGCTCGATGACCTTTTTCACAGCGGTCTTTGCCGCGTCCGCCACGGACGGAGCAGCGCTGGCGTCCGGGCTGGAGGACTGCTGGTCAGCCGGTTTTTGACAACCTGGCACCAGCAAACCAATCGAAAAAGCACACAGCGAGATTAGAGCAACACGACGATTCATTAAATCCTCCCACGGGCTGGAAATCTTATCCTCTAAACATACGCTCATCTATGATGAAGTCAATTTAGCCTGCGCAATGTCAAAACGAAGAGAGTGTCCCGATCTGGTACCTGTTGCTAATTTTGAACCTTCGAAATTGCACCGCTTCACGTTTGATTAGAAAAATCCAATCTTGCTGAGTCGATTCCTCTTCTCTCGAATTGCGAAGGTCGATTCCGGTTACGACCGCGCCCTCATTCGAACGATCCGCGGCGTCGGCTACCAGATTGGCGGAAACGGCCAGCACGCCTAGCCGTCAAGGAGCCTTGTGGCCGGACTCCCATCTTTGGCAACCGCAAGAATCTCGGCCCAGCCTTGTTCTGCTGACTTCTCAACTAGCGGCGGCGTCCGCGGATTTCTCTGAGCGCGCTTCCGTCGTTGTGCCGACGGACTTGGCCGTAATTTCGAGTCCATTCTTATTCATATCGAATCTCTGCTTTCTGTCCAGTCCTTTGACAAACTCACGTGCGGCTTTGCCGACGGCTCCAGGAAGACTGGAAGCCTCCACTTTGACCGTCGATTCCACTGTTTCTTCACTTCGATCTCGATAACGAAATTGCACCTCAAACGTTTTCATGCTCCTGACCTTCCTTTCTGGTATTGAAACAGAAATCGGTTCGCGCGCTCCAAACCACTTGCAGGTCCTGGAATTGACGTGACCTTTAGCTCCGGCGGTGTTTTCGGCTCGCCGTTTTCTTTCCGGAGCCCTTGCTTTTCAGGGCCTTAATCTCGGCCTTGAGTTTCTCATTCTCCTTCGTCAACGCATCGCGGCTAGCCGTCATTGTTTCGAGGTCGTTTCCCACTTGGCCGTTCTCTTTCTGAAGTTCCGCCACTTTGGCCTTCAATTGCTCGTTCTCTTGCAGAGTTTTTGTGTCCTTGCAGGCGGCTAAGGGCAAACTCAGCGCTACTGCCACAGCAAGTCTCGCCCAAGTGTTTTTGCGCGTCATACGTCATCCTTCTTCGTCGACAAGAGTTGAATCACAGCTGGAACGACCGTCAGCGGGTGAGGAGGGAAGCCGCCGCTGCAACTTGGCCAGCGTAATGGACTTTCTTAAATCGCGCAAGCTTGATAAATCCAGTTACCAGCAAAGCGAAATGACTCACGGGCTTTCGCGGTAGCGCGAAGCAATCAGGAGTTGGCTATCTAACCACTCGACAAATCAGGGCCGATGATGACTCTTGTATTGCCGGCCATCCTCCCAAAATAAAACCGCAGCGTGAGAGGACGATCGCCTAGGTCAGTCGTACATCAAATAGTGACAGCCAATATTGAAGGGATTGCAGAGTGAAACCGCAAAGGATGAGTCCGATGCCGAATACTCCCAGCCGCCGCTCCGGGAGATTGTCGGCGTAATATTCGATGTAAGGATTCACCGTGATTCCCACGCCGGTGACAATGCCTGTCACCAGCCCCACGCGAATCGCGAAAAGCCAGGCGTGCTCCACGTGATGGATAAACGCGCTACAGATAAGGGCCGTGACCATGTAGCCGACAGTCCGGATCACCGTTCCCCAAAACTGGCGACGCGTAAGCCGTGGACGGCGCATCGCTGCATAGTCGGCAGCAGGACGCATGCCGCGAGAGTAGACAAATATTTGGCCGACTGTTATGAGAATGGCAAAGGCGAGCGCGAATCCGAAGCCCAAAATCCTGTACAGTCCAGCCCCGAAACCGACCCCCCGGATGGCGGAAAACAGTCCTTCCCAAAACAAGGAGTAATGATCCAGCCCGCGAGATGCTCGACTGAATTCAATCGCCAGGGTGATACCGGTGGCGATACCGGAAGCCAAGCCAAATAAGAGACCGAGGCCGAGGCCATAGCCGATGCCGAAGACAACGGCGTACGTTACCGCGCGCGTAAGCAGCCGCAACGGGCCGTGTTGCCCACCCAGCAGGTCGTAGGCCAGATAAAGACTGCCCAGCACATCAAGACAGGTGCCGGTAATGCTGACGACCGCGACGGCATGGTGGTCCACGCAACGATTGTAGACCTAAACTCTTGGTCATCCTGCTCGGATGACTTGGGATGAGAAGTAATTGCTTCCAGTTCGCCGGAGAATCGGCACGCAACCAGTTATCCGTGAGGCATGCTCTACCGGGATCGCGACCGGAGCATGCTCAAGACCATCGCAATCTGTCCGGAATGGTAAATCGCGTGTTGCACGGTTCCGTGGAGCAGCGTTTCGTAAGGATAGTTGCGCCCGGGAACTTGTCTTGCCAAATCTTCAATCGGAAGATTCCGAATCTTCTCTTCGAGCAGGTCGCGGCTCTGGTTCCAGCGGGCAAGGAGTTCCTTCCAGGGAATAGGCGGTTCGGCCCATTCCTTTTCGGGCTCCCAACGCGGCAACGGATGGCTGTCGGAGGTGTTTCGAGTTCTTTCGTTCCATAAGAGCAAATGCTGAAGCAGCGCCGCGACGGAATGCGCACCCGGAACGGGTGGCATCGTCGCAAGTTCAGGCGAAATCTCTGTCAACATCTCCGCGAGCGAAGGTCCATACCAAGCGCCTTTGACTGTCGCGGCGCGATAAGAATCGGCGATTTGTTTGGTTTGGTTCATGTGTGCTTAGCGGGCGTGCCGACAAGGTCGGCGTCTCCGGTGGCTTAGTTTACATCAAGCTGGCTCGCATTGAAGCTGCAAGGCTAAGAAGCGATCCCAATGTCTGGCGAACACGCTGGTCGGAGAAGTGTATGGTGTAAGCTAGCGCGCAGAAGTTGTGAACGCAGCGTAGGAGGTTTCTTTGGAGAAAAACCCAAACGCTATGCTTGCAGTGTTATACGCCGGCTTTGCGTGCGGCGTCCTGGACATTACCGCTGCGCTTGTTGTCTACGGCTACTTGGGCGCCAAGCCGATGCGCCTGCTGCAAGGAATTACCAGCGGATTGCTTGGCCCGAAGGCATTCGATGGTGGACTCGCAACCGCGCTGCTTGGCCTTCTTTGTCACTTCTTCATCGCCTTTGGTGCGGCTACGGTCTACTTTGTGGCGAGCCGCGCCATTCGTCCTTTGATACAGTATGCGGTCGTTTCAGGCGTGCTGTATGGCGTGGCCGTTTATTTCTTTATGAATCGCATTGTGCTGCCGCTCTCCGCTGCCGCCAAGCGTCCGTTTTCCTTGAAGTTGATGATCATCGGCGTGGTCATACATATCTTCTGTGTGGGACTTCCGATATCCCTCAGCGTGCGCCGATTTTCAAAATGATGGACTCCCCGCTCGTTGGTGGCTCTTTCTCCGAATTCAATTTCCCCAGACCAAGATTGTTTTTGAGCGCGGCGCCGCGCGGACTTTGCTATGCTACGCCGCGTGAAACCTCTCTTCCTGATTGATACCGACACCGCTTCCGATGACGCCGTAGCCTTGATCATGGCGCTTCGTTCCCCCAACGTGCGCGTTCTGGCCATCACTACGGTTGCGGGAAACGTTGCCGTTCAGCAGGCCACACGCAATGCACTCTACACAGCGGAACTCTGCGGCGCGGACGTTCCCGTTTTCATGGGCGCGGAAGAACCACTGAACCGCCCGCACCAGAGCGCGCATTGGTTCCATGGCCGCGATGGTTTGGGCGATCACGGCTATCCACTCCCGCGCCGGTCACACGAAAGACTGCCCGCTCTCGAGGCGATCATTTCCACCATCGAATCCAATCCGGGACTCGTCTTGGTGACTCTCGGTCCCTTAACAAATGTTGCTTTAGCTCTGGAGCTAAATCCCGGCATCGCGGGAAAAGTCGGGCGTTGCGTGATCATGGGCGGCGCGCCGTGTTGCGAAGGCAACGTGACTCCTGCCGCCGAATATAACATCTGGTGCGATCCCGAAGCGGCGCAAATCGTATTGCGCAGCGGACTTCCCATCGAGCTGGTGGGCTGGCACCTGTGCCGTGGCGATGCCGTGTTGAACCCAGACGACATTAAGCATGTGTTGAAAATTGGCACGCCGCAGGCGCGCTTCGCCATCGAATGCAACAGCCGCGCTCGGGAAGCTTATTTTGAACAAACCGGCGAGCATGGAATATCATTGCCGGACCCAGTGGCGATGGCTATCGCGCTGGATCCTTCCATCGTCACGCAACAGTCCGAAAACTATGTAGACGTGGAGACTTCCAGCGAATTGACTTTGGGCATGACCGTGGTGGATCGCCTCAACGTAGCAGGCAACGACCGCAATCGGGCCGTTTGGGCGCCGCTTCTCAAGCGAGGCAGGAAAGCCAAGGTCTATTGGACGATCGATAATAGGAGGTGGAAGCAAGCCCTGTATTCCGCTCTGAAGTAGGTCAGCAGACTGTGCCTGTCCTGAGGGTAGATGTCTTGTATATTATTCACATAAAATGACTTACGCCTGCTTAACCGCTCGGGATTATGTTGGAACCACGCCGAGGGCAACTTCTTTCCCACTGCAGTGTTCTACCTACTGGGAGTCATAATTGGTGTTACGCTCCCGTTGGCTAGAACGTCCAATAAGAGGGCCAGAGCGGCCCGCGTCCAGCTAGAGAACCGAGGGTTCGTCATGAAGAAATTTACCGGTAAGAGCAGCCTCAGCCTGCTGTTGGGTTTAGCCGGTCTTTTGAGTTTTGTGGCGCCACAGGCGCGAGCGGATGAAGAAAAAGATCCGCCAACGCGCGTTGCGCGCATCAGCTTTGTCGAAGGTTCCGTCTCCCTGCAGCCTGGTGGTCAAGGCGATTGGGGCAGCGCCGCAAAAAACCGTCCGATGACCATCGGCGACAAGGTCTGGGTTGACAAAGATTCCCGCACAGAATTGCAAGCCGGCTCCGCCGCGATGCATCTCGGCAGCATGACCGCGCTTTCCTTCCTGAACCTTGACGAGGGCGTCACACAGATGCGCCTTGCGGAAGGCAGTTTGAACTTCCGCGTCAGCGAATTGCGTCAGGGCGATGTCTACGAAGTGGACGCTCCTAATCTGGCCTTCATCGTTAAACAAGCCGGTGCTTTTCGCGTTGACGTTAATGAAAATGGGGACTCCGCGCGCGTGACCGTGATTCGCGGCGAAGGCGAAGTTACTGCCGGCGGCAAAACCTATGAAGTTCATGCCGGCGAGCGCGCCGAATTCAACGGCACGGACAACATTCAATACAACATTGAAAAGGCTCCTGGGCCCGATGGCCTTGACCGCTGGGCCGCCGAGCGCGATCTGAAAGAAGACAATTCCGTTTCCGGAAAGTACGTTTCGCGCGACATGCCCGGCTACAGCGACTTGGATGACTACGGCGACTGGCGCGATGAACCGGAATACGGCCATGTTTGGTACCCGCGCGAAGTTGCGCCCGGCTGGGCTCCCTACAGCTATGGCTATTGGAACTGGGTCGGCCCCTGGGGCTGGACCTGGGTGGACTATTCGCCTTGGGGGTTCGCGCCTTACCATTACGGCCGTTGGAATTATTTCGCGGGCGGTTGGGGCTGGTGCCCCGGACCGTATTATGGTTACCCGGTCTATGGACCGGCTTTCGTCGGTTTCTTCGGTGGCGGCTTTGGCTTTGGAGTCGGATGGTTCCCGCTCGGCTTCGGTGAACCTTTCTTTCCGTGGTTCGGTTGCCGCCATGAATTTATTGAGCGAATCAACGTGCGCAACACGTTCATCCGCAACACGAATGTCTTTAACACCAACATTCGCAACGTCAATTTTGTGAACTCTCATAACGTGAATGCCGTGACCGTGGCGAATCGCAATACGTTTATGAATGGCCAGGCCATCAACCGCGGAGCTACGCACCTCACGCCCGCCTCTTTGCGGGGCGCGCAAGTGACCAACTCCGTCGGCATCCGGCCCACACAGCACAGCGCGCTCGGCTCAGTGAATGTGAGATCGAACGCCGCCAGGCCGCCCGCTTCGGTTCAGAACCGCGCCGTGATCGCGCGCAACACACCTGCACAAGGGGCTTCGCAAATGCGCGTGCACACCGTCAACAGCGCAAGCTTGAGTTCCGGACGCACGGGCAATGCTCCTGTGAACAGCACGAATCAGCGTGCTGCCACGCAGCAGAATATGCCAACGCACAACACGCCTTCGATAAACAATCGTCCAGGCAATGCGCCTGCCTCAAACAATCGCCCGGGCAACACGCCTGCGATGAATAGCCGTCCCAGCAACGCCCCCGGCACATCCCAGATGACTTCTCCTCGCCAGCGCGAACTTTCGCAAAATCGGCCGCCCTCGGCGATGACTAACTCGAACCGCACCTCCGCCAGTGTGATGGGCAATACCACGTCGCAGCGCGCAGGCAACAGCCCCCGCTCTTGGGAAGCGCAAGGAAATGCAACGGATCGCGGCCGTGCACCAGCGGGTGTCGGAAGCTCCAATCGTCCCACCAGCGGGCCCGTCCAATCCGCGCGCATGAGCGATGCGAACCGTCCGCTATGGGCCCGCGGTGGTGGGCAGCCAGCAGCATCTAGCGGTCAGGCCTCGGCGCCCAGCTCCAACAGCAATCGCCCCAGTAATTCCAACAACGGCCGCTCGTACGAGCCGCCGCAGCGTTCGCAGCCTTCTAACAACAATAACCGCGGTTACTCGCAGCCGTCCTACAACAACAATCGCGGATCTTCGCAGCCACGCTCTTACAATCCGTCTCCTTCGCCCTCATATTCAGCGCCGCGAACTTATTCCGCACCGAGCCGCAGCTATCCGGCTCCGTCTCGCTCCTACTCCGCACCCAGCGGCGGCTCGCCCGGTGGTGGCGGTGGAAGCCGTGGCTATAGCGGTGGAGGTGGCGGCAGCCGGAGTAGCGGAGGCGGTGGAGGCCACGTCAGCAGCGGCGGTGGCTCGCGCGGTGGTGGTGGAGGCGGCGGAAGCTCACACGGCGGTGGAGGTTCCAGCTCACACGGTCACCGCTAAGTCTTTTTGTTAACTCAAAAGGCCCGCCGAAAGTTCCGGACGGGCTTTTGTTTTTTCGGCGCCACCTCTCAGTGAACTCTCCTGGCCTCGCATCAGTACACATCTCCAACTGTTGGTGGCGCGCCGCCCACACAACTCTTCCCGCCCGCTGGTGTTAGATAAAGTGAAGGATTTCGTTGGCGGCGTTTGCTGTTTCGACATGGGGAATTTGCGCGGCAGATGCTCTCTAACGATGAAGTGCTACTGTTTCAAGTGAGCCCAGGCAATTTACCCAGGAACGTGAAATGACGCGGCGCAAATGAATCGCGGCCGCTCAGGTTTCAGGAGAGATTCCGACATGAGAAAATACCTGCTCAACCTTACTAGCCTTCTCAGCATCGCGCTGGCGGTGGCTCTTTTCGCGCCGCAACGCGCCGCTGCCGATGATGACGACGATCCGCCCAGCCGCGTCGCGCGCCTCAGCTATGCGCGCGGCACCGTTTCATTCAACCCGGCGGGCACCGACGACTGGGTTTCCGCGGTCGTCAATCGCCCGATTACCACGGGCGATAAACTTTGGACCGACAATGACGCTCGCGCTGAGCTGCACATCGGCTCCGCCGCAATTCGTCTTTCCAGCAACACTGGCTTTTCGTTTTTGAATCTCGACGATCGTATGGCGCAAATTCGTATCACCGAAGGCACCATTGACGTGCGGGTACGCCGTCTCGAGAATGACGAATCCTTTGAAATTGATACGCCGAACCTCGCTTTCTCCGTTCTTCGTCCCGGCAATTACAAAATTGACGTCAACGAAGCAGGCGATACCACTGTCGTGGTCGTCCGCGACGGGGAAGGAGAAGTCACTGGCGGCGGCTCTGCTTATACTGTTCATCCTCGGGAAATTGGCACTTTTGCCGGAACCGACCAACTTGACGCCGACATTCAGCGCTCTCGCTATGACGATGACGACTTCGACCACTGGTGCGGCGACCGCGATCGCCGCGAAGATCACTCGCAATCCTCGCGCTACGTTTCTTCGGACGTGATTGGCTATGAAGACCTCGACGAATATGGTGGTTGGCGTCCGGTGCCAGAGTACGGCACCGTTTGGTTTCCGCACACCACCATCGTAGGTTGGGCGCCTTATCGCTACGGCCACTGGGTGTGGATTTCGCCCTGGGGCTGGACTTGGGTGGATGATGCTCCCTGGGGCTTTGCGCCATTCCATTACGGCCGCTGGGTTGCGGTCGGCGGAGTTTGGGGCTGGGTGCCTTGTGCGCCACGCACAGTTGTGGGTGTGGCCTATGTACGCCCGGTTTACGCTCCTGCGCTTGTCGCCTGGGTCGGCGGGCCGCACTTTAGCGTGGGCATCGGGATTGGCGGAGGCGGTGGAGTCGGCGTGGCTTGGTTCCCGCTGGCGCCGCGTGAAGTCTACGTACCTTCTTATCGCGTCAGCCGCACGTACGTTACAAACGTCAACGTCTCCAATACGACGGTGAACACCACGGTGGTGAACAACTATTACAACACTGTCGTCGTCAACAAGCAGGTCACCAACATCAAATACGTGAACCAGACCGCGCCCAACGCGGTAACTGCCACATCGCGCGAAACGTTTACTTCCGCGCGTCCTGTCGGGCGCGACATGATGAAAATTGATCGCCGGGAAATTGAATCTGCGCAGGTCAATCCGACCACGCCAACGGTTGCTCCGCAACAGAGAAGCGTAGTCGGTGCCGGTGCTCCCGTTGCGGCGAGACCTCCAGCGCGATTCCAGGAACGCCCAGTGGTGGCCAAGACGACACCGCCACCTCCGCCCGCTCCATTCGTTAAGCAGCAGCAGGAGATTCAAGCGAATGGCGGCAGGCCAGTAGGGGTCTCTCAAATGCGCCGGGCACAGGTCGAAGATACTCGACAGGCTCCTCCGAACATCAAGATTGCCCCGCCCGCTCAACCCGGCACGCCGCGAAACGTTCAGGCGAATCAACCGGTTGGCAACACGCCGAACGATCCGGCGAACGCGCAAAACAACCGCCGCGACATGAGAAACGATCGGCGCGACGTGCAGAATAACCAGAGCAACGCGCAGAACAACCAGGGCAACATGCAGAACAATAACAATCGCCCGCCCTCAGTGAACAACTCTGCCCCGGCGAATCCTCCCAATCGCCCCGCGAACCCTCCCAATCGCCCCGCGAACCCTGCGGCCAATGCCGGAAACACTCCTAGTAATAGCGGAAACGCTCCTGCTAACGCCGGCAATGTTCCCGGCAACGCGGGTAATGCCCCCGGCAACCCTGGCAATCCGAGGGTTCGCAACGATCGTCCGCCTTCGTCGCGTCCGGCTGACTCCGGCAGGTCCAACAACGTCGACCCGCGGGTCGATCAGAAACAGCAGCAGCAACTGGAACAGCTTCGCCTAAAGCAGGACCAGGAGCGCCAGAGAGTCGAGCAAAAGCAGGTTCAGGAGCAACAAAAGATTCAGCAGAGGAACGCTGAAGACTCTCGAAGACAGCAAGTCGAGCAGAAACAGCAGCAACAACTCCAGCAACTCGAGCAAAAACACGGCCAGGAGCAACAGAAATTACAGCAAAAACAGCAGCAAGAACGCCAGAAGCAGCAAGATAAGCCGCAGAATAAGCCGCCAAAGGACGAGAAGAAGCCGCCTCAACGCGGTTAGACATCACTTGACGTTTAGTCCTTCTGAAGCGGGCGTTCTCCTCCCAGTGAACGCCCGTTTCGTTTCTCGCACACTGTCCCGCCGTGCACCTCTTTTAGCGTTCACCTCGTCCAAGCTGAAGAGGCCAGCCGTTTTGCAGGTGAAAGCTTTCGCCACCTCGCGTAAGATTTCTATTCCGCGCTCATGGCCAAACGTCCCAGTTCCCGCTCATCCTCGAAGCACTCTCCCGTTGTCCGTTCTGGTGTACGCCTGTTTCGCCTGCCTGGATTGCCGGAGATTCATCTCGGCGAGGATCTCGCCGGACAAATTGCAAACGCTGCTCGCAAAGCACGCATCACTCTCGAAAACGGCGATATCCTCGTCATCGCGCAAAAAATTGTCTCCAAGGCCGAAGGCGCCGTAGTCCGGCTGGCGACAATCCGCCCTTCGCTCCAAGCGCAAGCCATCGCGGAGCGGCAAAAGAAAGATCCCCGGCTCGTGGAAGTAATTCTGAAAGAGTCGCGGCGCATCGTCCGCAGCGATCACGTGCTGATCGCCGAAACGCGCCACGGCTTCGTCTGCGCCAATGCCGGCGTCGACCATTCGAACGTTCCCGGCGACGATATCGTGACGCTCCTCCCCCGCGACCCCGACCAGTCCGCGCGAAATCTCGCTGCCGCACTCCGCGAGCGAACAGGCAAGCGCCTCGCCGTCATCATCAGTGACACCTTTGGCCGCCCCTGGCGTCTGGGGCTGACAAACGTCGCCATCGGCGCGTCTGGTGTCCCGGTCCTGCTCGATTTGCGCGGCACGCCCGACCGTCAGGGAAAGCCTCTAACCGCGACGATCCTTGCCGTCGCCGACGAACTCGCCGCCGCCGCCGGCCTCCTCATGAGCAAGTCCGAAGGTTCCCCCGTCATCCTGATCCGCGGCTATCGCTTCAAGCCTTCCTCCGAACTCGCCGCCAGTATCATCCGCCCCGCCGGCGAAGACCTCTTCCGCTAGTCTTTTCTTCTCCGTGTCCTCTGCGTTCTCTGCGATCTCTGTGTTAAATTCTTTTCGTACCCCAACTCGCTCGCAAATGCAGACCGCACTCCATCCCATCTCTCGCGAAGCTGCCCTTCAACTAGCAGCGCAATCTCCGCTGCAAGAACTGTTGAGCGCTGCAACCGAACTCCGCGCCCAAGGCAAGGGCAACGTCATCACCTACTCGAAAAAAGTCTTCATCCCGCTGACCACCCTTTGCCGCGACTATTGCAGCTACTGTACCTTCCGCAAGGACCCCGGGCAGCCCGGCGCGCACTTCATGACCCCCGGCGAAGTCTTGGCACTCGCCGAACGCGCTCGCCAAGCGGGCTGTAAAGAAGCTCTCTTCAGCCTCGGCGATCAGCCCGAAAGGATTTTCCCCGAGGCCCGCGAATTCCTCCGCGCTCAAGGCCATTCGCGCACGCTCGACTATCTCGCCGCCATGTGCGAACTCGTTCTGGAAAAAACCGGACTGCTCCCCCACGCGAATCCCGGCGTGATGGACCGCGCTGCCCTCACGCGTCTCAAAGATTCCAACGCCAGCGTCGGCCTGATGCTCGAAAACGTCAGCCCTCGCTTGATGCGCGACGGCCTGCCTCACGCCAACGCCCCCGACAAAGTGCCGGCGCTCCGCCTCCGCACCATCGAAGAAGCCGGCAAGCTCTCCATCGCTTTCACCACCGGAATCCTGATCGGCATAGGCGAAACCATGGAAGAGCGCATCGACTCTCTTCTCGCCATTCGAACGCTCCAAGAAAAATACGGCCACATCCAGGAAGTCATCATCCAGAATTTCCGCGCCAAACCCGAAATCCCCATGGCCGCGCATCCGGAGCCGCCACTCGAAGACATGCTGCGCACCATTGCTCTCGCCCGCCTCATCTTCGGTCCACAAATGAACATTCAGGCCCCGCCGAACCTGAGCTATGACGATTTCCCTCGTTTGCTCGATGCCGGCATCAACGATTGGGGCGGCATTTCTCCCATCACCAAAGACTTCATCAATCCCGAAGCCGCTTGGCCGCAAATCGCCCGCCTGCAATCCGAAACCGAATCTCGCGGCTTCATCCTTCGCGAACGCTTGGCCATCTACCCTGAATTTCTCCCCCAAGAAAGCTTTCTTTCTCCGGGCGTTCGCGCGAAAGCGAAACTCTTCTCTCTTAATGGAGGAAACGCAGTGTAGGGCGGCTTTAGCCCCGTCCCTTTGGAGTGCGGCGGCTTGACGCCGCTTTTCCAACCCTCAACAACACCGACCATGAAACCGTCCAAGAAAATCACCGCTCTCGCCGGCGGCGTAGGCGCCTCGAAACTCCTCCTAGGTCTTTACGAAGTAATGAACCCAGCCGAATTGACCATCATCGTCAACACCGGCGACGACATCATCCTCCACGGCCTGAAAATTTCGCCAGACCTGGACATAGTCACGTACACATTGGCGGGAGTCGTCGACCACAAAAAAGGCTGGGGCCTTCGCTCCGAAACTTTTCACGCCCTGAAACACTTAGCCGCCTATGGCCGGCCCAACTGGTTTAATCTAGGCGACCGCGACCTCGCCACCCACATCCATCGCACTGCTATGCTCACTGAAGGGAAAACGTTGTCGCAGGCTGCGGACTCGATTCGAACGGCTCTGCGAGTGAAATCCCGCATCCTCCCCATGTCCGAAACTCCCATCCCCACCATTATCGATTCAAACGAAGGCCCACTCCATTTTCAGGAATATCTCGTCAAGCGCCGCGCCGAACCTATCGTGAAAGGAATTCGCTTTGCCGGTGTGGAATCCGCGCATCCCGCCCCAGGCGTCCTCGAAGCCATTCGCGAAGCCGACCGCATGCTCATCTGCCCCAGCAATCCACTCATCAGCATCGGCCCGATTCTTGCCGTTCCCGAAATCCGCGGCCAACTGCGCGCCCACAAAGAAAAAGTCGTCGCCGTTTGCCCCATCGTCGGCGGCAAATCCTTAAAGGGTCCCTCGGACAAAATGCTCGCCCAGCTCGGCCACGATCCCTCCGCCCTCGGCGTCGCCAAACTCTACGCCGACTTCACCGGCACCTTCATCATTGACCCCGCCGACAAATCCCAATCCGCGGCCATCTCCGCTCTCGGTATGAAAGTTGCCATCCTCCCCACCGTCATGAAAACCCTCGTACAGAAACGCAAACTCGCCCGCGCCATACTCAATCTTTAGGACGCGGCATGCTGCGCCGCGCTTGGCACCCTGCGTGAAGAAAGATATTTCCGACGCACAGTCGCATTATTCCGACACGTCAGACAGTTCGGACACTCGCCCAAAAGCATTGATTTAGCGTATCCATAGGCTTCTCAGCGCTTTTCGAGCACGCTCCCCCCGCACAAACCATGGAACGCGAAATGCCATTACCTCCACACAAGTTGCTTTGGAGGAGTTTCTCGATGCCTCCAGGCAAACAAATCATGATGACGGAGGTCTACCATGACTCAACTAAGAAATACCCTGGGCCTCGGGCTCCTGAGCGTGACTCTCGGCTTGGCGGTGCTGCCTGCGCGCGCGCAGGATCAGACCGTGCCTGGAGCCGGAAACGCGACGGCTATTACCTTGAGCAACAAATCCCCCATGGTGCAATCGGCTAAACAATTTTTGTTAAACAATATCAACCGGATAGACGATGCCAGCGTCCGGGCCATAACACTCGATGCCATCGCTAATCCAACAACTTGTGTGGCGCATCGAGCAAATCTCACACAAAGCGACAAGAATGCCATCCTTCAAGCGCTGATCGCGGCCGGATTGGTCGACGTTCGCGACAACAGCACCTTCCCCGGCGGTCTGAGTGCCGGCGTGTTCCCTCCACTTCTCGGGGACGGTGGCGCATGCCCGCAGTTGCCGCAGACCTTCTTTTCCGCACCAGGAAGCTTTTTTGGCGGCCACCATTCCTATCCTGGAGGTTTGCCAGTTCACGAATCCTTTAACGATGTGAGTAATCAAAATCTAGCTCAGGGCTACCGTAAGGTTTACGGTCACACCGGAACGCAAGGCTTCCCGGTCATCGCAAGCGACGATAACAACCCTAACGAATCTGCTGGAATGCCCGGCACATTCCTCTTGAGCCAGAATGTGACTATCGCTGCTCCCGTCTGGCATGACTGGGCCAAGTCCATGGTTTTCCAGTGGAACAGCGATGGCTCTGAGTTCCTGGAGCTGAACTTTGGCGGCAACGGCCAGACTGACAATTTTGGAGCGACCGGCAATTCCAAGACGGGAGCCCACCACATGCTCAGCGCCGCTGAGGCCATGAAGCGCGGTCTGCCTGCGGACCTGGTCATCGCACAAGTTTCCGCGCACTCTCACACGATTCCGGACAACGAATATAAAGTGGTGAACTGGTTGCACACTGCCGCCATCATCGCTCAGATCGACCCTGTAGCGCAGGGTTACCTCTCTCGCGACGCCCAAGGACGGCTGCGGCTGCCCCCGGTACGTCATCTCGGCGAGGTTAATTTGAATGCCGCTTCGCCGTCTCAGACAAACCTGCTGGCGGAGTACCCGCTGCACGCTATCTCCGATGCGGACTCGACTCTCACCGAGCCGGCGGTCACCATTGACCAGGTCATCCTAAGAACGCTCGCTCCTGAGTTTGGTTTCGATCCGAGCCAGGCCGCTGCCTACAATAATGGCTTCCGCAATCCGGTTTTCAGCTTCCTGACTGCGGAGCGCATCTTAATCATTTATGGCAACAGCGGGCTCAACGGCGTGAGAGCAGAAATAAATAATCTGCGCAAGGGCGGAATTATCTAGTGTGGTGTAGTTGAAGTAAGCCGGTAGGGGCACGAGCTTCGTGCCCCTGCAGGTTGCCCCGCTTGTAATGGATCCCGACGAATGCTGCTGCGCCTTGATGTGTTCCCGCGTCACACTTAACCTGGCCGAATTCCGGAAAAGAAAATTCGGAAAACATTGCCCGCTCCGCGCCAAGTCGTTCGCCGAAATAATCGCGAATTTCCCATCAGTAGTTTTACCTAAGCTCGATTAGGAATTTTTGTTCCTCAATGCG
>Ga0137415_10000124_pt1 | contig 61165 bp, 55 predicted proteins | sample CZODoug3_1_1_16f_FD_183082 | JGI IMG/M metagenome (GOLD analysis project Ga0137415, IMG submission 183082) | Vadose zone soil fungal communities from Angelo Coast Range Reserve, California, USA - CZODoug3_1_1_16fungal (Hybrid Assembly) | ecosystem: Environmental > Terrestrial > Soil > Vadose... | reverse complement strand
AGAGCGAGGCGCACGCGCAGCAAGACTTCGTCGGCGGCCAGGGAGGGAACATCGATTTTTTCCAGGCGAAGATCTTCGCTCCCGTAGAGCACGGCAGCCATCATCTTTGAGGGGACCGCGGGGGCGCGTACTACCGCAGGGGTCTCCTCGCCAATCACTTCCGCGCGCTTAGGTGTCGTGGTTCTCATGTGTGCGTGATCAAGATCTTGAGAGAGTTAGCCGTGGGCCGAGCCGCGAGTTCCAGCGCCTCTTGAATTTTATCCAAGCCAAACCGATGCGTGACGATGTCCATGACCGGTAGTTTCTTCTGTAACACCAGAGCAGCGGCTGTCTCTTGGATGTCAACCGCGGCGCTGTAGCTGCCCAGGATTTCTTTTTCGTCAATCCCAACTGCCGCTGCGGGAAACTCAATCTTGGTAACCGGGTCGTTCGCGGCAAAGAGCAAAACACGTCCGCCGGGACGCGCTGCCGCGAGCGCGTCAGTTACAAGAGATGGATGCGCTACTGCAACTAGCACGGCATCCACTCCCCGCCCTTCGGTCTTGGCCTGAATTGCGGCTACAAGCTTACCATTGGTTGGGTCAAAGGACTCTATCGCGCCAAGGGTTAGGCTCTTAGCGCGGCGCTCGGCAATGGGATCGCTGGTGTAGAGGTTGGTTGTTTGCAGTTTGCTAACCATCAGAAGCTGCAGGCCGATGGGGCCGCAACCGATTACGAGAACTGTTTCGCCTGATGCGACGCGAGCCTTTTGCACGGCTTTGACGATGGTGTTGATGGGCTCGATGAATGTGGCTTCTTCGAAGCTGACATTATCGGGAAGCGCGACGATGCCGCGCTCGGCGACCCACGGCATGGCTTTCACGTATTCGCCGAAGCCGCCGCCGTTCGGCGAGAAGCCGCCGGTCAGGCCGGTGGTCTTGTACTGCTTGCACTGAGAGAAGAGGCGTTTCTCGCAGTAGAAGCACTTGCCGCAGGGCGTGTGATGGAAGCTCATGACGCGATCGCCGGGCTTCCATTTGGTGACGCCGGGGCCGACCGCGACGACCGTGCCTGCGAGCTCGTGACCGAGGATTTGCGGCGGCTCGACGTAGCGTTGGAAGATTTTCTTGATGTCGGTTCCGCAGATGCCGCAGGCCGCGACTCTGATCAGGACTTCGTGGTCGCGGACTTCGGGAACGGGAACTTCTTCGACGCGCACTATTCCTTTTTCGCGATAGACACCGGCGCGCATGGTTCTCGGGATGGGCCCGAGCGTTTTAAGCGCTTCGACAACAGTGCCGGTCCTGCTCATGTAGCAGAAACCTCTTTAGCTTCTTTCATAATGTCCGTGGCTACGAGCTTCTGAATGCAAGCGTCGAGAACAGTTGCCAGCTTCTCTGCTGCGTTCCTGCTTTGCCGCCCGAATCGAATCAGGGCAGGTATGGATCCAGGATGAGCCGCAGCCTGCGCCAGAACCTTGGCTATACTCACTTCCCCGGATTCTGAGGTGACCCGGTTGAAATCGAGGGGCAAGTCTTCCTCGACCGCATCGCTGATGGCGCGAATGGCGATCACTTTGGCTCCGAAGGCGACAGCTTCCAGCATGATGTCGCCGCTCTCCATCTCGACAGCGTCGGCCTTTGCGCCTAACTCGCATTTCTCAGTGGAGCGCACGAGGACTCGATCCACGCTATAAAAAGCATCAGCCACTTTTGCGCCGCAGGCAGTGGCCAGTTCCAGCAGTGCGAGGTCGGAGGGAATCACCTTCTTCCGGTTCGTCGCATGAACCTCTTTGGCAGCCAAGACATCTCCGGGGCGATGCTCCTCTCGCAACGCGCCGGCAAGGCCACTCGAAATACAAATGTCTACGTTACCGTCCCAAATCACTCGCGTGGCTTCGGCCCATGCCCTTCTGCCTCCGACGCCGGTAAGGAGCACGATCAGTTCGCCGTCTCTCATTTGAGCTGAAAACGCGCGGATATCTCCGAGGTTAGATTGTGAAAACTGTCGCAACTTCCGCCACGGGGCGAATTCGGCTTCCACCGCAAATGTGACGAGAACCTTCATGGCCATTGTTCAGATGCCGAGCCGGAGCCGGGCGCTACACGGGCGTTCACTACAAAGAGGCTGCCGCTTGCGCTATGCGCCTGGCGCGCCGGCCTGTGACGTAGCCGTTGGCCTCGTACCAGCGGACGGCGCGCTCCAAGGCTGCTGCCACCGGGCCGGGGCGAAAACCCAATTCGCGCTGCGCGCGTGAGCAGTCCACAAACATTTTATGGCGCGCGATTCTCACGCCCTCGATGGGTATTTGCGGCTCGCGAAATGTAAGCCGTGAAAGCACCGTATTCGCATACGCCACGCCCAGGGCCAGCCCGTGCGGAATCTTCATGCTGGGAGCGCGCAGGCCCGTGATTTTCGCGAGCGTGTCGAGAACTTGCTTCAGCGTCAGATTTTCAGCGCCGAGCAAGTAGCGTTCGCCGACTTTGCCTTTTTCGGAGACGAGTAGATGCCCGGCGGCACATTCTTCCACGCCGACGAAATTCAGCCCCGTTTCGACGTAACCCGGCATTTTGCCATTCAGAAAATCGACAATGATTTTACCCGTCGGCGTGGGCTTCCAGTCCCAAGGGCCCACGGGAGTCGTGGGCATAGCAACAATTACCGGAGCGCCGTTCTTTGCCGCGTTCAGCACTTCTTGCTCGGCAAGCCACTTGGAACGCTTATAGTGGCCGACCATTTCATCGAGATGCGCCTGGGTCGATTCGTTCGGCGGCTGCGAACGGTCGACCGCGATGGTGGCCACGGTGCTGGTGTAGATGAGTTGCTCGACACCGGCGCGCTCGGCCGCAGCGAGCAGATTTTTTGTGCCGCCCACGTTGGACTCATAAATATCTTTTGAGCGCTTGGCCCACAGGCGGTAATCCGCAGCGACGTGAAAGACCCGCTTTACGCCATGCATTGCGCGCTCGAGGGAAGCCGGATCGCGCAAATCGCCGGTGACGTACTCCAGCGAGAGATCGGAGATAGCGCGATTGTGACTGGAAGGCCGCAGAAGCACGCGTACCTCGTCGCCGCGCGCAACGAGCTGGCGGGCGACGTGACTCCCGAGGAAGCCGGAGGCGCCAGTGACCAAAGTAGTCATGTAGTGGCTAAAACCCGCTGCGCAGGCGAAAGTCGCCGGGCTGGAATGTCAGCGCGCAGTACTGCCGCGCTTCTTGTGCCTGGTTGCGAAAGCGGGCCAGCGCGTAAAGCGGGAACGAATTCCGGTAAAGGTGATACTTCAAGTAGAAGACGCAGGGGAAGCCGGTGCCGGTGAACTCGTCTTCGCTCCAGGAGCCGTCGGCATTTTGCTGCTCGACGAGGTACGCCGCTGCTTTCTGAATGGCAGGATCGCTCGTGTCAGAGCCAGCCAGCAGTCCGATGAGGCCCCAGGCGGTTTGCGACGCCGTGCTGCTGCCCTGGCCTTTGGTCGCAGGCTCGTGATAGCTGCGCAGGGATTCACCGAAGCTGCCGTCCGCTTTCTGTACGGTGCGCAGCCACCGCACTGCGCGCTGGCAATACTCTTTTGCGGTGAGCGAAACGGTTTCCAGAGCGCGCAGCACACCGCTTGTGCCGTAGACGTAATTCACGCCCCATCGGCCGAACCAAGAGCCGTCTTCGCACTGATCCTGCAAAAGGAATTTCAGGCCTCGCTGCACTGCCGGGTGACCCGCGGGCCAGCCGTAGCGGCCCAGGCACTCCAGCACGCGCGCAGTGACGTCGGCGGTGGAGGGATCGATCATGGCGTTGTGGTCGGCAAACGGTATATTGCAGAGGAACGCTTTGTTGTTGTCGCGATCGAAAGCGCCCCAGCCACCGTCGCGATTCTGCATGCTGAGCAGCCATTGAATACCGCGGCGCACGGCCGCTTCCATGCGCTGGGGATCGGGAAATTTGACGCGCTGCAGCGCCATGAGCACGAACGCGGTGTCGTCAACGTCCGGATAAAAATCATTGCGAAACTCAAAGACCCAGCCGCCGGGCTCGGCGTCTTTGTTTTTCACTTGCCAGTCGCCCGGGCCGAGAACTTGTTTCGACAAAATCCATTCCGCGGATTTCACCAGCGCGGGATGATCCGGCGGCAAGCCGGCTTCTTCGAGCGCCACCATAGCGATGCAGCTGTCCCAGACGGGCGAAACGCAGGGTTGCATGCGGATGGTGTCGCCACCTTCGATCTCAAAACGTGAAAATTCGCGAATTTCGCGCGCGGTCAGCGGATCGTCTGGGCCGTGGCCGAGCGCGATCAACGCGAAAATCGAATTCATCATCGCGGGATAAATCGCGGCCAGACCTTCCGTGCGCTCGACGTGCTCCAGCAGCCAGGACTTCGCCTCCCGCAGCGCACGCTGGCGCAGCGGCTTCCACGGCAATTTTTCGTAAAGCTTCAACGCGCGGTCGAGCGCGAGAAAAAAATTGCGCCAGGAAATAAGCTGATCGCTCCAGTCAAACGCCGCGTGCTTGCGCGAGATGTCGCAGAAGAGTTCGTCCACGTGTGCGCGTTCGGGCAAGCGCCAAGCCGGCCGAATAGCCGACAAAATCGCCATGGGGATGACGATGCCGCGCGTCCACGACGACATCTCGTAGATATTCAGGTAAAACCAATTCGGCAGCAGCATCAGCTCCGGCAAAATCGCGGGGACGAGCTCCCACCCAACGGCGCCGACCAGGGCCAGATAAAAGCGCACGTACGAGTTTGTGTGTTCGAGGCCGCCTAGCCGATGCACCGTGCCGCGGGCCTGCGTCATGTGCGGAGAATCTTGTGCGTCACCCGCCAGCTTCAGCGCGAAATAGGCTTTGCAAGTGGCATTAAGCTCGGAGGGCCCGCCAGGATAAATGCTCCAGCCACCGTCAGGCAATTGCCGCTGCCGCACGTAGTTGGCCAGCTTGGCGATGCGCTCTGGGTCGGCCTTGCCCAGGACGTGCAAATAATAGATGTAGTCGGATTCGAGGGTAGTGTCGGCTTCGAGTTCGCCGACCCAGTAGCCGGCCTCCATTTGCAGGGACAGCAGGTGATTCGCGCCGCGCTCGATGGCCTGCTCGAGGCGCTCTAGGCGTTCCTGGATTCTCGAAGCGACCGGAGCTCCCGAGGTGACGGGAGTATCCAGCCCGCGCGTGCTCGTTGCCAAGGCAAATCCCCCAGTGCAATTTCAGTCCAACAAACAAGAAATAGACGCCCCGGCGCATTTTCTGGCAAGCGCCTACTGTTTTGCGGATAGCGTCTGTACTACTAAATTATCGCCCGGGGGCCGAGCAGGGGTCAACCGCTAAGATGGTGCAATGTTTACAAGGAGACGCCTTCTGCGTCATGGATGATGCCTTGCACTTGGTCGAGAAGGCCTTCCGGCACGGCTTCGCCTTCGCGCTGCACGAACTGCGGTTTGCCGCGCAGAAGCTGCAGCGGCAAGCTCGCCCATGCGACTGCGCTGTCTGCGGCTTGCAATGGCTTGCGCAGGACGAAAGCGGAGGCGCGATCCATTTGCAATTTCGCAGAGTCCTTGAAGTCCGCCTTCGAAGGATCGAGAACCATCAGGTACAGCGACGGCTTTACGAATTGTAGGAGCGTGTTGCTCTCGAGTATTACGCGTCCCGCCGTGCTCTGCTCGGTATCCTCCAAATCCTGCAGCGCCTTGCGCAGCAGCGGCATGCCTTCCGCGAGAAAACCCTGCTTTGTCCTCAACCAAAAAGAACGCCGCGCGCCGGCGGCTAAAAACCGGCCGCTGTCGGTATCATTCGCGCGCTTCTCCCAACTGATCGCGCAAATGTGTTCGTCCGGCGCGCAGTCGCAATTCTCGCCATTCTGCGCGCAGACTCCATGACCATATTGGGTGATTTTCCCGGCGACCCACTTTTCTTGCGGGAACGCGGCGATGAGATCGCACACGAGCTGCGTCTTCCCGATGCTTCGGGTGTGCCCGCCGACGACAATGACCTGCCACCGCATGCGCCTCTATTTTCCCCTTCTTCTCTGTGCTCTCTGCGCTCTCCGTGGTGAATTCTTCTTCTTTCCGGGAGCCATCATCCTGCTCTCTATCTCTTTGATGCGCGAGCCAAGCTCCGGAAGACGCGCATACCAAGCATACGCTTCTTTGAATTTGCCGATCTCACGCGCCGGTGTGCCCCAAACCGTTTGCCCCGCGCGAATCGTTTTACCGGTGGGAATGCCTGCTTGCGCGCCTGCGATGGCGCCGTCCTCCAAAGTACAGTGATCCGCGATTCCCACCTGCCCGCCGACCACCACATGATGTCCCAGCAAGCTCGAACCGGAAATGCCGGTCTGCGCGGCAATCACCGTGTGCGCGCCGATCTGCACGTTGTGCCCCACGTGCACAAGGTTATCGATCTTCACGCCTTCGGCGATGCGCGTGTCGTCCAGCGAGCCGCGATCGATGGTCGAGTTCGCACCGATCTCAACGTCATCGCCGATTTCGACGATGCCCACCTGCGGAAATTTCCAGTAGCGGCCATCGCCGTAGACATAACCAAAACCATCCGCGCCAATCACTGTCCCCACGTGAATTTCGACGCGATGACCTACCCGCGCGCCTGCATACAACGTCACGCGTGGATGAATGCGGCACTTTTCGCCTATCCAGCATCCCGCGCCGATGACACAATGCGCACCGATCTGGGTGCCGTCGCCAATGTGCGTGTCCTCGCCAATCACCGCGTACGGGCCGATGCTGACGTTTTTTCCGACGCGCGCCAATGGCGCCACGATCGCGGTCGCTTGAATACCCACGGCAATCGGGCCGCGTTCCAGCAGTGCGGCTGCGGCCTTCGCAAAGGCTACCTTCGGCTGCGGGTGCCGCAGGATTGTTTTCCCTGCAATGTTCACGCCCTCGCCCGCGATCACGCAGGCTGCGGCGGATGTCGACGCACGCTCTGCATGCTTCTCAGCTTCGACGTAAATCAAGTCGTGCGCACCGGCGCGCTCCGGCGCTGCCACGCCCCGCACCTCGAAGTCTCGGTCACCCTTTAGCTCCGCTCCAGTCGCCGCCGCCAATTCCCCAGCCGTCTTCGTCATGGTCAACTCTCCGCGAATTCTCTTCTCTGTGGGATCTGTGACCTCTGTGGTGACATCTCTCCCTACTCAGTAAAGCTCCGCTTCGCCCTTGGGCCGCGTCTTCCATCGCGCATGCACCCACACCCATTGCTCCGGATGCTTCCGAATAATCTCCTCGATCACCTTCGCAAATTTCTGCGTATTCACGAAGACGTCCCGCTCGCTGTCTCCCGTTCGAACCAATTCCACCGCCGGCTCAAACCGCAGCCGATATTTTCCGATGCCGTCATCCCAATACGCATATCCTGGCACTACCGCGGCTTCCGTGTGAAGCGCGACTCGTGCGATTCCCGTCGTCGTGCACGCGGACTTGCCGAAGAAATCCACGAACACGCCTTCTCCCGGCATGGTGTTCTGGTCCGCCAGAATCCCTACCGTTCCCGCCTCCTTCAAAATCTTCAGAAGAGCGCGCGCGGACTCATTCTTGAAAATAGGCTGGTTGTCCGACAAGCGTCGATAGCGATTCACCAGCCCATCGACACGCGCATTGTCCAGCGGCCGCGCCATGTAGTGCAGCGGAAAGCCATAGAGCGCGTGCGCAAACGACGACAGCTCCCACGCGCCGATGTGCCCGGTAAGGTACAGCACGCCTTTTCCGCGACGCTGCCCATTCAGAAAATTCTCGTGCCCCTCGAGAATCACGACCTTCTCGATATTTTCTCGCGTGTACCGCGGAAAGCGAGCAAACTCCGCGGCCAGCCATCCCAGATTCCGCACCATGCCACGGATGACGCCTCGCCGCCGCCCCTCATCCCACTCTGGAAAAGCCACCCGCAGATTGAATTCTGCCGTTCGCCGCAATCGCGGCAGCATCGCATACAAAAGTCGCGCCACCATCACCGCTAAGCGGCGTGCCACGCTTCGCGGTAAAATCCCAAACGCTTTCAAAATCGCCCAGACTGCGGCGTACTCAAGCCACTCCTTCATCCGCCTCCGTTATATCGTGATGCTTCAAACCAAGTATCCTACGCGCTGACGTTCACCCGCACCAATGCTAGACTCACTCTTTCGTGACCACCGCCACTGACATTGCTCCACCGAAAAACGCAAACAGACTCGCAGCGCGCATCGGCTGGGCCGCGCTGATCGTCGCCACCCTTTACGTCTGCTATTTCAGCCATCTCGGAGCCATCGGATTTGTCGGCCCGGACGAGCCGCGCTATGCGTGGATCGCGCGCGACATGGCGGAGACTGGCGACTGGGTCACCCCGCGCCTCTACGGCAAGCCCTGGTTCGAGAAGCCGCCGCTCTACTATTGGAGTGCCGCGATTTGCTTCAAACTTTTTGGCGTGAGCGAAGCAGCGGCCCGCCTGCCGAGCGCGATTTCCGCATTGCTCGCGACATTGGCGCTGGCTTGGCTCGCGTGGCGCGTCTATGGAGCCGACACCGCGCGCTGGCTATTGCTTCTACTTCCGACCACCGTCGGCATGGTTGGCTTTTCTCATGCCGCCGCAACGGACATGCCCTTCAGCGCCATGTTGACGATCGCCATGGTCTGCGCTGCGGTCCTCCTGCGGCTACCTTTGGAGTGCGGCGGCTTGCCGCCGCTTTCACCCAATGACGCAGCCGCAACCGAGTCGACGGGAAGCCTAGCCACCACTCCTGCTTCGCCGCCCCTTACTTCCTTTACCTCGTTTACTTCCTCCACCTCCTTTATTTCCCTCCTCTTCGGTTTTTCTCTCGGTCTTGCCGTCCTCGCCAAAGGCCCCGCTGCGATAATTCTTTGTGGCGGCGCCGTCATTCTCTGGGCGATTTTCACCAAGCGCCCGCGCGATATCCTCCGTCTCCTTCATCCAGCCGCAATCGCCACGTTCTGCGTGACGGCTCTGCCCTGGTACATCCTCTGCGCCCGCCGCAACCCCGATTTCTTCCGCATCTTCATCATCGAACACAACTTCAAGCGTTACCTAACTCCCGAATTCCAGCACATCCAACCGTTTTGGTTTTACCTACCCATCTTACTGGCTGCCTTTCTGCCTTGGACCGTCGGAATATTGGCAGCGTTAGTAGACTCCCGTTCGCGTTCGCCACTGAATGGCTTTTTTCTCAGTTTTGGACTATTCCCTGTCCTCTTCTTCACGATTTCGCGATCCAAGCTACCTGGCTACATTTTGCCCGCTGTGCCTCCTCTGGCTTGGTTGCTCGCGAACACCACGAGTGCACTTGTGGCGAAGCGGCCTGACAAAAGACTCCTTGCTGCAACATTTGCAATCACATCTGTCCTCGTAGCCATTGCCGTCGAGCGATTTGCTGCTCATCGTGCCCTCGGGACGGACATTATTCCTGCGCCGTGGACCACGAACGTATGGTTTCCACTTCTGATCGCTGGAATCTTAGGAGGTGTTCCTGCTCTACTTCGCCGCCCTGTTACATGTTTGTGCGCGCTTCAGCTTGGCATACTCCTCGCCACCTGGAATCTCTCGAGCGGGCTGGCTTCGGTAGATCCCCAGTTTTCCGCCAGAGGTGTGATCACCGCGAGCCACACAGACGTGCAATCTCTAACTTTCGCGGATGTCCTTGTTTACGACGTGCCCCGCGGAATACATTACGGGTTGAATTTCTATGTGCGCCGTGAAATACCAGAGTGGACCAGCGGTACGCGCGGTGTTGTCTTTAGTTCGTGGAAAGGACAATCAAAATTGCAAGATGAGGGTTATGCATGCCAGCAGCATCTCGTGTTTCCTGCCGCTGTTCTGTGCAGGGGACCAGAGGCGCTACCGGCTTATGCGTCCAGTGGCAGGAAGTCGCAGTAAAAAATAGCTTACGATGCGGTTCTCGTACGCGCGCTTGTCCGCATCTTCCATATTCACGAAATTCCCATGCGGAATCGTCACCTGCTCCTTCGGCTCCGGCGCGTTCTTGAACATTTTCTGCGTAATGCCCGCCAGCTCCGGGTCATCCGCGGCCTCGATAAACAATTTCGGCACGCCCGCCAGCGTATCGAACTTCCAGCTCAATGGCCTCTCCCCGTGATATTTGTGATTGATCCAACCGAAGCTCATTTCCGCGGACCGCGCCATCAACGGAATTCCCGCGAGTCCTTCTTTCTCCACCCCGATCTTCACCATTTCCTCCGGCGAATCGTAGACCGAGTCCAGAATCAGCACGCGCACGCGCTTATCCCCTTCCGCCTCGCGCAGCGCCGCGTACGCGCCCAGGTTATAGCCCCACAATCCGAAATGGTCAGGGTTCACGTCGTTGCGTCTGGCGAGTTCATCAATCGCCGCGCGCACTTCGTCCGCTTCGTGATAACCGAACGAGGTAATCCCGTCATTTCCCCCATGGGCGACGAAATCAAAGACGAACACGTTGTATTGGTGATCCTGCAGCGCGGAAACCAGCGTCAGCAACTCGCCGCGGCTTGAGCCGTAGCCATGGCACAGCACAATCGTCGGCGCTCCCACCAGCCCCGGGAAGAACCAGCCTTCGCGCTGCCCCGGTCCCGGCACCGAAAATTTCACCGCGTCGGGTCGCCCCGGAAAACTGTCCATGTTGATTTCGCTGCTGGAGCGCTGCGGCTTAACGATGCGGTACACCAAAAATCCGGCAATCGCCGACGTGGCCACCACGGCAAAAAACAGCATTGCCAAAACGGCCATCCCTATTTTTGTGTACCAACGCGACGGAAACCGGAACTCGTCAAGAATAGACATGCGTGACCTGCGCCACTGGGCTGGCGCATTGCGCCGTTTTTAATCCCTCACTCGAAATCTTCCGCCATCGTAGCACGCGCTTTCTGTTATCCCTTCCGTAACTGCTCGGCCTGTGTCGCATGCAGTAGCAGCCACCGCGCATTCCCGTATAGCGCCGCCTTTCGCGCGCGCCTTACCGAATCGGCTATCATAAAGCTGCGCCCCGCGCCGCCCATGAATATCCTCGACCTTCGCCAAACCAGCGTCCGCCAGCTTGAGCCGCTGCTCGAGGAAGAAGCGCGACACTGGCACGACGAGCTGCACTGGGACTATCGCGGCGCGCTCGACCTCATCAAACGTTTTCTGGAAGCACACGCGCTCTGCGGCTGCGTCGCATTTGAAAATGGCTCCGCCGCCGGTTATTCCTTTTATGTTCTCGAGGAGCAAAAAGGACTGATCGGCGGCCTCTACGTTTCCCCCCGCTTCGCCCAGGCCGATATCGGCCGCCGCCTTCTCGAGGAAATGCTCTTTTCCATGCGCGCGCTCCCGCAGCTTTCGCGCATCGAAGCGCAACTCATGCCCTTCGGCGGCCCGGTCGACAACCCGCTGCGCGAGCAAGGTTTCAAACTTTATACGCGGCAATTCATGCTCCTCGATTTGCAGAAAAATTCAGAAACACATGGCGGCGCTTCCGCAGGCATGCGCCTCGACCGCTGGAACGACCGCTTCTTCGAGCCTTGCGCGAAATTGATTTACTTGTCCTATGCCAGTCACGTGGACGGCGAGATCAACGATCAGTACCGCAGCCGAGGCGGAGCTCTGCGCTTCCTCAAGAACATTATTCTTCTCCCCGGGTGCGGCCAATTCGTGCCCACCGCCTCCTTCGTTCTCCGCCAGCCCGGCAGCGACGAACTCATCGCCGCTGTGCTCACCAGCGAAGTCTCCCCCGGCGTCGGCCACACCACGCAAATCTGCGTCCTGCCCGGCTATCAAGGGCACGGACTTGGCCGCATGCTCATGCAAACTTCCGCGGAAGCCCTGCGCGCCATGAAGTTCCGCGAATTGACTCTGACCGTGACCTCGCAAAACCGCTCCGCGGTCCGGCTCTACGAAAATCTCCACTTCACGACCATCCGCAGCTTCACCGCCGGTGTCTGGCCCCGCTAGAGCAGTGGCGCTCCGTTTTTCACGATCTGATTGGATTAAACGCCCGAATTGTCCTAGCATAGCGGCGCTTCCTTTCAGAAAGGCCGCATGCCCAACGAAATTACGCCACGGCAAAGCACGCTCGCGAGCGTTCTGACCGACATCCATTTCTGGGTGCCCGTCGCGGTCCTGATCGGCGGACTTGTTCTGCTGACGTTCCTTCACTGAGCCGCTATGGCATCCACGCTAACTCAAACCATCGAATCGCCGACCCGAGACGCTTCGCGCGCGCGCAAGTTGCAACTGCTCGGGATTCTGTCAGGATTCACCGCAGGCGCGTGGCTCGGCGCTGCAGAAGCTCCCACCAAACTCGTTTCCATCGGCCTTTCTCCACTAGTGATTTCGCTCATCATGGTCGTCGGCGTTTTTCTTGCCCGCTGGAGCGTCCCCGCGCTCATCCTCGGCACTTCCTCCGTGCGCGCCGACGTCCGCCGCGCACCTCACCTAATCATCTGGGCTTTGCTGGCTGGATGCCTCTGGGCTGTCGCCAACACCATGACCATCTTCGCCATCCGCGATATCGGCCTGAGCATCGCGTTTCCACTGTGGAACTCCAATAGCCTGCTCGGCATTCTCTGGGGTTTTCTCTTCTTCAACGAATTGCGCCAAGCAGGCTGGCGCCGCTGGCTCGGCGTTCTTGGCGGCGCGCTAGTGATGTGCGTGGGTGCGGCACTGCTGGCCATTGCTTCGTCAGCCCAAGCTCCCGCCGCGCATTCGCTTCGCGGAGTTTGGGCTGCGCTCGGCGCAGGCGTCCTCTGGGGCACGATGTACATCCCCTACCGCAAGGCCTACCTCACCGGCATGAATCCGCTTTCCTTCGTCACTTTTTTCACGTTCGGCGAGCTCGGCATGATGTCCGCGCTCGCTGTCAGCTATCTCGGCGTAACGCCGCTCTTGCGCGAGTTGCAAAGCGCGCGCGATGTTCTCTTCTGGCTCATGCTCGGCGGCTTCGTCTGGGTTATCGGGGACCTCTTTCAGCAGTACGCCGCAAAATACGTGGGCATCAGCCGCGGCATTCCCCTCAGCAACACTAACCAACTATGGGGGCTGCTCTGGGGCACGCTCGTCTTCGGCGAGCTGCACGGCCGCAGTCACTCCGTCTACGCGCAAGTGATCGGCGGCTCTTTGCTGATGATGGCCGGAGTGGCCGCCATCGCGTTTTCTTCCGCCTCCAGCTCCGAGCAAACCCGCTGGAAGCAAGCCGCGCATCGCGAGAGCCACCGTTACAACGTCGAAAGGGACTATGTCGAAGCGCGCATGGACGGCCGCCAAGCCGCCAGCGAAGCAAAGCCTTCGCGCACAGCGATCGACTGGCTGCTCGTAGCGGCCGTCACCGCCATCTTCGTATATTTAGGCGCGACCGCCCGCCTCCCGCAAATCCCACTCAACTGGGCACCGGCTCTAATCTTGAGCGCCGCCACGCTTACTCTACTGCTCGTTTGCGGCGTTACCCTGCATCGCACAACCCGCTTTCACTGACTGTGCCACAACCATTTTCGGCTGAGTTTTCCCGCGATCTAAGTTTTCGATCTCTCCGTGTTATTCGAAATACGGGTCTGGGCCGAAGCTGAATCCGGTGGTGACAGGATGATATTTAATATCAATGACAACGCTGAATTTGGCGCGAAGGAGGGAACGTGCCTGTGATGGGCCTTGAAAATTTCGGGTTGACGCTGACCTCGTTCCGTCGACTTGCCAATCGAAAGGTTCATGCCTTAGTGAACTTCGGCACGTATGACCTGACCCCTGGGGTTCGGAAACTCAAGCCCACAAAGCGCCTGCCTTACATGGCTGCTCGAGTGGATCGGTGGATCCAAAGGTTACATCGCCTTCATCCGGAGATGTCATTTCTAGAAAAAAACGGCATTGTGACACACAGAAAGGCCCGGCGCTGGTCGCAGCTTCCTTCCACACTGACGGTGCAGGGCACCGCACGCGAAGTCTCTGCGCTTACTGAGGCGCCAGGAGTTAGATCTATTTATGTTATGCGCATCGAGGGACATCGTCGCCGGGTTTCGTCCAAGTCGCCATTGACATGGTATTGCGTGCGCGCATTCGTAGTAATCCAAGTTGAAGACGCGAGGTTGGGGAACCAGGGGACTGAGGACCGTTTCGTCCTAGTCCGCGCTTCTTCCTTCGAAGATGCCAAGAAGCGCCTTAAGCTGCAGTGGCAAGAATATGCGACCCCGTACCTAAACTCTGACGGGCAAATGGTGAGGTGGTCATTGGACAAGATTATTGACATCTACGATCTCATAGACGTCGATATCAATCCCGATGGGACTGAGGTGTATTCCAAGTTAGGCCAGCGCAGAATGCGTCCCCAATATGTTTGGCGGCCAAAGTCCAGATAAGGCGGGCAATCCAAGGCCGGCCCGTTGCCGCATTTCTCTTTGCATCGCGCGGCAGTTCCTTTACATTTGGCCCCGGCAAATGCCCATCTCCAAAGTCGACGTCGTTGGTGTCGGCCTCAACGCCACCGACACACTCATTCCCGTTCACCAGTTCCCCGCCGCTGGGTCCAAAGTGGAATTCCGCTCCGCCAACGTCCTTCCGGGCGGCCAAGTCGCGACCGCCATGGTGGCCTGCCAATCCTGGGGGCTCCGGACTCGCTATGTCGGCAAAGTCGGCGACGATCCCGCCGCCGCCCTGCACCGCGCCGAATTCGCGCGCCTCGACGTCGAAACGCATCTCCTCACCGCGCCAGGCTGCCCCAGCCAGCAAGCCTTCATCCTCGTCGACGACGCCGGCGAACGCACCGTCCTCTGGAAGCGCGACGACCGCCTCGCTCTCCAACCCAGCGACCTGCATCGCGAGTGGATCCTCGAAGCCCGCGCGCTCCACCTCGACGGCCACGACACCCCCGCCGCAACCATCGCCGCCACCTGGGCGCGTTCCGCAGGCATCCCCGTCATCGCCGATCTCGACGAACTCTACCCCGGCGTCGACGCCCTTCTCCCGCTGATCGATTACCTGATCACCAGCCGCGACATTCCCGGCCGCATCTCCGGCGAATCCGATTTGCGCAAATCGCTCCCCGCCGTACGCAGCCGCTACGGCGCGCGCCTCACCGCCGCTACTCTCGGCCCCGAAGGCGTCCTGGCCTACGACGGCGCGTACTTCCACTACGCGCCCGCCTTTCGCGTCGACACCGTCGACACCACCGGCGCAGGCGACATCTTCCACGCTGGTTTTATTTTTGGATTGCTGCAAGGCTGGCCGCTGCAGCACCAACTCGAATTCGCCTGCGCCGCCGCCGCCCTCAACTGCACCGGAATCGGCGCGCGCGGCCACATCGCTCCCCTCGCGGAAATCGAGCACCTAATCTCAACCGGCCAGCGCCACCCCTCGGCGTTCCAGATCCAAAGTGGCACAGCGATTTCTGGCTGTGCGCCTTAGTCTTTCTGCCGCGAATCACTCATAGCGCAGCGCCTTCATCGGGTCTACCCGGCTCGCTCGCAACGCCGGCACATATCCCGCCGCGCACGCCACCATCGCCAATAATCCCGTCGCAAGTCCCAACGTCCACGGATCATGCGCCTGCAAACCATAAAGCTGGCTCTTCACCACCCGCGTGAGCGCCAACGCCCCCGGCACGCCTATACCGACGCCGATCGCAATCAGCAGCAGCACATCGCGCATCACCATCCAGATCACTTTCCCCTGCTCCGCTCCGAGGGCCACTCGAATCCCAATCTCCCGCGTACGCTGCGCCACGCTGTACGACATCACGCCGTACAATCCGATAATCGCCAGCACCGTGGCCACAAATCCAAACACGGTCGACAAGCTCGCAATCATCCGCTCCGTCGACAGTGAATTGCTTATCTGCTCCTCCATCGTGCGCATCGCATAAATCGGCAGGTTCGCATCCATCTCTCGCATCTTAGCGCGCACGCTGGACATCAACTGATTCGGCTCTCCACCAGTCCGCACGTAGATCGTCATGCCACCCAAATACGGGCTGTTCATGTACGGCACGTAAGCTTGTATTGGAATCTCATCCCGCAAATTCGTGTACTTGATGTCTTTGACCACCCCGATAATTTCCATCTCCGTGTGCGTTCCGGGATCGGTTCCAAATCCCAAATGCATGCCCACCGGACTGCGCCCCGCGAAAAATCGCTGCGCAAATTTTTCGTTGATGATCACGGTAGTCGGCATGGTGTCAAAATCGTCTGTCACATTGGCTCGTTTGATCACGCGGTTATCGGTCAAACGAAAATCCCGCCCCGCGACAATCGGCACGCCCAGCGTTGCGAAGTATCCTGGGCCAATCTGGTTCATATACGCCTGCGGATGGTCGTCCGGCTTTGTCGGTGAATACCCTTCCGCCGTCATCCCGCTGTCCCACTCATTGTTTTCCATGATGCGCATAGACGCCACGGCCACCGATTTCACACCGGGTATCGCGTTCAGGTTGTCGGTCAATTGTTGATAAAAATTATTGAGTCGCTCCGGTGTGTAGCCATTCAGCGATGGATCGATATTGAATCCCACCAGCCGCTCCGCGCGAAATCCCGGACCCAGGCTGCTCAGATTTCTCAGGCTGCGCAGGAACAGTCCAGCGCCAATCAGCAGCAACAAGGACAGCGCCACTTGCGTGACCACCAGCGCGCTCCGCAGCCGGCCGTGCCCTCCGCGAACCACGGCGCCTGCTTCATCTTTCAGCGTCTTGCCGACGTCCGGCTTCGTCGCCTGCCGCGCCGGCGCCAAACCAAAAATCACTCCGGTAATCACGGTCACCGCCAGCGTAAAGAACAAAATCCGCAAATCCGGCGCCGTGGAGATATTCAACTCGTTCGACTCCGACGGCAGATAAATCGCCATCAGCGCCTTGTCCCCCCAGAACGCCAGCGCCAATCCCAAAATCCCACCCAGCGCCGAAAGTGAAAGCGTTTCGATGAGTAACTGCGCGACGATGCGCCCGCGCGTTGCCCCCATCGCCAGCCGCACCGCAATTTCCTTCTGCCGGCCTGTCGCTCGCGCCAGCAAAAGATTGGCGATATTTGCGCACGCGATCAGCAGCACCATCCCCGTCGTAGCCATCAACACCCACAACGGCGTGCGCAGCTCGCGCCGCAGCGACGCCCGCCCCTGCGATCCTGGCAACACATCGATCCAGGACTTCAGAAATTGTTCGCGGTCATACGCCGACGCATTGCGGAATGCCGCCTCTTTCACTTCCATCTCTAACATCGAATGCATGAACGGCTGCAGCGACGCCTTGGCTTTCTCCTCCGACACGCCCGGCTTGAGCCGCCCGAACGCATTCACCCAGCGTGAGCGCCGGTCCGTCAGCATCTTCATCGGGCCGACGATGATCTGCTGTTCCATCATCACCGGAACAAAGATCTTCGTCGCATACCCCAGCTCCACGCCATCAAATCCCGCCTGCGCCACGCCAATAATCGTCATCTGGTGGTTGTTCACCAACACCGTTTTCCCGACGATCTGCGGATCGCCGCCGAATCTCTGCTTCCAGAAGTCATAGCTCAGCATCACCAGCGGATGCCCGTTCGGCACGCGATCATCCTCAGGAGTGAACGCGCGTCCCAGCGCCGTGCCCACCCCCAAAACGCTGAAATAGGTTCCCGAGACCAACTCCCCTTGCGTGCGCTCCGCTTATCCGCCATACGTCATGCTCACCGGTTGCGGAAATCGGCAGAACATCCCGGAAAACACTTCGTTGTGGTCCAGAAAATCGCGGTACATCGGGTAGGAAATCGCGTTCCCGCCCCAGTTGTTCCCGTAATGCCGGCCGCGCATCGTCAGCAGCACCAACTGCTGGGGGTTCTTTACGGGTAGCAGCCGCAGCAACACCTGGTCGAGCAGCGTAAAAATCGCAGTGTTCGCGCCGATCCCCAGCGCCAAAGTCAGCGCCGCCACCACCGCAAAGCCCCGGCTCCGCCGCAGCGTTCGCAGCGCATACCCAAAATCCCGCCCCACCATCTCCGCCCACCCGCGCATATCCATCGACTCCTCCCGCACCTTTGGAGTGCGGCGGTCTGGCCGCCGCTTTGACGCCTTAAACCACAACCACCCTGCCTCCGCGGTCTACCATCGACCCTCCAGACCTCTCCCTCCAATACGCAAAGACGACACAAGGGTTCCCTTGGTCTTGCCAGAATCTTTAGTTCTTAAGCAACGTATAAAAGGGACGTTTCAGATTTCGGGGGAAGCAGGGAGAACAGCTAAGACTCCCGCCCAATCCGCTGGATTTCCTTCTGTATTGCCAATTTATCCATGCCAGCAAGCGGCAAGGACACCAGCAGGCTGATCCGCCGCTCCAGCGTCACGTACGCCTCGTGAAACGCTCGCGCAATCTCTTCCGGCATACCCACCACCGACGCCGGGTCCGCCACGCCCCAATGCGCCGTCATCGGATGACCCGGCCAGATCGGGCAAACTTCCTTCGCCGCGCCGTCGCAAACTGTAATCACAAAATCCATCTGTGGCGCGCCCGTGATCGCAAACTCATCCCAATTCTTGCTCCGCAAACCGTCCGTTGGCAGCCCCGCCCCATTCAATTGCTGGATCGTCTCCACCCGCACGCGCCCCGTAGCATGGCTTCCCGCGCTGAACGCTTCAAAATTCGGGTTCCCCTTATGATTCAGAATCGCCTCCGCCATAATCGACCGCGCCGAATTCCCAGTGCACAAAAACAGCACGTTGTACCGCCCCTGCATAACAATTACCCCCCGCTCCCTGTCTCGTCGTTTGCTATTATCGTGCCGTCGGCATGCCGAGAATCGCACGAATCCGCTGACGGTCGCTCATCTCGCGCGGCGAGCCGCCCGTACGATCCACCCACTTCGTAAAATCCATCAGCTTGACCTCGTGCTCCACGCGCACATCCGCGACCGACACCTTAACCACGTTGACTCCCTGCGCGATGCCAGCCAACCACTCATTCCGGCGAATCGCGGCCAGACCCTGCGCAACGGCTTCATACAGTGTAGCCGCCGTGACCTCAACGGTGTGCGTTACGCCGTCCATATCCTGAATCGTAACGCGGCAAGATCGAACCGGCATGACCCGAAAATATCATATTCGCTTTTTATTCGCCATAGAGACGAAGCGTCTTCCGTCTCCGCGGCAATCTAGCGAGCGTATCGCTTTTCATGGAATGCTGGTTTCGTTGATTCGAGTGAGGGCGTGCTGCGAGGTGTCAATCAATTTGGGAGTTTCGTCGCCGGCCAAGACATCCTCAGAAACCTAGGGTTATTTAGCCTAATCGCGATTCGCTTTCTCGTGAATCCCTTCGTTACGCAAGCGGTCGCACTCCGTGTTGGCGCATCTCGCCAGCCATTCGTCCGCGTTTTCTTGATGCTCGTAGGACCGCGCGTGGTCTGCCATCCGTTGCACAAGCGCGCCCTCCGCCTTGTCCGCGACCGGCCCTGCTCCAAAGTACCGCGTGACAGCAGCGCGGATGACCTTAGCATTGTTATCGCGCAGCCAAGTCATGGCCAGCCCGTCGCCCGTGTTCACAGAGAGTCGCAGGATGGCTTCACGATTTGTCATTCGGCTGGCTGCAACGCAAACCACTCTTGCAAGCTTGGGACGTTACGGAAGGTCTTCGAGTCTATCTTCCCAAGAGCGGTCATCCAATAGACAGTCAAAATATTTGCCAAGCTGTCGATGCAGATACGCTGGTGCGTCTTGGTAGCCGCATCGGATTTCTCTTTCCTAAGCCACAGGACAGTTCCTTCTTCGCTTTCTTCGACCTGGACGAAGCCGCCCTCGCGAGCCGCGGCTTGCAATGCTTGAAGTTTTTCCATGGTGCTTCCAGTATAGGCGCATTCCACGCGAACGGCGGTCCAACGTGCATCTTTGTTGTTAGAAATGTTTAATCACGCCGCACCTCGTGGGATAAAGTGACCCAATGCCCGCCTATCGCGACCGCCACACGCGCCCCAACGCGCTTCCCTCCGTTCCTGCCGAGGCCGCCCTCAGCTTCCTCAAAGACACCAAGGGAACCCTCGCGTGGACCGCCCGCGACCTCGCCGACACGCTAAAAATCAATCGCCCCGAGGCCAAGCAAATCCTCGCATTCCTGCAGGCACAAGGCTACGTTCAGCCTGCTCGCAGCGGCGAGCCTGCTCAGCAAAGAGAACCTGCGCGCGGCACAAATGATTGGATCACCACTCCGGCCGGCGAAACCGTCTCCGGCGCCACGCCTCCCCGTTTCACCCGCGAAAGTGTTGAACAGGCGCTAGTCGCGCTCAAAGATCGCATCAACCAGAGCAACAAAGATCCGCAAGCTCCGTTCCGCATCACCGACGCCGTCGCCTTCGGCGACTTCCTTATCCCCGATCGCGCCAGAGTCCAATCCGCCCAAGTAGGCATCCGCCTAAAGCGCCCAGAAGATTTGCGGCGCCGACGTGACTCCGCAACCGAACCGCGTTCCGCCTCTGACGCCCAAACCGAACGCAAATTCCTGCGCGATCTCCGCGCCAAGTCCGCCCTGCTGAATCTGCGCCCCTACGCCGACTGGATGCGCCATCGCACCCATCGCGATGTCCTGTAGGCCCACGCCCGCCCGAGCGCCCTCTCCCGTGCGGGTTTCTTCTTTGGACGCTCACCCCAAAAGTCAGTACTTGCGTACTACGTACCGAGAGCAGAAACCCCACTACATTTTCCTCGACCTAAAGGGGGAACCTCGTGGCTAAACTCGCATTTCTGTCTCTGCTCGTCGCTTGCTTGCTCGTTTCATTCACCGCAGGCGCGTCAGAGACTTCATCCCGGCCGCTCCGCCAAACCGAGCTCCTGGCTCTCGTGGCCGGGAATGCACTGCCGGAAAACATCGTGAACGAAATTCACACTCGAGGCATCGCCTTCCGCATGGATGACTCTTTTCGCGCCCAACTGAAAACCGCCGGCGCCACCCCCTCGGTCCTCGCCGCTCTCGGTGCCGCCAAGCCGCCCGCGAAGGCCACCGAAGACAAGCCTGATCCAGCTCTCCTCCCGCACATCTCCGCCGCTGCCAAGCTCATGAAAGATAAGCACTACGATGAAGCCGCCGACGAGCTAACCGCCACCCTCAAGGGCAATTTCGAAAAATTTGAAATCGGCTTTGTCATGGGCGAACTACTCCGCCAGCAGGAGCGTTGGGCAGAGTCCGCAGCGGTTTACAACGAAGTCCTGCGTCAAGATCCCGACTTCCCCGAAGCGCACACAAAACTGAGCTATTTACTGTACCGTTTAGGTAATGCCGAACAGGCCTTGCGCGAGGCCCGGATTGCCTTAGCACGCACTCCGGAAAACGCCGAAGCCCACAAGAATGCCGGCCTAGGCCTGGAAACCTTGAACAAGTTCGACGCGGCGGCCCTCGAATACAAGGAGGCCCTTCGCATTAAGCCCGACTACCAAGCCGTACACCTTGACTTGGGGATCCTCTTCTATCGCCAGCGCGATTGGGACGCATCAATCACCGAATACCAGAAGGCTATCTTGTTACAGCCGGGAGACATAAATGCCCACTACAATCTCGGTATAAGCTTTGTCGCCATGGGCGACATCGATTCGGCCATTCGCGAATATCGTGAAGCCAAACACTTGAATCCCAGTCGCTATGACACGCGGCAGAATCTCGGCTCAGCACTCATGAGTCTCGGCATGTACCCTGAAGCGATTCGCGAATTTCGCGAACTGGAAACCATGTTCCCGGACGCCGAAGTGTGCCACCTGTGCCTAGGCACAGCTCTCCAATACACCGATGACTTGAAGGGAGCCGAAAAAGAATTTCGCACGGCAGCAAAGTTAGATCCATCCGACACGGAACCTCTCATCCGTCTCGGCTCTCTCCTCGAAGACAAAAAAGATTACGACGCCGCGCTAACCGAGTACCGAGCAGCCGAAGAACTTGATGAGAACTCATTCAAAGCGCACCGCAGCGTCGGGACCGTCCTGCTAACCAGGAAAGACGCGGCGGGCGCATTGAAAGAGTTAAAAATGGCCGAGGACCTCGACCCCAGCCAATCCCATTCACATGACCTTTACGCGCAGGCCCTCCTGCTATCTGGCGATCTAGACGCAGCCGTTAGCGAATTCAAGGAATCCCTTGCTCTTGAAGCAAAACAGGCCAACGTAAGGCTTGAACTAGCCTCCACTCTGGAAAAGAAGGGCGATTGGGCTGCCGCTATGGATCAGTACCGGCAAGCCGCGGCGGACGATAGCGTCGATTTTACGACCGTGCGACCCCGTACCGGCGTTCGTGTTTACGACGCCGGTAAAAAGTACAAAGAGGCACAGGAACGCTTTAACGAGCATCTCGCGTCTTTAAGGAGAGCTGGCAAGTCCAATGAGGCCGCCCAACTCGAAAAAAGCTTGCGTGACACGCAGTCCGCTGCGAGTGCCACGCAAAAACTTGATTCACTAATGCAGAGCGGCTCGCAGGCCTTTAGCGACCGCCGCTGGGACGATTCAGATAAAGATTACAAGGAAGCCCTGAAAATTGCCGAAGCCCTTAAGCCACTGGACGCCCGTCTGCCCTCAATATTTGCCCATCTCGGCCACATAGCAGGGTTCCGCGGCGACTTCGCTGGCGCGACCGGCTTCTTCGAGCGCCAACTCAAGGTTGCCGGAGAACTTTCCGGCCCGCAAAATGCCTTGGCTGTAACGGAGCCTCTTAAATTTCTTGCGATAAGCACCTTGTCACAACATGATCTCCCAGCCGCCAAGAAATTCGCCGACCGCGCTCTCGACGTAAACAGAAAATTCTATGGAGAGAACAGCGCGGGCTATGCAGAAATGCTTGCCGTCATGGCTGGCATCTACATGTCCCAGGAAGACTACGAACACGCTGAACCTTATTTGCTACAGGCCACTGACATCGAGGAGAAACTCTACAATTACGATCCACGCTACGGCGGAATGGAAACTAGGATGTTGATGACGCTTTGCATGTTGTACGAAAAGTGGGGCAAGCCTGAGAAGCTTGAGCCTTACGATCGCAAGCTGATTTCTCTCCTGGAGAAAGAGCCCGGTCCGGATACCACCTATCTCGAACAAACGTTAACTCGAGAAGGAAAAACGCTGCGCACTCTCGGGCGCCCCGAGGAAGCCGACAAGATCGAGCAGCGCTTGAAGTCGCTGCAACCATCCGCGGCAAGCAACCCCAATTAGGGCAAGCGCATTGCCAGCCGCCCCGGGTTCGCGTCTCGCAATAGCTAGCGCGTTCCCGCAACAACCGCGTCTACCGGTTCGTACACAAGCACTTTGCGCCCGGGCACTCCTGCCGACAATCGGCGCAGCCGATAGCGAAATGGCCGCGTCCCCGCGCATTTCGAGCAATCTTCGAGCCGGTAGTAGCTTTCCCGATATCGAACCACCCGCGGAGGATCCCAGTCCGCCTTTTTCCGGCTCGCTCGAATCTCCATAACCTCTTCTGTCGCGCCCTTCTGAAAAGAAATCTCGTCCGCACTAACCGGCACGCTCGATTCCAGTATCTTTTCACTTACGGCGCCGAGGAACGAGGAAGCAGCGCCCGGCGCCTCCTGAGCCGTCTTCGATCCGCCAAGAAACACCCGCACTCCCTTATCGACTAAGAACAGCGGAAGCGTCCCCAGCAGGCTGTCCGCAAACGCCGCTCCGCACATTCGCACCGCGCCTTCCACGCTGAAGTACCCAAGAAGCCACGTAAGCGGATGATTCGCCCACAGGAACCACGCCATTGCGCCGATTGCCTGGTCCGTGATCCCAGACCCGGCTTTGCCGCTCAGCGCCACTTCCAACCCGCGATTCACCCACGTCGTCATCGAAATCGAATACCAATACAGCAGCGCCACTAGTGCAACCGCCATCTCGGCAAGCCCGCTAAGCGTCACCGCGCGCGGCCAGTTGACAGCATCGGAAAACGGCAGCGCCTTCCGCCACTCTTTCGGCAAAAACGCCAGAAACGGCCCGACAATATAGGTCCACATATCTTTCGCTAAATGTACCGGAAGGCGCAATTTCTGCCAGCCATGCCTGTTAAGAAACGAACCAAAGAGTCACTAACATAGAGACTAACCATGCCCGCCCGTCCGTAGTCAATCCAATCCGACACTGTCCGCTCGATCTATTGCCCCATCCGGACAGACTTGGTATATTCCCTCGCGCCTCCAGCCCCGTACTTCACGATTTCGAATTTGTCGAAAAACCGGGCCCGCGTCCCCCGGGAGCAAGCTCCAGCCGCTGCATCCTCGCATGATGGGCCCGTGTTCCGATCCGCTTGAAAGCGAGGCACGCTACCATGAAAAGCAAGCTTCAATACTCCTTCTCGTTGGCGGTAATTCTCGTGTCGGCCCTGGTTTGGCCCGCCCCGGCTTTGCCGGCCCACCATGCCCGGCTCGTCGTGGATGACGACAAAGTCGAGTGCCCCACTGCGGCGTTCACTCATATCCAGAACGCGATCGACGCTGCCTCTCCGGGCGACGAGATCCACATTTGCAAGGGTATCTACGCTGAACAGATTACGATCCGCAAGCCGTTAGACATCGATGCCGACAACGGCGCCATCCTCATGCCCTCCGCTATGCAAGCGAACACCGCCAGCCTCTTCGACGCCGCTCCCATTGCCACGGCGCTGCTCGTCGCGGGCACAACCGGTGTTTCCATCTCCGGACTGACAGTCGATGGCGCAAACAACGGCATCTCCGAGTGTGCTCCGGATCTCATCGGCATTTCGTTTCAAAATGCTTCGGGTGAACTTGACCGCATGGCCGTCCGCAATTTCAAGCTCGCTCCCTCGCTCAATGGCTGCCAAAGCGGCACCGGCATCTTCGTGCAAAGCGGCAACGGTGGGGTCTCGAAGGTCGAAATCCACGACTGCACTGTTCACGACTTTCAGAAGAACGGCATTACTGCCGATGAAAAAGGCACCACCTCTGTCATTCGTCGAAATGTTGTCACAGGCCTAGGCCCAACAACCGGTGCCGCGCAGAACGGTGTTCAGATCGGCTTTGGCGCTGCGGGATCGATTCTGGACAACCTGGTCACCAACAACGTTTGGGCGCCGTGTACCGCCGCGTCCACCTGCGCCGCGGTCGCCACCAACATCCTCGTCACACAATCCGACGGCATCGAGGTCTCCGGCAACACGGCTGGCATCAGCCAGGTCAACCTCTTCGTTGACGGCAACAATGCCGCCATCGACCGCAACGAAACCTTCGCGACCGCCGTTTTCGATGGCATTCGCGTCCAGGGCGATCAGTCGCGCGTCCGTCACAATCAGGTTTTCAATGGCGCCGAATCCGGCATCTTCCTCGCGGGCAACAACAACGTCGTTACAGATAACACGATCACCGAGGCCGCCATCGGCATTCTCAAAGATAGCGGCTCCTCCGGAAACATCATCACCGGAAACCGCTTCTTCAATACCTCCGTGCTCGTTCAAGACCCCCAACGAATCGATGTAGCAAAGCTCATTTCGCCGAAGCGCTGAAGAGAAGTTAGACTGCGCCTCGGAGAGATCGGCAAACATAACCGAGGCCGCCGGTGCGGCATATTTTCAGAGCCTCGCACCTCACCCATCTTTCGAGCTGCGCTGAACGCGTCGAACAGTACCCGAAGCTAGAACTCCACGCGCTGGAAGAATTCCTTGTCTTTTTCATGCGTGAGCAGCGGCGCGACCTTTGATCTCTCGACCCATCTCGCTTCCGGATTGTCGGGATCAACTGGCCTCAATGATTTTTCGCTCGTTCGGAAGAGAAACATCGTGATCACTTTCAACTCCGAGCGATCATCGCCGCCATCCACCCCAATCCTGTGGCGTTCATACGTTCCTAGCTCGCGGATCAATTCCAAATCGCGAATCCCACTCTCTTCATAGATCTCTCGTTTGGCCGCAACCAGCGCGCTTTCGCCGCGATCGATGTGTCCTTTCGGCAGTGACCAGGATGTTCCGCGTTGACTCACCACCAGCACCTTGCCCTCGCTATTGGTGACCACACCTCCCGCGCTACGCGTCTTCTTCATGCATTTCAGTTTATCCCACGCGGCCTCGGGCGCGTCCGATGTAGCGGCCGGGCTTCAGTTCATCCTGCTTGCCCTGAGCAAAAACGAAGGGAGCCTCGAAGAGCCTTGCTAGCGAGCCTGCCTGCCGCAGGCGGCAAGGCGAGCGCTCCGGGAACCTGTAGCGGCGCAATCAACTTCACAGATTTTGTTTCTCTTTAAAGAGTTCGCGGGGGAAATCGATGCAATATCAGAAGAGGTGTACGGGTGCCGGTACTTGAGCTAGAGAGAGGAGGAAGTGGCACCCGTTAGGTCAGCGAGAGGTCGTCCCTCGCCACACCATGATGGAATAAGGGTACGGCTCGCACGGAAAGCAAAACTGTCTCACAAAAGACAGTCTAAACACTTTATTTGAATCGATCTCCACCGCGAGAATTCAACTTTTGCGCTCTTAGGTGTTCGGCACATACGTGCGACATAAATTCACCGTCGCGCTGGCGCTCATAGGCGTTTTTCATTTCACCGATCGTATCGCCCGCGGGGAGTCCTGACGGCTTAAATTCCCACGCACATCCGGAACAAGCCCAGCCCACAAAACTTTTCCTTTGAACCCACACCATCTCTCTGTCTATTGCGGGAGCTTTACGACTAGCTGGCATTCCCACCGGTCACCACTCCTGACGGTGTTTGTAGCACCTGCGCCCGCCGGTCGCAATAGTACAGACCGGTTTTTTAAGCAGCATTATTCCGATTTTCAAGAAACATTAATTTGCTCCCTCTGGCTACAAGGATCACGCCCTCGCTGCTTCTGGTTCCGACTCAAGTTGGCAATATCGCCACGCCCCTCGAAAGTTTTCCCCCGCAAAGCGCACTCACTGCGTGCAGTATTGAAGTTTGGGCACCCGTACCGAATCGCAACAGTTTCGGTGTGACTCCGCGCTAAAGAGATGGGACTCCGGCAAGCATTGCAAATCCTTGGGCAAGCGCCTGACGAAAAGGTGCAGAAACGTTTCTGCATCGGCCTGCTGTTAGCAATCGTCGCGCTCGCGTACGGCAATTCGTTGGTTAACGCGTTCACTATGGACGACATCCGGCTGTACGTCTCGCAAAATCCTCAAGTGACCCACCCTTCGTTGAAAGCGTTATTCACGCCCCACAAAATTACTAACGTATTTCGCCCTGTGACGTTCAGCACTTTCGCCTTGGACTGGAAAATAGGTAACGGCAGGCCGCTTGCGTTCCACGTAGTTAATCTGGTGCTACATGCGGCAGTCACCCTGCTCTTCTACCTCCTACTGCAAACAGCCTTGCAGTCGTTGCCACACGGGAAGTCGGTAGCGTTCGCGGCCGCTTTGCTGTTTGCCGTGCATCCCATTCACACCGAGGCGGTAGCCTCCATTGTCGGACGCGCCGAATTACTAGCGGCCGGATTCTTGATCGGCGCGTGGCTCCTGCACCTGCATGACCGCGAGATCGCCGCGTTGGTGTGTTTTGTGCTGGCGCTCCTCTCTAAGGAATCCGCCGTGGTCTTTTTGCCGTTAGCGCTGATCGGGGATTTCGCCCGCGGCCAGTGGAAACCCACCCTTCGCTATTTGCGAATCGCCGGTGTCACCCTGCTGTATCTGGGCGTGCTCTGGAAAGTCCAGGGAGGCCACTTTGGTCCACCCAACATCTCGGTGTTGGATAATCCTCTCGCCTCAATTCCTGCCGCGCCGAGAATTTTCAATGCACTTCACGTCGCGTGGAAATACGTCGTTCTTCAGGTTTATCCCGCAACGCTTTCCTGCGACTACTCCTACAACGAGATCCCGGTCTACGATCTGCGCTACGGTCTGCGCGGTACGCTGCCCTCGGCGATTGCGGCATTAGCCGCCCTGGGCGCGTGGATATGGGCGGTGCGAAAACGGCAAAGCGGATTGGTGTTGGCTGGCGGCATATATCTGGCCGGATTCGCAACTACGGCCAACATCTTTATCCCGGTAGGAACGATCATGGGCGAGCGCCTTGCGTATTTTCCTTCCGCGGGTTTTTGCCTGCTGGTCGCGTTAGCATGGAACTGGCTGCAGGAACGCCAACGCAAGCTCGCAGTGGGAGTGTTAGCCGCTCTCGTCGCGGTGCTCGGACTGCGCACGGTGATACGCAACCGCGATTGGAAAGACAATCTAACGCTCTACACCGCCGCAGTCAGGGCCGTGCCTGGAAGCGCCAAAATGCACCAAAACATTGCGTTCGAATACATGGAGGCTAAAAAGCTCGATCTTGCCCGCGAGGAGCTTCAGACTGCGCTTCAAATCAATCCAGCTTACCCCGAGGCTCTGGCGCTTTATGGGCTGCTGGAGTCTTGGCAAGGTAATTACCGGGCAGCAGGCCAAATGATGGAGCGGGCGTTCTACATGACCCGGCGTGAGGATCCCGCCTACGATGCGATCGCCGTAAATCTGGCGACACTGTACATGCAAACCGATCATCTCGATGGCGCGCTGGACCTATTGAATCGCGAAATTTCCGAGTCCCCAGGATACGCGCGCGCGTGGGCAAACCGAGCCGTCGTCCGCTATAAGGGCGGCCAGATAGCATTAGCCCGTGCCGACGCCGAAATGGCTCTCCGTTTGGATCCCGGTAATAGGCAGGCCCAAAACCTGATGCAGTTGCTCAACGCCTCAAATCCGCCGGCATCGTCTCGGTAACGTCCGTCCAGAGATTTGTGTCGTCTGAATTGCCTAGCCCAAAAGCGGGAGTCGCGCCTCAACGACGGTGCCAGGTTCGGCCCTTGTGACAAGCAACTCGCCGCCCAATTGGCGAAGGCGCTCGCGCATGCCACTGATGCCGACGCCCTCTCCAGCGCCCGGCTTCATGCCGGCCAACTCCCGCGGCAAGCCCTTGCCGTAATCCCGAACGCGTACACTCACACAGTCCGCCTGCTTTTCAATCTCGACGCGAGCGCTCTCGCTGCCGGAGTGTCGGTACACATTAGTGAGCGATTCCTGAACGACGCGAAAAATCGCTACCTCGATGTCTTTCGGAAGGCGCGGAAAAGCATGTGGCATCACTGAAAGCGACGCTTGAATACTGCTTCTCTTCGTAAAGCCGTCCAGATACCAGTGCAGGGCCGCGCGCAACCCTGCCTCATCGAGCAGTGGCGGGTGCAGAAGGTAGGAGAGGTTGCGCACCATGCTTAAGGCGGTTTCCGCGAGCTGGCTGGCCTCCTTATTCTTGTCCCCTGTGTCCAGCGCCAGCTTGAGACCGGTGAGCTGCTGGCCTAGCTCGTCATGCAGGTCGCGGGCAAGCCGCCGGCGCTCCTCGTCTTGAATCTGCAGCAAACGCGCCGAGAGTCTTTGAAGCTCCAGGGTTCGCAACTCAACGGTGTGCTGGTACTCAGCAAGCTGTGCGACCCGGGTCCGCAGTTCCTTGTTCAGCTCCTGAATACGGTCTTCCCATTGCCTGCGTTCGGTCATGTCCTGCGTAACCTTGGCGAAGCCGGCGAGCCGGCCAGCGCTATCGTGCAGCGGGGTAATGATCACCGATGCCCAAAAGACCGTGCCATCCTTCTTCACGCGCCAGCCCTCGTCGGCGAAGCGCCCTTCTTTTTCGGCAAGCGCCAGCTCGCGGGCCGGCCAGTCGCTTTGCGCCGCCTCGGGGAGATAAAACTTTGAAAAATGTTGACCCACTATTTCGTCCTTCGTGTAGCCCTTGATCGCTTGCGCGCCTTCGTTCCAGGTAATGACCACACCCTCGAGATCTAGAACAAAAATGGCATAGTCCTTAACGCACTCGACCAGCAGCCGAAAGAGCTCGTTGCTCTGGGTGGCGGGTTCCACTACTCGCCGAACAGGCACCGGGGCCGAACCGCGTTCTGCCAAGGGTTCCCTCCAAAAAACGAAACTTGATGAACCTAAAGCCTATAGTCAACACTCGCCGTCACAATACAGCAATCACTGTACCTAAGTTTTGCCTCGCAAACAGACTGAACGAGGCTGCGGTTCTTGTATTTTTCCGCAACACCCTCATCCCATTGGGCTTACAAGTCAATGGCAGTTCTCGCTCCGTCAACTCCGCATTCTCAGCGTCTCAACCCGTTGGCTCGTTTAGCCGCCGTGGCGGACAAAACCCTTTAGGATTCACAACCATCCCCATTGCCCCGGGGTGCATGTGATTTCTAAGGCTCGTCACTCGCCACTGACCGTAGTAGTCTCTCCCGCATGATCTCGCCATCTGACCGCATCCTCGTGCTCCTTTCGCTCGCGCTCTCATTTGCGCCCGCCACTCTTGCGCATACCGAGCCTAAAACAAAATCGACGCACAGGCAGATAGTCATCGCCCACGTAACCGTCATCAACCCCGCCACATCCTCCGTGCAGCCCGACTCCATGGTCGTAATTAACGGAGGTCGCATCACGTTCGTCTCGCACTCCGCCGTCGTGCCGCTCGCGAAAAACACGCGCGTCATCGATGGCCGCGGCCAATTCCTCATCCCCGGCTTGTGGGACATGCATGTGCACTCCGCCTTCGGCGACTGGTTCCCCGGCGGACGCGACATCATCCTGCCGCTCTTCATCGCCAACGGAGTCACCGGCGTGCGCGACATGGGTGGCGACATTCCCGTCCTCTTCGCCTGGCGCAAGCAAATCGCAGCCGGCGAGATCATCGGCCCGCGCATGATTATTTCCGGCCCAATGCTCGACGCGCTTCTGCCCGACGGCAAGCTGCGCTTCCCCAGCTCCATCGCCGTCACTACACCGGAGAGCGCGGTCGCCGCCGTGGACTCGCTCAAAGCGCAAGGCGTCGACTTCATTAAAGTCCAGAGCGTCATTTCCCACGACGCCTATCTCGCCGCGGCTGCGGAAGCCCGCAAGGTCGGTCTCCCTATCGTAGGCCACGTACCAGACAAAGTTCGCATCAGGGAAGCCATCGCCGCGGGACAAAAAAGTATTGAGCACCTCATGGGCAGCTTCGAGGGCTGCTCCACCGAAGAAGATAAATTCATTGCCGGCCAGGGCGATCTGAAGCTTCTGCTCGCCACGCAAGACAAACAAAGGTGCGATGCGCTGCTTCGCCAGCTCGCACAAAATAAAATCTGGCAAGTGCCCACGCTCGCCTGGCAACGCGGCGGCACCTTTCTCGACCAGCGCGACCTGAAGCACGACCCGCTCGACAAATATGTTCCCGCCTACTGGCGCGATGTCACCTGGAAGCGCTTCACAGACGAAATGATGCCCGGCCTTCAGCACGATCCGCTGGAGCTCCGCCAAAAATATTTCGCCGCCAATCTGCAAATGGTGGGAGCGCAACATCGCGCCGGCGTTCCCTTCCTGGCTGGAACCGACACCGCGCCCGGCGTCTACATCATGCCGGGATTCAGCCTGCACGATGAGCTAGCCAACTTCGTCGAAGCCGGCTTTACGCCGATGGAATCGCTGCAGACCGCAACCAGCAATCCCGCGAAATTTCTAGGAATGGAAAGCAGCTATGGCTCGATAGCGACGGGAAAAGTCGCGGACTTGGTCCTGCTCAGCGCAAATCCGCTAGACGACATTCACAACACGAAGAAGATCACCGCGGTAATTGCCAACGGCCGCCTGTTCGATCGCGCCGCGCTGGACCGCATCCTAACTCAGGTGGAAGCCGCGGCCAAGCGCACCAGCGGGCAAGCGCGCTAACTTTAAAATAACCTCCACTTCGACTTCTGCTTCTTGACGCACAAGCACGTGGGCGAGTACTCCGGAGCAACGACCGTGACGTGGTTCGGCAAGTCGTACGTCACTTCCGTGCTGAGCTGCGCCGACGCCTTGGACTTGTCGATGCGATATTCATACTCCACCGTCAGCGGCAGCGGATCCTCGGATTGGTTCGACGCGAAGGTCCACGAGCACAAATTTTCTTTCGCCGCGCTGACCAGCGCCGGCGGGCCGGCCACCGTATCCGTGAAGCCGAACCGGCCATCCTTGTGCACCAGAATCTTCAACACCACTTTTCCGTGCACTTTCGCCTGCCACGCCATCTCCGGATAACTCGGCGCCTGAAAATGCGTCACCCGCGGCGATTCCGCCGTCAATGGCGCTATGGCAGTCGATGGCGCAACGGCAGTCGATGGCGTGTCCGTAAAAAGCAAAAACGAGAAAAGGAATGCAAGAAGGGTGTTCATTCCCAACCTCCAATGTCTGCTGCGAACTCTTTGCGCGACGGCGCCGCGATCCTGAGGTCAATCATTTTTTACTCGCGTACTCCTCTGCGCCTATGCAACCGGTCAGTTTCCTGCCTCGCTCTTTTTGCGCGCCGCTTCGAACTCGTCGCCGTGCTGCCACCCTTGCAGCTCCGGAGCCATGGCCGCTTGCTGACCAAGCAAGAACCCAAACCACGCCATCTTCGCGAGCCCGCTGAAATCCATCTCCGGGCGATATTCGTCGCTCGGCTGGTGATAGTGGTGATCCACATAATCCTGCGCCTGCGCGGCGCCCCACGCTGCGTCGTGGCCTTTGTACTTCAGGCCTTCGCTGATGGAAAAAGAAGGAACGCCTACGCGGGCCAGGCTGAAATGGTCGGAGCGGTAGTAGTGCCCGGCTTCGGGACGCGAATCCGCTCGAATCGCCAGGTCAAATGTTTTTGCCATCGACTCCACTACTGGATAAAACGTGGTGCGCTCCGCCCCGCTTACTTCTACCTCTTCGGGATCACCAATTGGTGCGAGCGCATCATAATTCAAGTCGAGGGTAATTTTCGAGGGGGAAACGGGGGAATGCTTGCCCAGGTATTCGGAGCCCAACAGCCCCTGCTCTTCCGCGGTGACGGCGGCAAAGAGAATGGAGCGCTGCGGCGTGAGTTTCGAGAGCGACCAGGTTCGCGCGAGTTCCAGCAAAATGCCGCAGCCGGTGCCGTTGTCGACCGCGCCGTTGTAGATGTTGTCGCCGCTCATGCTGGGATTGACCCCCAAATGGTCGTAATGCGCGGTGTATAACACAGCTTCGCCGGCGCGTTTCGAATCGGCTCCGGGCAATTTTGCAATTACGTTGCGGGAAACGAAGGGATGAAGCTGGCTGGCGACGTGGGCTTGCAAGCGCACGGGCAAGTCGAACGGTTTGAACTCGCGCGATTGCGCCTGCTGAAACATTTTGTCGATGTCCTGCCCGGACATGGTGGCAAGCTTCTTGGCGACGTCTAGTTGAATCCAGGAAGCTGCCTGCAATTTCGGCGTGGCGTCGCGGCGGAGATGCGATTTCTCCACGCCCCAGGAATTGCGGACCACTTGCCAACCGTAGCTGGCGAGGTCGGTGCGATGGATTATGAGGGTGCCGACGGCGCCGTGGCGCGCGGTCTCTTCGAACTTGTAGGTCCAGCGGCCGTAATAGGTAAGCGCTTTGCCCTTGAAGAATTTCGGGTCGTCGGAAATCGGCTCGTTCACGAAGAGCAGGGCCACTTTGCCCTTGAGGTCGACGCCTTTGTAGTCGTCCCACTGATATTCGGGTGCGGTGATTCCGTAGCCGACGAAAACGATGGGAGCGTCGATGTCGGCCGTTTCCGTCTGGCTTTCGTTGTTGGTGACGAAATCGTCGAGGTTTTTCAGCGGCACGGATTCGCCGTTCGCGGGCACTAGCTTGAAAGAAGTGGCTTCGAGCGTCTTCACGCCCATCATCGGGACGTCTTGAAAATAGGTGCCGTTCTCCGCACCGGGCTTCAGTCCGAACAGTTCGAATTGCGTGGCGATATATTCGGCGGCGATGTCTCCCCCGCGCTGGCCGGTTCCCCGTCCTTCGAGTAAATCGCTGGCCAGGAATTTCACGTGCGCGCGGATTTTCTCCGCATCCGGCGTCTCGATTGAGATGGCCTCGAGCCTCGCGGACGTTGCCGTCTTCTTCTGCGCCGCAAGCGATGCGCCCAGCAGCGTAACCATTAGCAGCAGCAAGAAAATCGACTTTAGACCCCGCATTCTTCTCCGTTCCTCTTTCTATCATTCACGCCGGCGCTTCGAGGGCTCAGGATAAACAACATCTTGTGTACGCCTTGCCAAATCACTGCAAACCCTACCAGCCGACAGCCAAAAACAGCTGTCCTATTCAAGACACATTCGCCACGCTCGCTCGGACGCGCCCGCCTGCGGCAGGCAGGCTGAAGCGCCCCCTTACAACGTGACTCATTTTTTGACCCGATCCTTTAGCAGATTTTTCAGTTCGCTCATGAACTCCTGGACATCCTTGAAATCCATGTATACGCTCGCGAATCGTACGTAGGCGACTTTGTCCAACTTTTTCAGGCGGTGCATGATCATTTCACCGATTTCGGTGGTGGTCAGTTCGCGCTCGGTAGCTTCATGCACGACGCCTTCGATTTCGTCGACGATGGCTTCGAGCTTGGGAGTGGGCACGGGCCTTTTCTCACAAGCCTTCAGCAAGCCTTGCAAAATTTTCTGGCGTTCAAATCTTTCGCGCCGCCCGTCCTTCTTGATGACCATGTAAGGAATTTCGTCGATGCGTTCGTAGGTGGTGAAGCGGCGTCCACATTTGAGGCATTCGCGGCGGCGGCGAATGGTGTCGCCGGTACGGCCTTCGCGCGAATCAATCACCTTGTCGTCTACGTGCGCGCAGAACGGGCACTTCACTCGGCGGACTCTCCCGGCCGGGTTCTCGTGCCGCCACTGCTCCCGGCCATTTCTTTGTCCACGATTTCGTCCTCGTGCTTGGCGATTTCTCGCAATTGTCCCAGCGACCAACCCTCGTGAATCAGCAGGGGAACACCAGCTACAGCGCAGATGGCGAACGAAATCACCCACAACACAATCGCGGCCGCTACGGCCGGCTCCCTTTCTACTCCAAAAATCGCGGTATATGCAATGATGGAGCCCGCTTGCGAGCCCCCGCCGACTCCGGGGACTTGCACGGCGGAGCCGACCAGCGTAAAGGCCATCACCAGCATGGCGTCGCTCAGAGTGATGCTCGCGAGCTTTCCGCCAAAACTGTGCGATCCCCAGAAGTACACCAATAGGACCAGAAACCAATGGGCCGTTGAGTATAGAACTGCCAAGGCCAGTTGGCCCCAGGTGCGGATGGTTTGCACGCCGCGCGCAAACCCCAGGACAATGCGGGCAAATTTTGCTTTCCAAGAGTGTACCGCGATAACCGCTTGCAAGCGTCGCTCCAGCATGGCCGTGCCGTGGACCCTCAGATACACGAGTATGGCGACGGCCACGATGACGCCCGCAAACAGAACCGATCCCGTTGTCTTTGCCGCGGTCTCCAACACGCCGGCGCTTTGGCCTTCTCGCGCATGCGACTCATATAGGAAAAGACCGATGGCAGCAATGACCGCGGCGCTTGCGGTGTCGAATAGCCGTTCGAGCACGTAAATTCCGAACATGTCCGCGATGGGCAGCTTTTCCTTACGGGCGAGCAGCAGCGGGCGAACGGGTTCTCCGGCCCGCCCGAGCAAGAACACGGCGGAAAAGCCCGCCAGGGTCAGCTTGTAGATGTTCCAGAAGTGCGAAGGCCCCAGATTTCGCTGAAAGACTTGCCAGCGCAAAGCACGCAAGGCGTAGCAAGCGTAAATGACGACCACGCAGAGAGCCAGCAGGAAAAGATTGGCGTCACGCACCGCGTGGAGAAGTTTTGCGCCGCTAAAATCGCCGAAATGAAAGAGGCCGCGTGTGTGGTAAGCAACAAACGCCAGGACAGCGAGGCCAATTCCCCCAACTAAAAGGTTCCGCGACGAAGCACGCATGAGCCTGCCAGCCTACTGGCCGCACGCATAGGCGTCAAGCCACTGGAATTTTACAGGATCATTTTAATTTCTGTTGGGCGATCCATTTGTCGGTGCGGGCGTCGAGCAGGTCGAGGGGCAGGGTTCCACCATCGAGCATCGCATCGTGGAAGGTGCGGAGGTCGAACTTGGTTCCCAATTCTTTCTGGGCACGGTCGCGGAGTTCGCGAAACTTGAGTTGGCCAAGCTTGTAGCTAAGAGCCTGCGCGGGCCACGCGATGTAGCGATCGGTTTCGGATTGGATGGTGGGCTCGTCGACCGCGCCCGACTTGCGGAAGAAATCCACGACTTGGTCGCGTGTCCAACCCTTGGAGTGGATTCCTGTGTCGACAACCAGCCGGACGGCGCGGAAAAGTTCGGAGGAAAGCCGGCCGTAGTCTGAAACGGGATCCTGATAGAAGCCGACCTCTTTTCCAAGCTGCTCCGCGTATAGCGCCCAGCCTTCGGTGTAGGCGTTGAACCCGAGCCCGTGGAGCCGGAACTTGGGCAAGCCGGTGAGCTGCTGCTGCACGGATAGTTGCATGTGGTGCCCCGGGACCCCTTCATGGTAGGCGATGGCTTCGTCGTCGATCAGTGAGCGCTCCGCGAAGTTGGATGTGGCGACGACGACGCGGCCGGGCCGCTTCCCGTCCGGGGTGCCAATCACATAATGACTTGCCGTAGCAGCCTGGAAGGCAGGGATCGGCTCGACAGTTACGGGCGACTTAGGGAGAAGAGTGAAGAGCTCGGGCAGTTTGGGCTCCATCTGGGCAATGTAGCGGCGAAAGTCGTCGAGAATCTGCTCAGCGGAGGCGGGTTTGTATTTAGGATTAGTCTTGAGAGATGCGCGGAAAGAGGCGAGATCCGAGAAGCCCTCTTTTTTCGCGATCACCGTCATTTCGCCCTGGATGCGGTCGATTTCGCGAAGGCCGAGTTGGTGGATCTCGTCCGGTCTCATGTGGGTGGTCGTGCGGCCGTAGATGTCGTTCTGATATCGCTTCTCGCCGTCTGGCAGAGAAGTAACCGTAAGGGTGGTGCGGCCGTGGGGAGCATATTCCGTGCGAAGGAAGGCAGCGAAAGTCTTGTAGGCGGGGATGACATCGGTGTCAACAGCGGCGCTGATCTGTTGCGTTAGACGCTTCTGCTCCTCTGGAGAGATGTTGGCGGGGTATTTCTTTGTCGGAATCAGGAAGGGATCGGCATCTACTATGCCCAGGCATTGAATCGGGACTTTCTCGAGGAGAAAGCGTACGGGCATGAGGTTGTCCTTCATGCCGGCGCGGAGGACCTCGGTGGTCTGACTAAGGGCACGGGGGATCTGCTGAAGTCGGGCTATGTAGTCTTCATAGTGCTTCACTGAGTCGAGAGGAACGGACAGAGGCAGATCCGCGAGAGCGGTATGGATGCCGTTGAACTGGCTGATCGGCATCTCAAATTCTCTCAGGTCGAAGTCGGCGATGCGCTGCTGGAGGACACGAACGAGGAGGTCGTGGGAGAGCTGATCCTGGTCGGAAAAGCCGGTGATGGCGATGGCATTAAGGCGGCTCAAGAAAGCATGGTCGGTTTCGTTGCGCTGAGCAATGGCGGCGAGTGAATAGTCGCCGAGCTTATCGTTGTAGCGGTAGTCGCCGTACGCAGTCGCGCGAGTGGGGAAGTTGCGGAGGTCGGACTCGTACTGCTCGTCGAAAAGGGCGTTCTGCGCAGCGAGGCGATCAGCAACCGGCTTGACATCCTGGGCGAATGCCGAACCGCCAAGGGTGAGCAGGAAAACAAGGCTTTGGTAAAGTCGCATAGGGCGTGAGCGTAGCAGAGGTCAGAAGTTCGTTGCACGAAGAAATTGGCGCCCCCGTACGGGTATGAAAACTTGCCGAGAAAGAGAGGGGCGCCGAAGGGAGTAATTTACCGGATTGATGTTGGCGCTTTCGGATTTGAGCCCGGCGTGGCCTACTCAGCTTCGGACACGTTGGGCCTCGTTGGCACCCTTAACCTCGATAACGGAGTTGTCACACCGATCGTGACCGGGTTCGGGAGTGCTCGAGGACTGCTGTTCGTCGCGCCAGATGGCGATAAAGACGGGGACGACAAGTAAACACAGCGAAACTACCGTCACCGCCCTGCGGCAGCGGCAAGCTGAACCGCACCGTGGTTGTCGCAATGGCCCTCATGCATATGGTGGAGATGACCAGCGACGAGGTAGTCCGTATGATCGCCGTGGGGAACGGCTTCATGCCCGCAGCCTGGGCCGTGCTTGTGGGTGGCTTCGTGACCACTGCAGGAGTGTCCGGAACTGCATTTCGCCGGGTTGTTGGAAGTCACTTCCAGCTTGTGCTCGTCCACATGATCGCCATGCACATAGTGCATGTGGCCATCGTGAAGGAAACACTGATGCCCATCGTGCATGAGAGCCGTGTGGCCGCACTTATTCCCATGCTGATGCGAGTGTCCTTGGTGAATTTCGTGACCCATTTGGTCCTCCTTTGAGTGCCCTTTGTAGTGCGATGCCGGACCTTTCGCGCAGGTAGCAGAAAAAGTGGGGCAAGAAGTGGTAGCTGGAGTGTGAGAAGGCACGGAACAGTTGGTCTGAATGAACCACCGGAGCCGATACAGCGCGCGAGTCAGTAATGGTACTGCACCACGCCAGTTCGCTTCTGCTTCGTCCCTGCGACGTTTGGACAGCATGCCCGCTTCGGCATACTATGTAGGTCTTCGCGGTGATTCTATTCCAGAGGTGTGCGATGAAATGCTTAGTTCCGGTTCCGAGTGGATGCGTCGATCACCTGAAGCAAGCTAAAGAGACAGGTATCGGCTACCAGGTTGTCTCGGTGGAACTCAAAGACGGCAGAGCTTTCGAGCAGGTCGTCGTGAGCGAGGGCTGCATTATCGAGGTCCGCGGGTATACGGAAATTCCCTTTGGTTCTGATGACGTGGCATCGATAAGCGTGAATCACAAGCGTTGGAATTTCAGGGACGGCTCGGACGCACGCGGTAAAAGTAGGGCTGCCACGGCTTGATCCCGCCGCCGGGATGGCGGCTCTATAGAACACTCTAAGGCAGAAGTGCTTTCGGGCTTGCCCGGACTCAGTTCTTTTTTTGTTCCAGCTCGACCCACCGCGCGTAAAGCTCATCAATCGTCCTCTGCGCCGCGTCCATTTCCATCGACGCCGCGTGCAATCGTGCGCCATCGCTCATGATCGCCACGTCCTGCAAGACGTCATGCTTGGCTTGTAGTTCCTTCTCCGCATCCGCGATGCGCTGCTCGATGGTTTCTAATTCCCGCGCCTCTTTATAGGAGAGCTTCTTTCTTGTAAGGGACGACTTGGGCGCGTTTGTTATTCCGCTGGGGCTCTGCGTTTCGACGGACAGGTTGCTCTTGCCAGACGCCAGTTGGGAGCGCTGCCAAGACTCCCATTGCGTGTAGTCGGCAAAACGTTCCGCGCCACCGAGGCCATCGAGCCCGAGCACAACCGTCGAGACGCGATCGAGCATATAGCGGTCGTGAGTGACAAGCACCAAGGCGCCGCGGTATTCCAGAAGGCTCTCCTCCAGCACCTCCAGCGTGGGGATATCGAGATCGTTGGTGGGCTCGTCCAGCAGCAGGACGTCGGCCGGTTGCAGCATGAGCTGCGCGATCAACACGCGAGCGCGCTCGCCGCCAGAGAGCCGGCCGATGCGTTGATTCAAGTTTTCTCCGGTGAATAGAAAACGTGCGGCCCAAGCGGCCACGTGAATCACCCGGTCCTGATAAATGACCGAATCACTGTCTGGCGCGAGGGCCCGACGCAGGGTAATGTCCGGGTCGAGCTCCCGATTCTGGTCGAAGTAGACGATGCGCAAGGATTCCGCCTGACGCATGCTGCCGCGCGTGGGCTTGAGTTCACCTTTCAGGAGCCGCAGCAGCGTCGTCTTCCCGCTGCCATTTGGACCGACGAGCCCCACGCGCATGCCGGAGGTGATGATGAAATGAATATCGCGAAAGAGCGTGCGATCGCCCAAGGCATAACTTACGTCATCGAGTGTGATTAACTGCTTGGTTTGCCGGTCGGAGGCGGAGAAATCGATTTTCGCGCTCGTGCTCCGCGTGCGCGCATTCATTTCCGAGAGTTCACCGATCATCTCGCGCGCTTTATCGATGCGCGCCTTCGATTTCGTGGTCCGCGCTTTGGGGCCGCGGCGCAGCCAATCGATTTCTGTATGCACGCGATTCTCGAGCGCCTCTTGCCGGTTTCGTTGCGCGTGGAGGTATAGCTCCTTGGCCTCCAGGAATGTGCTGTAGTTTCCGGAAACGCGCAGCGCGCCATCTTCATAAGCTGGATTGAGTTCGACAATTTCGTTGGCGACGTTTTCGAGGAAATAGCGGTCGTGGCTGACTACCACGCTGGCGAACGGCGCATTCTGCAAGACGGTTTCCAGCCACTTGATACCGGCGAGATCCAGGTGGTTGGTCGGTTCGTCGAGAAGCAGAATGTCCGGCTTCTGGACCAGCGCCTCGGTGATGGCCAGTCGCTTGCGCCAGCCGCCTGACAGCGTTGCCGCGCCGGCATCGAGATCAGTGAAACCAGCGCGGCCGAGGATTTCGGCAATGCGCGAGAGGCGTTCGGCGTCGGGGATTTTCGCTTGATCGAGCGCTCTATCGATCACCGAGCGAATCGTCTCACCGGGCGCGAATTCCGATATCTGCAGCACGCAACTGACCCGCGTGCCTTTGCGGATCGCGACTTCTCCGCTGTCTGGACTTACCCGGCCGTTCAGAATCTCGAGAAGAGTCGATTTGCCGGAACCGTTCGGCCCGATGATGCCGATGCGGTCACCTTCCGATACCGTGAAGGAGATATCTTGAAAAAGTGGAGCGACTCCGTATCGTTTTGACAGTCCTTGTGCGCTGATGATTGGTGGCAAGTTGCTGGATGTTCTCCTGAACCCAGGGTTCGTTAAGAGTACCAGCAGCCGCGATGGGATACGAAACTGGTTGATGTCGCCTTAGAGGCATTGCGTTGACGGTGTCCCCAGTCGGTGTGTCAGGTTACATGGGGCCGTTTAGGCGGTCGCCGCGCGTGCCGCTTGTGGCAAGGGCAAGCTGACTTCCAGCTGCGTGCCGGTGGGGAGCGAGTGGAGTTGGAACCGGCCGCCGCACAGTTTCACGCGTTCCTGCATGCTGCCGATTCCCACTCCGATTTTGGCAGGCGACGATGCATCGTCCGTGGGTTGGGGAAGGCCCGATCCCTGGTCCTCGACGGTGATGGCGATTTCGCCGGGATCTAGGCCGATGCGAACCTTGGCGGTAGAGCTGTGCGAATGCTTGCGGACGTTGGAAAGGCTCTCCTGGACGACGCGAAAGATAGTGGTCTCGAGTTCCCGGGGTATGCGAATGGGACGCTCGGGTAGCTCCAACTCCACCAGGATTCCGCTGCGCTCGCAGAAGCCCTCAATAAATAGGCGCAAAGCCGGAAAAACCCCCAGTTCTTCGAGCATCGGCGGGTGAAGCACGTACGAAAAGGTTCGCACCTCTTGGAGACTCGAGCGCGCGAGGTCGGCACATTCGGTGAGCTTCTCACGCACCGCCGGACTGAGGGATGGTTCGCGACCGAGAAGTTCCACGTTGATAACGATCATGGATAGATTCTGGCCGGTCGTGTCATGTAGTTCGCGGGCCAGCCTGCGCCGTTCGTTGTCCTGAAGAGTCAGCAACCTTCCAGTCAGTTCGCGGAGGAGCTCCCGCGTTCGCTGCAGCTCAATGACCTGGCCCAGGGCGGCCGCTATGGTGGCAAAGACCTCCTCGAAGAGGGCATCTTGTGGAATGGGGGCGCCGGAGAAGAACACACAGACGGCCTTGATATCTTCGCCGGCCAGGACGGGCATACCAAGAGCAGAGCGAAGGCCTAGTTCATGCGCGGCCTGCTGCCCGTTGAGATCCAAGTCGCGCTCGAGGTCGCGCAGTACGATCGGCCTGGCGCTGCTGAGCATGCGCAGCTGCCAATCGACCCCTGACCGCAAGCGGTTCATTCGGATGGCTTTGTTCCGAAATCCGCGAGGATCCAGGAAGGGCACATGCCAAACCTCGTTGGTGCCGCGCAGGTCCAAGGCAAGGTCTTCCGACAGGATGCGGGCATGTGCGAATGGCCACTGCGTGCACTCGCACACTCTACGAAGGGCCAGCTTGAGGACGTCTAAAACACTGGCGGATTCCCGGGCAGCGACTTCTGCCGTGCGCAGTAGCCGGGCATATATGGGTTCGTTGGTTTGTGGTTCTTCAGGTTTGCACCGATACACTTTTTGCTGTTTCAAAGTCCACTCCCTTTAGGCACCGGGGCCACAGCCACTCAGTTGGAAACCGACACTGCTTCGGGAGGCTTCCTGTGAAGGTACGACCCGGCAAATTTTTACGATGATGAGCGCTAACCCGCAAACACCATCCGGCCTCAACCCAACTGGCAAGACAAAGCCGCGACAGCGGGCCAAGGAGCGCCCGATCCGTGCGCTTCCCCCGAGGCGGCGCGGTCCTCCGACTCCCAGCAGCGAAGGACACATCGCCCTAGGCTGCAAGCAAAGAGTGCGCGAGATCCCGCATCTAAAATCGTTGGTGCGGTAACGTGCACTTGTCCTTCCACTAATGGTTTGGCGTTCCGAAAATCGGTAGATTGATGTAGTGAAGGGAGTTAGTGTGCGGCACATACAGCAGACGTAGGTTAGAAAGTAAGCCAGACGCGTCAATGCTTTGACCACAGCCTGACACGGGGCCGGCAGGAAAATATGGAACTTCCGAGAGGTACTGCAGGTCAGGCTGATAGGACGAATGGACTATCAACCCCAAGGGAACTGTCGGCCACTATAGGACCATGAAGAGAACTGTCGTTTGGCTCACTGATAGACAGCTGCGAGCATTAGGGAGAATGTCGAAGGAGTCGCTGGCGCCAATCTCCGCCCTGGTGCGACACGCGGTGGACAAGTTCCTACAAAATAGCGGACGGAAACACTACCGCAAAGCAGCCACACGCCGTTAGCGCCAGAAGCCTGGCCGGAACATTTTTTGGCTCAAAAGTCGCCCCTAGAAGGTGTTGGGTCTTTACTTGGCCTGCACCTTGTGGAATACTCGCGGCATCAGAGGCAAGTGCACTGTAGTGCACTAGGATTTGGGCACTTTTTCCTCGGCGGGAACCCAGTGGCGAACACGATGCGGTTAGAGCAGGGCAACGGCGAGATTGTCGGTCAAAGCCGTGCCCTGAAGCAGGTGATTCAGCAGATAGAGACAGTCGCCGCCACGGACGCCGCGGTGCTGCTGCTGGGAGAAACGGGCACCGGGAAAGAACTCTTCGCCAGGGCCGTTCACCGCTTCAGTTCGCGGCGGGCGCAGCCCTTGGTTCGAGCGGAATGCGCGTTAATTCCGGCGGGGCTGCTCGAGAGCGAATTGTTTGGCCACGAGCGAGGAGCATTCACCGGCGCTGTAGGGCGTACGATTGGGCGCGTCGAGCTGGCCAACAAGGGAACCCTGTTTCTCGACGAAGTGGGGGATATTCCGCTGGAATTGCAGTCGAAACTCTTGCGCGTCTTGCAGGAGCGCGAATTCGAGAGGCTGGGGAGTTCGAAGACGATCCAAGTGGACTTTCGGCTCGTGGCGGCGACCAACCGAAGTCTGGTGGAGATGGTGGAAAGCGGGCAGTTCCGCAGGGATCTCTACTACCGCCTCAGTGTGTTCCCCATTGAAATCCCTCCCCTGCGCGAGCGCGCCGAAGACATCCCTACTCTGGTGTGGCACTTCGTGAAGAAGTATTCAGAGCACATGAACAAGCGAATCGAAACGATTCTGCCGGAAGACATGGACGCGCTGGTGCATCACGGATGGCCAGGCAACGTGCGAGAGTTGCAGAATGTAGTGGAACGTTCCGTGGTTGTTTCCTCGGGCGAGGTGCTCTCCCTTTCGCGCCCGGCCGAGGCTAGCCGGCCCGACGCCTTCCGCGGAACGCGAACACTCGCCGAAGCGGAACGCGAGCATATCATGCAGGCGTTGCGGAACGCCGATTGGGTGCTGGGGGGTCCGCACGGAGCGGCGGTGCGGCTGGGCGTGAAGCGCACGACACTGCTGTACAAGATGCGGCGATTGGGAATTGACCGGCCTGCAAATGAAACGCTGATGCGAAGAGAGCCCTCCGGAAACGTCACGTCCAAGGTCTGACCCTACCAGAGCAGTTTGAGCCCGAATTGAATCTGACGCGAAGTAGTAGAGGTGCTGGTGATGGCGCCGGCGGTGCCGGAGAGCCCGGTGGGATTTGTGGTGGTGGGTGGCGTGAAGACGATCAGATTGGGCGTGTTGAAATTGGCGCGATTGAGCAGATTGAAGATTTCGGCGCGGAATTGCAGGTTCAGACGCTCGCGAATTGCGGTGTCTTTCAGCACGGAAAAATCCCACGTGGCGAGACCGGGTCCGATGTAGGTGTCGCGGCCAACGTTGCCGTAAAAACCGCTCGTGGAGGGCGGGGCAATGAAGGCGGCGGGATTGAACCATTGATTGGGATTGCCGGTGACGACCGGGCCGGTGAAATTGGGATTTAGGAAGGGGCGAACGGGATTTCGCGTGTCGCCGTTGTTGGAGGGGTTGTAGCTGAGCTGGGGGGTAAAGGGAAAGCCGGATTGTATGGTGAAAATACTGGCGACGGACCAGCCGCCTACTAATTTGCCGGTCCACCCTTGCAAACCATTCGCCAGCGCGTGTCCCTGCCCAAACGGCAAGGCGTAGATTGCATCGATTACCGCGGCGTTCCGCACGTCAAATGTGGCGAGTCCTTTGTCGGCTCGCAAATTGAAGGGATTGGAGACGAGGCCGGGGGCATTGCCGGCAGTGGTCTGGTTCACGGAGTCGCCGTCGTCGAGAACTTTTGAAAAAGTATAAACGCCGCGAAGGGCGAGGCCGTGGCTGAAGCGTCGGCGGAGGTCGAGTTGCAGCGCGTGATAGGAGCTGTCGCCGCGCGAAAACCACGTCCAGGTATTTGCGATCGCAGGATTGGCTCGCGCCGTGCCGGGAGGGATGTAATAGCTGCCGGCCGGGACAGGTGCGCCCGCCAAAGGTGAGCCTGCCGGGAATCCCGTGGCAATTGTGACCACTGGAGGCGGAGGATTCGTGTTCGCCGTCACGGTGGGATAAACGGTCGGGCACGGAGACGCGGGACAAATCACGGGGAACGGTTCGTTGGCGTCGACGCCGACGATTTCGTGATAGCCGTGGGAGCCGACGTACCCGACCGTGAGCGCGGTGTTGGGAGAGAGTTGGTGTTCGACGCGGAGCGACCAGGAGATCAAGGTGGGCGTTTGCATGTCCGGTTGTACTCCGCCAGGGACGAGCTTGGCACCTGCGGGAACGGGGGCGGCGGGATCAATGGGCAGCTTGGAGACGGGCAGCGTCGAGAGGCTGTAGACGGGATTGAACGGCGCGTTTTGGTCGGTGCGGTAGCCGAGCGCGTCTTGGAGGTCCTTGTAGATGCCGAAGCCGGCGCGGAAGACGGTTCTTGGGCCGAACGGACTCCAGGCGACGCCGACGCGCGGCTGTGGGAGAAATTTTGCGTTGTTTCTCGTGAACAGCGCAGTTCCGATGTGAGGCTGACTGGAGATCACGCCGTTGGTGAACGTGTAGTTGGCGGCGCGCCCGTGCGGCTCGTTCCAGCCGTTGGAAGTTTCGTCGCGAAACCCGAGGGAGATGGTTAATTTTGGACTCCAGCGAATGACATCTTCGGCATAGAGGGCGCCAAACCACGCGCGCCAGTTCATCTCCGTGGGCGCCGGATCGAATAGGAACGTCCCCGCAGTTCCCTGAATAAAGGTCTGCAAGCTGGCGAAAGTTGCTTGTCCGAACTGGCTCAGCGCGATGGTCTCATTGGATTGGAATTGCTGCGCCCATGCGCCGATGCTGAGTTGATTCCGCCCTTGCGTCAGCGTTACGCGATCTTCGCAGGTGTAAAGATTTCGCGCGATGCGCAAGTTGCTGCCATTGTTGCTGCCGGCGAGTCCCAGGGAGGCTTGCGGGTTCGACGCGGCGCTGCCGCCGACCACCACGGCGCCGACGGGACGACCGACCAGAAAACCGGGGACGCTGGCGGCGGGAGTGCCGGGCGTCGGCTCTCCGGTGAAGAAATAGCCGGCGCGGGAGAAACCAATGCGTGCGGTGTTGAGTATGGCCGGGGAAAACACGTGAGTTTCTTCAAGGCTGACCACCTGCTCGCGCAAAGTGAGGATGTCGGAGCTGAAAGGATCGAGCGGAGTGGCGGTGAAGTCGTCGCCATCATCGACGGTGTAGATCGCCGCGAGAGAATCCTTTGGGGAAAAAATGTGGTCGAGACGGGCGGTGCCGAAGTCTTCGCGAATGGTTTGCAGTGGACTGCTGAACAGTTGGGATATGCCATAGGTCTGGCCGGGGATATCCAATTCCGGGGTGCCGGGAGGAGGCGTAGGCCACAGATTTAGCAGAGGCTGAACGCTAGGCGCGGCGGCGGCGCGCGCGGCCAGGCCGGGAACGAAAGCCACCGAGGTCTGGTGGAGGTGCTGACGAAATCCCTCGTAGTTGCTGAAGAAAAACGTCTTGTCTTTCAGAAGCGGTCCACCCAGGGCGGCCCCGAACTGATTGCGTTGAAAGGGTGGAGCGGAACCCTGGTCGAAAAAATTGGGCGCATCGAGAGCGTTATTGCGGAGGAATTCAAAAACGGCGCCGTGCCACTGGTTGCTACCCGATTGCGTGACGATGATGACCTGGCCGCCGGGATGCTTGCCGAATTCGGCGCTGTAGGAGTCGCGCTGCACATTGAATTCGCGCACGGCGTCGACGCCCAGGAGCATGCCGCTGGGGCCACCGGGCTGCATGTTGTTTTCGGCTGCGCCGGTGTATTCGACACCGTTGAGGAGAAAAAGATTTTGCTGCGGGCGATTGCCCTCGACGGCGAAATTATTGGCGGTGGTGGAATTGGAGATGCCGGTGCCGCCGGTCTTCTCGGACGTGAAATTGACGATGCCAGGATTAAGCGGGAGAAGGAGGTCGTAGCTGCGGCCGTTGAGAGGGAGTTCCTTAATTTGGCGTGCGCCGACCAAGCCGGAAATGTCACTGGTTGTAGTGGAAACGAACGAGGCGTCGGAAGCGACGATGATTTGCGTCGTGACGGAGCCGACTTGCAGGTTCAAGTCGACCCTTGCCTCTTGCGCTATGGCGAGCTGGATGCCGCTGCGGACTTCCACTTTGAAGCCCGCCTTGGTCACTCGCACTTCGTACTGCCCGACGGGGAGCGATAATGCCAGGTAGCGGCCGGCATCGTTCGTGGTCGCGGATCGGAGCGCTCCGGTCTCGAGATTTTTCGTTGTTACCGTAGCGGCGGGAATTGGCGCGCCCGACGGATCGGTGACAATACCCGTGATGCTCGCGGCGACTTGAGCCTGGACCGGCCACGCGACAGCCAGTGTCACAACGAGAGCTGCGAGGAAACACCGCCACGCAGATTTTTTCGTACGAACACTTGCGAGATAGTCCGCCGTCAATTTGGATAGCCGAATCGAGCGCATCATAGAGGCCTCCGGAGGGATGCGCTAATTCAATACGGTTCATATCGTTATGTCAAACCGACTTAATCCGCTTATGGGCTGGATGGATTTACGCGGATTGCTGTCCCGCGAATCGGGTAGAGCATCATCGGGTCTGGTACGGCTCCGGCGCTCCGAAGGGAATGGGCTTCAATCTAGCCGGGCCGGGGCGCAGCAGTGCTGTGCCCCTACGGTGCGATTGCGCCGGTTTGCGGATAGGCTAGGTAGGCGGTATGGACTCTTTGGCTGACCAGGCGTAGTCTCTGGGCATGACTCTCTCAGCGCGGAACCGGCTTGAAGGGAAAGTTGTAGAAATCCAGGTTGGCGGCGTCATGGCTCATGTGGTTGTGAGCGTGGGCAAAAATATGATCGAGAGCGTAATCACAAAGCGCAGTGCGGACGAAATGAAGCTCAAGGTTGGAGACACGGTGTCCGCGGTGATCAAGTCCACAGAAGTGATGCTGGAAAAGGCCTGACCCTCCCTACGTTTCAAAGTGCAAGGAGGATCCGCATTATGGATCGTATAGTCCGAGTGTCTCTTCTTACGATTCTAAGCATTTCCCTCGCTCTGATCGCTGCGAGAGCGGGCGCGCCGTTCGCGCAAACTGTGCCGGCCACCGCTGAGCTCAGGATCAGCGGCGCGGTGTCTACGCCGCTCGTTCTGACGCTCGCCGACTTCAAGAACATGCCACGGAAGAAGCTTACGGTTGTGAATCCTCACGACAAGAAAACGGAAGCGTATGAAGGCGTGCTTCTCGAGGAGTTGCTTCGCAAAGCCGGTGTGCCGCAGGGGGAGAGTCTTCGCGGGCCCTTGATGGCCACCTATGTGTTGGCCGAAGCGGCGGATGGATACCGAGTGGTCTTTTCGCTGGGCGAACTGGATTCCGGGATTCTCGATTCAGAAGTGATCGTGGCGGATACGATGGACGGCGCGCCGCTCGGAGCCAAGCAGGGTCCGTTCCGGATCGTTGCGCCGCATGAAAAGAGACCTGCACGGTGGGTGAGAATGCTCAAGTCCATCACGGTCGTGCGCATTCCTTAGGATCTCTCGCCATCACCAAGGCTCGTTCCCTATCGCTTCACCACAATCGGTCTCCCTGTGGCGATTTTCTTTGGTAATACGAGCGACAAGTTCCTCAAGAGTTGGTTTAGGTGTCGGCCTGCGCATGCGGACAGCGCCTGGGCCTTCCACATCAAGCTCCAAGGTATCGCCGTCGCGCAACTTAGCGGCCTGGGCGACGAGCTGGGGGATTCGGAGAGCGAGGCTATGGCCCCATTTCGAGAGTTGAGCTTTCATTTGACGCTCAGTATATGGCTGCGGTCCTTCCTCACGCACCGCAGCTTTTGCAGAAGGGGGGCCCTCCCCCCGGTTTTTCATAAGTGTTCATTCTAAAGGAACTTAAAGTCTTTTGTTTTGATACACTTTTGCAAGTGTTGATTCTAAAGAACTTCTATTGCACCAAAGCTGTGCAAAATGCGGTGTGTCTCGCGAGAGTGGCAAAGACGACTCAGGCCTGCTGGCAGCCTCCAGAAAACAAAAACGCCAGCAGGGATGCTGGCGATACGGAAGGCGAGGCACAATATTACCCAACACCTAGTATACGCCAGAAGTAACGCTTGTCAAGGTAAAACGCGGGCAAATTTATGACATCTAGCTTATATTCCGGGTTCTGTAGCACTCAGCATTTCAAATTTAGGACGGCGCCTGAGCACGCGTAGAGCGGCTTCCTTACACCAGGACGGGCTCTTTGGCCATTCTCACGTTGCCGTTGTTGTAGTTCTTTCCACAGGAATCGCAAAACAGCGCCCGGTAGGTGGTGCCGTCCTTCGCGGTGGCATTCGGGAGCGGGTTCCAACCCTTTGCCTTCGTGAGCTTGCCACTCTGCGTCAACGCCTGAAAGAGGTGCTCACAGATGTAGTCCATTCCATCGGCGTCTGCCTTTTTAGCGTCAGCAAGCTTGTGAATCCAGATCGTTTGCGCCATGTGGGTCCCTCCAAGTTCAGGCTCCAGTGTGGCACGCGCGCAGACGCGCAAACACCTGCCCTAAGGGGCAGATGTGCTCCGCTGGCAACCAGCTGCTCGACATTGAGGCACACTCTTGTGGTCCCGCTAACGTCCATTTTTCCGCTCAGGTACGCAGCACTCGGCTGGTTTCGATCCGGCGGCGTCGCTATTGCGTTCCGGTCACGTTCAACGCTGTGAGGCGCTTCGTCGCCAAGTTGAGAGTGTATAGTTTGCTCAAATTCGGAAGGGAGCCCCATCTGGAAGTCCATCGCAAGAAAACCGCGGTCTTGCCGTTGCCCGACACACAAAGGTCCGTGGCGTAGCCATTGGCAGTCGTAAATTTTTCTACGGTTTTGCTGACAAGGTCCAAGCGGTAAACATCGTAGTCGAACGCTTTTTTGCCATCACTCGCCGCCATGAAGTAGATGCTGCGCCCATCCGAAGCAAGCGACACATTGGAGATTACGCGCGAGCGGCCTCCGTCCGACATGAGAGGCTGAATTGTTGTTTCACCCTTGCTTGAATCATCGAGCGAGTAGAGACGCAATCGCGTTCCTGAAACAGTATCGCCGGCGAGAACGAACTTTCTGCCATCGCCTGAAAATGACACCCCAAAGCCCTCAAAGCGTCGATCTGTTAGTGGGCGTTCATTTTTACCGTCGAGGGTGGCTGAATAAACGTCCCACCGCCGTGGAGGTGCTGCTCCACTTCCGGTGTCCTTAACAAAAGAAGGTAATCTACCAAAGTAGATTTCCATTCCATCGGGAGTAAAGTGTGGGGCGAAATCGTAGTTTTCCGAAGTCGACGAAAAAAGCGGATGAAGGTTGCTACCATCGGCATCCATAATCAGGATGCGTGAAAGTTCGGTCGGCTTGCTCTCGCAGGCAAACGCGATCCGTGTCCCATCGGGTGAATACATTGGAGAGGAAGCCCTGCACGGGAAAGCCTTACCGATGGGAGTGGACGCACCTGAATTCAGGACCACTTTCTCCATGCGCGATGAATCGCCCTGCGAGCGCACAAGTACGATTGACCGTTCGTCGGGCGCGAACGCGAAGCTGCGAATTTCCCCCTTTTCAAAATGTCCTTGCCACCCATTCCATTGCCAAGCGAGTGACGCGAGGATCACAAAGGCGACCGCGCTTACTGCAATCAACAATTCCTTCCGGCGACTGCCGTTAGCCCAAGGTTGGGCTTTCGCAGGTGGAGGAATTTCTTTCGTTTCTTGATCGCGATTCTTCCGATAGCTGCGTATACGAGCGTCAATCGCAAAACCGATTAGGAACCACCACAGTGTCCCCAGCACGCCCCAAAGCACGGCTGCGATCACACCCTTCTCGCTACTTGTGAACATAACCCCAAAGGCGACTATCGAAATTGGCAAATCGGCAATGAACAGGATTACGAACGGTAAAGCAGATGGTCCATTCATTAGGGGCTGCGAGAAAACGGCATAGAGCACCCACATAGAAAGAAACAAGAGGGCGTGTATTCCGGAGGCGAGATAGCTAACTAGGGTGGGCTTCCTCATGGGCCACAAGGGCAATCTAGGATGAATTGGTCGAAACGACGGCGGTAATTTATAGAGTAAGTCGTGGTGGTTTAGCAGTCTAGGTGTTCGACAATCCGTCAGGCTTATTAGTTACTTCGGGAGCGGCCAATTCCCGACACGACGAAATCGCGACTATCACGAAGTCAATGCCCGATAACGCGCGAAGCGGAAATTGACCCACTATCGGAACACGGGTTCGCTTGTCTTTCGCTGACGTGGTGAGTAAGATGCGGCGATTGCTTTCCGGCCACCGGGGTGAGTGCCTGAGGGAACATTTTGGGGGCACTTTTCGTTCCATTGTATGGCAGGCCGAGATGGCTGCCCACGGTTTAACAAGAAATTGACCGGGGGTAGCCGCGCATGTCACCGCACCAGGATTCGAGGCTGATGAGACGTTGGAGCAGGATGCCCAACTGGTCCAGCAATGCCTCCAGGGCGACGGTTCGGCCTGGGAAGAGCTTGTGCGCCGCCATTCGCGCCGGATCTTCAATATTTGCTATAGGTTCACGGGGAATGGCACGGAGTCAGAGGACCTTTCGCAGGACGTCTTTTTGAGGGTCTACCGGACGCTGGGAAGCTATCGTTCGGCGCACGGCGGATTTGGGACTTGGGTGACGAGCGTGACGCGCAACCTGCTGATCGACCATTACCGGCGGAGCAAGCGGGACCGGGTGACGGATTCGCTGGATGACGCGATGCCGGTGGTCGAAAACAAGGAATCGACAGCGCGACGGCCGGACGAGCAGGCGTTGCTCGGCGAACTGAGCGGGCAGATTCAGGCGGCGCTGACGAAGCTTTCGCCGGAATTGCGGGAGGCCGTGATTTTGCGGGACTTGCAACAATTGGAATACGGTGAGATACAACGGGTACTGTCGGTACCCGAAGGCACGGTAAAATCAAGGATTAACCGCGGACGGATTGAATTGGCGCGCATTCTGCAGCAGATGGGAGTGCGGCCGCATTGAACGGTTCCGCGGCAGGGCTCGGGAGTACGGTATGACTTGGACTTGCGAACAAACGGAAGCGCGGCTTAGCGATTATCTCGACGGGGTGCTTACTCCCGTAGAGATGGCGGACTTTACGGCGCATGTGCCGTCGTGTATGCGGTGCGCTCCGCTGCTTGGGACTGTCTCCGCCCTCGTGACCCATTTGCATGCAATGGACGAGGTGCCCGTGCCTCCACGGCTCGTCTATGCGATTCTCGACAACACCCTGGGGCCGCGCGAACTAGCAGCCAGCTGGTTCCGCCGGATCCGCCATCTCGCCTCATTGCGCTTTGCCTACGGCACGCTTTCCGTGGCCGCTACGCTGATTATTTTCGTGAGTGCGACGGGATTCAACTGGCGGCATCCAAAGCTGGCGGACCTGCGGCCGGCGATGATCTATAACAGGGTCGACAGCAGGGTGCATGTGGCTTACGGGCGGACCGCGAAATTCGTGAACGACTTGCGCGTGGTAAACGAAATTCAATCGCGTTTGCGCGACGAGAACGATCTGCGCGCAAATCCGGAGAGCACTGTTCCTGAATCGTCCCCGCAGAAGCAGCCTGGCAGCAGCGATGGCTCGAAGCCCGCAACGCCGCGGCAGCAGAATCGCGCCAACGATCTGGCCCGGCAAATAGAGGTGCTGGCGACGGAGTTGCCAGCGGTCTGCGGCGGGCTCGGCGAACTATGATTTCGAGGAGCGTGCTATGAAGTGTGCGGTGCATCCCGATGCGGATGCCGTAGGGTACTGCCGGAATTGCGGCAAGGCGATGTGCGCGGTGTGCGTGCGGCCGGTTCGCGATGTGTTGTATTGCGAAGATTGCCTCGCGAACGTGATGGGGCTTGCGGCACCGCCGGCGGCAGCCGCGGTTCCCGGTGGCGTGCCGGCGCAGCACTTTGCGGAAACTGGGGCGCGACCCGCGGCCGGGCTTGCACCTAGCCCGCTGCTGGCGTTCTTCCTCGGATTCCTGCCAGGACTTGGCGCTTTTTACAACGAACAATACGGCAAAGGAATTATCCACCTTGCGCTTTTCCTGCTTCTCTTCATCATGGGTGTGGACGGGGCGGTCAGCGGAGGCGCGGAGGCGGCGCTGTGGATCTGTATCTCCGCGCTGTGGATTTATATGCCGGTGGACGCGTATCGCACGGCGAAGGCGCGCCTTGCGGGCCAGCATCTGGATGATCCGCTGGAAAATTTCAGCAAAGGAAAGCCGGTCGGGCCGTTCCTGATTATCGGCATCGGGATTTTGCTGCTGCTGCACAATTTCGATTGGTTTCCGTGGTGGAGGATTCAGCAGTTCTGGCCGGTGTTGTTGATTATTGTGGGGCTTTTGATGTTCCGGAATCGGCTGGGCGATCGGTAAAGAGGTAAGTAGCTATGGCTAACAGAATTGGTTGCCACTGTCCACGATGTACTATTCGCGGGCTGATGGGTCCGGCGGTGCTGATTACGATCGGCGTGTTGTTCCTGCTGCACGAAGTTCGCGGAGCTTTCTTTGACTTCTCAAATACTTATCCGTTTATTTTGATTGTGATCGGCGCGGTGCTGCTGGCGTCTTCGATGGCACCGATGGATGGCCACATCGATTCGATGCCGGCGCCGCCTCCCGCCGTCCCACCGGCAACGCCGGGTTCTGCGCAGAACTCAGTGCCGGGCCAGGGACGATGACAGTTCATGTCTAGACTTCGCCCTCGCGGCAGCAGCGTCTTCAGCGGTCTGATCCTGATCTTTATCGGCTTGCTGCTGCTACTGCATAACTATCGCGGATTCGAGTTAACGGGAGTCATTCTCCGCTGGTGGCCGCTGATATTGATTTTTTGGGGCGCCATCAAAATTTATGAGCGAACTGCGGGTGCGCGAGGTTCGCAGCCCGGAGCATCGCGCATTACTTCTGGGGAAGTTTTTCTGGTACTTGGCCTGCTCGCGCTGGTGGGTATCGTAGCTTCCATAGATATGGTGCCACGACACTTCCCGGGCATGGGGGAGATGGATTTTCCCGGCGAAGCATTTGCCAGCAGCATTGATGTGGCTCCGAAAGCGGTGCCGGCGAATGCGCGCATTACGGTGCGCGGGGGAAGGGGCGACATTGTTGTTCGAGCGTCCGACCAGCCCGAAATTCGGGTTTCCGGCAAAGTCAATGTGAAGAGTTGGAGCGAGAACGCTGCGAAGCGGATGAGCGAGCACGTGTCCGCGGAGATCGTCCAGAATGGAGACGGTTTTGAGGTGCGTCCCACGGGAGTCGGAGGCGGGGGCTCGCGTGTCAGCGTCGATATGGATATCACGGTGCCGAAGAAGGCCTTGCTGACCGTTCATAGCGAAAAGGGCGACGTGAGCGTATCCGATATGGCTTCGCAGGTCAGCGTCGACAACGGCAATGGCGACATCGAAGTGCGAGGCACGGGCGGAGACGTGAGCGTGGATATGCGCCACGGCGACGCCAAAATTTCGGACACGAAGGGCGACGTGAAAATTTCGGGACACGGCGGAAGCGTCGAGGTGGTAAACGCCAGCGGCAGCTTTACTATTAATGGAGAATTTGTCGGGCCTATTCGGGCGGACAAAGTGACCAAGGGCGTGCGGTTTGTGTCGCATCGGACGGATCTGACGCTGACGCAGCTCGCCGGGCACATGGAAGCGGGCTCGGGGAATTTGGATGTGGTCGATGCGCCAGGCAACTTGATTGCGCGAACGCGCGATGAGGACATCAACATCGAAAATACCGGCGGCAAAGTAAAGATCGACAACCGGAACGGCAATATTCAGGTGCGCTTCTCTTCGCCGCCGAAAGAGGACATCGAAATCACGAATGCGTCCGCGCCGATTACCTTAACTCTGCCGGAGTCCTCTAGTTTTGAGATTCAGGCGGACTGCCATTCCGGTGATATCGACTCGGAATTCGAATCCGATACGTTGAAGAAAACTTCGACGGATTCAGGCGACTCGCATCTGGAAGGCAAGTACGGGCGAGGGCGCGGACCGAAGATTATCCTGAAGACGAGCTATGGTTCGATTTCCATTCACAAAACCAGCTAAAGCGAGGAAAAGACGCATTGCGCGGACATGGGGCGCAGCAGTGCTGCGCCCCTACGCAAGAGACTGGCGTTTTTACGGCAGGTTCACGGTGAAGCCGTTGGCCGCAGCTAACTGGCCGAGCTGGCTCCAGACGTTGGTTTGTGGCACTGACGGCGCAGCACCTAGAATGCCGCCGGATGTGGAAAGACACGGCGCACCGAGGAGCGGCGCGTTTGGTTGCGGCAGTGTGGGGACCGAGACGTTTGGATTTTCAAAATTCAGCGCGTGGGCAAGATTCGACACATCATTGCTGGCGTCGCGCAGCGTCAGAGGAGCGAGACCCCAACGCCACTCGATCAGCTTCAGGACGGAGGTATGGTCGAACACCAGATCGCTGACCCGCGGATCGTTCGCTTGTCCGGCACTGAAGGGCGAGGCGACCACGGTGGGAACGCGGAAGCCGAGGAGCGCTTTTCCATTGACGAGATCAGGATCGACATTGTTCGGAGCGGTGGCTCGCGGCGGCGCGATATGCTCGAAGAAGCCGCCCCATTCGTCAAAATTCACGACAAAGACAGTGTTGGCCCACTTCGGACCTCTAGCCACGGCCTGGAATGTGTCGTAAAGGAAGCGATCTCCTTTGCGAATGTCGGCGTGGGGATGGTCGTCGTTGCCGGTGCCGTCGTCGAGAATGGTGTAAATCGGATCTACGAAGGAAACCGCGGGCAGCGTTCCGGTGGCTGCGGCAACCAGAAAGTCTGTGTAGAGTCGAGAGATGCCAGCATACTTCGGTCCCCACAGCCCGAGAAACGGAACATTGGAATAATAATAGTTGGCGCTCACACCCGCAGCGGCAAGCCGATCCCAAATTGTCGGCAGCGTACTAAGAGCGGGGGTATTGCTCAGGCGGTCGGTTTGCGCCGCGTGCAAGAAGAGACGATTCGGGAACGTCGGCCCTAAGATTGAGGGAAAGTAGCGGTCGCAGGTTGTGTAGTGCCGCGCGAGCGCCGCGTAGAACGGAATGTCCTTTTCACCGTAATAGCCGATGCTGTAGATATCGTTCGTGCTGGCACGCAGGAAGCCGTCCATTTTGCCGCTGTCGTATTCGGTGCGCGCGCCGTCGTAGGAATGGTCGGGATCGGGATGCGGGCATCCGGTATTGTCGCCAGACAACGAATAGGTTGAATGCGCGATGCCTTGCGTGTCCAGGTAGGTCAAGCCGGCCTGCTTGCCGTCCGCATTGGGGAGCCAACCGAGGAAATGATCGAAGCTGCGGTTCTCCATGGTGACGACAACTACATGGTCGATCCGGGAATTGCCAGGGCTGGGCAAATCCGGGAGGGTCGGGCGCGCGGACGTCACTTTGCTGAACGGCCATGACGGCGCGAGCGCTGCGGCTCCGGAAGCTAGCACGAGGTTTTTCACTAATTCACGACGACGTATTTTCAAGGGAGCACTCCGTTAGAGGAGAATCGGCTCGAGCATTCCGAAGAGCGGAGGTTCGCAGCCGAGGGCGGGACTGACATGATTTTACGAAAATAAGTGGCCATGTGTGAATGCCAGATTAAAAAATAAAGGTGAGTAGCGTATTGACTGCGCCTTATCGGGTGAACACCTGATAGGATCTATTCGCCGGCCGGTCTCGACGATGCGAAACTTGGTCTCGAACGTCTTTCCTTTCCTGATGCTGATCCTTCTGCCCGCGTTAGCGCAAGACCCGCCGGCAGTTTCGGCAGCACGCCAGCAATTTCTTCAGAAACGCGTCGACGCCGCTGTAGAACGCACGCATCACAGCGTTCGTTATGAGCCTGCTTATGTCCGGATTCCTTACCCAAACGGGGACGTCCCCTCCGGAACCGGCGTTTGCACCGATGAAATTATCCGCGTATACCGCGCCGTTGGCATCGATCTACAAAAAGAAGTTCACGAAGATATGCTGCACAATTTCTCGGCCTATCCGAATCAACGGCGATGGCTTCTTGCACATACTGACACGAATATCGATCACCGCCGCGTCCCTAACTTGATGGCTTTCTTTGCGCGCAAAGGAGAACAGCTTCCGGTCAGTGAGCGCAGCGAGGACTACTCTCCTGGGGATCTGGTAACGTGGGATCTTGGCGGGAACGTACCCCACATAGGCATTGTGGTGGATCGCAAATCGGCGCGAACGGGACGCTACTTGATTGTCCACAACATAGGGCGCGGCCCACAGATGGAAGATGTTTTGTTCAACTGGAAGATCACGGGCCATTACCGCTACTTCGGACCGTCTCGCTGACGGTCAGCTTTGCCGATTCAGTCGACTCCCATTCAGCGGGTCACTGGATTCAGCCCGACCGCAACGTACCTTTTCTCTGAAGCGGTTACCTGAAACGTCTGACGTTCCTTAAACCCAGCCATGTCGGCCATCAAGGCATCGGGCATCTGCCGAATGCGGGTGTTGAAGAGATTGATGGCGTCGTTGTAGAACTCGCGGCGGTCGGCGATTTGATTCTCGAGGTCCGTTATACGCTGTTGGAGTTCTAGGAACGTGGCGTTGGCCTTGAGATCAGGATAGTTCTCGGCGGTGGCGAAGACGCGCTGAACCGAGGCGCTCAGAGTACCGCTGAGTTGCGCTTTCTGGTTTACGGTGACGGCGGCTGCGTATTTGGCCCTGGCGTCGGTCAACTGCTGCAGGGTCTCGCGCTCGTATTGCATGTAGCCCTTGCAAACATCCGCCAAGCGAGGCAGTTCGTCGTGCCGCTGCTTGAGCAGAACGTCGATGTTGGCCCAGGCTTTGTCGATGTCGTTGCGCAGCGCGACGAGACCGTTATAAAGCGTCCCGAGATAAATCAGCAGCCCTGCCGCCACGAACACGAGTACGAGAAAAGGGATCACACCCATGCCTCCTGTGTGCTCCTACAACCATCCCCAATAGACCAGCAGAAAATAGATGCACACTATCGTGAAGACTGGGCTGCCCCAGATGTAGACCAGGGACTTCCAGGCCAGGGCTTGCACGACCTCGCGCTGGCTTTGGGAGGAAATCGTGAAGGGATCGCCTCGTTCTCCCTTGCCGATTGCCACGCGAGGGTGCAAGTCGAAACCGGCCGCGGCTGGCGTGCCTCGCACAATGCTTTGTTTTTCCGCGCTATCCGTAGGAGACGCACTGGGCCCATCTGGTGGGATCTGCGTGGCTACTGCGACGCCGCCCGAACTCGCGAGTCTACCGGCGTTGGAAGCCATCTGCGAGGACTCGGGTAGCACGGGCACAGGGAGGGCCACTCCGATGCGATTCAGCTGCTCGACTACGCGATCGGGAAGCACAATCGGCCCTCTGCTCGTGTTCCCTGCTTCGATGTGCACACTTTTGTCCCATGACGATCGAGCGAGCATTCCCTCCATCACCTTCGTCGCGACGTCAGATCCGGAGTCTCCGAAATTAAATTTGAAGTTAAGCGAGCGGCCGAAGCCGGAGCCAAAGGAAATACGGGTACTGGTTGCGTGCGGCGTCGGTGTCCAAGACATCTGGCCAGAATTCTCGCCGAGGGTGCCGTAGACAAAGAGAGGATACCCGGGCTTTATGATTCGCTCTTCCAATCGTATTTTGTCGCCGGAAAGCAGCCCGCGGAGGGCCACAAATTTCCGGATATTTTCGGGAATGAGGCTGCCTTTGCCAAAATACGATGACTGTATTTCATCTTTAAAGTTGCGATGCACATCAAGATCCGCACCCTGTGGATTGACGAGCACCTTTCCGGTGCTGTCGTCGAGAAAAAAAGGAACAGACAAGCTCTCGTCCAACACCTGCTCCCATTTGTGGTCATTTCCTGACCCCATCCATTGCCAAGCCTTTACCCGATAGTAGTAACAAGGGTCGCCGGTGATGGCCGCGGAGATCGTTTGCGGCCCGGTGGGCATCCCACTCACTTCCACCAAGCCTATGGAAGCGCTACGAATTTTTGAAAAGGGAGTGTTTAGGATGAGCCGCTTGTACCGCAGCATGCGGAATCCCTGAAAAAACAAAGCGACCCCACCGACGGCGCCGGCCAGCGCCATCAACATAAACCAGGAACCATCGGAGGCGAAGTAGAGGATCGAGAATACCGTCTGGGCGCACAAAGAGGCTTACCTCCTGAACTACAACCTGACTTATTCCTTCTATTCTAAGCGTTGAAAAACACAGGCAGGCCGGAGGTTAGCGGCACGATTTCCAAGTGCGCACCCCTGCGCGACGGCGGGAAGGTCAATCTCTTCTATCTTTCGGCGACGCGATCAAGATCATCAAAAAAAGTTGGATAGGACACGCCGGCGCAGTCGGCGTCGCGGATTAGTGTAGCGCCATTCGCGCCGAGGGCTGCTATGGCGAAGGCCATGGCGATGCGGTGGTCGCCGTGAGGCTCGATCTCCGCGCCGCGCAGCTTCCCTGCCGCGCGGCCTTCAACGCGCAGGCCGTCGGGACGTTCCTCCACTGTTGCACCCATGCGGCGCAGATTTTCGGCGAGCGCCGCAATGCGGTCGCTTTCCTTTACGCGCAACTCCGCGGCGTCGCGGATCTCGATTCCCTGCTCCGTGTACGGGCCGAGTGCGGCGAGCATGGGCAATTCGTCGATGAGCAGCGGAATTTGATCGCCTTCAATCACGCCACCCTTGAGCGAGGCGCCTTTCACCGCCAAATCTCCGACGATTTCTCCGTGGGCACTGCGCACGGACAACATCTGGAGCGAGGCGCCCATAGACGCGAAGACATCGAGAATCGCGGTGCGCGTCGGATTCAGGCCGACGTTGTGGATGAGCAGGTTTGAGTCCGGAAAGAGCGAAGCAGCAGCGATGAAAAAGACGGCCGAGGACAGATCTCCGGGGACGTCCAGAGAGCGCGGCTGCAAGTTCGCGGTGCCATTTCCCGCGGCGAGTCCTTGAATGCGGATGGTCTTGCCGCTCTTCTCGATCGGCGCGCCAAATTCTTCGAGGGCCAGTTCGGTATGGTCGCGCGTGCGCGCGGGCTCTGTGACGATGGTCTCGCCGTCGGCAAATAATCCAGCGAGCAACACCGCGGATTTTACCTGGGCGCTGGCCATGGGCATCTTGAAATCAATCGCGTACAGGCGTCCGCCGCGAATTTCGAGCGGCGCGAAATTATCCTCGCGGGCGCGGATGTCGGCGCCCATTTGCCGCAGAGGACCGACTACGCGCTTCATGGGGCGCTTTTGCAGCGAGGCATCACCGGTCAATTGCGAAGTAAATTCCTGGCCGGCAAGAATGCCGGCGAGCAAACGCATGGTGGTGCCGGAGTTTTCCGCGTCGAGCGCGCGGCGCGTGCCATTGAGTCCGCGCAAGCCATGCCCCGTGACGCGCACCGTGTCTTTGTCGATCTTGACCTCGGCGCCCAGTGCTTTCATGCAAGCGAGCGTGCTGTGGCAATCGGCCGCGGCGGCGAAATGGCGCAATTCGCTTGAGCCGTCGGCGAGCGCGGCGATCATGGCGTAACGGTGGGAGATGGATTTGTCGCCCGGAGGCTCGACGCCGCCCGTTAGCTGCTTTGCAGGGTGAATGGTGCGCTTTTTCACGGACTGATTTTAGCATGCGGCTTGCGACGGAAGAATTTCACCACGGAGAGCACAGAGGCACAGAGTTCGGAGGGAGATGAAACCTGACCTTTTGTACAGTTTTGGCGGCGCAACAGCATGCGAGACGCTGAAACCATCCGGCACACTGTTTCGTATTATCTAGTGCAGGAGAAACCTTGATGTCGGCACGCAGCACCGCGCTTCAAATAGCAGCGAAAGCGGGAATGCTTCTTGGCGCGCTTTTTGTATTCACGATTTTGCTGGCGGCATTGCCGGCTCATCGCGTGCCGGCGCGGCAAGCGTCCACGCAAGAATCGGGCGCGCAGGCGCCGGATGTCGATCACAGCAGCATGCCCGGCATGGACATGACCGACGAGCATGCGAATGAAAAGGCCGCGGTCCACGAGATGACGCCGGGGCATCACGATGCGCACAGCGAGCACATGACGATGACGGCGATGCGCCCACGGACTCCGGAAGACGTGCAACGCGCGAATGAAATCGTGGCGCAGCTTCGCGCCGGCATTGAGAAGTACCGCGATTATCATGTGGCGCTGAACGACGGCTTCAAGATCTTCTTTGCCCAATGTCCCGCAACCGGAATATCACTTCACGAGTTATCGCAACGGGTTCCTTGAGGCCTTTACGTTTGACCCGGGGCGACCGACGTCGCTGTTGTATCGAAAGACTTCGTCCGGGTTTGAGTTGGTCGGCGCGATGTATACGATGCCCAAGCGCGCGAACGAGGACCAGCTCAACGCACGGGTACCGCTGAGCGTTGCGATGTGGCATTTGCATACGAACCTGTGCATGCCGCCACGCGCACAAGTGCGCAACGCCGACTGGACCAAGTTTGGCTTGAAAGGCTCGATCGCCACGCAAGACGCTTGCGACGCGGCTGGTGGACGTTTCCGGCCGTCGATCTTCGGATGGATGGTGCAC